>Ga0315270_10000208_pt1 | contig 34143 bp, 27 predicted proteins | sample C1_bottom_MG_FD_204932 | JGI IMG/M metagenome (GOLD analysis project Ga0315270, IMG submission 204932) | Sediment microbial communities from Yellowstone Lake, YNP, Wyoming, USA - C1_bottom | ecosystem: Environmental > Aquatic > Freshwater > Lake > Sediment | place: USA: Wyoming | collected... | reverse complement strand
GTGCGAGCGGTTGGTTCGTCCATACCCTCGAGTTTGAGCAGATCTTCGATGCCGTGCTCCACTTTTTCTTCGCTGGCGATCGCGGCAGTTAGCAGTGCGTTGCGCGCACGGGTGCGCAACTCAGTTACCGTCGCTTCGTCGAACGATTCTATTTCCAGCATTTCTTCAAGAGGCACATACGCAACTTCTTCCAGTGTATTGAAGCCTTCCTGCACCAGAATATCCGCGACTTCCTCGTCCACGTCGAGCTTTTCCATGAACACCGCGCGCGTCTTGGAAAACTCTTCATTATGCTTTTCGCTGGATTGCTCGACGGTCATGATATTGAGTTCCCATCCGGTCAACTCACTGGCCAACCGCACATTCTGGCCACCACGGCCGATCGCCTGTGCCAGGTTCTCTTCTTCGACCACCACATCCATACTGTGCCGCTCTTCATCCACGACGATGCTGCTCACCTCAGCAGGTGCAAGCGCATTGATGACATAGGTGGCCGGATCTTCCGCCCAGAGAATGATGTCCACGCGTTCGCCGGCCAATTCATTGGTAACACCTTGAACACGGGAACCTCTCATCCCCACACAAGTACCGATCGGGTCTATGCGCGGATCATTGGATCTGACCGCGATCTTGGCTCGCGAACCGGGGTCGCGTGCAGCACTGACGATCTCCAACAGATTTTCCTCAATCTCCGGCACTTCAAGTTCAAACAGCTTGACCAGCAATTCGTTCGAGGTGCGTGACAAGATCACTTGCGGGCCACGCGCGCTGCGATCAACTCGCAGCAGGTGCGCCTTGACGCGATCGCCGACGCGCATATTTTCCTTAGGGATCATTTGGTCGCGCGGCAACGAAGCCTCTATCTTGCCAAATTCGATGAGTGCGTTACCGCGCTCGAGCCGTTTAACCGTTCCGGAAACCAGATGCTCCTTGCGCTCCATGAAATCTGCCAAGACTTGCTCACGTTCTGCATCGCGTATCTTCTGAAAGATTACCTGCTTGGCCGCTTGCGCCCCTATACGCCCAAAATCTATGGATTCAAGCGGCTCCTCGATGAATTCTCCAAGCTGAATATCGGGATTGCGCTTTTGCGCTTCTTCCAACTTGATATGCAGATCCGGCGTTTCGAAGGTCTCATCGTCCATCACTTCCCAGCAACGGAAAGACTTGTACTCGCCGGTATCGCGATCGATCTCTACGCGCACATCAGCCTCGTCTGCAAAACGCTTTTTGGTTGCAGAAGCCAGCGCCGACTCCAGGGACTCGAACACGACTTCTTTGTCCACGCTCTTTTCACGGGACAGCGCATCTACCAGCAACAAAATTTCACGGCTCATTCCATATCTCCAACTGATTACTTATATGTGCAGGGTGTGTTCCAAACACCTTCGTGCCTGGAGCACAACCTACATCTAAAAAATCGGCACTAGACGCGCCTTATCCAAATTCGACAACTCGATCGTTACCTGATTGTCATCCACATTCAAATGCAATATCCCATCGCTTACCCCGTTGATCACGCCAACGAAATTCTTGCGCCCCGCCATCGGCATGCGCAGCTTGATCTGCGCCTTCTGTCCGGAAAACCGCACGAAGTCTGCTTCCTTCTTCAACGGCCTGTCCAAGCCCGGTGACGACACTTCAAGGCGGTCATAATCCACATTCTCTACCAGAAACAACCGCGTCAAATGATTACTCACCATTTGACAATCCTCCACCGAGATGCCTTCCGGCTTGTCGATTAACACACGCAGAAGCCCGCGCCCCGAGCGTTCACAATCCACTAGCTCATAGCCCAAGCCACTTACAGTCGTATTGACCAACTTCACCACATCCATAAGATCCAGCTTCACCACACCTAAAAATATGTCCCACAAATGAAAAACGGGCTCGAAGCCCATCTCAAAACGCGGCGCAGTATAACAAAAACCAAGGTTAAATGGAATTTAGATTTAGAACTTGTCCTGATAGCGTACCGTGATCGGATACCGCCAGTCTTTGCCGTAACTGCGTTCCGTGACCCGGATGCCAACCGCAGACTGGCGGCGCTTGTATTCGCTGATACGTATCAGATGCACCACGCGGCACACATCGCCTTCTGCATAGCCGCGCGCGATGATTTCCGGAATGGCGAGATTCTGTTCGACGTAACACGCCATGATGGCATCCAGCACATCATAGGGCGGCAGGCTGTCCTGATCGGTTTGGTCGGCACGCAGTTCGGCACTCGGCGGGCGCGTGATGATGCGCTCCGGAATCACTTGCCCCAGCGTATTGCGATAACGCGCCAAGCGATACACCAGGGTTTTGCTGACATCCTTCAAAACTGCAAAGCCTCCAGCCATGTCACCATAAAGCGTGGCATATCCCACAGTCATTTCAGACTTGTTGCCGGTAGTCAATACCAGTGAACCCAGCTTGTTGGATAAAGCCATGAGCAAGGTACCTCGGATGCGCGCCTGCAGGTTTTCCTCTGTAGTATCCACGGCGCGTCCGGCAAATGAAGGGCCCAGGCTTTTCAGGAAGTCCTGGAACATCGGCTCGATGGATATTTCGTCATAGCGCGCACCGATCATCCTCACCATCTCACGAGAGTCGTCCAGGCTGATCTGCGCGGTATAGGGCGAAGGCATCATCACCGCATGCACTTTGTCCGCACCCAGCGCATCGACTGCGACCGCCAGCGTCAAGGCGGAATCGATCCCTCCTGACAATCCCAATAACACCCCGGGGAAGCGATTCTTTCCGATATAGTCGCGCACACCAAGACACAAAGCGCGATAGACGCCGGCCTCTTCGCTCAACGATTCAACCATTCCACCGACCGGACGCAAATCATCGTTGAGTTCCAGCATCAACAAGGTGTCTTCAAACCAGGCTCCCTGCGCAGTCAATATGCCACGCTGATCCATCGCGAACGAACCGCCGTCAAAGATCAGCTCATCCTGACCGCCCACCATGTTGGCATAGACCACCGCCATGCCGGTTTCAGCGATGCGCTCGCAAATAACGTCGTAGCGCGATTCCTGTTTTTTGATGGCATAAGGCGACGCATTGAGCACCAGCAGCACTTGCGCTCCGGCGCTGCGCGCTTGACGAGCCGCTTCCGGCTCCCAGACATCGGCGCAGATATTCAAGGCGAAACGAATCCCTGCCAAGTCAAATACACATGGTTCATTGCCATGATCGAAATAACGCTCCTCATCAAACACGGAGTAATTCGGTAATTCATGCTTGAGATAAGTCGCGGTAATCTTTCCGTCTTGCAGCAGCGATGCCGCGTTGTAACGGTTCCCATCTTGCTCATGCGGGTGTCCCACCACTACGGCAATGCCCGATATTTTTCCGGCGAGGTCGATCAGGGTCTGCTGACAAGCTTGATAAAATCCGGCACGCAACAATAGATCTTCCGGCGGGTAACCGCACAGACCGAGCTCGGGTGTCAATAATAATTGAGCACCCTGCAGCCTAGCCTGCTCGATATACTGCAAGATCTTTGCAGCATTTCCGGACATGTCTCCCAACACACAGTTGATTTGTGCGATTGCCAGCTTCATTTAATTGCATTATTCATTAAGGAAATGCATCTTACCATCGTCATGCAGGCTTGTTATCGGCAAAAAAAAGCGGGCTGTCAAAGCCCGCCTTGCAAAAAGAAAATGCAGCCTAGTTGGTCACACGAACCTTCTTTTCCTCTTTGATCACAGAGCGAATCTCCACGCGACGGTTCTTGGCGCGACCCTCTGGTGTCTTGTTGTCGCCAATTGGGTTAGACGGACCTGCACCTTGGGCCGTGATGCGATCAGCTGCCATGCCAGCCCCAATCAGATATTGTTTGACTGATTCTGCACGCGCCAAAGACAGTTCAGTGTTCAGCTTTTCAGAACCTCGGCTATCAGTATATCCAATCACCTCCAACTTGGCCTCGGGGTGCGCTGCCGCAAAGTCCACTACATCCTTCATCAGCTCCTTGCCAGCTACCAGTTCAAGTTGGGCAGAACCTCGCCCGAAGTTAGTCCCATCTTCAATCTTCGCAGAGCCTTCGACGAAGTTAGTCCCATCAATACTGACTGGCTTGTCTTCCAACAGAGTTTTCCATACTTCCGTGACAAGCAGCGCAGGTTGGGGAGTTGGCACTGCAGGTACCAGCGCTACAGGTTCTGGGCCAACGGGTTCAGGAATAGGGGCCAATTCAGGAATAGGCTCCAGTTCCGGCTCAGGAGCCGCCTCTTGTTTTGGAGGCTCATCAAAATAATAGTTTAAACCAAAGGTAATGGTTTTATTATTGATCGTGATGGTGCCATCCTGGCTGGAAAATTTGTTTATCTTGTACTCACCAACCGTGCTCCAGTGGTCCGCAAGCTTATATTCGAAGCCTAGTGCTCTATTGGGAGTAGTTTGTGAAATGCCACTAAAATCATCAGTCGCAACATTTCGACCTCGGCCCAGTTTGGCGTAAGGCATCCAATTCCCCAACGGCAGGCCTAATTTGGCATCAAAACCGTAAGAATGGGTGGAATATGCGATTCCATTTGAATGCTTAGCATAGGCATTCCAGTCACCATAAACACCCACGCCAACCACAAAAGCACTCAAATCCAGGTTATATCCACCCTGCAAATAAGCGCCCTGCATAAGATATGCAGTTGTCCTTTCAGCGGGGGTGGTCATTACGCCAGTTGTATCTGTTGCGCTGGAATCGTTTGCGCCAACCTTCATTCCCAAGTAACCGCCAGGAAATCCGCTGGCTTGTACTGCGCCTATATTTAACAGCGCGGCCAACAATACAACACCTATTACGCTCTTCTTCACAGCTTCTCCTTTGCAGCATTCAATAACACTGAACGCATACCGGCTACACAGCGATTGACTATTTTCCAGACGGATTTTACCTGAACATTTCAGAGACTTCTTGAAATCCGGATTTCCGGACATTCGCCATTTTGCTTGGGTGCCTCACATAATCCCCGACATTGCGTGCAAAAAACGTATTTCCTACTCACGCATATACAAAGTATATTGCAATATAATCATATATCTAGCACAAAACATCCGAAACAATTCAATCTAGGACACTCTCATTTTCGCCACCCTCATCAAGCGGCTCCGTCTCTAATAAACGCTGCGCCTCCACGCTGGGCAAGGCTTCCACTGACTTTAGTTTGCGGGCCATTTGACGACTGCGTGTTTCGGCCATTTCGATATTTTTCGCGGCGCGTTCCAGGGCTGTCCTGGTCGCCGCCAGTACATCTCCAAACTTGCCAAATTCGGTTTTAACTGCGCCTAGGACTTGCCACACTTCGGACGTGCGCTTTTCAAGTGCGAGGGTGCGGAAGCCCATTTGCAGGCTATTCAACAGGGCAGCCAAAGTTGATGGGCCGGCGATACTAACCCGGTGCACGCGCTGCAGCTCATCTGCCAACCCCGGGCGGCGTATCACTTCCGCGTACAAACCTTCAGTAGGCAGAAAAAGTATCGCAAAGTCAGTGGTCAGTGGCGGTGACAGGTATTTTTCGGCAATCTTCTTGGCCTCAAGACGTACAGCACGCTCCAACTCCTGACCGGCCACTGCAACGCCTTCCGCATCGGCACGATCGGCCGCTTCAGCCAAACGCTCATATTGTTCCTTGGGGAACTTCGCATCGATCGGCAACCATACCGGAGTCAGGCCATTGTCCGTGCCGGGCAACTTGATCGCAAATTCAACACGTTCTCTCGTGCCCGGTACAGTTTCCACATTCTTTGCATATTGCTCAGGAGTGAGTACCTGTTCCAGCAGCATCTCCAACTGAACCTCACCCCAGGTTCCGCGGGTCTTGACGTTGGTCAATACCCGCTTCAAGTCACCCACCCCGATAGCCAATTGTTGCATCTCGCCCAAGCCTTGATGCACTTTTTCCAAACGGTCTGAAACCAGCTTGAAAGATTCACCCAGCCTTTGCTCCAGTGTTGCGTGCAGCTTCTCATCGACCGTCTTGCGCATCTCTTCAAGCCGCGTGCCATTGTCGGTTTGCAAGTCCTTTATTTTTGATTCCAGCGTCGCACGCACCTCTTCCATGCGTTGTGCATTCGATTCCGTCAAGGTTGTCAAAGCCTGGTTCAGCGTGTCACCAAAACGTTTCAGGATGCTCGCCTGCTCCTCCCTGCCGGTTTGGGCCTGCAGCATGATGGCTTGCCGCATCGACTCCAGTTGTTGGGCATTGACTTCATTCAGCTTGGCCAGCTGTTGAGAGAAGCCATCAATATTATTGTTCTGTATCGTTGCGACACTCGTCAATTGCACAGCCAGCGTTTGCTGCAATTGAGCAAAATTGCCTGTCAGTTCCTGTCGCGTACCCTGGGCTGAAGTTTGCACCTGCGCCCGCAATTCCCGCTCACTGCGTTCGCTGATCTGTTGTTGATGCTGCTGTAGATCTGCCTGAAGTTTTGCCAGTTGCGGCGCGACATCCGCTCCACGCGCGCGCAACAGCGCGACAACCTGCAAGATGATGATGATCGCTGCAACGAGCAGCAGAATAAGGTCTGTTTGCGTCATGAAATATCTCGATATCCGGCAGGCCAAAAAAAACGCCGTGCAGTATAACACTGCACGGCGTTGATCCTGAGACAGCCGCCTCGACTACAAGCCGCGTCCTTGGCGTTTGCGTTCATTTTCAGTCAGGAAACGTTTGCGGACACGAATCGACAGTGGCGTGATCTCAACCAATTCATCATCGTCGATAAATTCCACCGCAGATTCCAGTGTCAGGCGTACCGGCGGGGTCAAGCGCACCGCCTCATCCGTGCCGGAAGCGCGCACGTTGGTAAGCTGCTTGCCCTTGATCGGGTTCACGACCAGATCGTTGTCGCGGCTATGGATGCCGATGATCATGCCTTCATACAATTTGTCACCGGGAACAACGATCATACGACCGCGATCTTCCAGTTTCCACAAGGCATAAGCCACTGCCTCTCCAGATTCGGCAGAAACCAGCACGCCGTTGCGACGGCCAGGCATCTCGGGTTTGACAGGCGCGTAATCATCGAACACATGCGCCATGATGCCGGTGCCGCGCGTCATGGTCATGAATTCGGATTGGAAGCCGATCAAGCCACGTGCTGGAATGCGATATTCCAGACGCACGCGGCCATGGCCGTCCGGCTGCATGTCTTGCAAGTCACCGCGACGGCGACCCAGCTCCTCCATCACCGCGCCTTGATTGGTATCTTCCACGTCGACGGTCAACACTTCGAATGGCTCGCACTTTTGTCCGTCGATGTCACGATAAACAACGCGCGGTTTGCCGACGCCCATTTCAAAGCCTTCACGGCGCATGGTCTCCAGCAAGATGGTCAGGTGCAATTCGCCGCGTCCAGCGAGCAGGAACACGTCGGTGTTATCCGTTTCCTCGACGCGCAACGCCACGTTCACCAGCAACTCCTTGTTCAGGCGGTCGCGTATCTGGCGGCTGGTAATGAACTTTCCTTCCTTTCCGCATAACGGTGAAGTGTTCACCATCATGTTCATGGTCAGCGTCGGTTCATCCACCTTGGGCATCGGCAAAGCTTCAGGTTTGTTCACATCGGCCAGCGTTACGCCGATGCCGATCTCGTCTATGCCGTTAACCAGAATGATGTCGCCCGCGCCCGCTTCTTCCAACAATACGCGCTCGATGCCGCGAAAACCCAATATCTGATTGACGCGCGCGCGCTTGGGCGGCTTATCGCCATTCATAACCATCACATCCTGGCCAGGCTTGATCTTGCCGCGACGGATACGACCCACACCGATACGGCCAACAAAACTGGAGTAGTCCAGCGCGGAAATTTGCATTTGCAGCGGGGCATCCATATCTGCTTCTGGTGCAGGAACGTGCTTGATTACGGCATCCAGCAAGGGAAGCATATTTGTGCTCGGCTTATCCAGTTCAAGCATGGCGTAGCCGTTCAATGCCGAGGCAAACACCACCGGGAAATCCAGCTGTTCTTCAGTCGCGCCGAGCTTGTCGAACAGATCAAAAGTCTGGTTGATCACCCACTCAGGACGGGCACCGTTACGGTCGATCTTGTTGATGACCACGATAGGACGCAAGCCCAAGGCCAGCGCCTTCTTGGTCACAAAACGGGTTTGTGGCATCGGGCCTTCGACCGCATCCACCAAAAGCAACACGCCGTCGACCATACCCAACACGCGTTCCACCTCACCGCCGAAGTCGGCGTGGCCAGGTGTGTCCACGATATTGATATGCACACCTTCGTAGAACACGGCGCAATTCTTCGCCAGAATAGTGATGCCTCGTTCTTTTTCCAGGTCATTGTTATCCATGACGCGTTCAGCGACTTGTTGGTGGGCGGTAAAAGAACCAGCCTGACTTAACAGTTTGTCCACCAGAGTGGTCTTGCCGTGGTCAACGTGGGCGATGATTGCGATATTACGGAGTTGGCGGGACATGGATGCAGCCTTGCTAATGAAAAGGGCGCGCATTCTAGCACAAGCGATAGCGCGATAAACTTTCGCTGGCTTTTATTTTTTACATCCGTATAATGCGCGCCTTGCCGTTACTAAAGCGGCATTGGTTCATCGTTATCTGACCTATCTCTCGCGCGTATGCAAATCGCGCCTGTCTAAAAAGCCTTCCAAGATTCTCTACGGGGATTCACAACGGGTTTTCCGGTTAGCAACGATGTTTTATGCGCCGGTTAATCTGTCTGCCCGTTTCAACGTGTAGTTTTAACTACCTGCGCTCACTTAGGGAACTACTCATAGTTCGCCATGCTGGATTCGATTCAGCATTCGGTTTTTATTAGCCGGATGCGGGCTTGCGTCTGAGTGTCGATGTGGATTCCCTTTGATTTTAAATAAAGGAAGCAACATGTCATTTGAAAATTTAAATCTAAACGCCAACATTCTCAAGGCGATCGCCGAAACTGGCTATACCGAGCCTACGCCGATCCAGGCGCAAGCTATCCCCGAAATCTTGGCCGGCAACGACCTGATGGCTTCATCGCAAACAGGTAGCGGCAAAACTGCTGCGTTCATCCTGCCTGCGCTGAACCGATTGGCAACGCCTTCGGCAATGCCAGGCAAAGGCCCGCGCGTACTGGTGCTGACACCGACCCGCGAGCTCGCACAGCAAGTCTGCGACGCCGCGACCAAGTACGGCAAGAACATGCGTTTCAAGATCATCAGCATCCTGGGCGGCATGCCTTACCCTGTGCAGAACCGTATGCTGTCCGGACATGTGGACATCCTTGTCGCCACACCGGGCCGTTTGATCGACCATCTGGAACGCGGCCGCATCGATTTTTCGCGCCTGGAAGTGCTGATCCTCGATGAAGCGGATCGCATGCTTGACATGGGTTTTGTGGATGATGTGGAACGCATCGCCGCAGCCACACCCAAGACACGCCAAACCCTGTTGTTCTCGGCAACGCTGGAAGGCGTGGTCGGCAATCTGGCCTCGCGCCTGCTCAAGACACCGAAGAAGATTTCGGTTTCTGCAGCCAAGGACAAACACGAAAACATCGAACAACGCATGATGTTCGCCGATGACGTGGCGCACAAGAACAAGATGCTCAGCCACCTGCTGACCGATGTCGAGATGAATCAGGCGCTTGTGTTCACCGCTACCAAACGCGATGCTGACAGCCTGGCTGACCAACTGTCCGCGCAGGGCCATTCTGTTGCAGCGTTGCACGGCGATATGAACCAGCGCGAACGCAACCGTACACTGCTCAACATGCGCAACGGCAACGTGCGTATTCTGGTCGCTACCGATGTAGCGGCACGCGGTCTCGACGTGCGCGGCATCTCGCATGTGATCAACTTCGACCTGCCCAAGTTCGCCGAGGACTACGTACACCGCATCGGACGTACCGGTCGCGGCGGCTCATCCGGCATTGCTATCTCGTTCGCCTCGAACCGCGATGCGCAATTGCTGAAACGTATCGAGCGCTACACCGAGCAAAGCATCAAGATGCACACTATCGTAGGACTGGAGCCCAAGTACAAACTTCGCACCGGCCCGTCTTCGGATCGCCCGCGCGGCAACGGCGGCCCTCGCGGTGGTGGTTTCGGCGGCGGCAACAAACCCGGCTTCGGTGGTAACCGCACGGGTGGCTTCCCTGCCAAAACCGGCAACGGTTTTCACCACAGTGCCCCGGACAGCCGTCACAGCCATGCCGGACGTAAAGAAGGACATGGTCAATGGCACGGTCAAGCCAACGGCAACACGCTGGGAGTAGGCGGTGGTCAGGGTTTTGGCGGGCAAGGTCGCGGACAAACTGCCGGCCAGCCGCGCAGCCAGGAACGCAGCTTCGGCAACAACCAGAATCGAGGTGGCAACAGTGCACCACGCCGCACCGGTGATCGTCCAAGCTATACACTCAGTCGCAGTAACACTGGCAACAGCCGTTAAGCAGCTAAACTGATGGCAAACAAAAAGCACGCTTCGGCGTGCTTTTTATTGTCCGCGACCCGTTGTTAAGGGTAGTGCGAAAAGTATACGATCAATTGGCACTGAAGCAGCTTACCTTGTTACTTTGCCTCTCAACGTAATTAATTCCCCTGATCGTGCGGCACGGTCACTGTGGCGCTGGCGGTGGCTTTGTTGCCTGAGGCATCGGTGGCGGAATAGGTGATCGTGTAGATGCGCCCGGCCAGATTGGTTCCTTCGCGTTCGGCGGCCAAGCTGAATTGCCGGTCGTCGGTGCCGAGTTGGGCATTCTGTATATCATTGGCTGCCAGTGTCTCGCTCGCGGTAATGGATTCGAGTTTGATCTCGGGTTCGGGGTCGTAGTCGTCCTTTACCGTGATCGTCGCATTGACGGACACCATCTTGTTGTTCGGCGGCCAGAGGGTGGCGGGGGTCAGCGAGATCGAGAGTATGGGCGGGGTGGTGTCGATTTTCTCCATTGCGCCGTTGTAAAGTTCTGGCCCGCCATCAATGGGGAAATCAGCCGAAAAGTGTCCGGTAAGATATGCGGCACCCGAAGGTGGTCCGGAGAGATCGCTTAACCTGACAGAAAAATGTTTGATGAGATAGGTGTCATCGATTTTTGCAGGTACGGTAACGCTAAAGCGTAAAGTCTGCCCGGGCAACAGAGGAGTTTGTGGATACTGCGGGCGACGCCATTGTAAATATTTCCCTGCATGTTCGATTTGAATCATCTCCCCGGTCCACCCCGTTGGCCCTGAAATCAGGGGAGAGTTGATTTTCCGTTTAAATGGCTCCATGCCTATCGGCATAACAAAATATAGCTCCCCTTGCTCCCGGGTAAAGGGTTGATCATTACCCAGATTGTCAGTATCGAGTCCGATGGCAATTCCACTCACATTACGGATACTGTTATTAGTCACCTGATGGTAATAGACGATGTTGCCGCCGACATGCTCGCCCCAGGTTTTAACCACCACGGGAGGCAAATCAGCCAGTGCGCTCTGATTAAACCCGGCAAGCAGCCAAATGGCCAAGGGCAGCAGATAATGTTTAGAATGATTAAATTTATGCTTCATGATGTCGATCTCCTCAATTAGGGCACATAAAAATGCACGTCGTCGTCAAACGCCCCGCCCCAATTCAAGTTGCAGTTGGTGGGCGCATTCAGAAATTGCGTGATGGCTTGTGGTGGTGTTCGCGCATCCGGCATAACTTGCAAAGGATCAAGTGTGCGAGTTCGGCTAACATCGAAGGCTTTACCTTCTGTATGCTTTGCATCGCTGAGCGAAGGATTCGCTGGCCTATGCACAAGGCAATGGCTGCGCTGAGAGGCGGACTCGGCGTAACAACTGATACATTCTCCGGCATTATTGCACCCCTTCTCGGCGGCAATTTCGGCACGGCGCGCGGCGCAGGCAGTTTGTATGGTCGGATTATCGACCATCCACTTTACGACACGCTCCATCCTGTCCCAAACCTGCCTGAGATGCGCCTGATAGGCGACACTGCGGATATCCGATGTGACCACCATCGGGATGGCTGGAGACAGATTGGAAAGCTTATCCCTGAAACAGGCCATCCCGGTTTTCAGGTTATCGGTCAACGCGCCACATGCTGCATCCTTCTGCGCTTGAGTGGAACTGGTGTTCTCCAGCACCGTAGCGCATGCGTCGTTAAAAGGCGGCTCAGTTAATGCTGGTACCGGACACCCTGGCACCGTGATCCTGCCTGTCTCCTGATTAGCACAGTCTGGACAACCAGTGGCAAAGAGGTGAGTGCCACCCGCACAAGGCGCCGTGAATGAGATGTTCAATCTGCCAAACGAATCCGTATATCCTCCACCAACCGGCGAGACGGTGGCCTCGTGCGCCGAGCGTGGCAAGCCGTCATTTTCCTCGGGAACGACATCATATGACAGAACAACCTGCTCTCCGCTCTTGGGCGTACCGTCGCCCTTTGTGACTTTAGCGTAGGCAGGTGGGGAGAGTGTCGCACCGGGCATCACGGTGACGCCCAAGCCATACAGTGCAATGGAGAGCGGCTCCGGTCTGCAGCTTGTACTTGTTTCGGGCACATAGCTTTCGTCACAGGTGCAGGTCGGCGGGTTGCTTGCCGCTGTTGGGCTTGAGTGATCCGGACAGGTGGATGGCCCCGCTTGAATGTAAAAGTTGCTGACGGATTGTTGCTGGCAAAACGTAATATAATTGCAGTAGTAACCAAAACCACCACAGTTATATGCGATCCTGTAGTAAGTAATGGCAAAACGATCAACGTAGCTGCCTGATGGACCCAAATCATTCAGTGCTGGGGCGGGACAGGAAGCAATATTGCTTGCGCCCCATCTGACATATTGATCGTGATCGTCTGCCAGCCATTTTGCTCGCCTGGCTATTTCACAGTTCTGGACGGCGCTCACCGAGGCCATGCCAGCACAGTTGAAACCGCTGCTATTACCGCCGCCATAATAAAGCGTTGTGGTATTCACGATGCCGGAAGCGTGAACGGGATCGAACGTCGTCATCGACAAGATCGCGACGAACAGCGAATATAAAGCGGCGGTTAGGCGATGAGAGTGTCTATGCTTGTTGCTTGTTGCTTGTTGCTGCTAGCGATGATGCGCACATTATTTCTCCCCGAGCATCTGAAATTCATTTAATTGTTTTTTTCATTATCATCTCGATCAATGAAAGAAGTCCACTGTACCAAGGTACAGTACTTCGAAATTCAGCCACGTGGTGTTTGCACCATTTTCACTGGCTGGCTTGGTACATTATAGGTGGCGAGGCTCACTAGAATACGCTGCTGGCAATACCTACTTCAACCATACAACTTGCGGCCTTTTATCCTGGCGCGGTGCGCCCTGCGTTGCTCTCCCTCGGTGAGCGGCTTGGGTTTTGAACCCTCGAACGGATTCTTACTGGAGTTGTATTGGATCTTGAGCGGCGTGCCTTTCAGCTTGAATATCTCGCAGAAGGTACGCTCCAGATAACGGGTATAGCTGGCCGGCACATCGTCCAGACCGCTGCCGTGGATCACGATCAGCGGTGGGTTGCTGCCGCCTTGGTGGGCATAACGCATCTTGGGAATGAATCGCCCGCCTTTTGGCGGCGCCTGCTTTTCCAGTGCACCTATCAGCGCACGGGTGAGTTTGGGCGTGGATAGCTTCGCCATCGCCGCAGCATAGGCCTCGTCCACCGACTTCAACACATTCCCTATGCCGCTACCCTCCAGCGCGGAGATGTAATGCAGCTTGGCGAAACTCAGGAAATGCAGCTTGCGCTCGATGTCGCGCTTGACCTGATCGCGATGATGCTCATCCAACCCATCCCACTTGTTGACGGCCAATACCAACGCGCGTCCGGCCTGCAACACATAATCGGCAACATGCGCATCCTGTTCGGTGATCTGGTCGCGGGCATCCACCACCAGCACCACCACGTTTGCATCCTCTATCGCCTGCATGGATTTGATCACGGAGAATTTCTCGACTGCCTCTTCCACCTTGCCGCGACGCCGCACCCCGGCGGTGTCGATGATGGTGTATTTTTTTCCGTCGCGCTCGAAGTCGATGTAAATGCTGTCACGTGTGGTGCCAGGCTGGTCGAACGCGATCACGCGCTGTTCGCCAAGTATGGCATTGACCAGCGTGGATTTACCGACATTGGGGCGACCGACGATGGCGATCTTGGGCGGATGCTCTGCTGTGGATTCTTCCTCGCTTTCCAGCGGGAAATTCTCCAGCGCGATCTCGACCACCTCGTTGACATTGTCGCCATGCGCCGAAGAGATCGGCAGCGGCTCGCCCAAGCCAAGCTCAAAGAATTCCGCTGTCACTCTGGCGCGCGCCATGCCTTCGGCTTTATTCACCAGCAACAGGATCGGCTTGCCGGTCTTGCGCAATTGCTCGGCGATGATCGCATCCTGCGGCGTACAACCGGCACGGCCATCCACCAGGAACATGACCATATCGGCTTCATCCACAGCCTGGCGGCTTTGTTTGGCCATCTCGAACATGATGCCCTCTTTGGCGACTGGTTCCAGCCCGCCGGTATCCACCACGAGATAGGGTCTATCCCCTACCCTGCCGCGTCCATAATGACGGTCGCGCGTCAGCCCCGGCAGATCGGCAACCAATGCATCACGACTGCGCGTGAGGCGATTGAACAAGGTGGATTTGCCCACATTCGGACGACCAACTAAAACAATGGTGGGCAACATATGGAATCGATCTTTATTTTATAGAAACAGAATACAACTCGCCGCCGCGCGTTAGTACCAGCAAACCGCCGTTCAACTCCATCGGCGCAACTCTGATTGCCCCGCCATCAAGCTTGATACGCGCCGCCAAACTGCCATCTTCAAGGCTCAGACCATGCAGGTATCCTTCAAAATCGCCAACCACGATAAAATTCCCCAAGGCATAAGGTGCGGTGTTGTCCCGCATGGCTAGCTGATCGTTTTTCCACGCCGTGCTACCGGTGATTTTATCCAGTGCGAAAATCGAACCCTTTGTATCGCTGAGGTATAGATATTTACGCAACACCATCATGCCCTTGTCGCTGGATATATCACGATTCCATAACGGGCTGCCCTGTGCGGCGTCAAAACATGCTACTCGCCCCTGAAAAGCAATAGCGCAAACTTGTTCATCATTCACTACGGGGTCGCTGGTAATGTCGCTGATGCGCTCCAGCTCAGTATTGCCGCGTGGAACTGAGACCTGCGCTTCCCACTTCACTTCGCCATCCTTGATGTTGATAGCAGCCAATCTGCCGCCGGCAAATCCGGCATATCCCACACCGCGTTGGATGGTGACTCCCGCATGACTGCGCACCACCAGCGCCGGTGTGCTGCGTTCATATAACCACACACGCTTTCCATCTGACGCATTCAGGCCGGCGATGCGCCCATCACCACTGCGCACCAATACCATACCATCCGTGACACGGGATATGCTCAACACCTCACTGGATACTTTGCCCTTCCAGCGCAATTTGCCCGCTTCGTCATAAGCTAATACATCACCCTTGTCGCTGCCGATGAGCAGCATACCCTCGCCGCTACCCAACCCGCCTGTGATGGTCATTCCACTCTCGATGCGCCACCCCTGTTTGCCGGTAAGACGATCCAGGCGCGTCAACACCCCATTACCGGACACGCCATATATTGCATCCTGAGTCAGCACTGGTTGCAAAAACTCTAAACCCTGATCGCCGATATCTTCATGCCAAAGCACTCCAAACTTGGCCGTTTCCGTAAATTGCTCCAGCTTGGCGGGTTCCATCTTGCCATCCTTGCCGACCCATTCCGGTGGAGCATCAGCAGCACAGCCGCTCAGCGCGAGCAATGCCAACAATCCGGGACGCAATAACTTCATTTAGCTACTGCCAAAGCATCAAGCTTCATTTGGATCAAATTACGATATCTACTCTTGGGATCAATCTTCTCAATTGCCAATTGATATGCTTTCCTGGCTTCCTCATTCTTGCCCTGAGCGCTCATTACATCACCTTTCAAATCGGCATACAGGCCATCGAACGATGCCGGATGTTCAGCCTCAAGTAATTTCTGTGCGCTCTCATAATTCTTCTCGTCCAGCAACAAGGACACCAGTCGCAATCGAGCCACATCTTTCAGGCTGGCTTCACTGGCGTGATCGTTGACCCATTGCAGTTGTGTCTTGGCACGCGTCATATCCTTGGCCTGCTCATTCACTTGTGCCGCCAACAATGCTGCGCGGGAGGCATATGCCGTTGCAGGGAATTTTTCTGTTATCAACGCGACAGCATCATTGATACGCTTGGTATCCTTGCTGCCTAGTTGTTTGGTGAATTCTTCATACAAGAATGCCGCCTCACTGGTCTGCTTGCCTTGGTAATATTGCCAGCCACGCCAGCCGCCCATCACAACCGTGACGATCAACACTCCAGCCAGCAAGTAGTTTCTGTTCTCTACCCACCACGCCTTGAATGCTTCAAGTTGTTCCTGTTCCTGCGAATCCAATACTGCCATTTGTCTGCTCCTACTTTATGAATTTATTAACTGTCGCAGTAAGATCATGCACGCTTACCCGCTCCTGCTCGCCACCCTGCATCGGCTTTACGCTGATCTCGTTCGCCTGCGCTTCGTCGTCGCCGATCACCAGCGCTACGCTCGCGCCGCTGGCATCTGCCTTTTTCATCTGCGACTTGAAACTACCGCCGCCGCAATGCAACAGCACCCGCAAATTGCTGTCGCGCAATTGCTCCGCCATCCGGCTGGCCAACTGACCGGCCAATTCTCCCTGATGCACCACATATACATCCACACCGGCCTTGGGCAACGCCATGCCGTCGTCCTGCAACATCGCCAGCAGGCGTTCCACACCCATCGCAAACCCGGTTGCGGGGGTGGGCTTGCCGCCTACCTGCTCGACCAGCCCGTCATATCGGCCACCGGCGCAAATGGTGCCCTGCGCACCGAGGCGTGTGGTCACCCATTCGAACACCGTGCGGTTGTAATAGTCCAACCCGCGCACCAGACGCGGATTGATCTCGAACGGCACATCGTGGCGCTTGAGTATCGCCTGCACCTCATCAAAATGCCGCAGCGCATCCTCCCCCAACTCGGCCATCAACTGCGGTGCGGCAGCGATCAGCTCCTGCATCGCTGGATTCTTGCTGTCCAGGATGCGTAGCGGGTTGCTGTGCAAACGTCGCTGTGCCTCGGCATCCAGCTCATTGTTATGCTGCTCAAAATAAGCGATCAGCTTGGCGCGATGCGCATGCCGTGCAGCCGCGTCCCCCAGCGTATTCAGTTGCAGCGACACGTCACGCAAGCCCAATTTTCTCCACAGTCGCGCACACATCAATATCTGTTCCGCGTCGATGTCGGGACCGGCAAAGCCCAGCGCTTCCACGCCGAATTGATGAAACTGGCGGTAGCGGCCTTTTTGCGGACGCTCATGACGGAACATCTGCCCGCTGTAATACAAGCGCTGCGGCGCGTTATACAGCAAATTGTGCTGCAGTACGGCACGCACGCAGGAAGCTGTCCCTTCCGGGCGCAGCGTCAGTTCATCACCATTCAACGCATCCGCAAAGCTATACATCTCTTTTTCCACGATGTCGGTCACTTCGCCGATGGCACGCTTGAACAATGCGGTCGGCTCAAGCAGCGGCATGCGGATGTTGCGATATCCATAGCTGTGCAGCCAATCGCGCACGACATCTTCGAACCATAGCCACAGCTCCGCCTCATCCGGCAGGATGTCATTCATGCCGCGCACGGCTTGCAGGGTTTCGTTACTCATAAAATAATGTGGCGAGTGGGAATTAGGGAGTGGGAACCCCACTTCCCACTTCCCACTTCCTACTTCCTGCTCCCTACTTCTCGTTTTAAATATTTCCGTTCAACATATTCATCCACGATGCGAGTGAATTCCTGCGAAATGTTGTCACCACGCAGGGTCATGGCTTTTTCTCCATCGATATAGACCGGCGCAGCCGGACTCTCCCCGGTTCCTGGCAGGCTGATGCCGATGTTGGCCAGCTTGCTTTCACCTGGCCCGTTCACCACACAACCCATCACCGCCACGGTCATGTTCTCGACGCCGTCAAACTGTTCGCGCCACAACGGCATCTGCGTGCGCAGATGCGTCTGGATACTCTGTGCCAATTCCTGAAAGAAGCTGCTGGTTGTGCGTCCGCAACCCGGGCAAGCTGTCACCATGGGCGCAAAAGCGCGCAAGCCCATGGTCTGCAATATTTCCTGCCCTACCAGTACTTCCTGAGTTCGATCGCCACCCGGCTCCGGGGTTAGAGAGATGCGGATGGTGTCGCCTATGCCTTCCTGAAGCAGCACCGACAGCGCAGCGGTCGAAGCGACGATACCCTTAGAACCCATGCCAGCCTCGGTCAAACCCAGATGCAGCGCATAGTCGCATTGCAGTGAAAGTGCGCGGTACACCGCGATCAGATCCTGCACCTCGCTGACTTTGCAGGACAGCACGATACGGTTATGCGCCATGCCCAATTTCTCGGCGCGCTGCGCGCTTTCCAGAGCCGATGCAATCAACGCTGCGCGGGTCACTTCACCCGCTTCTTTCGGTTGCATCAACCTTGAATTTTCGTCCATCATGCGCACCACCAGATTCTGGTCAAGGCTGCCCCAGTTCACCCCGATGCGTACCGGCTTGTTATAACGGATCGCGGTCTCAATCATGATCGTGAACGGGTCATCTTCCTTACGATTGCGTCCGACGTTACCGGGATTGATTCGATACTTTGCCAATGCCTGCGCACAATCGGGAAAATCGGTGAGCAGACGATGGCCGTTATAGTGAAAATCGCCTACCAGAGGCACATCGCAACCCATGCTGTCCAAACGGGCACGAATATTGGCAACTTGCGCGGCAGCTTCAGGAGTATTGACGGTGATACGCACCAGCTCGGAACCGGCCTTGGCCAATTCGAATACCTGTCGGGTGGTCGCTTCGACATCTGCCGTATCGGTATTGGTCATGGATTGCACCACGACTGGCGCACCGCCGCCCAGCATCACCTGACCGACCAATACCCGCTGCGACGGACGGCGTTTGATAATCGACATGGTCATCGCTATTCCAGCGTCAGCCGCGCCACTTCGCTATAAGAATTAGTGTAGGGCTTCAAATCTACAGGCTCATCATTTTTGAACAAATGTACCGATCCAGCGCGACCTATCACCAGTGCCACAGGTGGCAATCCGCCCAAACGCATCTCCGTGCCGGCTTCATGGACTCTTCCGGATAATATTTTCCCATCCCTATCCTTGATCTCAGCCCATGACTCCACTTCGAATACAAGGCGCATCTTTATTTTGGTGGTCGAGCCGACTGGAGGTGCCGCAGAGCCTGTTGATTGCGATTTCGGTACAGATTGAACAGTCGCGGTCTTGGCGCCATTCATCGTACTGTCGGAATGTTTCATGGAGTCTGCTGGCTGAGCTATTGGTACTGATTGAACATTCGCGGGCTTGGCGACATTCGTCGTACTGTCGGATTGTTTAATAGAATCAGACGATTGAACTTTCGGCACGGCTTGAACAGTCGATGGCTTGGCGACGTTCGTCGTACTGTCGGATTGTTTCATGAAGTCGGCCGAATGAGCTTTCGATCCAGATTGAGCAGCAGCGGGCTTGGCAGCCTGAGTCATAGATCGTGGTTTCGTTTCGGCAGGGACAAACGGGGTCATCATGTCCTGTTTCATAACATGCGAGGCCGGACCGGTGGGCAATTCAGCAGGCAGCGAAACCGGTGTTTCAATCTTCGTAACACTGGATTTCTGTATCGGACTTGTGAAATGCCAGATTGCAAATCCTGCCACAATCACGGCTATCAGCAACGCAGAACCCAACAATATCTGATTTTGCCTTTGCGATGAATGCGCGACTGGAAACGGCTCATTGACCGAGGTTGCCACCTGCTCTGGCACAGGGCTCTTTGATTGAGGCAGAGCCTCCAATAAAGCTTGAGCATCCAATTGCAGGATCTTTGCATAACTGCGCACAAAGCCGCGCAAAAAGGCCGCTTCGGGCAGCTGCATTAAATCGTCCGCTTCCAAGGCTTCTATTTGGCGCGGTGCAAACTTGATTTGGGCGGCCACATCAGCAACGCTCAAACCATGACGTTCGCGTGCCTCGCGAAGCAATTTTCCAGGCGAAACCGCAGGCTTCGCGGCAGGTTGATTGTCTTGATCAGTATTATTTTCCGGAAGTTGGCTCATTATTCACCACGTGTCATCAATTGAGTTTCGCGCGAATCGGGAAAACGCTTGCGTAACTGTATGCCATAACTGGCCTCTGAATTACGATCACCAAGTTTGCGCTCGATGCGTACCGCCAACCAGAGTTGCTCAGCTGACAGATTCTCGATATTTTGCGAAAATCTCACGAAATATCTTTTTGCGGTCACATAATCGCCAACGGAAAAACTTAGTTGGGACATCGCAAACAACGCTTGGGGCATACCCGGCTGAATTTGCAAAGCTTTTTGCAAAAACTCCTCAGAATCTTTATTACTGCCGATCTTCTGTGAACATATCCCGGCATTAAGGTACGCGAGTGCCGGTGTTTGATACAATGGATTCTTCACTGCCGCCATGAAATGCGGGATAGATTCCTTTTCCCTTCCGCGCTGGCACAAAAACCAGCCATAATTGTTATGGGTCTCGGAATCGGTATTGTCGAGACGCAAACTTTTCTTGAAGTCATCTTCAGCCTCATTATCTTCACGCAACGACATATGAACCAAACCGCGCATGCCATAGGCCGGCGCATAATCGGAGTCTGCCTCCAATGCTTTTTCTAGTTCACTAAGGGCAATGCCCGCCTGCGCTCGCTCAAAATAAAGGCCAGCCAATTCGGTATGCACTTGAGCACTTTTTGTATTGGGATGAGAACCGTCCTTTTTCGTGCCGCAACCTGCCAACACGGCCAGTGAGATTGCCACAGAAATCGACATCGCAACAAATTTGCTCATTGATGCCTCTCTATTACTCATCTATTTGATTCCAATGATCGCTGCATGGTTCGTTTGGTCTTGTCCTGAACCTGCCCAGCAAGCTGTCCGCAGGCTGCAGCAATATCATCGCCGCGTGTCTTGCGCGTTGTAACGACCATGTCTGCCTGCATCAGCACATCCCGGAAACGCTGGATCGTATCCGGTCTCGACCTCCGGAAATGCGTTTGCGGGAACGGATTGAACGGGATCAGGTTGAACTTGCAGGGCACGTCACGCACCAGTTTTATCAGCTCGCGCGCCTGTTTCTCGCTGTCATTCACGCCGTCCAGCATCACATATTCAAAGGTGATGAAATCGCGTGGTGCTTTCTCCAGATAGCGCTGGCAAGCGGCCAACAATACCTTGAGCGGATACTTCTGGTTGATTGGTACCAGTTCGTCGCGCAGCTTGTCGTTCGGCGCATGCAGTGACACCGCCAACGCCACCGGGCATTCCTCGCGCAACCTGTCCATCGTCGGAACAATGCCGGAAGTGGACACCGTCACGCGACGGCGCGACAGTCCATAAGCGTGATCGTCCAGCATCAGACGCAGCGCACTCACCGTGTTATCGAAGTTCAGCAACGGCTCGCCCATGCCCATCATCACTACGTTGCTGATCTTCCAGTTACCATCGGCATCCTTGCCTAGCTGGTGGTTCGCCCACCACAACTGGCCGATGATCTCGGCCACACTGAGGTTGCGATTGAAGCCCTGCTTGCCGGTCGAGCAGAACGCACAATCCAACGCGCAACCAGCCTGGGTGGAAACGCACAGCGTGCCGCGTGTCTCTTCCGGGATATATACCGCTTCCACGGCATTCCCGGTGCCGACGTTCAGTAGCCACTTGCGCGTACCGTCGTCGGATAACTCTTCGCGCATCACATTTGGTGAAGTAATGCAGGCGCATTGCGCGAGCTTGTCGCGCAGCGTTGCCGCAATGTCGGTCATTGCGGCGAAATCGGGCTCCCCCACTTTGTAGATCCAGCGCATCAACTGGCGCGCACGGAACGGCTTCTCGCCCATTTCCGTGAAGTAGGCCGCCAGCGCATGAGCATCAAAGTTGAGGAGGTTTTGTTGCATCAGTTTCTTCGGAAATTACCGCGAGTAAACATTCATTGCCGGGAAGAAATAGGCGATCTCCACTGCAGCTGTTTCAACTGCATCGGAACCATGCACAGCATTGGCATCGATGCTAGCGGCAAAATCGGCGCGAATGGTGCCTTTGTCGGCCTTCTTCGGGTCCGTTGCGCCCATCAGATCGCGATTCTTCAAGATCGCGCCTTCACCTTCCAGCGCCTGTATCATCACCGGGCCGGAGATCATGAAATCCACCAGATCCTTGAAGAACGGACGGGCGCGGTGTACGGCATAAAAGCCTTCTGCCTCGGCGCGCGACAACCACACCATGCGCGAAGCGACGACCTTCAAACCGGCATTTTCGAAACGAGTGTAAATTTGGCCGATGACATTCTTGGCAACTGCATCGGGTTTGATAATCGACAGGGTACGTTCAACAGCCATGCTACTTTCTCCAGACTTAAAGGTTAATAAAAACGGGTCGCCATTCTATCAGGATTTGCCTATCCGCGCGCCCGCAATTCAACCCTGATAGCGGCTTCCTGACCATCCGACAGATACTCCGCTGCGATCGCGACGCCCGGCACGCACACCAACTCATCGCCGCAATACAGCAACGGCAAACGATCGCGTTGCCAGGGGGGGACGTTGTGTTCTTGCAGCAGGTTCTTCAACGTGCGCTTCGAGGCATTCAGGTGGGGGCGCAGAGTTTCTCCGCCGTCCCGCAAGCGAAGTGTCACCGGCGCGCACTGCAGTTTCGCCAGGCTGATGCCAGCCGTGTGCGTGTGCTCGAAGCGCACCCGTGCATTCAGTGCATGCCAATCCAGTTCTGCTTCACCATGCCACGGCAACATGAAGCTCTGCTCGATTCCGCAAAGTTCGCGCATGACATAAACCTTGCCCCGATAGCGGCGCACCTGCCAGTCGCCGTAAGTGATGCATACGGCGGCATCTTCCCGCGCGTTGCATAGTTGCTCCAGCATGTCGTCCAGTTGTACTGTTTGCGGCATCGGGACGCCAAGGCTGTACAGAAAATAGCGCAGCAGGTTTTTTGCCCGGGGCAGATGCAATGCCAGCAATGCCGCAACGTTCAGTGTTTCGCCCTCTATCGCCTGTGCAGCATCGACTTGTGCCAATTCGTCCAGCAGCTTGCTCGCCTCCGCAAAATGCTGCGTGCTGCGTGCCAACGTGTCGCGGTAGGCGGGAAATCTTTCTTCAAGCAATGGCATCACGCGATGGCGCAAAAAATTGCGCGGATAGCTGTCATCAGAATTGCTTTCGTCCTCTATCCACTGCAAGTCATGTGCGGCGGCGTAGTTGACGATCTCACGGCGGGAACATTGCAACATGGGACGCAATAGACAGGGCAAGCCAGCTTGTCCGGCACGCTGCGACTCGCTCAGGACAGGCATGGAGCTCGCACCTCGCACCCCGGCGCCGCGCAACAATTGCAACAGCAGCGTTTCCGCCTGGTCGTCAGCATGGTGCGCCAGCGCCACGAAATCGCACTGCTGACTCGCAAAAGCCTCATGGCGCAGTTTGCGGGCCGCCGCCTCGATGCCATGCGCGCGCAACGGCGCGATGTCCACATGTTCGATACTCAAAGGGATTTGAAAACGGGCACACAGGTCAACGCAAAAATCCGCCCATCCATTCGCATTCGGACTGATGCCGTGATGGACATGAAGTGCGGACAATTGCCATTTGTATTGTGGGGCAAGGTTATGCAGCAGATGCAGCAATACTACTGAATCCACGCCACCACTCAAACCGATAAGAATGGAGCTATGCGCAGGAAGCAGCGGCGCAATCTGCGCTGCCACACGTTCAGTTAGCTTAATTAAGCTCGACTTCCTTGAACTTGCCATAACTCATCAGGCGGTTAAAGCGATCCTGCATCATGTTTGATGCCGACTTTTTCTGCACGGTTTTTAATGCATCCTGCAACGCTTTTTTTACATTCTGCATGGTCGCGGCATAATCGCGATGCGCTCCGCCCAACGGTTCGCTGATGATCTTGTCCACCAGACCCAGCGTCTTCAAACGTGTCGCGGTAATGCCCAGCGTCTCCGCGGCTTCCGGGGCCTTTTCGGCGCTTTTCCACAGGATCGAAGCGCAACCTTCCGGTGAGATCACCGAGTAGGTGGAATATTGCAACATCAACAATGCGTCGCCGACGGCGATCGCCAAAGCACCGCCCGATCCGCCTTCGCCGATCACGGTGCAGATGATAGGCACACGCAATTCGCTCATCTCATACAGATTGCGCCCGATAGCCTCGGACTGGCCGCGCTCTTCAGCATTAACGCCGGGGTATGCGCCCGGAGTGTCAATGAAAGTCATGACGGGGATATCGAACTTTTCAGCCAACCGCATCAGGCGCATCGCCTTGCGATAGCCCTCAGGGCGAGGCATACCGAAATTTCTCACGATCTTTTCCTTGGTGTCCCGCCCTTTCTGGTGCCCGATCACCATCACGCTTTGCCCGTTAAAACGCGCCAGACCGCCAATGATGGCCTTGTCGTCTGCAAATGAGCGGTCGCCGTGCAATTCCTCAAAATCGGTGAACAAGGCATCGATGTAATCCTGTGTGTAAGGACGCTGAGGATGGCGTGACACCTGCGAGATCTGCCAGGGCGTGAGCTTGCTGTACACATCCTTGGTCAGCGCTTCACTCTTCTTGGATAAACGCGAGATCTCGTCAGCGATGTCGAGTGCGGAATCGTCCTGGACGTTCCGCAGCTGCTCGATCTTGTCCTCCAATTCGGCTATGGAGCTTTCAAAATCCAGAAATGAAACTTTCATGTTCATAGAATTTCCGTATAAATTTTGCGCGATGATACTACAAACCGAAGAATCGTTTAATGGTCGCCAACACTTCAGTGTGTCGGCTGTTCATTTCCTTGCGCAATGTTTTCTCGTCATTATTTTGCAGCACGCTATCCAATTGGGCTTTACGCTCAACCAGAATATGGGAAACCTCTTCCGCGATACTTGGGCGCGCCAACATGATTCCCTCAAATGCCTCCTTATCGAGGCGATAACACTCGATGTCGGTTTTGGCGATCACAGAAGCCACACGCGGCGCACCCGTCATCAGGCTCATCTCGCCAAAGAAGCTGCCTCTGGATAGAAAACTGAGGCTGCGTCTTTCCCCATTCGCTGCGTCGATGAAAACCTCGACTTCGCCATTGATGATGATGAACAGCCAGTGCTGTCCGACCGCTCCCTGCCTGGCAACAACACTCCCCTTGGCAAACGGCATGTACCTGAGACGCTCGGCCAGCGTCTTGAGTTCATCGTCGGTCATCTGCGAAAACAGCTCTACCTTTCGCAATGTCTTGATACGCAGCATCACTTCGCGCTGACGCATCACCTCTTCATGATTCTCGTTTTCCTTGATGAGATGGATATCTCTTTCCTCGATCGCCAGTTTGATATTCTCACGTTGCAAGGCAGACATGATGTGCCAGCGTATCGTCGCATCTGTCGGATCATCAGGAGTCAGATCTGTCAACCAGTAGCGTATCGCATAACGCGCGTAGCCTTTTTCGTCCATTTCCATCAACACGCAATTGGGTAACGGATCCTTCGCCACATTGGCAATGTCGGTGTGCTGGATAGCTTCCTCGACGATACTGACCACTCTGGTAGGGGCTGTATCCATACCTACGTTGAACCATACCCAGCGTCGCAACTGCACCGGTTGATTGGTACGCCTGCCCAGGACTACAAATTTATTCTTCATCAACTGGCTGTTCGGGAACACCACCGTTTCCCAGTTGCGTGTCTCGACCAGCGTGGAGCGCCAGCGGATATCCACTACCTTGCCGGTCACATCGTCCACCTTGATCCAGTCACCGATCTGGATCGAGTTGTCCATTTGCAGAGCCAAACCACCCAGTATATTACCCAGCGTATCCTGCATCGCAAACGCCACCACGGCGGTGATCATCGCCGAAGTCGCCACGATGCTGCCTAGATCCAACCCGGCGTAGCGCAACCTCACCATACCCCAGGCGATATAAGCAATGATGACGAAGATGTCCTCGGTGATTCGCGGCGGTTTCAACCCCGCAAACGGCAAGGCTATCCGGAACACCAGCAAACCCCACAGGCGGATCAACGCGATCCCTCCACCAATCACACCAATCTCATGCAAAACGGCGGAGGTCGAGGCAAATTGCAAGGCGTGAAACAGGCCACTGATGAATTGCGCGAACAGGCAGACCACAAACAAACCAAGCGTGTTAACGATGCTGCTGCGCTCTTCCTTGTGAAAATGGAAAAGTAGAAAGGCTAGGCACAAAGCCATGACCAGCACGAAAAAAGACTCCTCACGCCAGACAAATTGTATTACCACATCCCAAAATGACACGTTTTCCCCTTGAGGTTATTGTTGCTGCATTCTACATCATGGAGTAGCAGACAAGCGGCTTGGCGCATCTCCAGAAAGACCAAGTGTCGCGGCGCGTTAGCCGCACATGTCGCGAGTTTTCCCCGCTGGGAATATCCAATTGCAACTGCGCGATCTTTCCAGCGCACAATGCTTGCCAAATTGGCTGGGCATAGCCGTTTTCGAAATCCTGCAAAGCTTTGCCCCATGCAGCAAGATCACCCTGCTGCATGGCTGTGCGTAAGCCCGTCCATACCAGCAACTGTTTGCCGCTGCAATCTTCAATTTTCCATTGTGCAGCCCATTTTAAATACTGAACACTTGCCGCCGCCGCAAACATCTCCGCTAGCACAGCATCCGCACTCACACTGTCGTATAACTTGTCCAAACTGGAATCACAGCCGCCACCCCAAAACCACACGCTGTTGATCGGCAACTCGCCCCGAATCTCACGTGCATCATTGAACGGATGCGCATGCAACAACATCTGTATTTCGTTGAACACCTGATGCCAACGTGATGCCCCTTCTCCGGTAGGCCAAGCTGCCCGCACATCGCCTCCAATCGCCTGCGGCAGCGGCGTAGTCTGTATATGAACTGGCGTGTCCAGCCGCACATACCAGCGCTGAGGATGCGGCGCAAAGAATTCCATCCCCTGCCCTGCGAAATGCAAATTCAGCGCCTCACAAAGCGCCGACGCTTCCTCGCAGCGGACTTGTACATCAGCCACAAGCATCCGATCACGTTGCAAATGCAAATGCGTCGGGTCGGCACGCAGCCAGAAACCCTCAGTTAGGCCATCGAATGCGGCAGAGATCGGCGCGATCGGCGCATCCGGTTGACATGGCACACCGAACAACCCGCACAACATATTTTCCAGCGGGACCGGCTCACGAATTCCGCTGTGCCCACGCCCCAATATTTTTTCCAACGCAGGCAAACGCAAACCGCGGCAGGCCTCGGCGGCAATGCCTTGGGGCTGGAATAAATCAGGTATTACCAGATGTATGCTTTTCATTCAGCGATTTTAACATTGACCTGACTGCCAGCCTTGTTCAAAACTACTTTTGAAGAAAGTTTATTGTCAATGCGACATGGCTAGAGGCTCAACATTGCAACATCACTACAGTTTCCGTATAGTCGCCGCCGCCAGACTTGCATCTGACGGACTAGCTTCCTGTTCGATACGGTGCAATTCAGCATAGGGGCACTAGCATCACGCCATTTCAATCTCAACTAAATAAAGGGACATTATGACTATCAAGACTTTTTCAAGTTTGGCAATTGCTGTTATCTCTACATTTGTATTCGCCGGTCCTGCTGCCGCAGCAACCATTCATGCAACTCTAAGTGGTGATGCCGCCAGCGCTCAATGGGGACGAGACACTGGGATGTGCGGTCAGCTTGAAGTTTCCCGTAGCGGCACCCCCCAAAGCCAAACGACCACTCTTTCATATGTCATATATGACTGCGCTTCATACACTACTATTGAAGCAGGCATGGGAAATATACCCAATGGCGATCTGCAGGGTTCAGGGACTGGAACGCTGAGCCTTAATACCAACACTACAGGCACCAACATCACCCGCGACGGCGGTGCTGGCGGCCAGATCACCCTCACTTGGAAACAGACCCGTGAAAGCACAAGTAAATGGGCTGGTACTACGTCGTTTACCATTGGCAGCCCCACCAACTATTCTTACCGCCTCGAAGGCTCAGGAAGTTCTAGTTCGGCATCCTTGTCCGGCAGTATTCTTGGCTATGCAGTGTCCGGCTTAGGCTGGTATGGCGCAATGATCAACTCTTACAATAACACTTCGCTAAACATCAGCAAGTAAAGTTCCAGCACGTGGCCAATCCCAACGTATTGTTGGGATTGGTTGTTACACTGCAATCAAATCGCGTGGCCCCCAGAAAATATTTCCGAACAAATTTCTTCTTTCCAGCTTTTCGAGTGAAAACTAAAAGTTAAACATTCACCGGGCTGTCATCATCCGCAGGGTTGTGGCACACTAACGCCCGCTCATACACCACCTCCTACTTACCTTGCAACCCTACGAACTCTTCATCGGCCTGCGCTACACCCGTGCCAAGCGGCGCAACCATTTCATCTCGTTCATCTCGCTGATCTCGATGCTGGGCATGGGGTTGGGCGTGATGGCCTTGATCGTCGTATTGTCGGTGATGAACGGCTTCCAGAAGGAGATCCGCGCGCGCATGCTGGGTGCATCGCCGCATCTTGAGGTGGTCGCCGATGGCGGTCGGCTGAATGACTGGCAGTCAGTACTGGGCAAGGTTGCACAAAATCCGCAGGTCTCAGCCGCCGCTCCCTACGTAGCTGGGCAAGGCATGCTGTCGTTCGGGCAGAGCGTGCAAGGCGTGATGGTGCGCGGCATCGAGCCCGCACGCGAAACTGCCATCACTGAGCTATCCAACAAGATTAAGGCAGGCGCACTGGAAGATTTGCGCAGCGGAGAATTCGGCATCGTGCTCGGCGTCGATCTGGCGCGCGCGCTCGGTGTGCGTCTCGGTGAAAAAGTCATGCTGATCACCCCTCAAGGACAGATCACTCCGGCCGGGATGATGCCGCGCCTGAAACAATTCCGCATCGTGGGCATCTTCGAGATCGGCATGGCGCCCTACGATAACAACCTTGCGCTGATCAACATCGTTGACGCGCAAAAACTGTTTCTGCTCGGCGATGCAGTGACCGGCATCAGCGCCAAGTTGAGCAACATCGATCTCGCGCCACAGATTTCACGCGAGATACAACGCGAATTGCCTGAGGCACTATACGCCAACGACTGGACGCACCAGAACAGCAACTATTTCCGTGCTGTGCAGATGGAAAAGAAAATGATGTTCATCATTTTGTCATTGATTGTTGCAGTGGCGGCGTTCAACATCGTCTCCACTCTGGTGATGGCCGTCACGGACAAGCAGGCTGATATCGCGATCTTGCGCACGCTGGGCGCATCACCGCGCAGCATCATGAAGATCTTCATCGTGCAGGGTGTGGTGATCGGCCTGATCGGCACGCTGGCAGGCAGTATCGGCGGAATCGCGCTGGCGCTCAATCTGAATGTGGTTGTGCCGTTCATCGAACACCTGTTCGGCGTGCAGTTTCTCGCCAAGGACGTGTATTACATCAGCGAACTGCCGTCCGACCTGCACTATCACGAGGTGATGCTGGTAACAGGCATATCGTTTGCAATAAGCCTGCTGGCGACGCTATACCCGAGTTACCGCGCTTCAAAGACACAACCAGCGGAGGCGCTTCGCTATGAATAATCAGAAATCGGACACCATTATTTCCTGCCGCGATCTGCGCAAGACCTTTACCATCGGCAAACAGGATGTACCTGTGCTAAAAGGCGTCAACCTGGATGTGCAGCGCGGCGAGCGCATCGCTATCGTCGGCGCATCGGGTTCTGGCAAGAGCACGCTGCTACATCTGTTAGGTGGCCTGGACAACGCCAGCGGCGGCAGCGTGCAGATACTTGGGCAGGAAATGCAAATGCTGGATGAGGCAAAGCGCGGCGAGATGCGCAACCACTCGCTCGGCTTCGTGTACCAGTTTCATCATCTTTTGCCCGAATTCACCGCGCTGGAAAACGTTGCGATGCCGCTGCTGATACGCGGCATGAAACGTTCCGAAGCCTCCCTCATCGCCGCCGCGATGCTGGAACAAGTGGCATTGGCGCCACGACTGAACCACCATCCCTCCGAGCTCTCCGGCGGCGAACGCCAACGGACTGCAGTTGCGCGAGCATTGGTGACCGAACCTGCATGTGTGCTGGCCGACGAACCCACCGGCAACCTGGATCGCGGCAGCGCACAAGCGCTGTTCGATCTGATGCAGCAACTCAACGAGAAACTCAACACCAGCTTCATCGTGGTGACACATGATCAGGAATTGGCCGGGCGGATGCAACGTCGCTTGCGCTTGGAAGATGGAGTACTGTTGTCGGCCTAGCTCACAGGTACGCAATACCTGTTCTGAACGTATCGGCGTCTCGACAACTGGATGGCCGATTTTATTCGATCAGGCTCTCCCTATTACTCAAACTCAAAATATAGGCCCCGCAGGCATTTGAGCTTTGTGAGTTTTCTGGATTTGTTCCAGGAGGATGTCATAGGCTGCGTCCACGTTGTTCGTGCCCAGCATATAGGTAAACTTGCTGCCGTCTGTCGTGATGATGGCAATGTATTGCAGCAGTATATTGTTATGCTTTTTGACTTTCGCAATGTCGGGATAGCCGGTCCATACAGTGGGTTTGTAACGTCGCTGTTGTACGTTCCATTCCGCGAACAACATGCGTTCGTTAGTCAGCAATAGCACGCCACGGTATGACTGGAAGAGTTCATGCTCTTCTTCCATGTAAGTGCCCTTCAAAAGTTCGGCCCGGGTTGTAAACAACAATTGTTCATTCTTTTGCAGAGTACGGCTAAAACTGGGATCAAAATCTGGCGTTCCGATGGGTCCATAATTCTTGCAGCCCGACAGCCATATCGAAATAAATAACACTAGCCATTGCAAAGATGCTTTAGGAAAGATCACGAAATATGAGTTTGAAGATTTCATTGCAGCTGCTTCCGGAAGGAGTTCATGAAATACGAATATCGATTGTAAATATCCAGAACATAAGTCGACTAACGCTGAAAATAACTACCCATCCAACCGTCAGTTCTGGCCGCCTGACTCACTTGCGCCTGTGCCTCCTGGCACGCCACCTGAGAATCACCGCAACCCGCCAAGCAACACGCACCGCAAAATATCCGATGATTGCGAGACCGGTTGCCAGCAACAGCAAGCCGATCAGCAACGGCTTGCCGAGCATATGCATCCATGCCCACAACTCTGCCAGCCAACTGTCCCAATGCATTTCCGGAAATGCCAGGTGATCCACCGTCGCGGAGTTACTTGCACCGCTGAACCATGCGCCAAGCTCATAGGCAACCACATACAGCGGCAGGATCGTGAAAGGGTTGGTGTAAAGCGTGGTAAAAGCTGCCACTGGCAAGTTGACCCGCAGCAGCACTGCAAATATTGCCGCAGAGATTATCTGCAAAGGACCAGGTATCAAACCGCAAAACAAACCTATCGCCACGCCACCCGCCACCGAACGGCGATTCAAGTGCCACAAGTTGGGTTGGTGCAACCTGCTTCCGAATGGCTTGAGCCAGCGCTGATTTCTCACCGTATCGTGATGCGGCAAGAGCTTGTGGAGGAAGTTTCGCATATGGATATTCTATAGCAACCTTATGACGCCTCATACCTCATTATCTTCCCAATTTGGCGACGATCTACACCATTGTGTTCCTTCATCACCGGCATATACGCAATGATTATTGTCTTGACGATTGAAACTAGTGTAGTTATAGTTTTGACCGATTATTCAAGTCAAGAATACCACCCAATATCTCAAGGAAACGCTGAATAAGCCTGCTTGTAGTTAGATCGATGTTCGTCCGACCTGATTGCTGCCGAAAGTGCAGCAGATGAAGAGGAAAGCCGAAAACACTTATTACGATCGGACTTATTCTGCATCTCCCTAAGGTGCCTGACCAAACGGAGCATTGCGTAACGAACTAGGAGGTATCATGACAAATCGCTTATACCGATTGATTTTTGGCTCGATAATGTTGATTGCGCTGTATTTCGATCTCAAGCCTGCGGTGTACTTTCTGATAGCGATGATGCTAGCCGAAGGGCTCACCAATTGGACCATACCCAAGGTAATAAAGAAGTTGCGCGGCATTTCCCCACATGTAGACATCAATGCCCAATCAAGTTGTCGAATCAACATCGAGGCGGAACGAGTCTGGCGCCTGATGATAGGGGCGGCTTTCGTGATCTCTTACATCTTTTTCCCTCAAGAGCTATGGGTTCTGCCTTGGTTTCTGGCATTCGTTATATTTGGCGCAGGAGCAAGCGATGTTTGCCCCGGACTCCTGTTCATGAAAAAGGTTGGATTTAAACCATGAATAAAGTTGGCTATAAATGAATGAACCGGTAAGTGTTGTCAGGAGCGACCTCGTTTCTGGTAGCTTACCGACCAAAATAACTGGCATTGTTTTCTGGGGAACATTGCTAGTGGGTCTTTTGATCGCACTAATCATGCTGTATGGCAGAGAGAGCGAACTGGTTTCCCTTCAAGCAACAAACACAATTCTTCTAGAGCATGAAGTTGCAGATGCACTGAGAAATGTTCCAGCACCGTTCCTGACAAACAAACATGACAGTTTGGTTAGGACCCTCCAGACTCTACAGGCGCAACTTCACTTCGAAGCGATCGAGATATCAAGCCCAGGCGATATTAGAATATTAATCGGGAAAAAAAGCCCCGAGCAGAACGCAGTGACTCGCTCTCTGCTAATCCCGTCGCAGGGGATAACCGAGCCTACGCCCGTCAACATGACAGTGTACTTCCTCGACATCAGCGATACGATTTCGAATTATCGCAGGCATGTCTTGATGGCGATTGGATTGATGGTCGTAATATATGCATTGATATTGCAGAATATCTTCAGGGTTCTCCTATCCATCCCCTTCGCCAGAATGGTCAGTACCGCAAAAAACTTTGCCGAAGGTAATGCGGAATCTCGCTTCGACGAAACTTACCGAAACGAGTTTGGCTTCTTGTCGCAGTTCATCAACAAAGCGCTAGACTCCATTGCTGCACAGCAAAAAGAATTAAGCGAAGCACTTGCTCGCGCAACACAATCCGAGGCTGCACTCTTCAGGGAAAAAGAACTCGCCGAGGTCACGTTGCAATCAATCAATGAAGCCGTCATCACAACCAATGCAACCGGCGAAGTGCAATATTTGAATCCTGTCGCCGAACGTATAACCGGATGGGGTAATGCCGAGGCGCATAACCTGCCACTTTCAACCGTCATCACCATCGTGCAAGAAAACAGTGGCAAGCAGGTGCCCAATCCTGTGTACGAATGCCTGAAGAACAATCGCGTGGTAAATCTTGACACGCATGGTTCGCTGTTGAGGCGTGACGGAGAGTCTGTCGCCATAGAAGCTTCTGCTGCCCCGATGCGCAGCGGTTTGGGGGCTGTCATCGGCGCAGTTATGGTGTGTCAGGACGTCAGTCAGGCCCGCAAGTTCGCTTATCAGCTATCTTACCAGGCAGGCCATGATTCGCTGACCGGGCTCTACAACCGCCGCGAGTTCGACATCAAGCTATGCGACCTGCTTGAAAGCTCAAAGCTGAGCGGTAGCATGAATATCCTGCTTTATCTTGATCTCGATCAATTCAAAGTCGTGAACGATACCTGCGGCCACACTGCCGGAGACAAATTATTATTACAGCTTTCAGTTCTACTTGGGCACAAGGTGCGCAAGAACGACATACTGGCACGGCTTGGTGGAGATGAATTCGGAGTTCTGCTGATGGGATGTGACATCGAATTTGGCAAAAAAGTTGCGAATGGCTTCCTTGAACTCATTTCAGATTTTAGGTTTATCTGGGAAGACAAGATTTTTCAGGTCGGCGTGAGCATCGGCCTCGTGCCGATAACCGCTTCCACTGAAAGCTCTGCAGAAGTGATGAGCGCTGCTGATGCAGCTTGTTATGCGGCGAAAGATGGAGGGCGAAATCGCATACACGTATTTCACGGGGATGAAGGGCAAGGCAAGAAATACGGCGAGATGCAATGGGTGCCAAGGATCCACAAAGCTATGGCAGAGAACCGCCTGCACCTTTACCGCCAAAA
>Ga0315270_10000206_pt1 | contig 34217 bp, 33 predicted proteins | sample C1_bottom_MG_FD_204932 | JGI IMG/M metagenome (GOLD analysis project Ga0315270, IMG submission 204932) | Sediment microbial communities from Yellowstone Lake, YNP, Wyoming, USA - C1_bottom | ecosystem: Environmental > Aquatic > Freshwater > Lake > Sediment | place: USA: Wyoming | collected... | reverse complement strand
AGTTCGAGTCTCGCCGACGGCACCATCTGAAGATTTGCAGCGCGAACGTTTCTTGTGATTCGAAATGCCCGCCATCACTCTTGCGAGATATCAAGGCGGACATCGATCATTCGTAGCATAGTTGCTACCGACGACGCACTCTTTGAATTTGAATGCGCCGGCTTGAGCAACAAGTGTTGTTGCAGTGACCGCGTCAAATAAACGAACTTCCAGCCACCGATACCTAAGAGCCCCTACATGAACCTGGACCAGTACCTGCCTGTCATCCTCTTCATCCTGGTGGGCGCAGGCGTCGGTATTGCACCGCAGGTCATGGGTTTCATTTTCGGCCCGAACCGTCCGGACGCGGCAAAAAACTCACCTTATGAGTGCGGCTTCGAGGCGTTCGACGATGCGCGCATGAAGTTTGATGTGCGTTACTACCTCGTCGCCATCCTCTTCATCTTGTTCGACCTTGAAATCGCCTTCCTGTTTCCGTGGGCAGTGTCGCTGCGCGAAATCGGTGCTACGGGATTCTGGGCCATGATGGTCTTCTTGGGCCTGCTGGTCGTGGGATTCATCTACGAATGGAAAAAGGGCGCCCTGGATTGGGAATGACGGCGCGCCTGGAGCGACCTGTGCATCGGCCAATGAGGCAGTCCTGCTTCGACTGAATGGAAACTGGATATGGGTATTGAAGGCGTCCTTAAAGAAGGCTTTGTCACCACCTCGGTTGACACGCTGATCAATTGGTCCAAGACTGGCTCCTTATGGCCGATGACCTTCGGTCTGGCCTGTTGCGCCGTGGAAATGATGCATGCGGGCGCGGCCAGGTACGACATCGACCGCTTCGGCATGCTGTTTCGTCCGAGTCCGCGTCAAAGCGATCTGATGGTGGTTGCCGGCACGCTGTGCAACAAGATGGCGCCGGCGATGCGCAAGGTCTACGACCAGATGGCTGAGCCGCGCTGGGTGATATCGATGGGATCGTGCGCGAATGGCGGCGGCTACTACCACTACAGCTATTCGGTGGTGCGCGGCTGCGACCGCATCGTGCCGGTTGATGTCTATGTGCCAGGTTGCCCGCCGACGGCTGAAGCACTGTTGTACGGGATCCTGCAACTGCAGGCCAAGATCCGGCGTGAAAACACCATCGCGCGCTGAACAGGGCTACAGATGACCAGCAAACTCGACAACCTCCAACAAGCCCTGCAAGACGTGCTGGGCGAGCGCATCCAACAGATCGAATCGGCCCTGGGCGAGATCACCATCACGGTGGCATCCAAGGATTACTCAGCAGTCGCAACGACTTTGCGTGACCACGCTGACTTGCGTTTCGAGCAACTGATGGACTTGTGTGGTGTCGACTTCAGCACCTACAAGGACGGTCTGTACGAAGGGCCGCGCTTTGCCGTCGTCTCGCATCTGTTGTCCATCAGCAAGAACTGGCGCTTGCGTCTGAAGGTGTTCTGCCCTGAGGACGATCTGCCGCGCGTCGACGCGATGACGCCGATCTGGAACTCGGCCTCGTGGTTCGAACGTGAGGCCTTCGACATGTTTGGCATCATTTTCGACGGTCACGAAGACCTGCGCCGCATCCTGACCGACTATGGCTTCATCGGACATCCCTTGCGCAAGGACTTTCCGACCAGCGGCCATGTCGAGATGCGCTATGACGCCGAACAAAGGCGCGTGGTCTACCAACCCGTCAGCATCGAGCCGCGCGAGATCACGCCGCGCATCGTTCGCGAAGACAATTACGGCGGACTGCACTGAGATGAAATCAACGCCGCAGCACTTTTCTCAAAGCATTTCCGGCCGCTGCGCATTGCGCGTTGCCTGAGGCACGTATGGCAGACATCAAGAACTACACACTCAATTTCGGACCGCAACATCCGGCCGCGCACGGCGTGCTGCGTCTGGTGCTTGAGCTCGATGGCGAAGTCATCCAGCGTGCCGACCCGCACATCGGACTGCTGCACCGCGCCACCGAAAAGCTGGCCGAGAGCAAGACCTACATCCAGGCGCTGCCCTATATGGACCGCCTGGACTACATGTCGATGATGGCCAATGAGCAAGCGTATTGCCTGGCGATCGAGAAGTTGCTGGGCGTTGAAGTGCCGCTGCGCGCGCAATACATACGCGTGATGTACGCCGAAATCACGCGCTTGCTGAACCATTTGCTGTGGATCGGGGCGCACGGGCTCGACTGCGGTGCGATGAACATCCTCATCTACGCCTTCCGCGAACGTGAAGATTTGTTCGACATGTACGAGGCCGTGTCGGGAGCGCGCATGCATGCGGCCTACTTCCGTCCCGGCGGTGTCTATCGCGACCTGCCCGACAGCATGCCGCAGTACAGGGTTTCGAAGATCAAGAACGCGAAGACGATCGCCAAGCTCAACGAGAACCGTCAAGGTTCGCTGCTCGACTACATCGACGACTTCTGCACGCGTTTCCCAAAGAACGTCGACGATTACGAAACCCTGTTGACCGAGAACCGCATCTGGAAGCAGCGCACCGTCGGCATCGGCGTGGTCACGCCCGAGCGTGCAATCAATCTGGGATTTACCGGACCGATGTTGCGTGGCTCCGGCATTGCCTGGGACCTGCGCAAAACCCAGCCCTATGACGCGTATGCGCAGATGGACTTCGACGTGCCGGTTGGCACGAATGGGGACACCTATGACCGCTATCTGGTGCGGGTCGAGGAATTGCGCCAGTCCAACCGCATCATCCAGCAATGCGTGGATTGGCTGCGCAAGAACCCCGGTCCTGTCATCACCGACAACCACAAGGTTGCGCCGCCGTCACGTGTTGACATGAAGTCGAATATGGAAGAGCTGATCCACCACTTCAAGCTCTTCTCCGAAGGTTTCCATGTGCCCGAAGGTCAAGCCTACGCTGCCGTCGAGCATCCCAAGGGTGAGTTCGGCATCTACATCGTGAGCGATGGCGCCAACAAGCCCTACCGTTTGAAGATACGCCCGCCCGGTTTCGTGCATCTGTCCGCGCTGGACGAAATGACCCGCGGCCACATGATCGCTGATGCTGTGGCCGTGATCGGCACCATGGACATCGTGTTTGGTGAGATTGACCGATGAGCTCCGAATTCATTCTTTCCGACGCCACCCGCCAGCGCTTTGACTGCGAGGTCGCCAAGTTTCCGGCCGAGCAACGCATCTCGGCCGTGATGGCTTGTCTTGCCATCGTGCAGCACGAGCAGGGCCATGTGTCGCGCGCCAGCGAAGACGCCATCGCTGCCTACATCGGCGTGGCGCCGATAGCGGTGTACGAGGTCACGACCTTCTACAACATGTACAACCAGCAGCCGGTGGGCAAGTACAAGCTCAACGTCTGTACGAATCTGCCATGCCAGTTGCGCAATGGCCAGCACGCGCTCGAACACCTGTGCAAGAAGCTCGGCGTCGAGGAAGGCGGCACGACAGCCGACGGCTTGATCACCGTGCAGCAATGCGAATGCCTGGGCGCTTGCGCCGACGCACCGGTGCTGCTGGTGAATGACCGCCAGATGTGCAGTTTCATGAGCAACGACCGCCTCGACGAGCTGGTGGACACGCTCAAGGCGCACGCCAATACCAAAGCCTGACCGAGACCATGACGATGCTGGATCTTTCCAAGTTTCAGGCCACGGGCACCGAGACCTGCTTTCATGGCCGACATGTCGGCGCCCAGATCTATGCCGGACTGAACGGCAGCAACTGGCGCCTGGCCGACTATGTCGCGCGCGGTGGCTACGCGGCCTTGCGCAAGATACTGAGCGAGGGCATGACGCCCGAGCAAGTGACTGCCGAAGTCAAGACTTCGGGGCTGCGCGGCCGCGGCGGCGCCGGTTTTCCTACCGGCCTGAAGTGGAGCTTCATGCCGCGCCAGTACGCAGGCGCCAAATATCTGGTGTGCAATTCGGACGAAGGCGAGCCGGGCACCTGCAAGGACCGCGACATCCTGATGTTCAATCCGCACATCGTGATCGAAGGCATGGCAATCGCCGCCTATGCAATGGGCATCGCGGTGGGCTACAACTACATCCACGGCGAGATTTTCGACGTCTATGAGCGCTTTGAAGAGGCGCTAGCAGAGGCACGCGCCGCGGGCTTGCTCGGCGACAAAATTGCCGGCAGCGACTTTAGCTTCGAGCTTCATGCCTTCCACGGTTTTGGCGCCTACATCTGCGGTGAAGAAACCGCCTTGCTCGAGTCGATCGAGGGCAAGAAAGGCCAGCCGCGTTACAAGCCGCCATTTCCCGCCAGCTTTGGCCTGTACGGCAAGCCCACCACGATCAACAACACCGAGACTTTTGCGGCCGTTCCCTGGATCATCCGTAACGGCGGTCAGCAGTACCTGGAAGTCGGCAAACCGAATAACGGCGGCACCAAGATCTACTCGGTCTCGGGTGATGTCGAGCGTCCCGGCAATTACGAAGTGCCGATGGGTTATCCGTTTGCCGATCTGCTGGCTCTCGCCGGCGGCGTGCGCAAGGGCCGCAAGCTCAAGGCGGTGATTCCAGGCGGTTCGTCCTCACCGGTGCTGACCGCCAGCGTGATGATGGAGTGCACGATGGACTACGACTCCATCGCCAAGGCAGGCTCGATGCTCGGGTCCGGCGCCGTGATCGTTATGGATGACAGCCGCTGCATGGTGCAAAGCCTGTTGCGTCTGGCCTATTTCTATATGCACGAGTCCTGCGGCCAATGCACGCCTTGCCGCGAAGGCACGGGCTGGATGTACCGCATGGTCGAACGCATTGCCAACGGGCAGGGCCGCATGGAAGACATCGACCTGCTCAATTCGGTCGCAGACAACATCCAGGGCCGCACGATTTGCGCGCTCGGTGACGCAGCGGCCATGCCGGTGCGCGCGATGATCAAAAATTTCCGCGATGAGTTCGTCTATCTCATCGAACACAAGACCCCCATGGTGCCCGCTCATGTGTAAAGCAAATTCGGCCAACCAGCAAAAGGTCAGGACCTCTCACCATGGTTGAAATCGAACTCGACGGCAAGAAAGTGCAAGTGCTCGAGGGCAGCATGATCATGCATGCCGCAGAAAACGCCGGCACGTATGTACCGCATTTCTGCTATCACAAGAAACTCTCGATTGCCGCCAACTGCCGCATGTGCCTGGTCGACGTCGAGAAGGCGCCCAAGCCGATGCCGGCCTGCGCCACGCCCGTGTCACAGGGCATGGTCGTGTACACCAAGAGCGAGAAGGCGATCAAGGCCCAGCAGGGCGTGATGGAATTCTTGCTGATCAACCACCCGCTCGATTGCCCGATCTGCGATCAGGGCGGCGAATGCCAGTTGCAGGATCTGGCCGTCGGTTACGGCGGAGGCGCTTCGCGCTACACCGAAGAAAAGCGCGTCGTGTTCCACAAGAACGTGGGGCCGCTGGTGGGCATGGAAGAAATGAGCCGCTGCATCCACTGCACGCGCTGCGTTCGTTTCGGCCAGGAGATCGCCGGCGTGATGGAACTCGGCATGGCCCATCGTGGCGAGCATGCAGAGATTCAAACCTTTGTCGGACGCACGATTGATTCCGAGTTGTCGGGCAATATGATCGACCTCTGCCCGGTGGGCGCGCTGACCAGCAAGCCGTTTCGCTACTCGGCGCGCACGTGGGAGCTGGCCCGGCGCAAGACCATCAGCCCGCACGACAGCACAGGCGCGAATCTGATCGCGCAGGTCAAGAACAACCGCGTGATGCGCGTCGTGCCGCTGGAAAATGAAGCCGTCAACGAATGCTGGATTGCCGACCGCGATCGCTTCTCGTACGAAGCCTTGAACAGCGACCAGCGTCTGACCCAACCCATGGTCAAGCAAGGCGGCCTGTGGAAGGAAGTCAACTGGACCGCAGCGCTGGAATACGTTGCCAACGGTCTGAAGCAAATCAAGGCCCAGCACGGCGCGGCCAGCATCGGTGCGGTCGGTTCTGCCCACAGCACGGTCGAAGAGCTGCATTTGCTGGCAGCGCTGGTGCGCGGTCTGGGCAGCGAGAACATCGACTTCCGCACCCGCCACGCCGATTTCGGCAACGTGGCAACCAGTGGCAAAGCGCATTGGCTGGGGCGCTCGATAGCGTCCTTGACCGAACTCGATCGCGCGCTCGTGATCGGCTCGTTCCTGCGCAAGGATCATCCGCTGTTTGCCCAGCGCCTGCGTCAGGCAGCGCGTCGCGGCGCGCAGATTCACAGCGTGAGCGCCACGCAGGACGATTGGCTGATGACGACGGCGCAGCGTGCCACGATCGCTCCCAGCGCCTGGTCGCAGGCTCTGGCCGACATTGCTGCAGCGATCGCACAAACCACCGGCGCGGCAGTCCCTGCGCCAGGCCAGGCAACTGCGCAGGCACAGGCCATCGCGGCATCTTTGCTGTCGGGTAAGAACAAGGCAGTGCTGCTCGGCAACGCCGCCGTGCAGCACCCGCAGGCAGGCAGCCTGCTCAAACTGGCCAACTGGATTGCCGAGCAAACCGGCGCCAGCGTCGGCCATCTCGGTGAAGCCGCCAACACGGTGGGTGCGCAACTCGTCAACGCGATGCCGGGGCAGGGTGGAGTGAACGCAGCGCAGATGCTGTCGGCCGCTTCCCCGCTCAAGGCGGCGCTGCTGCTGAACCTCGATCCGCAGTTCGACACCGCCAATGCGGTCGCCGCAACGCAAGGCTTGGCCAAGGCCGACATGGTGGTGATGTTGACCAGCTTCAAGACCGGCTTCGAACACGCCGATGTGCTGCTGCCCATCGCACCCTTCACCGAAACCTCGGGCACTTTTGTCAACGCCGAAGGCCGCGCCCAGAGTTTTGTCGGGGTGGTCAAGGCGCAGGGTGAGACACGCCCGGCCTGGAAAGTGTTGCGTGTGCTGGGCACGATGCTCGGCTTGGCCGGTTTCGACTTCGAGACATCGGAGCAGGTGCGCAGCGTTGCGCTCGGCATCGACGCCGACCTGTCGGCCAAGCTCGACAACAGCAGTCTGGCGGATATCAAGATCTCCGCCGCACAGCCCGGTCTGGAGCGAATTTCCGACGTGCCTATTTACAGCATCGACGCACTCGTGCGCCACGCGAGTTCACTGCAACTGACGGCCGACGCCAGACCGCCGGTGGTCAGGCTTCCGACTGCCTTGTGGAACCAGCTTGGACTGCAAGACGGCGCCAAGGTGCTGGTGATGCAAGACGGCGCCTCGGTGCAATTGCCGGCCCGCCTTGACGGCGCGCTGCCTGCCACGGTCGTGCATGTGCCCACGGGTCATGCCGATACCGCTGGCTTGGGTGCCATGTTCGGCGCACTCTCTATCGCCAAGGTATGACGATGATAGACACCATCACTCAATTCGGTGCTTCGATGCTGGGCGGCTGGTGGCCCGTGACCTGGAACCTGATCAAGATCGTCGTCCTGGTGGCGCCGCTGATGGGCCTGGTGGCCTATCTGACCTTGTGGGAACGCAAGGCGATCGGCTGGACGCAGATCCGTCCGGGTCCGAACCGCGTCGGGCCGTTTGGCTTGCTGACGCCGATTGCCGACGCGGTCAAGCTGATCTTCAAAGAAATCATCATCCCGACGGCGGCCTACAAGAGCCTGTTCTTCCTGGGTCCGGTGATGACCATCATGCCGTCGCTGGCGGCTTGGGCAGTGATTCCGTTCGGACCCGAAGTCGCGCTCGCCAACATCAACGCCGGCATGTTGTTCGTGATGGCCATCACCTCGCTCGAGGTCTATGGCGTGCTCATCGCCGGATGGTCGTCCAACTCGAAGTACGCGATCATGGGTGCGCTGCGCGCCACCGCGCAAATGGTGAGCTACGAGATTGCCATGGGCTTCGCCCTGGTGGTGGTGCTGATGGTGACAGGCAGCCTGAACATGTCCGAGATCGTGCTCAGTCAGGGCCGGGGCATGTTTGCCGACATGGGGCTGGGCATGCTGTCCTGGAACTGGTTGCCGTTGTTCCCGATCTTCATCGTCTATTTCATCTCGACGCTGGCCGAGACGAACCGCCACCCGTTCGACGTGGTCGAAGGTGAGTCCGAAATTGTTGCCGGCCACATGATCGAGTATTCAGGCATGGCGTTTGCCATGTTCTTCCTGGCCGAATACGCCAACATGATTCTCGTGTCGATTCTGACAACCACCTTCTTCCTGGGCGGCTGGCTGTCACCGTTTGCCGCGCTGTCGTTCATTCCGGGCTGGATCTGGCTCGGACTCAAGACCTTTGTCGTGGTGACCATGTTCTTGTGGGTGCGAGCCACCTTCCCGCGTTTCCGTTATGACCAGATCATGCGTCTGGGTTGGAAGATCTTCATTCCGGTCACGCTGGTCTGGCTGGTCGTCGTCGGGCTGTGGATACAGTCGCCGTTCAATATCTGGAAGTGAGCCGAGGTCTTTACTTATGTCAGCCATGACCTCCATCAAGCACCTGTTGCGAAGCTTCTTGCTCGTCGAGTTGCTGCAGGGCCTCGCCGTCACCGGCAGGCACTTTTTTGCGCGCAACATCACGGTGCAATACCCTGAAGAGCGCACGCCGCTGTCGCCGCGTTTCCGCGGACTGCACGCGCTGCGTCGCTATGAAAACGGCGAAGAGCGCTGCATTGCCTGCAAGCTGTGCGAGGCGGTCTGCCCTGCCATGGCCATCACGATCGAGTCGGAGCAGCGCGCAGACGGCTCACGGCGCACGACGCGCTACGACATCGACCTGAACAAATGCATCTTCTGCGGCTTTTGCGAAGAGAGCTGCCCGGTGGACTCCATCGTCGAGACCAATATCTTCGATTACCACGGCGAGAAGCGCAGTGATCTGTACTTCACCAAAGAGATGCTGCTGGCTGTGGGTGATCGCTACGAGCCCCAGATCGCCGCCGAAAAGGAGGCCGACGCCAAGTACCGGTGATGCTTGAGTCCCGCCCCACTCAGGGCGGACCGAACCCACCAAAGCTTGCTGGAACCCCATGGATATCACGACCGCATTGTTCTACGTCTTCTCCGCCGTGTTGCTGTTCGCGTCACTGCGCGTCATTACCGCGCGCAGCACCGTGCACTCGGCGCTGTTCCTGATCCTGGCCTTCTTCACCGCCGCCTGCCTGTGGATTCTGCTGAGAGCCGAATTTCTGGCGATCACGCTGGTACTCGTCTATATCGGAGCGGTGATGGTGCTGTTCTTGTTCGTCGTGATGATGCTCGACTTCAACACCGACAGCCTGCGCCACGGCTTCTGGACGCATATGCCGCTGGCCGCCGTGGTCGGCGCACTGATCGCGCTGGAGATGGCCGCGGTTCTGATGGGCGGTTTTCAGCTCAGCGAAGCGCCGGTGCTGTCCGCCGCAGCGCTGAAGATGGGCAATACCAAACTGCTCGGCATCGACCTCTACACCAACTATCTGTATCCGCTGCAGATTGCAGCGGTGCTGCTGCTGGTGGCGATCATTGCCGCGATCGCGTTGACGCTGCGCCGCCGCGGCGACTCGAAAGCCATCGATGCGTCCGAACAGGTCAAGGTCCGCAAGGGCGACCGACTGAAAATCATCAAGATGAGCGCCGTTGTCGAGGCACCTGCCGCCGATGCGACCGATCGATCAACGAAGGGAGTTGCGTGACATGGCTGCTGTGACCTTGGGGCATTTCCTGACACTGGGCGCTTGCTTGTTCGCGCTGTCTATCGTCGGGATATTTCTGAACCGCAAGAACCTGATCGTGCTCTTGATGGCCATCGAGTTGATGCTGTTGGCTGTCAACATGAACTTCGTCGCCTTCTCTCATTACCTGGGCGACATGGCCGGTCAGATCTTCGTGTTTTTCATCCTGACCGTGGCGGCTGCGGAGTCTGCCATCGGCCTGGCCATTTTGGTGGTGATGTTCCGCAACCGATCCACCATCAATGTCGATGAACTCGACTCCCTCAAGGGCTGAGCGAGGCGCACCTAAACATGTCTGCACAACTTTCACAGAGCATGCTGCTCGCGGTGCCTTTGGCGCCACTGGTCGGCGCCATCGTCGCCGGGCTGTTCGGCAAACAGGTGGGGCGCCGCGGCGCGCACACGGTTGCCATCCTGGGTGTCTTGATCGCTTTCATCTTGTCGGCCTTGACGCTCAAGGCGGTGGCGCTGGAAGGCGCCCGCTTCAACGCCACCATCTATGAGTGGATGGTGATCGGCGGGATGAAGATGGAGATCGGCTTTCTGGTCGATGGACTGACGGCGCTGATGATGTGCGTGGTGACCTTCGTGTCGCTGATGGTGCACATCTACACCGTGGGCTATATGGAAGAGGATCCTGGCTACCAGCGCTTCTTCTCGTACATCTCCTTGTTCACGTTCTCGATGCTGATGCTGGTGATGAGCAACAACTTCCTGCAGCTCTTCTTCGGCTGGGAAGCGGTGGGACTGGTGTCGTATCTGCTGATCGGCTTCTGGTACACAAGGCCGACCGCAATCTTTGCCAATATGAAAGCTTTCCTGGTGAACCGTGTCGGCGACTTCGGCTTCATCCTGGGCATCGGCTTGATCGTCGCCAACGCCGGCACCCTCAGCTATGCGGAGGCGTTTGCCAAAGGCCCCGAGTTGGCTGCGCTGGGCTTTGCCAATCCCTTCGGCGGTGGCGACTGGATGCTCATCACGGTGACCTGCATCTGCCTGTTCATCGGCGCGATGGGCAAGAGCGCGCAGTTTCCGCTGCATGTCTGGTTGCCTGATTCGATGGAAGGCCCGACACCGATCTCGGCGCTGATCCACGCAGCCACCATGGTCACGGCTGGCATCTTCATGGTGGCGCGCATGTCGCCGCTGTTCGAGCTGTCCGACACCGCACTCAACTTCGTGCTGGTGATAGGCGCCATCACGGCGCTGTTCATGGGCTTCCTGGGCATGATCCAGAACGACATCAAGCGCGTCGTCGCGTATTCAACGCTGTCGCAACTCGGTTATATGACGGTGGCGCTGGGCGCTTCGGCGTATTCGGTGTCGGTGTTCCATTTGATGACGCATGCCTTCTTCAAGGCGCTGCTGTTCCTGGCAGCGGGCTCGGTCATCATCGGCATGCACCATGACCAGGACATCCGCAATATGGGCGGCCTGCGCAAATACATGCCGATCACCTGGATCACGTCCTTGCTGGGGTCGCTGGCGCTGATCGGCACACCGCTGTTCTCGGGTTTCTACTCGAAGGACAGCATCATCGAGGCGGTGCACGCCAGCCATCTTCCGGCCTCCGGTTTCGCGTATTTCGCGGTGATCGCCGGCGTGTTCGTGACGGCGTTCTATACCTTCCGCATGTACTTCCTGGTCTTCCATGGCAAGGAACGCTTCCATCACAAGCCATTCCCTGGCGATCACGATCACCACGATCACGGCGAACATCACGATCCGAAAGAATCGCCCTGGGTGGTGACGGCGCCGCTGGTGCTGCTGGCCATCCCCTCGGTGGTGATCGGTTATCTGACGATAGGTCCGATGCTTTATGGCGACTTCTTCAAGGACTCCATCATCGTCAACACGGCGCTGCACCCGGCCATGCTGGAGCTGACCGAAGGCTTCCACGGCGCGGTGGCAATGGCCTTGCACGGACTCACGGCGCTGCCGTTCTGGCTGGCCTTGGCCGGTGTGGCGATCTCGTACCTGTTCTATATGGTCAAGCCCGAAATTCCGGCGGCCCTCAAAACCTACTCGGGTCCGATCTACCGCCTGCTCGACAACAAGTACTACCTCGACTGGTTCAACGAGAACGTGCTCGCGGCCGGCGCAAGACTGCTGGGTACCGGCCTGTGGAAGGGCGGCGATATGGCCTTGATCGACGGTGTTCTCATCGACGGTTCGGCCAAGACCGTGGGCGGCATGGCCGGCATGGTGCGTTTGTTCCAGAGCGGTTATCTGTACTGGTATGCACTCGTCATGATTCTTGGCGTCATCGGTTTGATGACCTGGCAACTGTGGCCCTACATCAACCTCAAGGCCTTTGTGGGTCTGTGATCATGAGAGCCACCCACGCTGCCGTTTCACGCCAGGCCCCCAGTGGGAGCCAAGGAAACTTGGGAACGGCCCGTCGTTTCCTAGAGAACCAAACTTCGGGCGGAGAATAAGAATGGGATTGTTGAGTCTTGCCATCTGGTTGCCTATCGCCTGCGGCGCCTTGCTTCTGGCATTGGGCCGCGACGAGCAGGCCAAGGCCGTGCGCTGGTTAGCCCTGCTTGCGGCGCTGGCCAGCTTTCTGATCACCTTGCCGCTCATCACCGGTTTCGATGTCTCCACCGCCGCGATGCAGTTCAGCGAGAACATGGCCTGGATCGATCGGTTCAACGCGCGCTACCACCTTGGCGTGGATGGCATTTCGGTGTGGTTCGTGCTGCTCACCTCGCTCATCACCGTGATCGTGGTGGTGGCTGGGTGGGAGTCGGTGACGAAGCGCGTCAATCAGTACATGGGCGCTTTTCTGATTCTGTCGGGCCTGATGGTGGGCGTGTTCGCGGCGCTCGACGGCCTGCTGTTCTATATGTTCTTCGAAGCCACCTTGATTCCGATGTACATCATCATCGGTGTCTGGGGCGGACCGAAGCGCGTCTATGCGGCATTCAAATTCTTCTTGTACACGCTGGCTGGTTCGCTGTTGATGCTGGTCGCGCTGATCTATCTGTACTTCCAGTCGGGCGGCAGCTTCGACATCCTCACCTGGCACCAACTCCCCTTGGGCGCGCATGCGCAAACCCTGCTGTTCTTCGCCTTCTTCGCCGCCTTCTCGGTGAAGGTGCCGATGTGGCCGGTGCACACTTGGCTGCCCGACGCGCACGTCGAAGCGCCCACCGGCGGCTCGGTGGTGCTGGCCGCCATCATGCTGAAACTCGGCGCTTACGGTTTTCTGCGTTTCTCGATGCCGATTGCGCCCGACGCGAGTCGTGAATGGGCCTGGTTCATCATCGCCCTGAGTCTGACCGCGGTGATCTATATCGGACTGGTCGCGCTGGTGCAAAAGGACATGAAGAAACTGGTGGCGTATTCGTCCGTCGCGCACATGGGTTTCGTGACCTTGGGTTTCTTCATCTTCGGCGAGTTGGGCATGTCAGGTGGCTTGGTGCAGATGATTTCGCACGGCTTCGTGTCGGCCGCGATGTTCCTGTGCATAGGCGTGCTGTATGACCGCATGCATTCACGCGAGATAGCAAGCTATGGCGGCGTGGTCAACACCATGCCCAAGTTCGCTGCCTTCGCGATGCTGTTCACGATGGCCAATGCGGGGCTGCCGGCCACTGCTGGCTTCGTCGGCGAATGGATGGTGATTCTGGGCAGCGTGCAGACCAACTTCTGGCTCGGCGCGGGGGCGGCAACGGCGCTGATTCTTGGCGCCTCGTACTCGCTGTGGATGTACAAGCGCGTCTATTTCGGCGCCGTGACGAACGACGCGGTGCGCCAATTGCAGGATCTGAGCGCGCGCGAATTCTTGATCATGACCGTACTGGCCGTGGCGGTGATCTGGATGGGGGTCTATCCCAAGCCCTTTACCGATGTGATGCATACCTCGGTGACCGAACTGCTCAAGCATGTGGCAGTTTCCAAACTGAACTGAGGGCCACTGAAAATGAACAACATGAACTGGCTCCCGGTCTATCCCGAAATCTTCCTGCTGATCATGGCCTGCGTGGTCACGCTGGTCGATCTGTTCGTCAAGGACGAGCGCCGCACGCCTACCTACTGGCTGACACAAGCGTCGCTGGCGGTGGTCGCAGCGCTGCACCTGAACTACTTCAATCGGGGTGAGACCTTGTACGGCCTGCAAGGCATGGTGGTCACCGATCCGATGGGCCATCTGCTGGGCTTTTTTGCCGCCGTCGCAGTGATCGTGTCGCTGGTGTATGCGCGACCTTATGTGCAGAGCCGCGACATGCTCAAGGGCGAGCTGTTTTCGCTGAGCATGTTCTCGCTGCTGGGCATCAGCGTGATGGTGTCGGCCAACAACCTGCTGGTGATCTTCCTCGGACTGGAACTGATGACCTTGTCGCTGTACGCGCTGGTGGCCTTGCGGCGCGACCATCCGGTTGCGACCGAGGCGGCCATGAAGTACTTCGTGCTGGGCGCGCTGGCCAGCGGCTTCTTGCTGTACGGCATGTCGATGATGTACGGAGCAACCGGCTCGCTGTCGATTCCGAAGATCTTCGATGTCATCAGCTCGGGTCAGCCCAACAAGGGCGTGCTGGTGTTCGGTCTGGTGTTCCTGGTGTCGGGACTTGCGTTCAAGCTCGGCGTCGTGCCTTTCCACATGTGGGTGCCCGACGTTTATGAGGGCGCTCCGACCGCGATCACCTTGCTGATCGGCGGGGCACCGAAGCTGGCAGCATTCGCCATCACGATGCGCTTGCTGGTGGACGGCATGATGGGATTGGCCGTCGATTGGCAGCAGATGCTGCTGGTGCTGTCGGTCGGGTCGATGTTGGTGGGCAATTTGGCCGCGATCGCACAAACCAATCTGAAGCGCATGTTGGCGTACTCGACCATTGCGCAAATGGGTTTCATGCTGCTGGGTCTGGCCTCGGGCGTTGCCAATGGCAATACCTTGTCGGCGGCCAACGCCTACAGCTCGTCGATGTTCTATGTCATCACCTACGTGCTCACGACCTTGGGCACGTTCGGCATGATCATGGTGCTGTCGCGCAAAGGGCACGAGGCTGAAGAAATTACCGATCTGGCCGGTCTGGCCAAGCGCAGCCCATGGCTGGCCGGAGTGATGGCCATCTTCATGTTGTCGCTCGCTGGCGTGCCGCCGACGGCGGGTTTCAACGCCAAGCTCTCGGTGCTGCAGGCGCTGGTGACCACCGGGGTCGAGTTCTACATCGTCGTGGCGGTGCTGGCCGTACTGCTGTCGCTGGTAGGCGCCTATTACTATCTGCGCGTCATCAAGGTCATGTTCTTTGACGAGGCCACGGACCAAGCCCCGATTGCCGCGCCGCTGGATCTGCGCGCAGTCATGTCGATCAATGGCGCCGCCGTGTTGGTGCTGGGCATCTTCCCGGGCGGTTTGATGGCCATGTGCGCCCAGGCCATCGTCAAGGCCTTGGCCACCTGAGGCTTGCCTGCACAGGGCTTGGCATGAGCGGCGAAGCTTCCGATGGTGCGAAGCACGCTGACGACAAGCACCTGATCGAAACCTGCGTCGAAGCGAGTCAGGTCTATCGCGGCCACTTTCTGGACGTGCGGCGCGACTTGGTGCGCTTGCCCGACGGCAGTCAGTCGGCGCGCGAATACATCAAACACCCCGGCGCCGTGATGATCGTGCCGCTGCTCGACGACGGACGCGTGCTGATGGAGCGGCAGTACCGCTATCCGATGCAAAGAGTCATGCTGGAGTTTCCTGCCGGCAAGCTCGATGCGGGAGAGCCTCCGATGGCCTGCGCCCAGCGCGAGTTGCTCGAAGAAACAGGCCACAGCGCGCGCGAATGGGCTTACGCGGGCATCTTGCACAACGCCATTGCCTACTCGGACGAGGGCATACATATCTGCTTTGCGCGTGGCTTGACGTCCGGCCCACAGCATTTGGACGAAGGCGAGTTTCTGGAACTCACCACGTGCAGCGTGATAGAACTTGACCTACTTGCCCAGAGCGGCGCGCTCACCGACGCCAAAACGCTGATCGGACTGCTGTGGCTGCAACGCTGGCAGGCTGGCGCCTGGCCGTTGAACTGGCAGGCTTTGCCCTGAGCGCCAGCGCTGCGTCGCGTGGCAGCCTATGATCCGAGCATGCTGGTACTGAATCTCTCCTGCGCCAACGGTCATCTTTTCGAGGGCTGGTTTGGCTCCAATGACGACTTCGAGTCGCAACAACAGCGTGCCATGCTGAGCTGCCCGCTGTGCGGCGTCGAGCATGTGACACGCATGCCCAGCGCACCCCGACTGAACGTTTCGCACCTGCGTGGTGGACCCAGGGAGCGAGACGCCGAGCCGGCCCCTGCATTGCCTGAGCAGCAAGCCGCCAGCGATGGCGCCGCCAATGCCGGCGCTGCGGCAGGCGCGCCACTACCCGCGCAAGCGCAATGGATGCAGCTGGTGGCCCATGTGCTGAAGAATACCGAGGACGTCGGCGATCAGTTCGCCGAGGAAGCGCGCCGCATTCATTACGGAGAGACCGAGCAACGCGGCATACGTGGCAGCGCCACCGCCGACGATACGGCGGCCTTGCTCGACGAGGGCATCGAGGTGATGCCGCTGCCGCTGCCTCTTGTACGCAGAGGGCCGGTGCAATAGGCGAGAAGGCTTAAAGCACCCGGCCCGGGTTCAAACGATTGCCGGGGTCGAGCGCCTGCTTGATGGCGCGCATCATTTGCAGCGCTACCGGAGATTTGCGCAACGCCAGCTCGTCGCGTTTGAGCGCGCCAATACCGTGTTCGGCGGAGATCGATCCTTGGTAGCTCACGACGGCATCGAACACAATTCGGTTCACCGCAGGCTCATGCTCGCGCAGAAACCCCGCTGCTGCGACACCCTCGGGAGCCTGCACGTTGTAGTGCAGATTGCCGTCGCCCATGTGGCCGAAATTGACGAGACGCACACCCGGAAACGCCGCCATCAGCGCCGCATCGGTTTGCGCCACAAAGGCAGGAATGCTCGATATCGGCAGCGCGATGTCGTGCTTGATATTCAGGCCTTCCTCGACCTGGGCGAGCGGAATCGACTCGCGCAGCTGCCACAGTGCGCGCGACTGCTCCAGACTCGAGGCCACCGCTGCGTCCTGGATCAGATTGCTTTCCAGCGCGCTCTCGAGCAATTGTTCGAACAAGGCTTGCGCATGGACGACGCTTTCGGAATCCGAGATCTCCAGCAAGACCGTCCAGGGGCAGGGCGGTAGCGGACGAGGCAGCTGCGGGAAATGCTTGCGCACCAGCGACAGAGCGAAATCGCCCATCAGCTCGAACCCGGTCAGACCTGACCCTGCGCGCTGTTGCGCCAGGCCCAGCAGCGCCAGCGCCGCGTCCAGCGTCGCGCAGGCTGCCAGCGCTGTCATCCTGGCCTGCGGGCGCGGGTAGAGTTTCATGGTCGCCGCGGTGATGATGCCCAGCGTCCCCTCGCTGCCGATGAAGAGATCGCGCAAGTCGTAGCCTGTGTTGTCCTTGCGCAAGCCGGTCAAGCCCTCCCACAGTTCGCCAGCCGCCGTCACCACCTCGAGCCCCAGGCACAGATCGCGCGCATTGCCGTAGCGCAGCACCTGCGTGCCGCCGGCATTTGTGGCGAGGTTGCCGCCGATCGTGCAGCTGCCTTCGGCGGCCAGGCTGAGCGGGAACAACAAGTCTTGTTCGGCGGCGGCCTGCTGAGCGAGTTGCAGCACGCAGCCGGCTTCCACCGTCATGGTCAGATTGGCGCGGTCGATATGGCGCACGCGGTGCATGCGCTGCAGGCTCAAGACGATCTGCGTGCCGCTGGCATCGGGCACCGAACCGCCCACCAGGCCGGTGTTGCCGCCCTGCGGCACGACACTCGCGCCATGCGCTGCGCACAGTTGCATGACCTGGACCACCTGACGGGTCGACCCCGGCAGCACCACCGCCAGCGCCTTGCCGTGATAGCGTCTGCGCCAGTCCAATTCATACGCTGACAAGTCGCCGTCGCTGAGCACATGGCTGGCGCCAATCGCGCCGCGCAGCTCGGCCAACAAGGTCAGGCTCATGGTGTTTGCCTCTTGGCGGCTTGGAGGCGCGCCCGCACATGCCATGCGCAAGCCGTGAACGTCAGCAGACTGAGCAGCACCTCGGCCGCGGCCAGCGCAGCGCTCAGTGCCGGGTCGCCATAGGCGCGCACACAGCCCTCGGCCGCATACAGCCACACCAGCAGGCTGAGCCAGCGGAAGGTGTAGAGGCGATAGCGCCACAGGCCCGGCAAGGCAGCCACCAGCGGCAATACCTTGACCGCCAGCGTGCCGCGACCGGTGGGTGCCAACCACAACTCCCAGGTCAGACCCAGCGCGATCAAGCCGATCAGACCGAGCAACGCCACGCCTCTCGAAACGCGCGCCAGCGTCGACGGAAATGCCACCGAAGAGGCCATGTTGTTTTTGTTGGATGTTGACATGACTGGCATCATAGCCAGCATGAAGCTCAGAACCGACAAGCCGACGCACTGGCTGCAACTTGCGAACGAAACCTGGGTCACGCTGCAAAGCTGGCCGTGGTGGGACACCTTGCGAACCTTGAAGAAGCGTTTTCGTGAAGATCGCCTGGGCATTACAGCGGGCAGTCTGACCTTCACCACCATCATCTCGCTGGTGCCCTTGTTGACCGTGATGTTGGCCTTGTTCACGGCCTTCCCCATGTTCGGGTCGTTTCAGGTGGCTTTGGAAAAATACTTTTTGCAGAGCCTGATTCCACCCAATATCGCCAAGCCCGTGTTGGGTGCGCTGACCCAGTTTGCAGCGAAGGCGAATCGCCTCGGGACGGCGGGTCTGGTGGCGCTGTTGTTCACGGCGCTGGCCTTGATGCTGACCATAGACCGCACGCTCAACGCGATCTGGCGCGTGCAGCGGCCACGCCCGATTGCGCAGCGCGTGCTGGTGTATTGGGCGGCGCTGACGCTCGGTCCGCTGCTCCTGGGCGCGAGCCTGGCGCTGACCAGTTACGCGCTGTCTGCGGGAAAGGGTTTTGTCGCCGTGCTGCCAGGCGGCTTGAGCTATCTCTTCAGCATGATTGAGTTCGTGGTGTTGGCATTGGGCGTGGCCGGCCTGTTTCACTACGTGCCGAACACCTATGTGCGCTGGCGCCACGCCTTGGCAGGCGGCGTGTTCGTGGCCATGGGATTTGAATTCGCGAAACGCCTGCTGGCTTGGTACTTCAGCCAGGTGCCGAGCTACTCCACGCTGTACGGCGCGTTTGCCAGTCTGCCGATTTTTCTGATCTGGATCTACCTGGGTTGGGTCATCGTTCTGCTCGGCGCGGTGGTGGCCGCCTATGCGCCCAGCCTGCAGATGCACGTCGTCAAACATGCCCAGGAACCGGGCTACCGGATGGAACTGGCGTTGCGGGTTCTGAGCGAACTGCGCCGCGCACGACTTGACGGCGAACACGGCAGGTCGGCACTGGAACTGGGCGAGCAATTGCGAACCGATCCCTTGCAACTGGAACCCGTGCTTGAGTTGCTGCTGGAATTGGACTGGGTCGGCCGGCTCGAAGAAGCTGGCGACCAGCGCCTGTCGCTGCTGTGCGAACCCACCAGGACGCTGGCCGCGCCCTTGCTGGAGTCGCTGCTGATCGCGCGCACACCGCACCTTGAAAGCCTGTGGCGCAGAGGTCAGTTGCAGCAAGCCCTGCTGGACGACTTACTGGAATGATGTCTCGTCAAATCCCTCTGTCATGCGACCTAAAATGGACGCCGATTCGCTAGCCACTCATATTCATGATCTGTCCGCCCCAGGAAAATGTCGATGACCACAGGCACTGATTTCTATGCGCACCTGCGCGCCGAGCTCGACGCCATTCGCGCGGCGGGTCTTTACAAGACAGAGCGCATCATCACCACACCTCAAGGCGCGCTGGTGCGCACTCAAGATGGCGTTGAAGTCATCAATCTGTGCGCTAACAACTACCTGGGTCTGTCATCGCATCCAGCGGTGATCGCCGCTGCGCATGAAGCCTTGCGCACGCATGGCTATGGTCTGTCGTCGGTGCGTTTCATCTGCGGCACGCAAGACCTGCACAAGACGCTCGAGCAGCGTTTGTCGCGATTTCTCGGCACCGAAGACACGATTCTGTACGCCGCCGCTTTCGACGCCAATGGTGGACTGTTCGAGCCGCTGCTGGGCGAAGAAGACGCCGTCATCAGCGACGAACTCAACCATGCCTCGATCATCGACGGCATCCGTCTGTGCAAGGCAAAGCGCTATCGCTACAAGCACGACGACATGGCCGACCTGGAGCGCTGCCTGCAGCAGGCAAAGGATGATGGCGCGCGCTTCACCTTGGTGTTCACCGACGGCGTGTTCTCGATGGACGGCAGCATCGCCCAGCTCGACAAGATGCGCGCCATCACCGACCGCTACGGCGCCTTGCTGGGCATCGACGAATGCCACGCCACCGGCTTCATGGGCGCCAGCGGACGCGGCACGCACGAATACCGCGGCGTGCTGGGGAAAATCGACATCATCACCGGCACGCTGGGCAAGGCGCTGGGCGGCGCATCGGGCGGCTTCACGAGCGCGCGCAAGGAAGTGATCGAGCTGCTGCGCCAGCGCTCGCGACCGTATCTGTTCTCGAACACCGTGGCGCCGAGCATTGTCGGCGCATCGATCGCAGTGCTCGACCTGCTCGAGGCCAGCACCGCCTTGCGCGACAAGCTCGAAGCCAACACGCAGTATTTCCGCGCCGCGATTCAAGCGGCGGGTTTCGAGATCAAGCCCGGCACACACCCCATCGTGCCCATCATGGTGTACGACGCGCTGAAGGCTCAAGCCTTGAGCGCGCGACTGTTGGAGCTCGGCGTTTACGCGGTCGGCTTCTTCTTCCCGGTGGTGCCCAAGGGGCAGGCGCGCATTCGCGTTCAAATATCGGCAGCGCATGAGCGCGCGCATCTCGAAACAGCCGTCGCCGCTTTCGCCCAGGCCGGCCGCGAACTCGGATTGATCTCCACATGACGTCCGATGTGCAGGGCAAGATTCTGATCGTCGGCGCGAACGGCCAGATCGGCACCGAGTTGGCACTGGCGCTGGCGCAAAAGCATGGCTTCGATGCTGTCGTCACCAGCGATGTCGCGCCCTCCGGGCGTGTGCCGGGCCTGCTCCACGAAATGCTCGACGTGACCGACGCCGCGGCGCTGGAAGCCGTGGTGCAGCGCCACGGCATCAAACAGATCTACCACCTGGCAGCGGCCTTGTCGGCGAGCGGCGAACAACATCCGCAATGGGCCTGGAATCTGAATATGGTGGGCCTGCTGAATGTGCTGGAGCTGGCGCGCGTGATGCGCCTGGATCGCGTCTTCTGGCCGAGTTCGATTGCCGCGTTCGGCCCCGGCACGCCAAAGCAGCTGACGCCGCAGTCCAGCGTGATGGACCCGACCACCGTCTATGGCATTTCCAAGCTCGCCGGCGAGCGCTGGTGCGCCTGGTACCACGCGAATCACGGTGTCGATGTGCGCAGCCTGCGCTATCCGGGTTTGATCAGCTACAAGACGCCTCCCGGCGGCGGCACCACCGACTACGCGGTGGACATCTTCCATCAGGCGCTCAAGACCGGCCGCTACAGCTGTTTTCTGGCGCATGATCAGGCCCTGCCGATGATGTATATGCCGGACGCCTTGCGCGCCACGATCGAGCTGATGGACGCACCTGCTGAAGCCATCAAGCAGCGCGGCAGCTACAACCTGGCCGGCGTGAGCTTCACGCCCGCGCAAATCGCCGCGGCGATTCAGCGCGAACTGCCGGACTTCAGGATTGATTACGCGCCGGACTTCCGCCAGGCCATTGCCGCGAGCTGGCCGCAGTCGATAGACGACAGCGCCGCGCTTGCCGATTGGGGCTGGAAGGCCCGCTTTGATTTGCGCGACATCGTGCGCGAAATGCTCGAGCACTTGCGAGTGTCGGACTGACGCGCGGTTGCAGAGATCAGGCTCGAAGCGCCTGCCGCACCGCTGCCAGTACCTGCTCGGGTGCCTCGGACATCATCGAGTGCCCGGCATTCACCATCACCACCTGGGCCTTGAGAGCGGCCGCCAATTCCTTGGCTTGCTTGGGCGCGGTCATCTGGTCGCGGCTGCCCAGCATCAAGGTGCTGGGACATGTCACTTTGGCGGCGGCCTGCAGGCCGTCGATATAGCGGTCGCAGATCTGGAAGTCATGCTCGAACAGATTGAGTCCCTTCTGACTCGCCTGCACGCGCCGCATCAAGGCCCGCTCGGCCCCATGCAGCCAACTGCCCGGTCCGGGGTAAGACGGCTTGGCCGCCCAGGTCGAGTGCGAGAAGCTGTTCACCATGTCAATCGCCTTGAGCGGCGCGTCGCGCGCGGTGGCCAGCAAGGCCTCCGACACCTTCATCGGATAGGCCGTACCCAGCATCAGCAGATGCGTGACCCGGTCCGGCGCCAATGCGGCTGCGGCCAATGCGATCAATGAACCCATGCTGTGACCCACCAGTGCCGCGCGCTGCACTTTGGCCGCGTCGAGCAGGGCCAGCGTCCACGCGGCCAGTGCCTGCATGTCGGGCAGCGCAGCGCCTGTACTGCGCGCATGGCCGGGCAGATCGACCGCGAGCACGCCGTAGCCGTGATGCGCGAACCAGCGCGCCAGCAGGGTCCAATCGCTGTGGTCATGCAGCGCGCCGTGCAGAAAAACAATGCAGGGAAGGGCAGGATCAAAGGTCTTGCCACCGGTGTATGCGTAGGCATCAACGCCATTCACTTCGAGTTTCATCGAGTCAGGCCCTCTCTGCCGTTTTCAGTGCGCGCTTCAGGTCGTCAAGCAAGTCGTCGGCATCCTCGAGTCCTATCGACAGACGTATCGTGCCGGCCGTGATACCGGCTTGTTTGAGCGCCGCATCGTCCATGCGGAAATGCGTGGTGCTGGCGGGGTGGATGACAAGCGACCGGCAGTCGCCCACATTGGCCAAGTGCGAGAAGATTTTCAGCGCCTCGATGAATGCCTTGCCCTGCTGGCGCGAGCCCTTCAGATTGAAACTGAACACCGAACCGGCACCGCGCGGCAACAGCTCCTTCGCCAGCGCATGGCTGGGGTGTGATTCCAGCTCGGGGTAACCGACACTTTCGACCATTGGCTGCGCGGCCAGAAACTGCACCACCTTGCGCGCATTCGCCACATGGCGCTCCATGCGCAGCGACAGCGTCTCGATGCCTTGCAGAATCAGCCAGGCCGTGTGCGGACTCATGCAGGCGCCGAAGTCGCGCAAACCCTCGCGGCGCGCACGCAGCAAAAAGGCGCCGACCGTGCTTTCCTCGGTGAAGCGCATACCGTGGAAGCCGTCATACGGCTCGCACAGTTCGGCGAAGCGTCCGCTGCCTGCGTGCGCCGCGTCCCAGTCAAATTGCCCGCTATCGACGAGCACGCCACCCACCACCGTGCCATGTCCCGACAAAAACTTGGTGGCCGAGTGATAGACCAAATCCGCGCCATGCTCGAACGGTTTGATCAAGTACGGCGTCGTCAAGGTCGAGTCGACCAGCAACGGCAGGCCGGCATCGTGGGCAATGGCAGCGACGTTGGGGATATCGAGCACGTCGAGCCCCGGATTTCCGAGGGTCTCGCCGAACAGTAGTTTGGTAGTCGGGCGGATCGCGGCGCGCCACCCGTCCAGATCGCCAGGCTTGACAAATGTCGTCTCGATGCCGAAGCGCGCCAGCGTGTAGTGCAGGAGATTGTGCGACCCGCCATACAGCGCGCTGCTTGAAACAATATGTGAACCTGCGCCTGCCAGCGTAACAATCGCCAGATGCAGTGCCGCCTGTCCACTGGCCGTGGCGATGGCGCCCACGCCACCTTCGAGCGCGGCGACACGCTCTTCGAATACGGCGGTGGTGGGGTTGGAAATGCGGCTGTAGACATGGCCCGGGCGTTCCATATTGAAGAGCGAAGCGGCATGCTCACTGCTCTCGAACACGAACGAGGTGCTCAGGTGCAGGGGCACCGCACGCGCGCCGGTGGCGGCGTCCGGTGCTGCACCGGCATGCAGGGCCAAGGTATCGAAGCCGGGTTCGGCGTAACCAGACATGGTGTCTCCAGGATGAAAGCAGGCTGCACGGGCATCAGGCGTTTTACCTGCTAGCCAATACCCGATTGTGTGCTATGTTTCCGATCAGTCTTACCCCACTGCTATCCCGTTCAAGAGCTAGGAGACACGCCATGAAAGTTCTCGACATCCTGCGCGTCAAAGGAGGCACTTTGTACACGGCGTCACCCGACGAATCGTTGTCGGTCGCGCTGCTCACCATGGCCGACCACGATATCGGGTCGCTGGTCGTCATGGAGAACGGAGGACTGGTGGGCATGCTCACCTTCCGCGAGGTGATCACCGCGATAGTCAGGAATGGTGGCAGCGTGGGTGCGCTCACCGTGCGCTCGGTGATGGACAAGGCGCCGATGTCCTGCGCGCCAGAGACCGAGATTGACGAGTTGCGGCGCATGATGCTGGGACACCACGCGCGCTATATACCCGCACTGGACGGCAACACCTTGATGGGCGTGATCTCTTTTTATGACGTGGCCAAGGCCATTGTTGACAGCCAGGACTTCGAAAACCGCATGCTCAAGGCCTATATCCGCGACTGGCCTTTGGATGAAGAGCCAGCGCAGGAATCCAAGTTCTGACACGGTTCGCGGCACGCCTTGTGCGCGGCCCTGGCCCGCATGTGCCGAATCCCCAACTGCATTGGAAGGTCAATGCATAGGCATGTCAGAATTCGTTCATGCGTCGATGACAGATAGGAGTCCTTGAGGGAGGAAGCCGGGTTGACGTGTCGTCATAGGTCCAACTCTATCGAAGCAACCATGCCTGAGCTCGAACCTGACACGAACGATTTACCTGATCTGGAGATAGGGCCGCTTTTCGAGGCCCACCCGCTGGCGCATCTCATTTACGACCTCGAGCACTTACGCTTGCTGGCCGTGAACGCCGCGGCGATCGCGCGTTACGGCTACAACCGCGAAGAGTTGCTCAATCTCACGCGCCTGGACCTCCTGATTGGCAGCGAGCGAGCTGCCACAAAAAATTTCATCGCCAATCTGCCGAGTGACGCCTTACTGGCGCTGCAGCGCCCATGCCGCGAACGCACGCGCGACGGTCGCGTACTGCATTCCGACACGCGGGGACTGACCGGCCTGTACAGAGGCCGCCGAGCACGGCTGGTTGCCGTGCTGGACGCAGTCCACCGCAACGAAATCAAGTCCGATCAAGGTTTGGAGTTGTTAGCCTCGGCTGGAAGGCTCGCGCAAGTCGGCGCCTGGTCGGTCGAGCTCAAGCTCAAACACGTCTTCTGGTCCGACGTGGTCTGCGAAATACACGAAGTTGCACCGGGCTTTAAGTGCAGTCTCGACGAGGCCGCTGCTTTCTATCCGGGCGAGGCGTCCCAGACGCTGCGCAGCGCAGTCAAACGCTGTATCGACGCGGGCCACCCGTTCGATCTTGAACTGCCCTTTGTTGGCGCGAAAGGCCGAGAACGATGGGTGCGGGCTACGGGCGAAGCAGTTTGCGATGCGGCCGGTCGCGTTGTCGCGCTGCGCGGCGCTTTGCAAGACATCACACAGCGCAAGCTCGCTGAAATCGAGTTGCAGGAGTCGCGCGCACGACTGGCCGCAACGCTGCGGGCAATACCCGACTTGTGGTTCATTTTCGATCGTGAGGGGCGCTACCTCGAAGTCAGTTCGCGCGACCATCCTTCGATGGCCCTCCAATGGGCGCAACTGGTCGGGCGCAAGTTCATGGACGTGGAGAATGTGCCGCCGGCATTGATCGAGCTCGCCACGAAGGCGATGGAACGACTTGCTGTTACGGGTCAGCAGCAGACCATCAGCTATGAACGTGACATCCCGCGTATGGGGCACCGTGACTTCGAAGCACGGCTGGTGCCCATGTTCGACGGGAGAATCCTCTATCTGATACGCGACGTGACAGAGTTGCACGACACGCAACGCAAGCTCGAATCCGTGCTGCGAGCGATTCCCGACTTGTGGTTCGTGATCGATGCCGACAATCGCCTTGTCGAGGTCAGCTCAGCCGACGACCCGCGTTTGATTCGACCCTGGAGCGAGATCGTTGGGCGCCGATTTGACGAGGTGGTGCTTGACAGGGATCTGTGTGCCCTTGGTGTGGCAGCAATCGAAGCCTGTCGGCTGACGGGGGAAGTTCAAACTACCCGATACAGCACGATGGTAATCAACGGCGAGACGCTACATTTTGAAGCCCGTTTTGTTCCCATGGAAGCAGGCCGCGTCTATTTCCTGGTGCGGGACATGGTGCCGGCTCAACAAGCGGCGTTGGATATCAAATAGCCTGAATACAAGACCAGTGCTCGGGTTGCGTTTGGGCGCGCACACTTGAGTCTTGCCGCCTCGCGCCCATGCATCGATCTCGGCGCGGAGCATGCGCCATGATCTCGCCTTCGCCTCGCTTGCGGTTTGTCAGGCGGGTCAGTCCCCGTGCATGTCAGGATCACGTCCATGTCCAAGAGTTTGAGTGAAAAGGCCTTGCAGGAGTCACGCAGCTTCGGCGTGCGCCGGATCCCCGTGTTGCGACCGCTCGCCTGGCTGGCGCGTGGCTGGGCCGATTTGCTCGCCTGCCCGCTGCCCGGGCTGTTGCACGGACTGGTGCTGGCCCTGTTTGGTGCGTCGCTGTTCTGGGTGGCGCGCCACAAGTTCTGGCTGCTGGCGGGAGCATTCTCCGGATTTCTGCTGGTCGCGCCCATCCTGGCAACGGGTTTGTATGCCGTGAGCCGTTCCATCGCAAATGGCGAGCGCCCCCGACTGCGCACCGCGATCGAGGCCTGGCGTCCCCGCGATGGCAGGCTGGTTGTGTTCGGACTCTTGCTTGCCTTGGCCGGCACCGGCTGGGTCATGACATCGGCCTCCTTGATCTATGGCTTCGCGGGGGTTCCGATCGATACGCCGAGCGACTTCTTGCGCCATGTGGTGCTCGCTGAACACGGAAACCTGTTCGAGATCTGGCTCGGGCTGGGGGCTGTGCTCGCAGCACCGGTGTTCGCGTCCAGCGTGGTTGCCATTCCGCTCTTGCTCGATCGACAGATTGGTGTTCTCGGCGCCGTATTCACGAGCTGGCGTGTCGTGATGGAACACCCGCTGCCGATGGCCATGTGGGCCGGCCTGATCCTGGCGCTGACCGGCTTGGGCATCGCCACGCTGCTCTTGGGGCTGATTGTTGTCGCGCCCTGGCTTGCGCACGCCAGTTGGCATGCCTACGGTGACTTGGTGGACGGCGCAGCCCGGTCGGAGCGTGACTGATGTTCGGATTTTCTGAAGAGCAGATCGCCTGGTTCGGCCTGACCTTCGGCCTGAGTGCCTTCATGCTCTATATGGTGTTCATCATCATTCAGCTTGCGCGCGAATCGAAGGCCGGACGCTTTGGCACTTTTGTGCTTTTTCTGGGACTCGGTGTGGGCCTGATCGGTTTCGTCGCGAAGGGTTTCATCAAGTTCTTCATGTCGGGAATCTCCGAATGACCGGCAGCTAGACAGCCGCGGAGGCAAACCCATGAGCCAAGATCTCGAAGCCAAATCGCTGTCTCGCCTGCTCGCCCGGCGTGCCGGCATAGACACTTATCAACAGCCCGTCGTGTACATGCGCAGCGATTGCCATGTGTGCAAGTCCGAGGGCTTCGAGGCGCAGGCGCAGGTCGAGGTGATCGCCAACGGTCGACATCTGCTGGCGATCCTGAACCGGGTCGACGATGGGTGGCTGCACCACAACCAGATTGCCTTGTCCGAGGCGGCCTGGCAGATGCTTGCGGCTTCCGAAGGCGACGAGGTCATCGTGCGCCATCCGCCGTTGTTGGAGTCGCTCGCGCATCTGCGTTCCAAGGTTTATGGCGGCAAGCTTGGCTACCCAGCCATGCGTGCGCTGATGGAGGACGTGAGCCACAGTCGCCTGTCCGACATCCACCTTGCCGCTTTCGTCACCGCCTGTGCCGGCGGCCGTCTTGACCTGGATGAGACCGTGGCGCTCACCCGGGCGATGGTCGATGTTGGCGAGCGCCTCGACTGGGCCGCCACGCCGGTGATGGACAAACATTGCGTCGGCGGGCTACCCGGCAATCGCACCACGCTGCTGGTGGTGCCCATCGTCACCGCCTGCGGTGCGCTGATGCCCAAGACTTCGTCGCGCGCCATCACCTCGCCAGCGGGCACTGCCGACACGATGGAGACGCTGGCGCCGGTTGCCTTGAGCCTGAGCACCATGCGCCGCGTGGTCGAGCGCGAAGGCGGCTGCATTGCCTGGGGCGGGGCGATGCAGATCAGCCCGGCCGACGATGTATTGATACGCGTCGAGCGGCCGCTGATGTTCGACAGCGAGGGGCAACTGGTTGCCTCCATCCTGTCCAAGAAGGCCGCCGTCGGTGCGCAACGCGTGCTGATCGATATTCCGGTGGGCCCCACCGCCAAGGTGCGCAGCGCGCAAGCCGCGCAGGCGCTGTCGCAAAACCTGGTGTCGGTGGGTGCGGCGCTCGGGATGCAGGTGCGCACCGTGCTGACCGACGGCACCCAACCGGTGGGGCGCGGCATAGGCCCTGCACTGGAAGCCATCGATGTGATGGCCGTGCTTGAGCGCCACGCCGATGCGCCGCAGGATCTGCGCGAGCGCGCCTTGCTGCTGGCAGGCCACGTGCTTGAGATGGCGGGTAAGGCCGCAGTGGGAGCAGGCCTGGGCTTGGCGCGTCAGGTACTCGACGACGGCCGCGCATTGGCCAAATTCATTGCGATCTGCGAAGCGCAAGGCGGCTTGCGCGTGCCGCGCCGTGCCGCGCACACACATACCGAGACCGCACATATCGGCGGCGTCGTGTCAGCCATAGACAACCGCCATATCGCGCGCGCCGCCAAGCTGGCCGGCGCGCCGCACGATGCCGCAGCCGGCATCTGCTTGCATGTGCATGCAGGCGACCGCGTCGAGGCAGGTCAGCCGCTCTTCACGCTGCATGCCGAAACCCCGGGCGAACTACACTACGCCGCAAGCTTTGTACACGCGCAGCCACCCATCGTGCACATCGAGCTGGGCGCTTGAGCGCCGGCAGGCGAACGCGGAATTCACCGGATCCGGCTGGCGGAACTACTGCGCAACTGCTTCAGCGATCAGTCAAGCTCCGCCCAGACTCGCGCAGACGCGGCGCAGGCGCTGTTCGGCCTCGGTCGCGACGGTTTGCATGCCAGGTTTGCCGACCAGGTTGACCATGATCTGGGGGTCGAGAAAGCCGACCACGATGCGACCGGGCAACTCTTCGCGCACGATCACATTGCAGGGCAGCAGCAGGCCGATGTCGGGTTCGGCTTGCAGGGCCTGGTGCGCCAGCGGCGGGTTGCAGGCGCCCAGAATCCGGTAGGCAGGCATTTCGGCGCCGAGCTTCTCTTTCATCGCGCGCTGCACGTCGATGTCGCTGAGCACGCCAAAGCCCTCGACCTTCAGTGCGGCGATGACCTTCTCCAGTGCCTGGTCGAAGCTGGTGTTGCTGAGTGTGGTGGTGAATCCGTACATGAATTTTCCTTTACGTGTTTAAAACAGTACCCAGGCTGTCGAACACGCGCACGTCGACCGCTATCGCGGCGCGCACGCTTTGCGTGACAACGCAAAAATCCTCGAACTGGGCCAGGATGCGATCGATCTGATTGAACTCGGCCGCAGGTCGTCCCAGGTGGATATCAACCGCGATATGCGTGACGCGCAAGCGGTTCTGCTCGTTGCGCGCAAGCGTGGTGGTGGCCTGCGTGCGCATCGCGCCAGGCTCGTTCTTGAACTTTCGCAGCGCAAACAGCAGACTGGCCGACAGGCAGTTGGCCACCGCCACCGTGAGCATGCGCGACGGGTTGGGCCCGGCGTCGGAACCCAGCGGCGCAGCTTCGTCGGTCAGCAGCGCTGGAACCAAAGGGTTGTCGAAATGCACTTCGAAGCGGTAGTCCGCCAGTTGCGTCAGTTCGACCGTGAAGCTGCTATCGGTGCTCATGGGCACCTACTCTCAGTTGCTTGCTCGTGCGCCAAGTTTGCGCATGATGACTTCCATCAGGCACCACTTGGTGATACCGCTTTGCAGCAGATTGACACCGACGAAGGCAGTGAATGCCAGCCACCATTGGCTCATGAAGATCGGGCTGCCGGGGATGCCCAGCGCGAGCGACAAGAGGATGAAGGTGCCTGCAATCACGCGGACCAGTTGCCATGAAGTCATACGATTTCTCCTTGAGAGGTTGAAGTGGAAACGGAAGTGGAAGAACTGTCCGCCGGACGGCGGCAATAGGCGACGAAATAGAGCAAGGGAATCACCACCAGCGTCAACACCGTGCTGACGAGGATACCGAAGATCAGGGCAATCGCCAGACCGTTGAAGATGGGGTCGTCGAGGATGAAGAAAGCACCCATCATCGCGGCCAGGCCGGTCAGCACGATGGGCTGCGCACGCGTCGCGGCCGAGCGCACCACCGCTTCTTTCAGTGCCATGCCTTGTGCCACTTGCAGCTCGATGAAATCGACCAACAGAATGGAATTACGCACGATGATGCCGGCCAGCGCGATCATGCCAATCATGCTGGTGGCGGTGAACTGCGCGCCCAGCAAGGCGTGGCCGGGCATCACGCCGATGATGGTGAGCGGGATCGGCGCCATGATGATGAGCGGCGTCAGGTAGGAACCGAACTGCGCGACGACCAGCAAGTAGATCAGGATCAGGCCGACCGCATAGGCTGCGCCCATGTCCCGGAAGGTGTCATAGGTGATCTGCCATTCGCCGTCCCATTTGAGCGAATAGCCACGCCAGGCATCGCTGGGCTGATGGATGAAGTACTCGGCCAGCTCGCCGCCGCCCGGCGGCTTGATCGATGCCAGCTCACCGCGCATGCCGAACATGCCGTACAGCGGGCTGTCGAGCTTGCCTGCCATGTCGCCGATCACGAAGTTCACCGGCAGCAAGTCCTTGTGATAGATCGGATGCTCGCGCTGCGTGTCGCTGATCGTGACGAGTTCGCGTATCGGCACCAGCTGACCGGCTGCGCCGCGCACGGCAAGTTGCAGCAACGCGTCGAGATCGCCCTGGCGCTCGGCCGGCAGCTGCAGGACTGCCGCGGCCGGGTACTTGCTCTGGTCGTGCAGATAGGCGGTGGCCTCGCCGGCCAGACCCGCGCGCAAGGTGCTCACGATGGCCTGCTGCGGCACGCCCAACATGGCGGCCTTGCGGCGGTCCACCAGCAGCAGCTTCCTGGGCGCCGCGGCGATCGAGCTGTCGTCAACGTCGACGATGCCCGGCGTGCGCTCGAACAAGGCGCGAACTGACTTGGCAACCTCACGCCGGCCTTGTTCCTCAGGGCCGTAAATCTCGGCCACGATGGGCGCGAGTACCGGCGGGCCTGGGGGCACTTCGGCCACCTTGACGTTGGCCCCAAAGCGCTTGCCGATGCGCTGCAGTTCGGGGCGCAATCGCGTCGCAATCGCGTGGCTCTGCTCCTTGCGCGCGTGCTTGTCGATGAGGTTGACCTGCAGGTCGCCGACATCGCCTCCAGCACGCAAGTAGTACTGCCGCACCAAGCCATTGAAGTTGATCGGCGCTGCTGTACCTGCATAGGCCTGGTAATTTGTCACCTCGGGCTGCTTAGCAAGGTAGACACCCATCTCGCGCAGTGCAGCGGCGGTCTGCTCGACCGGCGTGCCAGCCGGCATGTCGACAATGACCTGAAACTCCGACTTGTTGTCGAAGGGCAGCATCTTCATCACCACCAGTCCGAAGATCGGCAGGGCCAGCGACACGGCGATCAGCGCCGCCACGCCCGCACCCAGCAGCGCGCGATTGCGCTTGCCCCTCTGATCATCCAGCAGGGGACCGAAGATGCGATCGAACATCGGACCGATCTTGGCGGCCAGACCCTTGTTGGGTGCGGCGTGATGACCATCGCCGGACTGCTTCATCCACAGGCGCGCCAGCCATGGCGTGACGACGAAGGCAATGATCAGCGACAGCAGCATGCCCATGCTGGCGTTGATGGGGATCGGGCTCATGTACGGGCCCATCAGTCCGGTAACAAAAGCCATCGGCAGCAGCGCAGCGATCACGGTGAAGGTGGCCAGAATGGTCGGGCCGCCAACCTCGTCGACCGCACCGGGTATCAGCTGCATCAAGCGCTTGCCCGGATACAAGGCCTGATGCCTGTGGATGTTCTCGACCACCACGATGGCGTCGTCGACCAGAATGCCGATCGAAAAAATCAGTGCGAACAATGAGACACGATTCAGCGTGAAACCCCAGGCCCAGGAGGCGAACAAGGTCACCGTCAATGTCAGTACCACGGCGGTGCCGACGATGGCGGCCTCGCGCCGGCCCAGTGCGAGGAACACCAGGGCCACCACCGAGGCGGTCGCGAACAGCAGCTTCTGGATCAGTTTTTGCGCCTTGTCGTTGGCGGTCGCGCCGTAGTTGCGCGTCTCGCTGACCTGCACACCCTCGGGGATGACGGTGTTGCGCAATTCGTCAATGCGGCGCATCACCGCATTGGCCACATCGATGGCGTTCTCGCCCGGCTTCTTGGTGACGGCAATCGTGACGGCAGGGTAGTCGCCGGCTGGCACGCCGGATTGCGCGCCGGCCGATGTGGTCGAGACGCCGTGCCATACATAACGTTGAGCGGGCAGGGGGCCGTCGCGCACGGTGGCCACATCCTTCATGAACACTGGCTTGCCGGCGCGCACGCCGACCACCAACTCGCCGACCTCGTTGGCATTGCGCAGGAACGGACCTGATTCGATGGCGACCGATCGGTTGCCGCCCAGCAGTTCTCCCACCGGCATGCCTAGATTGGCCGACTGCAGCGTGTTGCGCATGTCCGCCACGGTGACCCCGGCGCCGGCCATGCGGGCCGGGTCAATTTCGACCAGCACCGCGCGGCCAGGGCCGCCTATGGTTGCGATCTCGCGGGTGCCGGGCACACGCTTGAGATCGGCCTCGACGCTGTGCGCGACGCGCTCCAGGTCAAATGCGCCAGTGGTGGGGTTGGTGGCAAACAGGGTCAGCGTGACCATCGGCACATCGTCGATGCCCCTGGGCTTGATCAGCGGATCGCCGACGCCCAGGCCCTTGGGTAACCAGTCGGCATTGGCATTCACCGTGTCATACAGGCGCACCAACGCCTCGATGCGTGGCACGCCCACCTTGTATTGCACCGTGATGATGGCGAGTCCGGGACGCGACACCGACATCACATGCTCGATGCCGGAAATCTGCGCCAGCACCTGCTCGGCGGGTGCTGCCACCATTTGCTCGACATCGCGCACCGATGCACCCGGAAACGGGATCAGCACATTGGCCATCGTGACGTTGATCTGCGGCTCTTCCTCGCGGGGCGTGACGAGCACCGCGAAGGTGCCCAGCAGAAAGGCGACCAGCGCCAGCAGCGGCGTGATCTGGTGAGTCTGGAAGAAGGCCGCGATGCGGCCCGAGATACCGAGTCTGGGTTTCGTCATTTGGGCGATTCCTTCAGCGCACGCGGGAGGCGGCTTGCGGGTCGAGTGCGACCCTCTCGCCGGCGGCGACGCCGCTCAGCACTTCGACTTGGGCGCCACTGACGCGCCCGAGCCGGACCTGGCGCAGCAGAGGTTTGCCGTCCGCGCCGATCACATACACAGCGGTCAGCTCGGCGCGGCGCACGACGGCCTGGCTCGGTACCGACAGGCGCGAATCTTCGCCACCGATGGCGTTGCCGCCCGGCAGCCAGGCGCGCGCAAACATGCCAGGCGTTACGCCTGTCAAGCCGGACGGCAGATCGAGGCGCACCTGCTGCGTGTGACTGGCCGGATCGACCGTGGGCAAGAGCTGGGTGCGGGTGGGATTGATGCGTCCGACCACGGCACCAGGCAACTCGATCTGCAGGGGCTGGCCTTTGGGCAAGCGTGCCGCCACGGTCTGAGGCACCGAGGCGCTGACGCGCAAGGCGGCCGGGTCATAGACCGTCATCAAGGGGCGGCCCGGCGTGGCCATGTCGCCCAGCACCACGGCGACATCGGCGACGATGCCGGCATAGGGCGCGCGAACCACATAAAAGCCCGATTGCGTGCGTGCTGCGCCAGCGTTGGCCAACTGAGCTTCGGCATCGGCCTGCGTGGACTTGAACTGTGCCTCGGCGCGCTCAAAAGCGGCCTGGCTGATGTAGTTGCTCTGGAGCAGCAGCTTTTGCCGCGCAAATTCCTTGGCGGCCACGTCTTGGCCCGCACGGGCGGCCTGGACCTGCGCGGCGCCGGCCGCTGCGAGTTGCTCGGCGGCACGCGCGTCCAGGCGGATCAGGATCTGTCCGGCCTTGACCGTGTCACCTGCTTTCACTTCAAGTGCCACCACGGCGCCGAAGACTTGGGCTGCGATCACGCTCTGACGTACGGCTTCCACGACCCCGTCGTATGCGGCGATATCGGCGGTTGATGCGGTCGTGATGGCGGCGCTGGCCAGGCTCGACGCCTGGGCTGACGCCTCCGGCGCGGCGTTGGCCGATGCCAGCGCAGCCGTCAGGATGGCGGCAGCCAGAGTGATACGCGGCGTCTTCAGGATCATTTGTTTCTCCAACGGGCTTGATGTGGTGCTTCAAAG
>Ga0315270_10000203_pt1 | contig 34345 bp, 29 predicted proteins | sample C1_bottom_MG_FD_204932 | JGI IMG/M metagenome (GOLD analysis project Ga0315270, IMG submission 204932) | Sediment microbial communities from Yellowstone Lake, YNP, Wyoming, USA - C1_bottom | ecosystem: Environmental > Aquatic > Freshwater > Lake > Sediment | place: USA: Wyoming | collected... | reverse complement strand
TGATGGCTGCGCTGAGGGCTGCTATACCAGTCAGGCGGTCGCGCTGCAGGACAGCGTTGTTTGTGAAATCCCTTTTACCTCCCTGCTGGCGCTGAGCTTTACTTTTCCATCGCTGCAACAAAGCCTGCACCGCATCATGAGCCGCGAAATTGCACACAACCAGAAATCCATGTTGTTGCTGGGTAGCCTGCCAGCCGAAGAAAAACTACTGGCGTTTTTATATGGGCTCGCCCAACAATTCGCCGTGCGCGGTATTGCAGCAGACGCCTTCGATCTACCCATGTCGCGCGAGGAAATTGCTGGATTCCTGGGCTTGCAGATGGAGACGGTGAGCCGCGCGTTTACCAAGTTGCATGCGGAGGGCTTGATCAATGTACAAAGAAGGCACATACGAATCGACACGGCGCGGGCAGCTTAAGCGCTAGAAACGCAAGCTACCGAGTTCATTTGGTCCCCAGTCCCTTTCTTACAGGGACTTTCTAACCAGCAGCCAGGTCACGATGACCAAAGGACTGCTGGTTTTTTTTCCGTCACATTTAGTTATCCTAAGCTTGCGCAACACCAAGCACAGCTCACACAAGATCACCCCAAGTGCGTAGTCCCAACTGCAATTGCTTATAGTTGCGCATCATTACAATGACTTTTTTAAGCGTCGGCTCGTCAATCAGCGGCACATTGAGCGCGACTTCGAGTTGGTAAACGTGCTCGCAACTTGGCGCAATCTGCATCAAGCCGCGCAGTGCTGTATCCAGCACCTTGTCCCGTTCCTGCTCATAACGCGCAAAAGTGAAAAGTTGCATGTCCCACACCACATCCCGTTTTTCAAAACTCCCGATGAAGCGGGCATGTACCCAACTATCCGAGAGTGATGACAGTAATGCAAAATTCATACTGCTAGCGGCCAGCGTGGCGCGCAACAACTCCAGTTCGTTTGTGGCTTGTTCATGCATGAATGCAGTTTATCAGAACGATAAAAATGAATCTGACCCTCATTGACTACTATCGCAGTCGGATGTGTGAAAGCGGGTTTAAGTGAGGCATGCCATGCCCAGCATCACGCTACTGCCTTCTGACGGCACTGCGGCAGCAACACCAGCGCCGGGTACACCCCACTCCACACGATTCCGATCGCGATACCTGCCAATAATGCATAGGCCACATCGGGATAAAGAATGCGGAAGGCGGTCAACGGCAATCCGCTTATCTGGGGCACGCCAAACAGGAAAAACAGCACCGCCGCTAGATTGGGTAGCACCATCAAAAGAATGCACCACAGCTGTTTACGCCGCGCATGCGGTTGCTGCGCCAGTCCGGCAAAATCGCCGCGCCGCCAGCGCCACGCGCCGCGCGCTACGCCGATCAGCAGCAACTCCGGTGCGAACAAAATGGCCCAGTAGAAGAGGCGAAATAAAATGCGCGTCGTGGATGTAGTGGCGGGGGCTTGCCCCTGGAGCAGGCTCAGCACGCCTTTGGCGATGTCGTCGATGCCGATCAGGTGCTCCAGGCCGCTGACATTGGCCAGCAGGACAATGCCCAGACTGCGTTCCGGCGCCATGAGTAATATGGCGTGAAAACGGCCGGTATCGCCGTTGTGCCAAACAGTCGGCGTGCCGTTGGTAGGTCCGACGACCCAGCCCATGCCGTAGAAAGTTGCCTTGGGGCCGATGGGAATATCGCCGATTGAAACGGCGGGGCGATGCAGTTGCGTCATGCCTTGTGGGGAAAGAATGGCACTGTCACCATAGCGTCCGCCGTTGAGTTGCGCCACGGCATAGTGGGTCATGTCCTCGATACTGGCGGTGACAAACCCGGCGGGCTGATACACCGGCGGTGCAACGCCGATATCCGCGACCAGGCGATCCATACGCGCGAGGTGGCCCATCGCCATGCCATCGGCCAGCGCCGGCGCGACGGTGGTATACGAATGGCGCATCGCCAGTGGTGCGAAAATGTGTTGCGCGATATAGTCCGCATAGCGCTGCCCGCTGACGGTTTCTACAATCAAGCCGGCGATGGAATAGTTGATGTTGCTGTATTGAAAGCGCGCGCCTACTGGCTGGCTGAGTGCGACCGTTTGCAAACGTCGTACGATTGTTTCCAGTGCTTCCTGGCTATTCCAATACGCATTTCCCGCCAGCGTGGAAAATCCGCTGGTCTGGTTGAGCAGATGGCGTACCGTGATTTGCGCGGAGGCCTGCTCATCCGCGACGCGAAACCAGGGCAGGTAGCGCTGCACCGGTGCGTCCAGTTCGATTTTTCCTGCTTCAACCAACTGCATCACGGCCAGCGCGGTAAACGACTTGGTGATGGAGCCAATGCGGAATGGCGTCTGCGCATTAATACGCCGTCCTGCTGCATCGGCCACGCCAAAGAGCTGCAAATGCACAATCTGCTTGCCCTGGACGATGCCGAGCGCAGCACCCGGAATGTGTAAGTCGCGCATGCGTTCCGATACGTAGGCGTCGATTGCAGCGAGATCGGGGCTGGCTTGCGATGTGTTGGCTTGAGTCTCGATGGACAGGCAACATAACAGGGCCAACAGCAGCGCTGATCGATGGCATTTTAAGATTTTCATTGGCCTGCCCGGTGCGATGCGTAGGATAATAATTATACATAGCCAACAAACCCCATGCCCACAACCCTAGACAGCTACGACGACCTGCCCTACGAAAGCCTACCGCTGCCCGACACGCATCCGGACTATCTGCGCGCGCTGGCTCATCTGTATGGCGTGGATGCTGCACCCATGGCCTCCTGCCGCGTGTTGGAACTCGGCTGTGCCGGTGGCGGCAATCTATTGCCACTGGCCTGGCACTACCCTAGCAGTCAATGCGTCGGCGTAGAGTTGGCGCGCGGGCATGTGGACGAGGCCGAGGCGCTGATTGCGGAGTTGGGCCTGGGCAATGCGCAGGTGCTGCACCGCAGTATCACCGATGACTTAAGCGATCTGGGTGCGTTCGACTACATCATCGCGCATGGGGTGTTTTCCTGGGTGCCACGTGCAGTGCAAGACCGCTTGCTGGAAATCTGTGGCCGCCATCTCGCGCCCAATGGCGTGGCCTATATCAGCTACAACACCTTGCCCGGTTGGCATGTGCGCGGCTTGCTGCGCGATGCCTTGCTGGCCTATTGCAGCCCCAGTGGCCGCGCCTCGGAACGTCTGACACAGGCGCATGCGCTGTTTGATTTAATGGAACCGGCACTACGCGCGAATAGCAGCCTGGATGCGCAACTGGCGTTACAGGAAATCGACTACCTGCGCCGTGCCGCACCGTCTTACGTGTATCACGAATATTTGGAAGAGATCAACGAGCCGCTGCACTTCAGCACTTTCATACAGCGCGCCACGCAGGCCGGCTTGGCCTATCTGGCCGATGCCGAGCCGTGGACCATGTTTCCCGACACCGTGGGCACGGCGGCCGCCGCTGCGTTTGCCGCCATCCCGGAACGTCTGCAACAGGAACAGATGCTCGATCTGGCGCGCTTGCGAAAATTCCGCCGCAGCTTGCTGGTGCGAAAAGAGGTTCAGGTACGCGCCACGCCCGATCTGGCCGCGCTCGAAACGCTGGCCTACTTCGCGGATTTATCTTCGACCGAGGAAATAGATCTCGGCAGCACCAGCGCACAAGACTTCAGTGGCCCGGCCGGTAATCGTTACAGCGTGAGCCAACCTTTAACCAAGGCGGCGTTGATGTTGCTGGCCATGCACTATCCGCAAGCGCTGACCTGGGGTGAGTTGCAGCAACGCGCCACTGCGCTGGTGGTCGAGCATGGCGGCAGCCTGGATGGCGATGCAATGGACACTTACCGCACCGAACTGTTCAGCCTGATTGCCTATCAAGCCGTGCGCCCCAGCTTGGAACTGGGCACGCGTATCGATGCGTTGAGCGAATACCCTTGCGCCCATTCCCTGGCACGCGCCCAAGCGGCGCGCGGCCGCATCGTCGCCTCGGTACGTCACACCGCGGTCGAGCTCGATGCGCTGGGTGCCACTTTGCTGATGCATTTGGATGGCACGCGCAAATTGCACGAACTCGTCACACTGATGGCTGATGCGCTGAAGCAAAAAGGCCAAATCTTTGATCCCGCACTACTGGAAAGCACTTGCGTGCAAATGCTATGGACTTTCGCGCGGCAGGGTTTGTTAGATCAGTAGCTTCAATAGGCTGCGATTGCTGAAGCCAGATGCAAATTAATTCACTCCGTCGCGGCTTTTGCGATCGCGGCCAATAGTCCATTCAGTTTGCCGCTCAATTCATCCAGGCCGCTAATATTGTGCCGTGCCTTCAAATAATCCAAACTGTTGTAACTCACAAACACTTGCTTTGCATTGTCTTCCCACACCAAGGCTTTCAGCGGCAGGTCGATGCCGGCAGTCGCAGAGGCCTGCATGAAAGGGGTGCCGCCCTTTGCGCCGCCAAATAAAGTAACGATGGCCGGATTCATTTTCAGTTCGGCTTTCGCGGCATTGTCACCATGATCCACCTTGGCAAATAGCGTCAGGCCCTTGGCCTTGATCGCTGCTTCCAGGCGCTGTTGTGTCTCTTCAAAGCCGAATTTGCTCTTGCTGGTGACTAAGCCGGCATCGCCGGCCAATGTTTGGGTGGATATAAGCGCCATGAGAATTCCTAAGAAAAGTGATTGCATACGGTTTCTCCATAAAAGGGCTTAGTCGAAAATTGTCACAACACTTTACAACATTCGCCAGATTCTCTGCGGCAATTCTTGGTCATGTTAGGATTTATGTTTACGCCTGAAGAATCACCCTATGCCAGCCAATACTTGGTTCGTCTATATTTTACAGTGCGCAGACAACACGCTCTACACCGGTGTGGCCACCGATGTCGCGGCGCGCCTAGCCACGCATAATGCCGGCAAGGGCGCGAAATATACACGCGGCCGCTTACCGGTACTGCTGATGTATCAAGAGTGTGTGGATGATCGCAGTACTGCGCTGCGGCGTGAACATGCCATCAAAAAAATGCGCGCCGACGATAAGCGCGCATTGATCACGACTCAAGCGCAGAACAAGCCCACCCGGCCCGCGCGATGTCGCGCCAAGCAGATCACGACTAGCGCATCCTCGGGCAAGGCCGCGCGCAAACAATAAAAATCCGGGTGCGCCGCAAGCAGGATGCACTCTTCTGTCAACTGCTGTTGCAACCAGCGCGCACTAACTGGCGCCGCACAGGCCAACAAATGTGACGCGCGCCATTGCTGCGCCCATCCGCGTCGCGCATAGTCTTCACCACCGATCTGCGGCAAATGTTTCAGCGCCACATTCAGATAACCCTGTGCGCGCGGTAACCACGCTAATAATGGCGGTGACCCGTGTCGGACAACCACATCGTAAATTCGCAGCAAGGCTGCCAAGCCATCGTAAAAATCGTACACGGTATCCGGTTCGAGACAAGTATCGATCGCCCCCATCAGGCCGCCACTTGGCTTGCGCCATGCAAAGTCTCCCGCCGAACGCGGCGCTCTACCGTAATCACCTCGCCAGCCGCATCCAGCACGGCATACAGCGTGCGCCCAGCGCTACGCGGCTCACACTCCATATACACCAAACGTGCGCCGTCGCATTTTTTCTCCACCCGGCCATAGGCCAGCAAATAGCGTAAGGTGGCGAGTGAAATTCCGCGTTGTTTCATGCGGGCTAGAGCCAATGTGCTGATTTTGTCGAGTTTCATGAGATGCCTCCTAGTGAGTGTGACGCCAGGATACGGGGGCTAGTAGCTCATGACGTGAGCCAGTGTTTTTGGTAGGCTTACGCCCATTGCACAAGGAAAAGTCATGGATCGCACTGAACGATTTTACAAAATCGACCAGCTCATCACCGAGCGCCGCGTCGTACCATTCCAGGTTTTCAGCGATGTGCTCGAGGTTTCCCCGGCGACCATCAAGCGCGACCTCGAATATCTGCGCAACCGCCTCAACGCACCCATCATCTGGGATCGCGCCGCCGGTGGCTATCGCTACGAAAAAAACGACATTTCTGCTGGCAGTCAATTCGAGCTGCCGGGCATGTGGTTCAACGCTTCGGAAATCCACGCCTTACTGACCATGCAGCATTTATTCGCTACGCTCGACCAAGGCGGCCTGCTTGGGCCGCACATTCAGCCACTGATGGCGCGGCTCAACGGCCTGTTGGGCACCGCCGACAACACCGTAGAAGAAGTGCGCAAGCGCGTGCGCATCATCGGCGTCGGCGCGCGGCACATGCAGTTGCACCACTTTGAACAAATCGGCTCGGCGCTGTTGCGACGCAAGCGCTTGTTCATCACTTATCGCGCGCGCGGCAGCAACCAGACCAGCGAGCGCGAAATCTCGCCGCAACGTTTGGTGCACTATCGCGACAACTGGTATCTAGATGCCTGGTGCCATCTGCGGGGCGAACTGCGCAGCTTCGCCGTCGATGCTGTGCTCCGCGCTGAGGTACTCGAAACCACAGCCAAAAATCTCTCCGAAAAGACCCTAGACGCAGCACTAGGCGCGGGCTACGGCATCTTCTCTGGTAAAAAAGTGCAATGGGCAAAATTGAAATTCAGCGCACAACGCGCACGCTGGGTAGCACACGAGCAATGGCATCCACGCCAAAAAAGTAAATTCCAGGCAGATGGCGGGTATCTATTGGAAATCCCCTATTCCGACGACCGCGAGTTGATGATGGATATCCTCAAACACGGGCCGGAAGTGGAAGTGCTTGCGCCACAAAAATTGCGCGCACGGGTGGCGGAAGAATTACAGGCAGCCGCTAAGTTTTACGACTAAGCCTCTTCGTCGATACTGGGTGCCGGCGGATCGGTCGGGCGGCGCCGCGTGTTGCGTCGATCACGTCCGAGGCGGGTATCAACCAGCACGACTTGCGTATACTGCCGGCGATCTGCCAGGCGCCGATCTGCGCCATTGCGCGTTTCTTGATCGGCTGCACGCCGCTCTACCGGTTCGATTGCAACCTGGTGCGGTAGCTCAGTTTGCTGTGGCAAAGTCTCCGCGTTAATTGCGCGCACCCGGCGAATGCCATCCGTCCCGCGTATTTCATACGGGTCGTCGATAACGCCGATGGGCGGCGGTGGGTCAATAGGAAAGCGCATGTTCGTCGGTATCAATCCATTTAAGACCAGCGTTTAGTCGGCCTATACTTCACCATAAGACAATTTACGGTAAGTACAACTAAACGGTAAGTCATATTAGCCGCTGCAAAGTTCCAGCATAATATGCGTTATTACATACAATTCACCAAGCCCCCATGGACGATCAACAGCGCAAGGCACAAGTCAAAAAAACCTTCGACACCGTAGCCGAAGGCTATGGCACGACCGGCATGGAATTTTTTCACAATGCCGCCACGCACCTGCCGCAGATATTGCGGCTCCAAGGGCATGAGCAGTTACTCGATGTCGCCACCGGCACAGGGATTGCCGCCACTGCCATTGCGCCGCATTTACCGCGCGGCACAGTCACCGGCATCGATCTCTCGGAAAGCATGCTAGCCCAGGCGCGCGCCAGAGCGCAACGCCTGGATCTGGGGAACATTTTGCTGCATCCCATGGATATGCAGAACCTTGTTTTCGACGATGCGCATTTCGACGCTGCCAATTGTTCATTCGGCTTATTTTTCTTACCCGATATGTTGGGCTTGTTGCAGCACATCGCCAGCAAAGTAAAATCGGGTGGGCAAATAGTTGCCTGCTCATTTTACGAAGGTGCGTTCGAGCCCAATCTCAATCTTTTTCTGGCACGCATCCAGCGCTACGGCGTCGAACCACCTGCCTTTACCTGGAAGAACATCAGCACGGAAGAAAGATTTCGCGCGCTGTATGACGACGCGGGACTGCGCAATATCCAACTGCAACGCTTCGATATCGGCTACTTCCTGCCGAGCGCTGAGGATTGGTGGCGCATTATTTGGTATGCCGGTTTTCGCGGCTTGGTGGCGCAACTCAGCGCACCGCAACTCCTAGAATTCAAACAAGCACATTTGGCTGAGATCGATGCCCTTAAAACCACGCAAGGTATTCCACTCAAGGTTTCGGTGCTATTTGCCAGTGGACACGTAGTCTAAGTCGCCGCATGTGCGCAAACTAAATTCTGAAGCTGGTATGCGGATTGTGATGACAGCCAGGTCGGGGATCGCCATGGTGTGAGGTAAGAGGGTCTGTTTTAGGGCAGCAAGCGCTTAAATATCCAATTGTGATTGCTGGTCTGATCGGGGGCTTGCACCAGTTCCCAGCCATCTGCGCCGAGTCGATTTAATTCGTTGTTGATGGATTGCGAATAGGCTTTGACGCGATCGCTTTCGCGACTACCACAGGCACGGGCTGCGTTTTCCGCTTGCTCGTCAAAATCGCCGCGCACCAGGTATTCAAATTTCTGCATGTCGTTTTCCTGTCATTGGGTTTGAAGCGCTAGACGCAGCATACGCGCTATGGGTGGGATCACAAGCTTATGCTTGCTCCCACTCACTGATGTGACAGGACGATTACCCGCTTAAGCATAGCTCCGTTGGTATAGCGCAAGCGCTTGGGCAATTTTACCCGTTGGGGTGGTCGGGTCACCGCTGCCAAATTCTTGCGCCAATGCAACTTTATGTTCGTCGATGTAGTGAATGGCACGATTCAAATTATTCAGTTCGTTCGGAATGAAGTTGTTGTCTGAATTCAGCAGCGCAGCGGACTTGGCAAAATTGGTGCTGAATGCGTGAATGGCACTGACCACGCCTTGCGGATTGATATTGAGTGTGGTCGCCAGTTGTTTACTATCCAGGCTGGCTAAATGTGTGGCGGGGTCGATGCTAACGCCAAGATCGCGCAGGCCGCGCACACCGTCTTGCGCACCAAAGAATGTATTGTTGACGCTCTGCTCTAGCTCATGCAGTGACACTTCAGCCGCTTGCACTTTATCCAACAGCCCACCCTGCGCTACATCCGCATTGAAAGATTCGCGCCAGTGGTTATAGCTCCCGATGAAATTTTGCAACAGTCCTTCCACGGCAGCGGGCTTGGTCTCGGTATCGATCTTGCCCAACACTTCGCCGGCCGATTGCAATTGCGCAACACCGCTTTTGATTTGATTGAGCTCAGCGTATTGCGCCTTGTACAGCACATCACGATTGTTGATGTACGTGGATAGGCGAAACGCCGATTCAGGATTGAACAAGGACAGATTGCGACCATTCGCTGTTGGCACATTTGCACCAATTGCGGCCGCGGCCTGCGACTGCTTGCGCCCGGCCTGCTGCCCGATCAGCGTTGAAAATAGCTCGCTGGCGCCGTTGCCGCTGGTGCCGAATAAGGAACCCAGTACTTGCGATTGAAAATCGACGCTGTTGTGTGTGCGTGCAACGAGGGTAATGTGCATGGCTTCGCTCCAGTGGGCAGTGATGTACTGGGTTAATAGCAAGCAACGTGCCGTGTTACCCGGGAAGTGACGTGCCGGATTTATATGCAGTACGACAAGGCCTTAGCACGAGGCTGGGGCAAGGCTATGTTTTACACCGGCAAGTTTTGCCACAGGGGCGGCAAGATGGGCAGGCAGTTTCTCCCCCCGGGCTAACCTCTGACGCTGCGCTGCAGCGCATTATTTCTGCGTTGACTGATACCCAAACTCGCCCACCCACGCGCCCTTTTTGTAGTCGAGATGCAGCCAATGCGGGACATACGGTGCGCGCTTCACAATGGGAAAATCATCCAGCGGCGATTTCCCCTCTACCGCATGCAGGTCGCAGCGGCGGCTCATCACGGGGCGAAAGCGTACGGACAGTTGCGGACTAATGGGCGTAGCAGTCGCCGCCTCGTCTTGTTCGTAGAAGCGCACTTGCAAACGGATCAGGCAGGAAAAATAGAATTCCATCTCGGCAATCAGCGGCGTTGCGCGTTCGGCCAAGGCGCGCTGCGCGGATTCGCTCAGGGTGAGGCGGAAGGGCTTGCCTTCGAGCGTGGTGTCGATCTGACGTTGATCTGCCGCAGCAGGTTTCAATAGGGTGAGCATGAGGATGCACTCCTGTGGCCAGCGGGATGCGGCTTACAGAAATTATAGCAGCGCGGGGATGCTATCTCCCGTCCAGCCCCAAACCCTGAAAATAGCCAACCGGCACCAAATTTCATACGAGTGGTTTTGATACACGCCTTTTACCGTTCACATTTGTTAAAAAAATGGTTTCAATCATGACGGTCTTTGCTTAAGCGGTTTTTTTCCGTCTATATTGAAAATGCGAATCGATGAAACATTTTTGCCTATCACTCGGAGGAATTACATCATGAAAACCAAGCTGAGTCACATCCATATGTGCGTGGATCGCATCCTGAGCGGCGAGCAAAAGCTGCGGGCGATGCAACTCTCGATCAAGGAAAACAAGAAGAACCAACCCGCACACAAACGTTTGCCGGGGGTTTCCAACCATCCGATGAAAATGGCACTGGAAACCGGGAAGATGTGGTCAAAAGGGCGCGTGCTAAACATCTGCTTCCTGGACGGCTCGAAGATCCAAAAGCAGAAAGTTCAAGACCACGCCACGCAATGGCTGAAATACGCCAACGTGAAATTCAACTTTGGTGCATCACGCACCACTTCCGACATCCGTATTTCGTTCCAGGCTGACCCAGGCTCTTGGTCCTATATCGGTACCGATAATCTGGGTATCCCGAAGAATGAGCCGACGATGAATTTTGGCTGGCTCGACGATAACACCGACGACAAGGAATATAACCGGGTGGTGGTGCATGAATTTGGACACGCGCTGGGCTGCATTCACGAGCACCAAAACCCGAAAGGTGGCATCAAGTGGAACGAGGCGGTGGTGTATAAATATTTCGCCGGGCCACCCAATTATTGGTCGAAAGAAGAAACCTATTCCAACGTGATCGAGAAGTATTCGCTGGATCAGCTCAATGCATCGTCCTTCGACCAGAAATCGATCATGCTGTATTCCTTCCCGGGCGAACTGATTGTCGGCGGCAAGCCCACGTTGATGAATTACAGCCTATCGACGCGGGATCGCAGCTTTATCAAGAAAATGTATCCATAGGGCAAATTCTGCTAGCGCTCAGCCCAGCGGCTGGGCGCATTTTGCCCTTTCATGGGTGGGCTGTTAAGCTTTTTGTCCACAGGCCATTCGGTGAGCCAAACTTACGGCGCGAGTTTACCTCAGTCGAGCCTTGTGTCTATTTGCGATTGCCTCCACAACTTTTGCCCCCTAGCTACCTGGATCCGGTAGTAACGTCGGATCGAGTACCAGCGTTTCAGCGAATATCAGTCGTTCAGGTTGAACTGTCGCCACTGATTCATATTCCTCGATCAGCAAACGGTACTTCCCTAATGCAGGTCTGCGAGAAAAACGCACTTCGCCGGTCCAGATGGCGAGTCCATCGATGGGTGAAGGCGGATTTTGCGGATTAACTACAATGCTGGCGATATCGGGTGCGGCATCGGTCCAGGCAAGATCGCTTTCCATTCCAACAACACGCTCCTGTAACCGCACCTGAAAACGGGTGGGCGCAAGCCGTGGTCGGTGACTACCGACATTGACGAGCGGTCCTAACGGCACCAGACCTGATATTTGCACGCGTAGGTTAAGCGCGTGCGCCGGGTCAGCATGTACGAGGATCGCTCGATCCGGCGTCAGTTGCGCGAAATCGGCGAGGACGACGCGTGAGATGCGCGCATCGGGCAAGGCTTCAGGTTGAAAGCGCACCAAAGCCAATCGCACAAAAGGCATATACGTGCCGAGTGGTGGCGTAATTGTTAAGTCCGCAAATCTTAAGCCGCGCTCGTGATCGATCGTGGTTTTGAAACCAACCACATCCACGCTCAAGTTGGGCAGGTCGGGCGCATCCAGCGAGACCCCCGATGCCTGCGCCACGCGATCTGGAAAATCATAGACTCTGGGTACGCCGCTGAGCCCACCGGTCTGCCAAATCGGATCCATGCCCCACTGGCTAAAGTAGGCTTTATAACGTTCGCGTTCCGCGTCATTCGGCGCTTGATCTCGGCTCCATAAGGCGACCCCCAACAACTCGCCCTCTCCGGAAGAAAACCAAGGGCGATGCAAATACACGCGCAATCCGCCACCGAAGCGCACACTGCGCTGCATGCCAGTATCCGTCTGACGTTGCCAGCCAAAATTAGGCAACACATAACCGATATCCGGCGCTATTGGGCGCGTGGTGGCAGGTACGGAGACTTCGACCCATTCACTGCTCCGACTAAAACCAGGTTCCCCTGCCAATGGCTTCTCAAAACAATCGCTATAACGTGAAATCGCGACCGCTTGATATCGAATACGGTGGTGACGCGTATCGCCGATATGGTGGCGTGGTGCAGCATCTTCGGTAAAGCGTAGCGTTCCTTCATCAATCCCTGCGGCGGCAAATAAAGCGCGATCGCCTTCGCGCACGAACACGACCTGGTCGTGCTCTGGGTCGTAGTAGCCATTAAAACGGCCTTTCCCTGTATCTCCCGGCTTGTCCGGATGCGGCGGTGTTGCATCGTGTGCAAGCAGATAGTCTTCGCGCGTGGTCGGCAGGTCGATGCGGTCGACCAGCGCCTTGTGCTGTTGGAAACTCAATTTTGGAACACTGGGGTCATCTACCGGATCTTTCCACTCGGCGATCAAGTCGATGTGCCCCGTGCTGACACCGTGAACCGACATTGCGCCGTGTAAATAAGACTCATCGGAGCCATTGCGTCGCCAAGCAGTCAAGCTTGCAAGCTCATCGGCATCGCGACGTCCGGTACTCAATGCCGTCTGCAATGGATTGGTAATTGGCGCGGGATCCAACAAGCGCGTTGCATGATCCACTGTCAGTGCCGCAAACTGCGGCTGCCCTAAAGGCTGACGCACTGCATGCGCCAGCTCGATCAAAGTTGGCGGACTGAGCATCCAATGCCCACCCTCCACCACACGCTGCAAGATGTGTGTCGTTGCATCGTTCACACTACCGGGTTGCAGCGAGGGTGGCTGGGGGGTTGCGCTGAGCCGCTCGGCGATTTCTTCCTGCAACCAGTGCCATGCGCCCATTTTCGGTAAATCTGGGGCATTGAGATAACAGCTTGTTGCAATCACATGACGCTCGCCTTTTGGGAGATAGACCGTCAGGGTGCGGCTCACTGGATCCCAATGGGGTTCACGCGCATGATGCGGTTGCGTCGGCTCACCGAGTGCGATGCGCAAACCGCGCGCGAGTTGCCAATCGGCTTCGCCGCCAAAGCCGATCATGGTTACCGATCCAGGGCGCGGATTCGGATCGGATAAATACTGATAGTGCACGGCACCTGCGGGCGTGCTTGCATCGATGCGCGCTAATGATCCGCTCGGCGTCCCTGGCAAATCGCGGAGTGCCACGCCGCGCGCCAAGGGGTCGGGCAAGTAAGAGAGCGTCTTCGGCGTATCGCCCGCGATCAGCGGAAATAATTTCTCTTGGCCCGCGATCATCATCTTTGTATCCGGCAGTTCACCCTTATCGCGAGCACCGATCAATTTCCAAGTGGCGGCATCCCCCTTGAGCTTGCCTTGCGCATCGTCGAACATGCCCAGTCGCTCTCCAAGCTCGATGCTAGTACGTGGCGGCAACAAATGGCGCAGACTACCCGATGTGTCGGGCGCATCGTCATCCTGCGAAAGTTGGCGGTTGTCGGTGCGTATCACCAAGCGCTGTAAGTCTGAGCCCGGCCCGGTTAATGCGGACGTATCGGCTACCACGATCTGCGGACTCGCGACAGGTTCGAAACGGCGATACAGCATGCCGTCCTGAGCAAAATTCGGCAGCGCAAATAAGGCGGACCAAAAATCGGCTACGGGGTCATTTAACGCTGGGCTAAGGCCCGTCAAATTCACCAGTCGCGCGCGCATTCGATAACGTCGACCAAAACGCAGGCTAGGCAAACTACCGGGCAATACTGTGTGATCAACTTTGATATCGAGCCCCGGCAAAGGTTGATCCGCATCCGCATCGAGCCCCGGCTTGCCTTCCTCCGGACGCGCCGACAAAGGTAAATCCGGACGCGGCGCGGAAAGATTCCATCCCGACCAACGCGCCAGGGCTTCATGCATATAGAAATGATTTTGCGTCGGATCGGTGCCCGGCGCCGGGCTGGTCACAGCGCTTTCCATCCAGCCTTCGTCCAAGTTGGCATCGAGTTTTAATGCCTGGGTATCGAAGCTGAGTGCGCCGATACGGTACGCCGCGCTGCGCGCATGCAGTGAGTGCCATTTTTGGCTGTGATCGTCCCAGACATCTAAGCGCAAGCCACGCACCAAGTCTTCTGAATGCAGATCGACGGTTTGATTGTTTTCAAAGCTGGCATTCAAGTTTTTGCTATTTTCCAGATCGTTGATCCAGTGTGCCGCGCGCGTGTCTGCATATAGCGTAAATCCGCTGGAACGCATCGCCGGCAAAGTAGCGCCGGCATCGTACACCTCTGGATGCGCCGCGAGCGCCGGGCCCGGCCTTTCATTTTTAGGATCTTGTAGGGGATACAGGCTCTCCGCGAGAATGATGTTTTTATGCATCGCACCGTCCACATCCACCTGGGCCAGGCCAAAATGCGCTGCGTCGAGTAGTGCAACGCCAAAAATACCGCGCCCCATCCCCGCCTTGGGCGCAGCGTAAAACAAGCTGGCGTGAGCGGGATCAGTCAATTGCCAGCGGCGATAGGCCGTGCGCACCGGGTTCATTTGGGCGGGCGTTCTTGAGTGAAGATTATGTCCGATGATGGATAAATATTTCGGCGGCTCATGCGCCTCGGCAATGGCCGCGAGCGGCAACTCGAAATCGAAGACCAGGCCCAATGCGCGCTGCAAGGCGGGGTAATTACCCAATGCGGACAGTGTTTGATGAAAATCGATATGCGTATCCGGATCTGGCAGCAGACGCCCTTCCTTGTTTTTTCCGGCGTCGTATTTTGGCATCGGCATACGATGAAAGCTGGCAAAACGCTTTGCCAACTCGGCCTTGTCGGATACAGTGTGGGTATGGAGTCCGTCGGCATCGAGCTCAGGTAATGTGTAGTTAGCGATGTTAGTCGCTGCGTTCTCTCGTTCGCCCTGACTCAATACGCGATTATTTTCACGCTGCCTCTCCGCACCTTTCTCAAATGCACTCCAGTGCACATGCAAATCTTTGAGTAAACTTTTCAAGCGATCGCGATGCCCATATTCGCGGTTTGCGTGGCTGCTATCTTCGGGTAAGGCCAGTTCAACACTGGCCTTACGATAAATCGACTTGAGCAGGCTCAAGGTATCCCGCGTGGAATAACTTAAGACGCCCTCTTTGGCGCATTCATAGTGGTCATTATATTGATGGCTCCGCACCGGCGTATTTTTATGGAACAGCGCCTCCCACAAGTCGGGACGCAGGGGCTGGGTGTCGATATTCAGCTTGGTCACGACCCCGCCCGCATCGAGCTCGAGCACCAGGGGATGCTTGGTCAAGTTCCGTGTCCAAGCCAGCCAGTCGGGAAAATCGCCCAATTGTTTAGCATCGTAAAGGCGCGGCGCAACCAGCACGGAGAGTTTTAATTTGCCATTGATCGCCGCGCCATCCTGCGGCACCACGGTAAAGATTAAGCTTTGCTTGGTAGGCACAATCATTCCTCTCAGGCGAACGCGGCGGCATATTCCTGCCAGCGCGTTGGGGTCGTAAAGGTTTCCAGGAACACAGGGTCATTCGCACCGCCGAAGGCGCGCTCGACGGTCAGCGATACTGAGACGCTGATGAACAGCACATCCACGCACACGGTGACGGTGGCTCGGCCATAGACCTTGTCGGTCTGGACTTGGTACGTAAAGCTCAGGTTGAATTCGACCGAGATGCGGATGATGCCGATCACCGACAGGCGCCCGCCGACGCGCAGAAAACCAGTCAGGGTGCACAGCTCATGGTTGCTCGTATCGCGGGTGATGCCGTAATAGATCCCCGCCATGGCATGCACTTCGCCGCTCGCCAGCGCCAGATTGAGGCCGAAGGCTGCACCGAATTCGAGTGAGGCTTCGAGTTGGCGCATCCCGGCGGTATCCATTTGCAGGTGGAAAAATCCGCCACCGGCAAAAAACGAGATGCGCAATTGAAACGGATTAGCGCGCTCTGAAACATTGAAATCAAACAGCGGTTTGCCATCGAGAAATGGCAAGGTCAGCGCCGCACCGAGGCTGACATCTTTCAAGGCGAACACACCAATTTCTAGCGGCGGCAATGCGATTGCGAAGCCGGCGCGGATTCCAGCGCCGGTCACATCTAGGCTTGCTCCTTTGCCAAACAGGGCGGGTGGGATGGCTTTGCGTAGCTCCTCAACAAATTCCAGATCGCCAGTAAATTTAATGGGGTGGTCAGTCTTCAAATTGACGCTGACATTGGGTTTGGAACCGTTATGACTGGCAAAGGCAAATTTATCGAAATGAATTTCGACCGACTTCAGGATGATCACCGTGAAATTCGTTAGGCTGCCTTTAAACTCGGATTGTGTTTCTAGTTTTGTGTCGAATGGTCGTTCGATGCGGGTATCCATCATTAGGATGCTGATTACCTTACCATCCTTATCTTTTTCAAATTTCAGTGCAGCAACAGTCAAGTCCTTTAAGGCGCCATCAGAAATTTGTGGATTCCAATGCAGCTGTGTGACCAAGGCATTGGCTTGGCGCTCAGTTTTAATGCTGGGTGCTTGCCCGCCTGGCCCGGATAGCCCTCCGATTGGGAGCAGGTCAAACAAATCAAAACTGCCGAATAGTTTGGCCCCGTTGGCAGGGAAATAACTACTGGGGTCAAAGTGATCCTGCATGGCATTCGCTATGGTGCCGGCCACGGGTCCCAATTGATTGCTCAATGCTTGAATGTTCAGATTGGGAGTAGCAATACCACCCGCTTGATCCGCACGGAATTTGCTCGATAACGGAGCGGCCAGTTCGGCAAATACACCGGTAAGATTAGCGGGGTCGTCATAGCCTTTATTTTCAAAACCTACCAAGTAATGAATGTCGATCGGCGAACGGCTACCCAGAAGATCTTCCAGCGGGGAAATGCGCACTTGGGCATTGCCGAGTTTTGGGCTGGCGCCATTCGCCGGCACATCGAAGCGCATCTGCTCCGTTGCCATCAAGGGGTTTTCACTGTTATCGCGCAATTCAGTGTAGGCAATTTTGCGCCCGAAAAATCCGGCTTCACGATCTGGCATTTTGTTGTAATTTTGGACGATGGTCGACATGCTGTTATCGACATCGCTTATGGAAGCAAACACCATCGGCAAGATGAAATCGGTTTGCCGTCCGGCCTGGTCGGTGCCTATCGCGTGAAATTGAAATTTCTGTTTGTCACTCTTGCTGCCGAGCTGCACCCAAAAACTGCCTGGAGCTTTGGGTAGAAAATACTCGGGTTCCGCAAGATCTGGCGTCACCAGTGTCGTCAGACGGATTTTTTGTAATGGATTATCGAGCCGGTTCAGTATTTTTTCTGGTTCGCGGACGACGATGAACAGGCGTTGTACCAAACCAGCGATGACCCTACCCTGTGGTGTTTCCTTAAATTTACGTTCAGTGACTTTCACCAGCGCAGCACGATTGCGGAATGGCCACAACTCCCCTTCATACACCACCCGCACATAGTGATCGCGCCCCTGTGTGGCAATGTGAACCCATTCCGACAAATCAAGTGACTTACTCGACGGACTGGGCTGCGTTGGCGGAAATAGCTTTAACAACCAGTTGTTCTCTATCAATGAAGGCGGTTTCTGATCGGCCTTCCGTTCAGGCAATAGGGGCGATGCTGTCAACAGCGCCTGAAAAAATTCCGGATTTGCGCTGAGATCAAATGGAGGACGCTCCGCATGCTCTTTCTCCGGAGGATTCCAATTACCACGTGATTTTAACCACCCGCCCAGAGGTGACAGCATCAGTTGCCGCGCTTGAAAAGGGAGCGGCACATAGGCTTGCGGCAAGCGCCAACCTTTAACAATACCGCCGCGTTTTTTTATGTGTAACTGCTGCATCAGCCCTTGTGTAAAACGCGGTGGCGCTTCTTTGTAGCCGTGGAACGCAGAAGTTAAGATCACCAACTGGCGCCGATCATCCGCTGACAGTGCGGTACGCCCGAGCCCCGGAGTATCGGTCCTACTATCCTGATGCGCTACATCGTCCAATGACCAGATTGCGCGCAGCGGGGCGGTATGTTCAGCATCGAGTTCGACCGGCTTTCCATGCTCCCCGGTTAAGCTTAAGCGGGTATGCCAAAGCTCGGTGCGACCGCGATGCGTATGCGCTGTTTTGCGATGCACCCAAGCGGCATCTGCATTCGGCGAAATCAGCAAGCGGTACGGTAGTTCTAGCACGGTCTGGCGTGTCGTGGGCGCACTGATCGGCGGTGCGGCGGCCTGTTCGGCGACGCTTGCATCGGGCTTGATCGCGGCCAGCGGATGCAAGACTGGAACGAGGCCGGCCCAATCCAACAAGCCTTCGGTGGTGTAGTTCAGGCGATGGCCGGGCGGCACTTCGAATACCAAACGGCTGGGGTCAGCCATGCGCGCACGATAATAGGCGCTGCCAGGTTCCGGAAGCGGTGTCGGGTCGGTTAGACGAGCGTAATCAGGGTCGTGCCGCTGCGGATCGTCTTGAGGATACATGCTCGGCGGTGCCGATTCGAACAATGCCGTTTCGGCAATATGTTGCGGCGGGAAAATCACCGTGAGTAGACCCGGATGCGAGTGATCGTCTACCACGAGGACTGGCATTGACTGAGTGGATGTATCGAGTCGCAAATTTTCGGTCTCGATGCGCAAATTGAGTAAATCATCAGGCCGGATCAGGTGCAGGATCAGGTTCATCTGTCACTCCTTGTTCGGGTTAACGTAACTCCCCGCCTATGACGGTAGTGATCTATGCGCCTAAGACACGTATTTTGTTGCGCTGGACGAACATAGTGTTTTTCTCCAACCAGGAAAAAAGTTAGCGTGCTACGCGTGTTTAAAAATATGGTTTATGAATTTTGCCAAACGAGAATAAAACTAACTATAGGACAAAAGCTATATGACAAACGGCCTAGGCGAATGCCTCAGACGTGCAAAGGATGCTTTCCTGTCTTTACGGCGAATAACGCCTACAATTAACCGAGCGTCGCATTCGACAGCTGCGATTAACGCTCGCAACCCAACACTTAAAAACTCAATCAATCAACATGGAGGATTCATGAACAAACGTAATTGGCTAAAAATAATAAGCGCTATCGCCATGTGCGGCACCGGCGTATTTGCGGTTTCGACTGCAGGTGCAGTGACGTCCGACCCAGTGGAAATGTTATATACCTTTCAAGCAACCGGGCAATTTCAGGGCTTCGATCCTAGCACTGGCAAATCGACTTACAACATCAGCGCCGTGGGACAAGCACCGATTGTTAAAGAAAATGGTCTTGTTCGTCCGCGCAATGATGGCGATGATGATGCCTATAAAGTCATACTCACCAATGCCGCCATTACCTTCGGTGCGTTCGACTTCCAAAACATCAAGAATTACCCCGTGGTGAACTTTAGCTGTACCGGTTGCAAACTCACCTACCCCGATGGCTCCACGCTGACCTCCGACCCCAGCGTGCCGCTAGAAGGACGCGCGCTGTTTACCTACGGCGCCGTTGCGCCCAACCCCGCTACGCCCAACGTCGTCACCGTCCGTATGGCCGGCTGCTCTGGTTTAAAAGAAACCGCCGGTGTTGGAAAATTGGCTGGCAAGGCTGGCACGATTTGCTTTAATGGGGTATTCAATTTCGATGCGGTCAACCCACAAAGCATTACCGGCTCGTCGAATTGCACCATCGTGACGCATACCCCATTTCCGCTACAGTAAGACCGTAACGTAACTCAGTATCTTTTCCTCTCCCACTAATGGGAGAGGAAATTCGAGTACACCGTATACGTTATTTTTCCGGCTCGAATTGCAACGAAACCGAATTGATGCAATAGCGCAGTCCGGTCGGTTTGGGGCCATCGTTGAACACATGCCCCAAGTGCGCACCGCAACGTTTGCACAACACTTCGGTGCGACTCATCCACAAACTGCTGTCGGTTTCAGTTGCGACTTGTTGTTCAGTCACAGGCGCCCAGAAACTGGGCCAACCGGTGCCGGAATCGAATTTGGTGTCGGAGCTAAACAGTGCTTCGCCGCAACACGCGCAGCGGTATTGTCCTTTTTCGTGTTTGTCCCAATATTCACCGGTGAAGGCGCGTTCGGTGCCTTTGGTACGACATACGCGGTATTGCTCTGGCGTGAGTTCTGCCTGCCATTGCGCCGGGGTTTTAGAGAGTTTATCGCTCATGCTTACGTTCCTAATAAAGGTTAGTTTCGCAATAATAGTCGGAAAAACCCATGCCGACTTACGCCGAGTGTCGGGCCTCGAACAAAATAATTCAGAATTATCTTGAACTTACCAAGTATTAGGCTATCCTACATCTATCTGTAGGATTCAAGATTCAAATCGCGGTACCATCTCAGCAATTCAGTTGGCCTCTTTTTCCTTGATATTCAACGGATCGGGCATGTTGCCCAAATGTTTAATTAAGGAAAATGCAATGCAAACAGGTACTGTTAAGTGGTTCAATGACGCTAAAGGCTTTGGTTTTATCACGCCGGATGGCGGTGGCGATGATCTTTTCGCACACTTCTCCGAAATTCGTGCAGAAGGCTTCAAATCCCTGCAAGAAAATCAGCGCGTCTCTTTCGAAGTGACTGCCGGCCCTAAAGGCAAGCAAGCATCGAACATCCAAGCTGCTTAAATAAGCAGTAAGGAATAAAAAAACCCCGGCATGCCGGGGTTTTTTTTCGCCCATCAGCACCTGCAAAACATCCCCGCCCCACCTGTTCTGCGTGGCCGGCACTGTAACAATTTGTCATGCATTGTCACCCATTGTCGTGGAAGCGAAGCGTTTCGGAAATATGACGTAGGTATCGTTACGGCACGCGTAAGGTGCGCGTGATGGATCTCAAGACAGTCAAATGCTTCCTAAACAATTCCAAGGGGATTCCCATGAAACACCGCATAACCAAACTAACCATCGGCCTCGGCGTCCTGCTCTCCATGCAGGCGAGCGCGGTCACTCTGACTTTTATCGAAAACAACGATCTGCATGCGCATCTCACGCCAGCGCTGGACAAAGTAGTGAAAAATGGCCAGGTCGTGTACGAATCGCGCGGCGGCTTGGCACGCGTCGCCACGCTGGTAAAACAAATTCGCGCCAGCAATCCGAATAGCGTGCTGATGAACATCGGCGACACTTACCACGGCGGCGTCGAAGCGCTCTACACCCTGGGCAATGCAGTGGTTGATCCGCTCAATGCGCTGGGCGTGGATGTCGGCGTGCCGGGCAACTGGGATTTCACCTACGGCCCGAATGCGTTTCGCCTACGCTATGTCTCAGGCTTGAGCACACTGCAAAGAAACGCGCTGCAACGCACCGTACAAGTTACGATCAAACAGCCAAACTTCCCCAATATCGCCGCCAATATGCAATCCACAGCAGGTTACAACGCAGGCACATTGCTACTACCGGGCACCTATACCAAGACCATGGGTGGGGTCAAAGTAGGTTTCATCGGCCTGACCTCGGATATTGTGGCGCAGATGGATGCTGCGCTGGCCACAGGATTCTCCTTTACCCAGGGCGAAAGCGCTTACCGCGACCTAATTAACAACCAAGCGCAGACCTTGCGCAGCCAAGGCGCGCAACTGGTGATGGTGATGAGCGAACTGGGTCTGCAAAAAGATTACCGCCTAGCTGATGTCATCAATACCGGCGCAGTGGATGTGTTCTTCTCGGCGCACACGCACGATACGATCTTCACGCCGCTCAAAACCAAGAGCGGCGCGCTGGTGGTCGAGAGCGGACATAGCGGCTGGCTCGGGCGCATGGACGTGGATTTTGTCAGCGGCCAGAAACCAGTCTTCAACTGGACCCTGCTGGCGGTCGACGCCCGCGTCGCAGAAGACTCCGCCATGAAATTGCTGGTGGATACGGCACGCGCACCGTTCCTGGCGGCCAATCCCAACTTGACCGTGCCGATGATCAACACGACGCTCAAGCTCACGCAGCCGATCAATACCGTGCTGAGCCATGTGTATTTACCGCTGGATCGTGAGCAAGCGCTCGAATCCACTTTCAACAATGCCTGGGTCGATACCCAGCGCCAACAAAGCGCGACCGATATCGCGATCACGCCTGGCTTCCGCATGGATGCACCCATCCCGGCTGCCGGTACACAGTATGAGGACAATCACATTGCGGATGGCGCGGTGACGATTGAGGACGTATATCGCTACTTCCCGGTTGCCTACACTTTGGGCACGGGCAACGTGCAGGCGGCTACCCTCAAGTCCATCATCGAAGGCGACTTGAGCTCGGTGTACTCGCTCGACAGCTTTGCACAAGCGGGGGGCTGGGCCAGTGGCTGGGCCGGCTTGAATATCAGCGTAGACCTATCGCGCCCGGACGGGCAACGAGTGCAGTCCATCGCCCACAGCAACGGTACGCCGATTGCCGACACCGATGTGCTGAGCGCCAGCGGCTGCCTGCGTCCGAATGATGTCGCGGACGGCACCGGCACAGTACTGTGTAGCTTTAATGGTTTCACCAACGTCAAATCCTTGATCAATCCGGCAACTGGCAATCCCTGGTATCCACAGGAAATGTTCAGCCTCGCGCTGACGCAAGGCTTGCTCGGCGATGGCACACGGATCAGCGTCACCGACCTTGCAGCCACTCCGGCCTGGCCGCAACAACCCTACGTCCAACCGCTCGCCGAGCGCGTCACGGCAGGTACCAAGTTCAGCAAGTCCGGCTTGGTATATAACGCCGGCAGCAAAATCTACACCGGCCAGATTACGCTCACCAACACCGGCACGACCACGCTGGGTGCGCCGCTCAAAGTCGTGATTGAAGGTCTGCCCAGCGGCGTCACCGTAGTCAATGCCAACGGCAGCTATTACAACCTGCCTTACCTGAAGTTGACTGGCAGCCTAGCTCCGGGCAATAGCGTGAGTGTGCAGGTGCAATTCAAATCGACGTCAGGCAGTGCGATTACATACACACCCACCGCATATAGCGGCGGCGTTTAAATACATGGGGTGACAGTTGCAAGTCACCTGCTGCCCCAATTTTGAAATGAATAAATAAGGAATCACCATGATCAGGAAAATTATCATCGCTTGCTTGTTGACGCTATTGGCCAGTCATTCGATATGGGCCAGCACGTCTTTGCAAGCTACCGTAGACACCAGCAGCATCGCCGGACAAACCGGCTGGCTGGACTTTCAGTTCAACCCGGCCGATTTCAACGCACCTAGCGCTGCGACCACCATTACAGCGGTCAACTCCAACGGTACACTGCTGTCTTCGGTCACTGCGAGCGGCGATGTCAGCGGCAACCTGGGCAGCGCTTTGGTGCTGGGCAACAGCCAAGCATTCAACGACTGGCTACAGGGATTCACTTTCGGCAACAGCTTGAGCTTCCTCTTCAATATTGACGTACCGCTGACGAACACTTCCGGTTCCGGAACAGCGTTCAGCCTCTCGCTCTACGACAGCGCCTTTAACAGCCTGCTCGCTGACTCGATTTGGGGTGCTGCACTGGTGGTGAATGCGAATGACAATGGCAGTACCGATATCCTGGGCCAAAGCGCACAGGTCAGTTTGTCTACCCCATCGGCAGTCCCAGAGCCGCAAACCCTGTCCTTATTTCTGACCGGCCTAGGCTTGCTTGGTTTACGCCGCTACCGCAAGCAGTGATACGCCGTTCTGACGATTAATTCACCCGCACCAAAAACAAAAACCCCGGCATGCCGGGGTTTTTTGCCTGCAACCAACAGCAATCAGCGGCGGCGAAACTGCGGCCGTGGAGCCGAAACGCCTGTTGCACGCTCGTCCTTGTGCCGGAAGCTGATGCGACCCTTGGTCAGGTCGTAGGGCGACATCTCCAGCGAGACTTTGTCTCCAGCCAAAATGCGAATGTGATTCTTACGGATCTTGCCTGAAGCATAGCCGACCACGACAACGCCATTGGTCAAAGTAACGCGGTAACGTGTATCCGGTAGTACCTCGGTTACAACGCCTTCCATTTCGATCAGTTCTTCTTTTGCCATGAATGATGCATCCTCGGTCGTACTTTGCGTGCGTTGCACTTAGCCTGCACGCTGGGTGATATGAAATTGCAGGGGCTGCCGCACGAAAGCGGCAGAAGGATCATCGGCGGGTAATGTTGGAACGGATGAACTGCGCTTGGGTGACGGGCTATAACCGGTACACTATACAGTAGTTGCACTGATCGCGTGGATTTTTCGACGGGGCGTGCTGCCTACTGCATCTGTTTGGCCGCTATTTCACGTACCAAGGCGGCACCAAATTCCTCCAAATGGGCATGAAATTCGGCTGCCTCGCCATACGGCAGAAAGCTACGTTAACGTTGATGCGCGTGCAAAATTCTATGCGCATGCTTGATCGGGCAAAAATATTGCTCGGTGCGTGCCACGATCTCGCGCGCAGCGGCAAACGCCCACGCGCAAATTACTTTGCGCCCCAATGTGGCGTGGCAATACCATCACCCAGATCGGCCTCTACCAAACGCTGCCGCACTTCCAATAACTTTTCAATCAGCGCCGGTTCGGCACGCGCATAAGCATCCGCATCCGGCGTGCGTTTGACTACCACGCCCAGCAACTCGGTAATGGCGTTGCCAATCGAATTTTGGCTGATGGTGACAATCAGCTTGCCTTGATCATTGCGGTAGATCAGCTGCTTGAAGGCCGGTTGCCAGCGGATGGAATTGGCGTACTTGGCGTCCTTGATGCAGCGGTCGCGCACCATCTTCGCCGTCTTGAGAAAATCGTTATTGAATTGCAATTTGGACTCGACCAGTTCTGGGAAATTAATGTCGCGCGGCAGTGCGGCATTGCGCGTCGAAACCTGCGTGAAGAAGGTACGATAAAAATCAATGAAACCCTGAAGGATGGTGTCGTACTCTTTCCAGAAGCGCACCTCCTTCAGCGCCTCCACACCACCCTGCACTTCCCAACTGGGCAAGCCTTGCGGGTAACCGGTGAGCGCGATCTTGCAGCTCCCATCCTGGCACGGGCGCAGGATTTGCAGTTCGAGTTCGTCAAAAAAAGCGCGATACACATCGCGCATATAAGACTGAAACAAAGAATGCTGCCCGCCATCGGTGAGATTGGGATTATTCAAATCAGCTAACGGCGCAGCGCGCAACTCCGCCTTATTGAACACGATAAAATGATTGTGCAGCATGCGGATGCTGGGTACGCCGGGCGAAGTCAGCGGCCAGGTTGCATCCAGACTCGCCTCGCCCGCCAGCACCAGCGTCTCATCCGGATCGGGGTAACGCTCCAGCATGGTGGCAATGATCACCTGGTTCATGCGGTTCCAGACGTTCTTCACCTGCTCCGGCACTTGCGTGCGCCGCACCGGCCGGCCCAAAGGATCAAGAATGCTTTGCGAGGTATTGTAGATGATCGAACAATCAAATTCGTTGCTGTGCCCAAGCGCCTTGCGATACAGCAGCAAGCCCTCTGGATTTTGCAGCAGGCCATTATTGTGCACCAAGTCGTTGAGGTTCTCGGCGCTGTTGAAAAACTCGTTCGGCTTCATGCCCTCCGGCACGTCGAGCGGGATGGGACGAAACGAATTATTGATCTCTCTGGGACCAGACTGCATGGGGAAATGCCTCGAAAATTGATGTAGTAGGGAATGGTAGCTGATCCAGTGTAATCAGCAAACTGGCGTATTTTTCGTGCTAGGATGCAGAGATGAACGAAACCCGCCTAGAAAGCTTCGAAAGCAAAGTTTCTTATTTGGAGCACACGCTCGAAGAGCTCAACAAAACCGTGTACGGCCAACAGAAACAAATCGAGCGCCAACAAGCCCTGATCGATTCCTTGGTAGAGCATGTACGTGCCCTAGTCGATGCCTCCCCCGAGGATGTGCCGGGCAACGAACGGCCACCGCATTACTAAGGATGCGCCACCAATTTTTTTCGACTATCTTCCAAGGCTGCTTGCAACGCGGCATTGCGCTCGCGCTGCGGTAGCGCACTCATCTCTTTTACCACCACGTAAAACTTTTCCATATCGCCTTGCTGCTGTGCCAGCAGTGCACGAAATTCCGGCACTAACTGCGTATAGGTCGCGACTGAGGCTAGCTGTGCATTATTGAGTTGCTGCGTCAGCCAACGCTCAGGGTGCTTACTACTCTGAGCAAGTTCCGCGCGCAGGGCTTCAAGTATGCGTGCTTTAGCGGCACGCTTGACGTCCGTGCTGGCATTCGATGCATACAACGTTTCGAGTTGCTTGCGCGCACGGAGCAGGCTGTTGATATAGGCAGCCTTGCGTTGCTGTGTCAGCCCAAACGCAGCGCGTTGCGTAGCGTCGCCGTGCCGATCCAACCAACGACTCACGCCTTCCAGCTCGACAGCCGTGGCAAACGATTCATTGAAGGCGGTGTCGTCGTTCACATACACCACTTGATGCGCGAGTTCGTGGAACAGCAACTGCGCCAGCTCGGCCTCAGGATACGCAATGAAGGTACTGAGCAATGGATCGTCGAACCAGCCCAGGGTGGAATACGCCGGCACACCGCCCAGATAGACATCGTGCCCGCTTTGGCGCAGCTCAGCACCGAACGCCTCCGCTTCCGCCTGCGCAAAAAATCCGCGATAGCTGACGCAACCGACGCCGATGAAGCACCACTGCTTAGGTGTAGTGGAAAATTCCTCGGTCGCGAATACATTCCATAAGACATAGGGCCGCTCTAGATCGGCATAGCGCGTATAACTGCGATTATCCGGCAAGCCCAACTCGCGGCTCGCGAAGGCACGCAGTTCAAGCGCCTTGCTCAGCGCCTGTTTCAGATTTTGTTTGGCATCGGGATTTTCGATCACGGCACGCACCGGCTGCGCGCGGTTCAGCAAATCCATTTGCCCGCCCACCGCCTGGGCGTAATAGCCGAGATTGGCACAGCCGCCGAACAGTGCGACCAAGCCCATCAATCCCAACATGTGCAGTGCTGCCTTCATTCCATGCCTTCCGTCTATGCCTCGGCACTAAACAGTTTAACCTAGGACACTTAGCGGCAACGCACTGGCATGAGTTTAGCGGGCAGCGCGATGTTGGCGTACCTTTGCTGAAAACTCGGAGCGCTTTTGCTGGCGCTGCTCTGGGCTTAATTGTTGGAATGCCTGTGCCTTTTCTTGAGCGGTGGCCTTTGCCTGATCTTTTTGTGCCGTACTCAAAGATTGAAAAATCTCCTTGGCCTGCACGGCATTGCCCGGAGCCTCTTCAGCACGCAGCGGGCAACTCAAAATTTGCGCCAGCAATAGTCCAACAATCAGTACATAGCTTTTCATTTTCGATTTTCCTTTGAGTTAAATGCAATGAGCGCATTGTGCTCGGCATTTGTTTCTAGCTCATGTGCAGCCAGCGACATTGAATGGCAAGTTGTTGCAAATTGTTTCAAGGGAAAAGGGCCATTCCGCCCGTGATAAACTTCAACCCATGAATGAAAATGCAATACTCATCGTGGACGATGACCAAGAGCTGGCCGCCATGGTCTGCGACTACCTCGTCCAAAATGGCATGCCCGCCGTCACCGTGCCAGATGGCATGGCCATGGACCGATGGCTCGCTATACACAAAGCCGAACTGCTCATCCTGGACTTGATGCTGCCGGGCGAGGATGGCCTGTCCATCGCGCGCCGCTTGAGCGGCAAGTTACCCATCATCGTGCTCTCGGCGCGCGGCGACGAAACCGATCGCATCGTCGGCCTGGAATTGGGGGCGGACGATTATTTGGCCAAGCCCTTCAACCCGCGTGAGTTGCTGGCGCGCATCCGCGCCGTGCTGCGCCGCCAGACGCGCCAGCCTGAACCGATAGCCGCCAGCAAACTGCATCGCTTTGGCCCCTTCCGACTCGACCTTGACAGCCACCGCCTGACCCGCGATGGCCGCGTGATTGAAATCACCACAGCTGAGTTGGCCTTGCTCAAGGCGCTGGTAGAACATCCGAACCGCGTCCTGTCGCGCGACCTGTTGGCCAGCTTGGCCACCGAGCTAGGCCGCATGCCCTTCGACCGCAGCATCGACGTGCGCATTGCCCGTCTGCGCAAAAAAATCGAGGATGCACCGGATAATCCGCGCTACATCCGCACTGTCTGGGGCAGCGGCTACTTGTTCGCCCCGCAGGGCGATCAAACGAGCGACGATCAATGAAACTCGCACGCCGCTTAAGCACCCGCCTGGCCATGACGCAATTCCTGTTGGTGTTGGCATTCCAGGTACTGGGCATGCTGGTCGCAAATTACTTGATCGTGTTCCCACTGCTGCACGCCTCGGCGCGCGACTTGAGCGGATTAATCGTACTGTCGTCGCAGGCCTGGTCGGCACAAGCGCCGGCGCTGCGACCGCAATTTGTCGCACAACTGCAAAACGATCACGGCATCCGGCTGCAAGCTGCCGACACCGCCCTGGACAGCGCACCTGGCCTGCTGCCCTATGGTCGCGTTCTAGAGACGGCGCTGCGCCAACACTTTGGTCCAGATGTCCATGTGCGGTTAGAGCACCATAACGAAGCGACCTACGTTCTGGACGTACCCATGCCGCAGGGGCGGCTGCATATCTCCTTTGCACAAAGTCGCGTCGGCACTTACCCCTATACGGCCGTCGCACTCAGTTTCGCCTTAAGCACCGGCCTCGGATTAACGGTGGCCATCGTATTGGCGCGACGCTTGACTCAGCCCTTACGTCAACTCAACGCCGCTGCGCATCAAGTCAGCGCCGGCCAACGCCCGCAACTCTCGGTTGCACACGGCGTAGCCGAACTAGACGAACTGACGCAATCTTTCAACCAAATGAGCGAGGAAGTGCAACGCCTACTCAACAATCGCAGCACCTTATTGGCCGGCGTATCGCACGACTTGCGCAGCCCGATTGCACGCATGCGTATGGCGCTGGAATTGGCGCAGCCGCAACTGACGCCGCAGCAATACACAGCCATGGAGCGCTATCTGCAACAAATGAATGCGCTGATTGGGGACTATCTGGATTTCGTTCAAGGCAGCACGCACCGCACACCGCAGCGCATCGAGCTCGCGCCGTTTTTACAAGACTTATGCAATGAAGCAAGCGACGACACGCCCGTGCAATTCAGCGGTGCGAACTTCAGTGCGATGATCGACCCACTGGCTCTGGAGCGCGTTGTTGGCAACCTGATCAACAATGCCCTGCGCTACGGCGCTCCGCCCATTACTGTCACCCTCACCCAAGCAGATCACAAAGCCATTATCCGCATCGCCGACCATGGCCCCGGCATTCCCGCCACACTGCGCGAGAAAATTTTCGAGCCCTTCACGCGCCTTGAATACTCGCGCAACACTAAGACCGGCGGCACCGGTCTGGGTTTGGCCATCGTGCGCGAAATTTGTCGCCACAATAGCTGGGAAATACACTTAGAAAATCCCGCGCAGGGTACGACCGTGCGGCTGATTTTGCCTGAGAACTAAAGGACTCATCGCTGTAAAAACATTGGCTTGTCGAATTTTTCATTTCAACAGTAAGGCGGTAATTTGAGCATACATAGATGGAAAAGCACTGGGGTTTCTTTTAATAGAATCCACAGAGGAGTTATGTGGCCTATCGTTATAGGGTATGAATTCAAGCTAAGCCGGCAAGCCACCTAGTTCCTAGCAATTGCGGAAAAACAGCGGCAGCTAAAGTTAAATCGATATTGCCTGATGGTCTCTTTTTCGGCCTTATGTGAAGCTTCACATAAGGCCGATTATGCACAGTCCTCGATTATGTGAAGCGAAGGGTCGAAATACTCAGCAAGCGCTGATTGGCAGCGGCAAGCACGAATTTCGACCTTCACATAATCACAGCGTCTTCAGGAAGTTGATCAGAGAGTCAGGTGCCCGGTAGCGCTGGATATTGGCCTCTGGTTGTTGTGATCCAACTGCGTTTCAGGTGGTCGTGCAGCCAATACTGCACAGTACGGCACGTAGTAGTGGATTTCATAATAGTCTCCAAAAGTGGCCCCACCACTTCCGACGACCGCAGAATTTATGTCACGTAGACAGCAGCAGCAACCGCTGCCGTGCCGCTTCTCACCTACCTCTCAGCACAATCCGTTCTAAGACTTCACATAATCGAGGACTGTGCATAATCGGCCATTGTTGCCGGTGGCGTTATGAACAAGTGGGGTCTGCAGTGTTGTACTTCAACATTAAAGCCGCTGCTTGTTCTGCCGGCAGAGGTCGAGCTATATGGTATCCCTGTATTTCATCGCACCCACCGGCATGCAAGAAATCATACTGGCCCTGCGTCTCGACACCCTCCGCAATCACTCTTAACCGAAGGGCGCGAGCCATGGCGATAATTGCCCGGACAAGACTGGCGTCATCGTCGTTCGTCAATAAATCACGCACAAACGATTGGTCGATCTTGAGCTTATCGATAGGAAAAAGCTTGAGATAACTCAACGATGAGTACCCCGTTCCGAAATCGTCGAGTGAAATCATGATTCCGGCCTGCTTGAATTCTTGCAACATCGCGCTGACTGATTCCAGCCCATCCACCAGGACGCTCTCGGTAACCTCCAGTTCAAGAAATTTAGAATCTAACCCAGTCTCGTTCAGAATTTCCAGAACACGTTGCGGAAATAACGGAACCTTAAACTGGCGAGCTGAAAGGTTTACTGCCATACATATATAAGGCAGTCCTTGTTGCTGCCAAGCTTTCGCTTGCAGGCACGCCGTACGCAACACCCACTCGCCTAATGGAATGATGAGACCGGTATCCTCAGCGGCAGGAATGAACTGTGCTGGCGATATCATCCCCTTCTCAGGATGCTGCCATCGCACCAGCGCTTCGACCCCGACGATGCGATTACTTCCGCATTCGAGCTGAGGTTGGTAATGAAGCACAAACTCGCCATGGTCCAATGCGTGCCGCAGCCCTGTCTGCAAGGTAAGTTGCTCTGTTGCACGCGCGGTCATGGCTGCGGCATAAAAGCGGAAGCAGTTCCGGCCAGCAGCTTTCGCCGCATACATCGCAGAATCAGCATTTCTCAGCAGGTTTTCCACATCACTGTCATCGAACGGATATAAAGTGATGCCCATGCTGAGTGTCACAAACATCTCATGCCCAAGAATATCGAACGGTTCTTTAAAGGTCTCGACTACGTGTTGCGCCACTTGAGCAGTATCATCAACATGGCCTACGTCTGCAAGAACCACAGCAAATTCATCTCCGCCGAAACGCGCAACCGTATCGCTGGGACGGAAACAGTTTTTAAGTCTCTGGGCAGTTGCCTGCAACAACACATTTCCCGCTTCATGACCGAGTGTGTCATTTACATCCTTGAAATGGTCGATATCCAAGAACATGACGCCCACGAGGCGTTCCTTACGGTCCGCTTCGATGAAAGCTTGGGAAAGACGATCTTTGAATAGCATCCGGTTAGGCAGTCCCGTCAAGTCATCGTAGTACGCTAAATAGTTGATCCGTTCTGCTGCTTGTTTCTGATCCGTGACGTCATGGGCGAGTGACGCGACACCGATTACCTGGCCTTCGATATCTCTAAGTGGGGTGTTATACCACTCGCAATAAATAGTTTTGCCATCCTTAGCGAGGTTTTCATTGGTGCTGCGGAAGCCCCCCTGTCCAGCCAACAAGTCTTCCCAAATATTCGCAACGTGGGGTTTTGCGTTTTCCGGGAGAATCAGATCCATCGCATGGCAGCCAAAGGCTTCCACTTTGGTGTAACCGAAAATTTTCTCTGCGGCTGGATTCCATTCCACAACCCGAAAATCCATATCCCATTCGATCACGGCAAGCGGCGTCCGCTGAAAGTGCAGGGAAAGTCGTTGTGTCGATTCCTGGATGACTTCATCCGCAAGTTTGCGTGCAGTGATGTCGGTCATAGCCCCAGCAATAAGCAATGGCTTGTTCATCGCATCGTGCAGAATATTGGCGCGATCTTCGAACCAGAGCAAGGCCATACCGTCTTTGTGCCAAAAGCGGTACTCGACGCTGTAACTGGATGCACCACAATCCAAATTACGTTGTATTTCCGCTAATACGCGATCCCGATCCATCTCGTGAATCTGTTCCGCCCACTGATTTGGGTTTTCCACAAATTCCGCTGGTTCGAAGCCAGTAATCGCAGTGAGCGCGCGGCTGACATAAGTCGCACCAAAGCTATTGGACACCTCCGCTTCGTAGATAATATCGGGTACGGCGTCCGCGATGAGTCGCAAGCGCTCTTCGCTTGCGCGCAGTCGCGCATCGGCCTGTTTTCGCTCGGTAATATCTCGGTCCACACCACGGTATCCGAGCAAATCACCGGCACTATTCAAGATTGGCATGCCGCTGGTTTCCAGAACCACAATGCGTCCATCCTTATGCCGGTTCTGGTTTTCCAACGCCTGAAATGGTTTACGTTCTGCTGCAATATTTGCAAAAACCTGCGAGATGCGCCCAGCCTCTTCCGTTGGCATGAAGTCGAAAGGGGTTTTGCCAAGCACTTCAGCTGGGTCATATCCAAGCAGATCTTTTACCTTGGGGCTCGCATAGACATAACGTGCATTCGCATCGACCTCCCAAATCCAATCGCTCGAACTCTCGACCAGACCGCGAAAACGAACCTCGCTTTCCTTAATCTCCGCTTGGGATGACAAGAGCCGCTTCTCTACCCGTCCAATCACGAGATAAAAAAGCCAAAGTAGTGCTAGACCCAATCCGAATGTCACACCACCCGCCAATAAAATATCTGTTTTGCTATCCTTGTTACGTGCGGACACATTGCGTAGCAGAAACATGTTTCCGACCTCACGCCCTCCTGCATCGCTGAGGGGGATACGGCCTACTCGGAATTTTCTCTCTTGATCAGAAAGTTCGGTGTGTGTATGGACTGGAAGGTCTTCTTGCGCGAGTGCTTTATGGATCACAGCGGCGGTGTTCTGCATCGTCTGATAAATGACGACGCTGCCCGGCAGTGAATCCCATTTGCCGGGGCGCTTCAGCATGGCCATCCCGCGCGCCCAATCTTGCTGCGATAAATAGCTTTTTTTCATGGTCACAAAGAGATCAAGTCCAAACATCTCGCGAATCGAGTCCAGGATGTAACCAATTTCTTCGCCCAATTCAATATACCCAATCAAACGATTTCCATCCCACCAGGGAACAACCGTTCGTAGAGTGAAGGTTCCCGCTGGTCCGAGCTCCAAACCGGCTGCCAGATTACCCGTTGCTTGCGCTTGTTTTGCCGTGAATCGTTCAATCACATCGCCATAGCGATTCGGTTGATGTACCCGCAGTAAAACACTACGATCAGGGCGCAGGAAATAGAAGTGGGTAATGCCGTATTGCTTACGCAGGCTTTCGAAAATAGGGCTCGCACCAACGAATAATGCTTGCTGATCACCCGCAATCATGGCGCGTCTAAGGACTTCGTCACGGGAAAGAACTGTTAGCGTGGCGGAAAGTTTATCGGTGTTGGCGCGTACGGCAGAGTTGTAAACACGCTGAGCAGACAAAAATGCGTCGTCCACATAGTCCTCTGTGTACTCTGCTTCCAGGTGTGCATAGGTGTACAGTTGAACGCCGGCAAACACCACCAGAGCTGCCGCTAATGGAAATAAAAGAATGGCCTTGAGGCTACGGCCTTGCACGTGGATAGTCATGCTTAATTTAAAATTAAATTTATCTGCTTAACGTACAAGGCGAAGTAATTCATTTGATTTAATCCTAAGGGGCAAGTCAATCTTTGGGGAATGGCTTGTCCCTTTACCTGCCATACATACTACATTTATGACATGAGCACCCTCCGATTGCGAATTCTTATAGCTTGTAATAATGGGTTTGATCTGCGCGCCCTATTTATTAACCTAGATTCGCCATTAACAACACGCGAGGTGTCTTAAATATCTGTTGCATACTAATCCCCGCTTTTATAGTATCGTTATTTTTCAGCGGAACTTTAAGGTTCTTCATCTGCACGCATATTTCCCCAAAATGGTACGAATTTTTAGCCAATTGGTATACAGACCAATAAATCGGCCATTTGGAATGATTTCAGCGTCTATGGCCGGTGAGGATTCCATACCGACCGTTGTAACATCAATTGGCCACCGGCAGCAATGGCCGATTATGTAGACTGCTCGATTATGTGGAGTTGCCACGGTGAATGATCTCCGAACCCATGTACCGAGTGACTTTTCCAAAATAATTGGTTGTACGTAGTCTACATAATTTCTGGAGTTTGACGACAGCCTGAAGAAGCAAGATCGGTCGTTTATTTCCTGAGGAGACGTACAAAGACT
>Ga0315270_10000202_pt1 | contig 34381 bp, 31 predicted proteins | sample C1_bottom_MG_FD_204932 | JGI IMG/M metagenome (GOLD analysis project Ga0315270, IMG submission 204932) | Sediment microbial communities from Yellowstone Lake, YNP, Wyoming, USA - C1_bottom | ecosystem: Environmental > Aquatic > Freshwater > Lake > Sediment | place: USA: Wyoming | collected... | reverse complement strand
CCGCCCAAGCGCGAGACAGTATCACCTCCGCGTACACAGGCTTGCAGTCGCTTGGCGGTTTCGATCAATAGCAGGTCACCGATATCGTGCCCCTTGGTGTCATTGAGCGTCTTGAAATTATCGAGGTCGATGAACAGGATGCCAGAATGAGCCATGTTTCGGCTAGCTGAAGCCATTGTATGGCGCAGGCGGTCTATCAGCAAACGACGGTTTGGCAGCTCGGTGAGAGGATCGTAAAAAGCAAGCTTATGTATCTGCTCTTCGGCCAGTTTTCGCAACGTAATATCGGTGAACACCGAGACATAGTGCGTCATTTTTCCTCTTTCATCAGTCACTGCGGTGGTGGTAAGCCATGTCGGATAAATCTCGCCATTTTTGCGGCGACTCCAGACCTCTCCCTGCCAGTATTTCTCGCGTACGATGTTTTGCCACATGAGTTGATCAAATTCCTCATCATGCCGGCCTGAGCTAAGCAGGTCGGGGGTCTGCCCGATCGCCTCTTCGGCACTGTATCCGGTCAAGCGTGTGAAAGCGCTGTTAACCCGCAAGATGCGCTTATTCAAGTCAGTGATCAGAATACCTTCCTGCGTCTCGAATGCTGTCGCGGCAATGCGCATCTCATGGCCTCTTTCCACCATTTTATAGTAGGCATAAATGGCATATCCTAGCGTCAACATTGCTGCCAGGAACAGAAGCAATTGATATCGGAATGCCTTGTGTTGCAGTATCTGGTAATAATCCAGATATGTCTGCTCCATGCTTGATCCGATATTATTTTTTCCGATCGGGCTTAGGTGCAAGAGCAAGTCTGTCGTGGTAGTACCATGTTCAAGAATCAGCTTGGCATGCCGTAATGCCATATCAGCGGATTCTTTGGCTCGATCCGGCAAATCGGGGATGGCTCGTTCGACCGCACGAATGCCTCGTTTCAGAGTTTCACGATTACGCATATCGGAATTGACATTCATCAGAAGCGCGTCGCGTATCAGCAGTGAAAATTGCTCACGGTTTAATGTGTCTTCCTTGGGCAACAGCTCCAGTACAATATTTGCCATGCGCGGCAAATAAAGAAGAGAGTTTTTTATCACCGAATTATTGGATTTGAATTGTTCCAGCGCAACCCGTTTCTGTTCGATACGTACCCTCATTTCGCTCAATTCCCGCCTGATCTGGGGCGTATCTGGCAGCGCAGCGTTTTGCAGGTGCCGCTCTAGCAAATCACTGAGCTCCTCCATGCGTTGCATCGTCGCAACCGCCACATCATAGTTACTGATAAAACTATAATGTATCTGCAACACAGCTTCACCCAACTCCGCATCACGCGTTTGCAACTCGCGGATATCTGCTTGTAGCAAATTATGCATATCAGGATCAACGGGCTGGGCATTGACAAATAGAAACAGCAAAAATCCGGCTGCCGCACCCGACAGAATCAACCCCCATTGGTTTCTCTTGGCAAAATCAATCACCTGAGCACCTCATCTTGCTGATTTTCGAACATTACCGGCGACTTGACGAGTGCGGCTTGCTCGCCTTGTCTTATGGCCAGTGGTTCCATCAAAGACTTCCCCTCATATTCGCCAGTTAGCGTAGAAAGAAATTTGATGATCTTGGCAACCTCATCACCTCGCAGATCTACGCCCAACTGGTATTTTCCCATGATGAGCACCGCCTCTTCCAGTGTGCTCACCGAACCATCATGGAAATATGGCGCAGTCAAGGCCACGTTGCGCAGAGAAGGCACGCGAAATTCATATCGATCAGCCTCGACATGGGTGACGTTATAACGACCGAAATCCACCTCGCTCACATTGCCGCGATGCCTAAAATAATCTTCAATGAGGCCGAGTTTTTCGAACATATTGCCGCCCACATTTCTGCCCTGATGACAACTGATGCAGCCCAGACTCTTGAACAGCTCATAGCCGGCCAACTCGGAACTATCCAGGGCGAACTTGTCACCACGCAAAAAGCGATCGAATTTCGAGTTTGGGGTATTCAATGAACGCACAAAAGTGGCGATGACATCCTTGATAAACTGTGGCTTGATTTCCCCCTGATAAATGTCAGAAAAATTTTGGCGATATGCCGCATTTGTTCCCAATTTTTCGATGACCTCTTGCCAGGTTGAATCCATCCCAGAAGCATGTGCCATCGGAAATTCGATCTCGCTTTCAAGGGTGGTCGCACTGCCATTCCAGAACAGCCTGAAATTCAATCCACTGTTGAAAATTGTCAGTGTGTTGATCTTGTTCTCTTTCCCGCCAGCACTGATCGTGTGTAGCAAACCATCGGCTCCACCCGTCTTGAGATTATGACAATGGGCACATGAGATTTTGTTGCTACGGGAAAAAAGAGAGTCGCTGAATAGGCGTCGGCCTAAAGCTACTTTACGAGCATCCAGATTGAAAAGTATCGGTATTGGAGTGATCGGCTCCTGCCATATACTTGCGCCAACGATCAACTCAGTGCGCCGTTGCACATCAGGGTGAACGGGTTCTGAAAGCAATATCAAAAACACAGCCTCGAACAGCAGCACAGCAAAAAAAAGTGCCACCAACCAAGGTGACGGCCTAACCAATCTGGATTTTAATTTAAAATCCAACACGGTTGATTCCCGCCTTTAATGTAGCAATAGTGACTGCTGGATAGCCACGGCACAAACCGACATCAGCGCTCCAGGCAACAAACCCAATAACAACACTCCCAGGCCATTCATGCTGATCAGCAACACGGTATCCTGACCCAGAGTGATCGGTGCATTACTTTCAGGGGTGTCAAAATACATCAACTTGACGATACGCAAATAGTAAAACGCGCCAATCAGGGAGAACAGCACCGCAACCACGGCCAACCAGATATGGCCTGACTGTACGACGGCATTCAGCACCGAAAACTTGGCATAGAAACCTACGGTGGGTGGCACGCCGGCCATGGAGAACATCAGCAGCAGCATCATGAAAGCGAGCCAGGGGCTGCGCTGGTTAAGCCCTTTGAAGTCGTTAAGTGTGTCAGCCTCAAAGCCCAGCCTCGACAGCAGCATGATCATGCCGAATGAACCCAGCGACATCAACACATAAACGATGGCGTAAAACATTGATGCACCATATCCCTCTATTCCGCCGCTCAACAGACCCAGCAGCAGGAAGCCCATGTGCGCAATGGTAGAGTAGGCAAACATGCGCTTGAGGTTGGTTTGTGCGATCGCCGTGAGATTGCCCAGCGCCATCGACGCAATCGCCAGAATGATCAACATGCCTGACCAGTGTTGAACCAGCGGTTGCAACCCCTCGATCAGGATTCGGGCGACAAAGGCAAAGGCGGCAAGCTTGGGAGCCGAACCAATGAACATGGTTATCGCAGTCGGCGCACCCTGATACACATCGGGCACCCACATATGGAAGGGCACCGCACCAAGCTTGAACGCCAAGCCGGAAACCACGAAAACCAACCCGAATACAAGTAAAGTCTTGTTCGTGCCGCCAGATTGAATCGCTTGAGACACGACGCCCAGTTCCAGAGAACCGGTCGCGCCATATAGCATGGACATACCATACAACAACAAGCCCGATGCCAGTGCCCCCAAGATAAAATATTTCATCGCGGCTTCGGTGGCGATCGCGGAGTCGCGTTGCAAGGCAACCATTGCGTACAGGCTTAGCGAGAGCAATTCCAGTCCCAGATACAGGGTGAGAAAATGATTGGCCGATATCATCACCATCATCCCGAGCGTAGCAAATAAAGTCAGTGCAAGGAATTCACCGCTAAACAAGCCGCGCAATGTAAGATATGCCCTTGAATATATCAGCATCATCACAACCGCGACACAGGTCAGCAGTTTCAACACGTCGGACATCAGATCATCCACGAACATTCCATGAAACGCATAAGTCACGCCACTTTTATGTGTTCCGGCAATGATCAGCGTACTAGCCATCAAGGTCAGTATCACCAGTAGATAAGTGACCAACCTGTCGCTTTGTTTGATCAGCAGATCCGCAACCAAAATCACACATGCCATACCCAGCAGGAAGATTTCCGTGCTTGCCGGCATAAAATCACTCATAAAATCCATATTCACACCTCAAAGTCAGCTGCCTACAACGGCAGCTTGGAACGTGCCATGTGCACCAACAGATCGTTCACCGATACATGCATGATTTCGCTGAAGGGTAACGGGTACAGGCCCATACCCAGCACCGTGACCGCCAGAACCGTGAAGATCACTTTCTCGCGCAATGTCAGGTCAGTGAGTTCGGATACGTGATGGTTGGCAACTGCGCCAAAGATCACGCGCTTGTACATCCACAAGGTATAAGCTGCACCGAAGATCAGTGTGGACGCCGCAGCGAAGGCGTACCAGTAATTGGCTTTCATTGCGCCCAAAATCACCATGAATTCGCCCACAAAACCACTGGTCCCAGGCAGGCCGCTATTGGCCATCGCGAACAGCATGAAGAATGCGGCGAACACCGGCATGGTGTTAGCCACACCACCGTAATCTGCAATGTTGCGCGAGTGCATCCGGTCATACAGCACGCCAATGCAAAGAAACAGCGCCCCAGATACGAAGCCGTGAGAAATCATCTGTAATAGGGCGCCTTCCATGCCATATGCATTGAATATGAACAAACCCAGCGTGACGAAACCCATGTGCGAGATCGAGGAATACGCCACCAGCTTCTTCATGTCTGTCTGCATCAGTGCCACCAGCCCGATGTAAACCACTGCGATCAACGACAGTGCAATCATGCCCCCGGCCAGATAGTGGCTGGCATCAGGCACGATGGGCATGGAAAAACGGATGAAGCCGTACGCCCCCACCTTCAACATGATCGCCGCCAGGATCACCGAGCCACCGGTGGGCGCCTCGACGTGTGCATCCGGCAACCAGGTATGCACCGGGAACATCGGCACCTTTACTGCAAAGGCAAAGAAAAAAGCGATAAAGATCAGGATCTGCGCGGTCATCGGGATCGCGACCAGATGAAAATCAAGTATCTCAAAGCTTCCACCGGATTGGTTGTAGAGGTAGATCAATGCAACCAGCATCAACAGTGAACCCAGCAAGGTATAAAGAAAGAATTTTACCGCCGCATAAACCCGGTTCGCGCCGCCCCACACACCGATAATCAGGAACATGGGGATCAGCATGGCTTCCCAAAATACATAAAACAGTATGGCATCCAGCGCGGAGAATACGCCGATCATGATGCCTGACATGATCAAGAATGAGGCCATATATTGCGCCACGCGCTTCTCGATCACCTTCCAACCGGCCAGCACCACGATGGGGGTAAAGAAAGCCGTCAGCAGGATGAACAGCACCGAGATGCCATCTACTCCGAGGTGATAGTGAATATTGAAGCGCGCGATCCAGTCGTGCATCTCGACGAACTGCATATCTGACGTGTCGCGCACAAAACCGGTATACAAAGGTATCGTCACCAGAAAGCCCAGCACAGCACCGACCATGGCCAAGATGCGTGCCAGTGGTGCATTCTTGTCGTCGCCGGTGGCCAGTACCAATATACCGAAGATGATCGGCAACCAGATCGCAACACTAATTACAGGTAATCCGAAAATCATGCTGTCCTTCCCTTAAAGCCAATTGCTCACGGTCAACAGCACAAATACGCCGATGATCATGGAAAACGCATAGTGGTAGATATAGCCGGATTGAAGGTGCCGGAGTACTCCGGAGAACATTCCGACCAGTTTTGCCGAACCGTTTACCATCATCCCATCGATGAGCTTTACGTCACCAAACTGCCACAGGAACCGGCTCGTTCCTCGCGCGCCACCTGCGAAGAACCAGTCGTTGAAGCGGTCAAAGTAATATTTGTTGTCCAGCAAGGTGTAAATAAACTGGGATTTCTTCTGGATCATCGCTGGTATGTCTGGACGCTTCAAGTAGAAAAATGCCGCGCTCGCGACCCCGGCGATTGCCAGCCACAGCGGCAAGGTAGTAAACGAATGTAACACCATCGCAAATGCACCGTGAAATTCTTCGTGCATCTCGTGCAGCGCATGGTGATGATCTGAGATAAATATCGAACTTCCAAAATAGTCGCCATATAGCATCGGCTCGATGGCGATATAGCCGATCACTACTGAAGGAATCGCCAGCAGGATCAGCGGCAGCGTCACCACCCACGGCGTCTCATGCGGCTTGCCGCTGTGGTGTCCGTGATCGTCATGTGCAGCATGATGATCATCGTGCGGTGCTTCGTCATAGCGCTCCTTGCCGTGGAATACCAGAAAGTACATGCGGAACGAGTAGAAAGCGGTGACAAACACCCCAGCTACCACGGCAAAGTAGGCAAACCCGGACCCAGGCAGATGTGACAACGCGACGGCCTCGATGATACTGTCCTTGGAATAGAAGCCTGAAAAAAACGGAGTGCCAATCAGCGCCAGCGAGCCGATCAACGAAGTGATCCAGGTGATCGGCATGTATTTCTTCAGGCCGCCCATGTAGCGGATGTCTTGGTTATGGTGCATCGCGATGATCACGCTACCGGCAGCCAGAAACAGAAGCGCCTTGAAAAAAGCGTGGGTCATCAGATGGAAAATCGCCACCGAATACGCCGACGCACCGAGCGCCACGGTCATGTAGCCCAGTTGCGACAAGGTTGAATAGGCGACCACGCGCTTGATATCGTTCTGGATGATCCCCAGAAATCCCATGAACAGTGCGGTGATCGCGCCGATCACCATGACAAATGACAAGGCAGTCTCGGACAATTCGAACAACGGCGACATGCGCGCCACCATGAAGATACCGGCGGTAACCATGGTAGCGGCATGGATCAGCGCCGAGATCGGTGTCGGGCCTTCCATCGAGTCTGGCAGCCAGACATGCAACGGGAACTGAGCCGACTTGCCCATCGCGCCGATGAACAACAGGATGCATATCGCGGTCAATAAATTAACCGACATGCCGGGAATAGGTGCGATGTCATTTGCATAATTGGACGCATTGGCAAACACGGCGGCGTAATCGAGCGTACCGAACACCATCAGCACCAATGCGATGCCGAGCAGAAAGCCAAAGTCACCGACGCGGTTCACCAGAAAGGCCTTGAGGTTGGCGTAGATCGCCGTTTCCTTGGTGTACCAAAAACCGATCAGCAGATAGGAAACCAGTCCGACCGCTTCCCAACCAAAGAACAACTGCATGAAGTTGTTCGCCATCACCAGCATCAACATGGAAAAGGTGAACAATGAGATGTAACTGAAGAAACGCTGGTAACCGGGGTCTTCCTGCATATAACCGATAGTGTAAATGTGCACCATCAGTGAAACGAAGGTAACCACCAGCATCATGGTTACCGTGAGTCTGTCGATCAGGAATCCGACCTGAAAGCTGGTGTCGCCCGAAGTCAGCCATGTGTAGACCGGGCCGTTAAACACATTGCCTGCACGTACATCCTCAAAAATCGCCAGCGAGGCAAAAAAGGAAACAGCTACTAACAATATCGTGATCCGATGTGTCCAGGCGCGTCCCAGCCATTTGCCAAACATACCGGCGGCTATCGCTCCAGCCAGCGGAGCTGCGGGAACCAGCAAATAAAGATCTTGCATATTCATCTGCATCAACCTTTCAAGCTGTCGAGATCCTCGACATTAATCGTATTCAGATTGCGGAACAGCACCACCAGTATCGCCAAACCGATGGCGGCTTCCGCTGCGGCCACGGTGAGAATGAAGAACACGAAGACTTGTCCCGCGGTATCGTTCAGATAGTGTGAAAACGCCACGAAATTGGTATTCACCGCCAGTAACATCATTTCAATAGCCATCAGCAGCACGATCAGATTCTTGCGGTTCAGAAAGATCCCGACCACGCTGATGGCGAACAGCACGGCGCTCAATACCAGATAATGCGACAGTGTTAGCACTCTTTTCACTCCCTTGTTGTAGGTCGGGATTCAGCCCGACGCCCCCGCTATGTCGGGTTTAAACCCGACCTACTTTTTGCTTTCGGACCGCATAGCAACAATATTCAAGCGATCCGCCTTCTTGACTGCAACCTGGTCTGACACCACCTGCGATTTGGCATCTTTGCGCCGGCGCAAGGTCAGTGCGATCGCGGCCACCATCGCCACCAGCAGAATCACGGCAGCGATCTCGAACGGGTAGACATAATCGGTATAGATCAAACGGCCCAGTTCTTTGGTGTTGCTGTAATCAGCGGCATGCTTGATCGCAGTCATCCCCTTGGCTGTCTCTTTCGAACCAAGCACCCAGATCATTTCGAATGCCATCAGCCCGGCCAATGCTGCACCAAACGGCAACCAACGCCAGAAACCTTCACGCAACTTCACCAGATTGATGTCCAGCATCATCACCACAAACAGGAACAGCACCATCACCGCACCGACATACACCAGCACCAGCGTGATAGCTAAAAATTCAGCTTCCAGCAACAGCCATATTCCTGAAGAGCTGATGAACGCCAACACCAGATACAACACTGCATGCACCGGGTTGCGTGCTGTAATCACGCGCAACGCCGAAAACACGATCAACGCCGCGAACGTATAAAAAACGATGGTTTCAAAATTGTCAGCTACAAAATTCATTGACTTGTCCTCTATCCAACCTACCGGTACTTGGCATCCGCTGCGCGGTCTTTAGCGATCTGCTCTTCATATTTGTCGCCAATCGCCAGCAACATCGGCTTGGTGTAATACAAATCACCGCGTTTTTCACCGTGATACTCGAAAATGCGCGTTTCGACGATCGCGTCCACCGGGCAGGACTCCTCGCAGAATCCACAGAATATGCACTTGGTCAGGTCGATGTCATATTGCGTGGTGCGACGCGTGCCGTCCTCGCGTTCGGCGACTTCGATCTTGATCGCCAACGCCGGGCACACCGCCTCGCAAAGCTTGCAGCCGATACAGCGCTCCTCGCCATTGGCATAGCGACGTTGTGCATGCAGGCCACGGAAGCGGAAGCCCTGCGGGGTTTTTTCTTCGGGAAACTGCACGGTTATCTTGCGCGCAAAGAAATACCGCCCGGTCAGCGCCATGCCCTTAACCAGCTCAAACAGCAGAAATGTCTTAAAGAAATTCTTGATTATTTGCATATTCGTCTCCTCCGCCCTTACCAGACCCAGAGCGGGGTCTGCATCCATACGGCAATCACCACGACCCAGATAATGGTGAGAGGGATAAATATTTTCCAGCCAAGACGCATAAGCTGGTCATAGCGATAACGCGGAAAAGTCGCGCGGAACCACAGGAACAGGAACAGGATGAATGAGACCTTGCCCAGCAACCAATGAAAACCGTTGCCAAGCAGTGAATCTATAATTGGCACTGAAGGGATCCATGACCCCGGAATTGGGGACAACCAGCCGCCCAGAAACATGATCGAGGTCAGAAAAGCGATCAAGATCATGTTGGCATATTCGGCCAGGAAGAACAGTGCGAAGGCCATGCCCGAATATTCCACATGGAAGCCGGCGACGATCTCCGACTCACCTTCGGCCATATCGAATGGAGCGCGGTTGGTTTCAGCCACACCCGAGATCAGATACACCAGAAACATCGGGAACAGCGGGATCACATACCAGTTTAGCGCCCCCAAGCTGCCCTGTTGTCCATGGACGATTTCGGTCAAGTTCATGCTCTGCGAAACCATCAACACACACACCAGCGCAAATCCCATCGCGATCTCGTACGACACGATCTGCGCCGCCGAGCGTACCGCGCCGAGGAATGCGTACTTGGAGTTCGATGCCCAGCCGGCAATGATGATCCCGTATACGCCCAGTGAGGTCATCGCCAGGATGTACAACAGTCCGGCATTGACATTGGCCAATGCCATGCCGTCGTTGAACGGCACGACTGCCCAGGCAGCCAGCGCGGGGGCCAGGGCCATGATCGGAGCAATGATGAACAGGAATTTGCTGGAGCCGGTCGGAATGATGATTTCTTTGAGAAACAATTTCAATCCATCGGCGATCGGTTGCAACAAGCCAAAAGGACCGACGCGATTCGGACCGATGCGAATCTGCATGTAGCCGATGACCTTGCGCTCCGCCAGCGTCAAATAGGCGACTGAACCCATGATAGGCAACACGATGGCCAGTATCTTCACCACCGTCCAGAGCGGCAACCAGGCCGGGCCGAGTAGCTCCAACCCAGCGTTCTCGAGAGTTTGCAACAGTTCCATCATGCCAGCTCCCCTGATATTTTCTCGACAGTCACCGAGCCAAACATCGCACCCAGTCCTGACGTGGTGGTGTGACCCGCCGCAACGCGCGCAATGCCCATCGGCATCCGGTCATTCGCTTGCACGGTCAAACGCACGCTCCCGCTGCCCTGGCTGACCTTGACGGTGTCGCCGGATTTAATGCCCAACTTGTGCAGCTCGCTGCTATGCAGCGAAACTTGTGGTGTCAACGCATCACGAGTCTTTTGCAAAGCGGTTGCACGACGCACGATCGCATCAGAAAAATAAATCGGCACGTCGCTGACGCGCTGCAGGCCTTGATTGCTGCTGGCCGCCACTTGCAGCGTGATATCCGCAACGTGATTGTTCAGCTTGTCAGCCATATTGATGGCAGACATTATTTCGTCGCGCACTGCTTCGCCGGTGTCGTAATCGAAGCCCGACACATTCAGCAAATTACCCAGCACGCGCAACACTTTCCAGGCGGGACGAGCTTCACCCAATGGCTTGACCGCGCCCCTGAAGCTTTGCGCACGCCCCTCGATACTGACGAACGTACCCGATGTTTCCGTGAACGGAGCGATAGGCAGCAGCACATCTGCATAGTCGGTCGCGTGGTGTTTGTAGGCTGACAATGCCACCACCATATCGGCGGCTTGCATCGCCTTCATCGCCTGTTGCGCATCGTGCATATCGAGCTCCGGCTCCACGTTCAACAACACATATGCCTTGCGCGGGGAAGCCAGCATCTGCGCGGCATTCATGCCCTGCTTCGCCTGCCCTTCGTTGGCTGGACCGAACGGAACCACCCCGGCCAAATAGGCGCCGACGCTATTCGCCGCCTCGCCGAGGTAACCGAACTTCGCTGAGCTCAATGTTGCGATCTGTTCAGCCAGCGCTGCGATCTGCGCTGCCTGCGGATGCTGCTGGGCAAAGTTGCCAAGCAACACGGCAACATTCTTACCTTCGGCCAGATTTTTGGCGATAGCCGCTGCTTCATTGCCGACCACGACACCTTGCACAGCCGGGCTCACTGCAACTTGCTTCTCCTGCGCAATCGCCTTGAGTATCTGTGCCAACAGATTCACCATGGCATCTGGCGCGACGATGGCCTTGTTCGCCACTTTCATCAGCAGGTCATCATCGGCAGCATGGACGATATTGGCCTGCGCGCCCTTCTTGACTGCTTGACGCACACGTTGCGCCAGCAGCGGATGGTCCTTGCGCAGAAAGCTGCCGACGATCAGGAAGCGATCGCGCGTATTGATCTCCGCGACCGGCATACCCAGCCACGGTGCCCCAGACTGCTTGCCGTCGGCGCTGAAATCAGACAGGCGCAGGCGAAAATCCACGTTGCTGCTGCCGATGCCGCGCAGCAATTTTTGCAGCAGATAAAGTTCTTCAAGCGTGCTGTGCGGCGTGGCCAGTGCTGCAACCTGCTCCGCTCCGGCACTGCTGACGATCTGGCGCAAACCGTTCGCCACATACTCCAGCGCGGCTTGCCACTCAACTTCGATCCACTTGCCGTCCTGCTTGAGCATCGGCTTGGTCAAGCGCTCCGGCGCATTCAGGCCTTCGTAGCTAAACCGGTCTTTATCTGAGATCCAGCATTCGTTGATCTCTTCATTCTCGATCGGCACGACGCGCATCACTTTGTTGTCTTTCACCTGCACTGCCAGATTTGAACCCAGGCCGTCATGAGGACTCACCGACTTGCGCCGCGACAATTCCCAGCTGCGTGCGGTATAGCGGTATGGCTTGCTGGTCAGCGCGCCAACCGGACACAGGTCTATCATGTTGCCGGACAACTCGGAGTCAACCGAGCTATTCACAAAGCTCATGATCTCGGAATGTTCGCCGCGGAACGCCATACCCAATTCCATCGTCCCGCCGATCTCCTGGCCGAAACGAACGCAGCGGGTACATTGGATGCAGCGGCTCATCTCCTCGGTGGAAACCAGCACACCGATGTCCTTGTGCATCACGATGCGTTTTTCTTCCTGATAGCGCGATGCGCCACCGCCATAACCGACGGCCAGATCCTGCAACTGGCATTCACCGCCCTGGTCGCAGATCGGACAATCCAGCGGGTGGTTGATCAATAGGAATTCCATCACGCCTTTTTGCGCCTTGACCGCCATTTCCGAATGGGTGCGCACCTTCATTCCTTCGGCAGCCGGTGTCGCACAGGCGGGCAGCGGCTTGGGGGCTTTTTCCACTTCAACCAGGCACATGCGGCAATTGGCCGCGATTGAAAGTTTCTTGTGGTAGCAAAAATGCGGGATGTAAACACCCGCCTTATGCGCGGCGTCCATCACGGTAGAACCGCGTTCGGTCTGAACTGCCTTGCCATCAATTTCAATGTTGATCATTGTTCACCTAACCCGTCAGCTTCACACCAAGCAACGCTTGTGTTCGATGTGATAATCAAATTCATCGCGAAAATGCCTGAGCATGCCCTGCACCGGCCAGACTGCGGCCTCGCCCAACGCACAAATGGTTCGTCCGGCAATGTTGTCGCCCACGCTCAACAACAAATCCAGGTCCTCTTTACGGCCTTCGCCATGCTCGATGCGATGCACGATGCGATACAGCCAGCCTGTTCCTTCGCGGCACGGCGTGCACTGGCCGCAGGATTCCTCATAGTAAAAGTATGACAAGCGTTCCAGTGCGCGCACCATGCAGGTGGTGTCATCCATGATGATTACCGCACCGGTACCCAGCATCGAACCCGCCTTGGCAATGGAGTCATAGTCCATCGTCAAGTCCATCATGACTTCACCCGGCAATACCGGCATCGACGAACCACCAGGAATGCAGGCTTTAAGTTTGCGCCCACCGCGCATACCCCCGGCCATTTCTAACAGCTTCTTGAACGGTGTACCCATAGGCACTTCAAAATTGCCCGGATTATTCACGTGGCCAGAAACGGAAAACAGCTTGGTGCCGCCGTTGTTAGGCTTGCCCAGCTCCAGAAATTTCTGGCCGCCTTCTCTTATGATGTAAGGAATGCTGGCAAAGGTTTCAGTGTTGTTGATGGTGGTCGGTTTGCCATACAGTCCAAAGCTCGCCGGGAACGGCGGCTTGAAGCGCGGCTGGCCTTTCTTGCCTTCGATGGATTCCAGCAACGCAGTCTCTTCGCCACAGATGTAAGCGCCATAGCCCAGGTGGTTGTGCAGATCGAAACAGAAATCCGACCCTTGAATATTATTGCCCAGATATCCCGCGGCGCGAGCCGTATCGCAGGCTTCTTCCATGCGCTCGTAAGCCTCGAATATTTCGCCGTGCACGTAGTTATAACCGGTCTTGACGCCGGTCGCGTAGGCAGCGATCGCCATACCCTCGATCAGCGCATGCGGGTTATAACGCAGGATGTCCCAATCCTTGCATGTACCGGGCTCTCCTTCATCCGAGTTACAGACGATGTATTTGTCGCCCTCGAATTGACGCGGCATAAAGCTCCACTTCAACCCGGTTGGGAACCCAGCGCCGCCTCGCCCTCTCAGGGCAGACAACTTGACCTCGGCAATGATTGCATCCGGCGACATCTTCTCGGACAGTATCTTACGCAACGCTTGGTAGCCACCGACCTTGAGATAGTTTTCCAGCGTCCAGGGCTGGTCAAAACCTGTCGTGGTAAAAATGACCGGGCCGCTCATGACTTGCCGAGCTCCGCTAAAATTTGATCGATCTTTTCCGGTGTCAGATGACCGCACAATTTTTTATTATTAATGGTGAACAACGGTGCATCGATGCACGCTCCCATGCATTCGCCCTCGCGCAAACCGAATTTTCCGTCTGCGGTCACTTCGTTAAAGCCGATGCCCAATTTGGAATTCAGGTATGCCACGGTATCGCCTGCGCCACACAGCGTACATGACAGATTCGTGCACACGGTGAGGGTGTGCCGGCCCATCGGCTTAAGGTTATACATGTGGTAAAAAGTCGCGACCTCATACACCGCCATTTGCGCCATACCAAGATAAGTCGCGATGTCCGTCATCTCATCGTCGGATATCCAGCCCTTCTCGTCCTGCACAAAACGCAATGCGGCCATCACAGCCGATTGTTTCTGATCCGCCGGATATTTCTTCAACTCGCGATCGATCCTTGCTTGTATTTGTTCGCTTAGCATTAGCGGTCTACCTCTCCAAAAACGATGTCCTGGGTACCGATAATGGTCACCACATCTGCAATCATATGGCCGCGCGACATTTCATCCAGCGCTGCCATATGCGCGAAGCCCGGCGCACGTATCTTCAAGCGGTAAGGTTTGTTTGCACCGTCCGAGACCAGATAAATACCGAATTCACCTTTGGGATGCTCAACAGCGGCATAAGCTTCTCCGGCGGGGACGTGCATCCCCTCGGTGAACAGCTTGAAGTGGTGGATCAGCTCTTCCATGTTCTGTTTCATGGCTTCGCGCTTGGGTGGCGCAAATTTATGGTCGCTGGTCATCACCGGGCCGGGATTGGCGCGCAGCCATGTGATGCACTGCCGAATGATGCGATTGGACTGACGCATCTCTTCGACACGCACCAGATAACGATCATAAGAATCGCCTGTCTTACCAACCGGAATATCAAAATCCAGGCGGTCATAAACTTCATATGGCTGCTTCTTGCGCAAATCCCATTCCACTCCAGATCCGCGCAGCATCGGGCCGGTAAAGCCAAGAGCCAGTGCACGTTCCGGTGTGACGATACCGATATTGACGGTGCGCTGTTTCCAGATGCGGTTATCGGTCAGCAGGGTTTCATACTCGTCCACGCACTTGGGAAAACGGCTGGAAAAATCTTCGAGGAAATCCAATAGCGAGCCCTGACGATTCTCGTTAAGTTTTTTGACAGCTGCAGCATTGTGGATCTTGGAAGCCTGATATTGCGGCATGGTATCCGGCAGATCGCGATAAACGCCTCCCGGACGATAGTAGGAGGCATGCAGACGCGCACCAGAAACCGCCTCATAAACATCCATCAAATCTTCCCGCTCGCGGAAACAATACAGGAACATGGTCATCGCACCAATATCCAGTCCATGTGCACCGAGCCATAGCAGGTGATTCAGAATACGGGTGATCTCATCGAACATCACGCGTATGTATTGCGCGCGCAACGGCACTTCAATGCCCGCCAGTTTTTCGACCGCCATCACATAAGCATGCTCATTGATCATCATCGAAACGTAATCGAGGCGATCCATATAGGGCAAAGCTTGAATAAAAGTCTTGTGCTCGGCGAGTTTTTCAGTGGCGCGATGCAGTAGGCCAATGTGCGGATCGGCGCGTTCGATGACTTCACCGTCCAGCTCCAGAACCAAACGCAACACACCATGCGCCGATGGATGCTGAGGGCCAAAGTTCATGGTGTAGTTTTTAATTTCAGCCATGTTTATTAACCTGATCACTTGGATTATTGGAGTGGCTGGCGTAATTTTTTTCACGCACGATGCGCGGCGTCACTTCACGCGGCTCAATCGAGACCGGCTGATAAATCACACGCTGCTGTGTAGGGTCGTAGCGCATTTCCACATGGCCGGATAGAGGAAAGTCTTTGCGGAACGGATTGCCCACGAAACCATAATCGGTCAGGATACGGCGCAGATCGGGGTGTCCGGTAAACACGATGCCGAACAGATCGAATGCCTCGCGCTCGTACCAGTTGGCGCAAGGCCAGATTTCAGCAACCGAGGGCAGCACAGGAAAATCATCTTCCAAGGCAAATACACGCACGCGCAGGCGAATATTTTGTGTTACGGAAAGCAGGTGATAAACAACAGCAAAACGACAGGGATGAACTGCAGTGTGGTCCAGCGTATCGTCCGACGCGAAATAGGCACCCCCCTCTGACACATCGCTACCGTATGCGGAATAATCCATACCGCACAGATCCATCATCTGCTCGAAGCGAAATTCCACTCCATCACGCAGACGCATCAGCACATCAAGCATATCGGCATCCTTGACCATGATAGTCAGCTCGCCCAATCTTTCTTCCAGACTGACCAGCTTTTCGCCGAGCAGGCCAGTCAAGTCAGCACGCAGGGTACTCATATCAGCTGCCATAGTTCATCATCCTAGCGCGCAATGGTATTGGTTCGTTTGATCTTGTTCTGCAACTGAATGATGCCAAACAACAAAGCCTCGGCAGTCGGCGGGCAACCCGGCACATACACATCCACCGGCACGATGCGGTCACAGCCACGAACCACAGAATAGGAATAGTGATAGTAACCACCACCGTTGGCGCAGGAACCCATCGAAATCACCCAGCGCGGCTCAGCCATCTGGTCGTACACCTTGCGCAAGGCGGGTGCCATTTTGTTGCACAGCGTTCCGGCCACCACCATCACATCCGATTGACGCGGACTGGGACGGAAAACTACACCGAAGCGATCCAGATCGTAGCGTGCCGCACCGGCATGCATCATTTCCACCGCACAACAAGCCAGGCCAAAGGTCATCGGCCATAGCGAGCCAGTGCGCGCGTAGTTGATAATCGTGTCGATGGATGTGGTAACGACACTCTTTTCCAGTATGCCTTCTATTCCCATTCCAAGGCTCCTTTCATCCACTCATAGATAAATCCCACCACCAGAATGGCCAGAAAGATCATCATCGAAACAAAACCAAAAGTACCGATTTCCTTGAGTACGATAGCCCAGGGAAAAAGAAAAGCAATTTCAAGGTCAAATAGTATAAAGAGGATCGCCACCAGGTAATAGCGCACATCAAATTTCATGCGTGCGTCCTCGAACGCTTCAAATCCGCACTCGTAAGGCGAGTTCTTCTTGCTATCGGGACGATTCATGGAAACCAGCTTGCCCAGCACCACCGGGGCTACGCCCATCGCGATGCCGACACAAATAAATAACAGAACCGGAAAATAATTTTCCAACATCAAGCTCTCCCCCTGCTTGTGATTCGTGAACTACCCCTGAATGCTTAATATCTGTTTATGCCAACACGCGCACGCATCGACTTTAATTCTGGTGCGGATGGGGAGACTCGAACTCCCACGCCCTTGCGGGCACAAGCACCTCAAGCTTGCGTGTCTACCAATTCCACCACAACCGCAATACCGCTATTTTTTTATTTTGGAATATCCTTGGACTTGGAATCGTTCGCCGTGCCGGTCTCTGCCGATTTGGTCGCAGGCGCGACTGGAGCCGCCTGAGTGGCAGCAGGATCTATTTTATCCATCACCCCGAGCTTTTGCGCAGGATGGGAATAAAGGTAAGTCAGAGACAAACTGGTAATAAAAAACACTGTTGCTGCGACTGCCGTACTGCGACTGAGAAAATTGGCCGAGCCGCTGGAGCCGAACACGCTACCTGCAGAACCGGTTCCAAATGCCGCCCCCATGTCGGCACCCTTGCCATGCTGCATCAGTACCAAACCGATCAACACCGCCGCCGTCAAAACATGTACCACCCAAACTATTGTTTCCACACACTACTCCCGCACACTGCATAAAAAAATTAAACCTTACCGGGACAAAAAACTATGTCCGGGCACCTGCGCGACAAATCGCGAGAAACTCATCAGCTACCAAGGATGCCCCGCCAATTAACCCACCATCAATATCAGACATTGCAAATAACTCTGCTGCATTGTTAGCCTTCACGCTACCGCCGTAGAGTATACACAACCCGGAAGCGATTTGACCATCAAGAGATGCAACACGCTGACGAATAAAGGCATGTACAGCCTGCGCTTGTGCTGAACTGGCGGTCTTTCCAGTACCGATCGCCCATACCGGCTCATACGCTACTACTGCATTGCGCAACGCCTGCACCCCGGCCAACTGGATCACTGCGTCCAGTTGCTCAGCCACCACCTCCTCGGTGATCCCGTTTTCGCGTTGCTCAAGTGTTTCACCCACACACAAAATGGGCGTCATTCCGGATTGTTGAGCGGCCAGAAACTTTTCCGCCACCAAGTGGCTGCTCTCGCCATAGAAAGCACGACGTTCCGAATGTCCAACAATCACGTGGCTGCAAGCGAATTCTTGCAACATCGCAGCGGACACTTCGCCGGTATACGCACCCTTGTCCATCTGATGCACGTCCTGTGCACCCCACTTCACGTTACTGCCTGACAATTTTTGCTGTGCCTGCGCCAAAAAAGGGAATGGCACACAAACCACACAATCGACAGTAGGCATCGAAGCCATTCCGCTCCGCAGGGCATCAAGCAACGCGGCGTTCTGAGCCAGCACGCCATGCATCTTCCAATTTCCGGCAACTAATTTGCGACGCATCGTAATCAATCCACTAAAGACCAAAACGTGCAATCCTACCTGCGAACTGGAGAACGGTCAATGAAACCCTGACCTAAAATCCCCAACATGGAAACCATAAGCAGTTAAGACTTCAAATCGGAATAACAGTAAGATATACAGCCTGTTCGCTATAAGAATTGTCTGTGTTATGCTCATCAATAATATATTTTCAATATTATTGAAAATTCATTAATACACAAGGAGTAATGTTATGTTGTTTCGCGGTATCTTTGCACTTTCTCTATTAACCATCAGCTCATTCGTCCTGGCGGATACCGTCGATTTCAACCTGCGAAACGACAGCGTGCAATTTCAGTACTTTGCCTCCATGGGCACAGGCAAACTCGGGAAATCTGATATGCATGCAGGCCTCCTATATGTCAATCAAGATAATCTGTTGGCTGATATAGGTATTATAGTTAAAGATGATGTGGGCAAGGATGCCCCCGGTGTTTCTGTTGGTGCGGGAATCAAAGGCTTGACGGCTCAGGCAAATGGCAACACCGAAGCCGCTGTGGCTTTGGGAGGATTGGTACGTTACGCACCTTTTCCCGACCACCGCTTGGGCATCATCGGACTATTGTATTTTGCCCCGAACATCGTCACCTTTGGCGATGCCAGCCGATACACCGAGACCGGCGCACGAATTGAGTACGAAATAATCCCCCAGGCAGCCGCCTATCTCGGTTATCGAAAAATCAACTTCAGCTTTGAGTCAAAGCCTGATGCCACAATCGATGAAGGCGCCTATATTGGCTTAAGAATGATGTTTTAAAATTAACTCTGGATTTTCGTAATCAGCATTCAGCCTCCGCATCACGGTGTTCGCCAGACTATAGAACGGCTAAGCAACCGAAGAAACTGCATTCGCCCTTAATAACAATCGCTATTCGGGAGACCCCATGACTGACATTGAATCCATTCTGAATGAAAAGCGTGTTTTCGAGCCATCCGCTGAGTTCACCAAGCAAGCCAACGTATCCGGAATGGCAAGCTATCAAGCCTTGTGTAAAGCTGCCGAACAGGATTATCCGGGTTTCTGGGCCAAGTTGGCACGTGAAACGCTTCAGTGGAAAAAACCTTTCACCAAATCTCTCAATGAGAGCGATGCTCCGTTTTTCAAGTGGTTCGAAGACGGTGAGCTGAACGTTTCTTACAACTGCCTCGACAAGCATCTTGCCAGCCAACCAGAAAAAATCGCTATCATTTTTGAAGCGGACGATGGCAAAGTAAGCAAAGTCAGTTATCGCGAATTGCACGGTCGCGTCTGTCACTTCGCCAACGGACTGAAGTCGCGTGGTATCAAGAAAGGCGATCGCGTTATCATCTATCTGCCGATGAGTGTCGAAGCAGTGGTAGCAATGCAAGCCTGCGCCCGTATAGGTGCCATCCACTCAGTGGTTTTCGGGGGGTTTTCCTCAAAGAGTCTACACGAGCGCATTACTGACGCCCAGGGTTGTGCAGTGATTACTGCAGATGCGCAAATGCGCGGCGGGAAACTGATTCCGTTGAAACCCATAGTCGACGAAGCACTTTCCTTGGGCGGTTGTGATTCAGTACACAGTGTCATCGTGTATCGCCGTGCTGGCAGCAATGTCGAGTGGAACGAAGAACTCGACATCTGGTGGCACGACCTATTCAACTCCCAGCCCACTCAATGTGAGCCTGAATGGGTGGGTGCTGAACATCCGCTATTCATCCTTTATACCTCCGGCTCGACCGGAAAACCAAAGGGTGTGCAGCACTCTAGTGGCGGCTATCTGCTTGGAGCAATACTGACCATGCAATGGGTATTCGACTACAAGCCTTCCGACATATTTTGGTGTACCGCCGATGTTGGTTGGGTCACTGGTCACAGCTATGTTGCTTACGGCCCGCTGGCGATGGGAGCAACTCAAGTGATCTTCGAGGGCATTCCGACTTTTCCTGATGCAGGTCGATTCTGGAAGATGATCCAGGATCACAAGGTCACTACTTTCTATACGGCGCCCACAGCCATCCGCTCGTTGATCAAACTAGGCGGTGAATTACCGAAGCAATATGATCTGTCCTCGCTGCGCCTGCTCGGCACGGTTGGCGAACCGATCAATCCGGAGGCGTGGATGTGGTACTACAACACCGTCGGACAAGCGCGTTGCCCGATCGTGGATACCTGGTGGCAGACCGAAACCGGTTGCCACATGATTGCGCCGTTGCCGGGTGCGATGCCAATCAAACCGGGTTCCTGTACCCTGCCGCTGCCAGGGATCATGGCCGCCATCGTCAACGAAGCTGGTGATGATGTACACGACAAGCACGGCGGGTTTCTTGTCATCAAGCGTCCGTTTCCTTCGCAGATCCGCACCATCTGGGGCGACCCGGAACGCTACAAAAAATCATATTTCCCTGAGGAAATGCGCGGCTACTATCTGGCGGGCGACTCCGCGCACCGTGACGAAGACGGCTATTTCTGGATAATGGGGCGCATCGACGATGTGCTGAAAGTATCCGGCCACCGTCTCGGCACCATGGAAATCGAATCTGCTCTGGTCGCAAACCCGTTGGTGGCAGAAGCTGCCGTGGTCGGCAAGCCGCACGACATCAAGGGCGAAGCGATTGTCGCATTCGTCGTATTGAAAGGCGCACGCCCCGCTGATTCAACATCAGCCAAAGAGCTCGCCGAGAAACTGCGTGCCTGGGTTGGCAATGAGATCGGCCCGATCGCCAAACCGGATGAAATTCGATTCGGCGACAACTTGCCAAAAACACGGTCAGGAAAAATCATGCGGCGCTTGCTGCGCGCTATCGCCAATGGAGAGGAGATCAGCCAAGATGTTTCGACCCTGGAAAATCCAGCCATCCTTGAACAACTAAAAGAGGTGATTAAGTAAACTTCAAAGATAGATTTCGGCGGAAACAAACTTTCAGGTTACGTCGAAGCCAAAACCCGGCGATACTCGAACAGTTAAAAAATCCAGTGAGCTAATTCAAGCCTTTCCAGCGAGCCAATATCCAAAGGTCATAGCCAACTCTTGTGGTTTATCTGCAACACGCTGGGCTACAGGATTGACCCGGTCGCGGTTTCTCAGCTAACATCGGGCTCGTATTGACCTGTTGGGGCCGCTCCGTGCATTATTACAGACTGATTTTTTCTGCACTGCTCGCTATTGGCGCAGCCATCATGCCTTTTTTGGCTAGCGCAGAAGAGACGCTCGCGCTCAACAGCCCTTCGACAACTGAACTTGCGCCCGAGTGGCTCCCGTCGGTCCGCGACATAAGAATCGAACTTGTTCCGGAACTTTCTGCACCTACAACAATATCTAGCCCATTGATATCGCCCAAAACCGATCAGGTTAGTCAAGCACAACTTGACGTTTTTGATCGTATACGTGCCGGTTTTGCGATGCGCGATTTGGACTCAAAGTTAGTAGCCAAGCACGAGAAATGGTATGCGGATCGGCCCGATTATGTTGCGCGCATGACCGAACGAGCACGGCTATATTTGTATTACATCACGACAGAAGTTGAAAGACGCGGCATGCCCAGCGAGATTGCGCTGCTGCCGATGATTGAAAGCGCCTTTAATCCCGGCGCCTATTCAACCAGCCGAGCTTCCGGAATCTGGCAATTCATGCCATCAACTGGAAAGATATTCGGCATGCAGCAAAATTGGTGGTATGACGGCCGGCGCGACGTAATCGGCGCGACCAACGGTGCACTTGATTACCTGCAAAAGCTACATGAACAATTCGGCGACTGGCATCTGGCATTGGCAGCATACAATTGGGGCGAGGGCGCTGTGCAACGCGCGCAAATACGCAACCGAAAGCGCGGCCTCCCGACCAACTACTCGAGCCTAAAATTACCAAAGGAAACTCGCAATTACGTGCCGAAATTGATGGCCATCAAGAATATCATCGCCCGCCCTGCCGACTTTGATCTTGTATTGCCGAACATCCCAAATGAACCTTACTTTGCCGCCGTCTCCACCAGCAAGCACATAGATGTGAAGCTGGCCGCACAATTGGCTGACATATCGAGTGAAGAATTTATCGCTCTCAATCCTGCCCACAACCGTCCAGTGATCTTGCAAGGAAGTAACGACTTGATTTTGCTTCCAGTTGGCAAAGTAGAATCCTTCCGTGCCAATCTGGAAAGCTATGACAAACCCTTGGTCAGTTGGCAGCCATACCAGCCGAAAAAAGGCGAACGCCTCGACAAATTGGCTCCGCGTTTCGGCTTATCGCTGGAAAATCTTAAATCCGTGAATGGTATCTCCAACCGCGGCGATATCAGCACCGGACAAATTCTGCTGGTGCCTCTCAATGGAGAAGAAACAGAAGCTTCATTCGAAGCCTTCAACATGAATCTCGCCGCTGATGACCGCTCTCATTCTGTCCGACACAAAGTGCGCAAGGGCGATACCCTGTCAGGCATAGCGCGTCATTATCATGTAAGCGTTTCCAAATTGAGACAATGGAACGGCCAAGTGAACACACTCAGGATCGGTCAGACCATAGCTATCGCACAAACCGGGATCCCAAAAACTTCTAGTCACAGAAGAAAATCCGCTGAACGCACACCCAAGGTGGCGCAAAATGGCGCAATCAAAACCAACACTCATCAAGGAATCTAGCTTCAAGAAACCTGGCTTCGCTGCGATAGTTTTGCCGAAACCCCAGTAACGTAGCGGTATCCTTTCCACAGCCTCCACGCACCCCTCAGCAAACCAGCCAAACCACGTCGGCGAATCACAACAAATGTAGCCACCCCTGCTGTCAGCAAAGGATGGCCGCGCAAAAAACGTACGGCAGCTACCCCGCGGTCTGCCAGCGCCAGTGGGATTTGCAACTGTTTACCAATCTCGCCCAGCTGATCGCGTTGCGTGGCGATTTTCGCCAGCAACTCACCTCGCCGTCGCATCAACCCAACCATTTTTTCATTCATGGCTTCATTGTTTCTTTGGATCCAGATGCTCCCTGTCCTTAGCCAATTCGGCAAGGCTTATGGAAAATAATTTTGATTTGGACCGAGCCTGATTACGCAACAACACCGCCATCAGTGTGCCGGCCATGAAAAATATAAGGCATAAGATGCCCAACACAGCGAGACGGTGGCCATCCCAAAAAAGCACCACGATGAATATCGTGAGCAGCAACAAACCCATACCAAAACAAAATAGCGAAAACAAAGAAAAAAGAAACATCTGCGTCAGGCGCAGACGCTCCGCTTGCAACTCATTTGCCAGCAACTCTAGCCGCGTCGAAACAATGGAAGTCAGCGTCGAAGCCAGTCGCTTGACCGACCCCATCAGGTCTGAACTTGCCTCCGGCATGATTTAACGACCACGTGAAATCAGCATGCCAACAATCAAACCCACGCCCACACCGATTCCAACAGCCTTCCAGGGATTCTCATGCACATACTCGTCTGTCGCCTTTGCCGCCTGTTTGGTCTTGGCAACCACAGCCTCTTCGGCAGTGGAAAGCCTCGCCTTGGCAGTTGCTAAATTTTCCTGGATGCGCTCACGTGCTGCAGACACTTTCTCGTTCGCAAGGCCGGCTGTCGCATGCAACAATGACTCCGCATCCGCCACTACCACCCGAAAATCCTGCATCAATTTTTCTTTGCTGACTTCGCTTGCTGTTCTTGCTGATTGGGTGCTCATGATTCACTCCTTATAAATTAAGATTATCGTAATCAACCACCGCAAAATCCCCGTTTATCAACGGAAAACCCATTATCTTTGTATACCTAAAATATACTATCGTCAACCCAATTTGTCGGCATATAAATTGCAGTGCGCACTATGTGTTGACGAGTGATTTATCGCTAGCGGAAAGCGCGCTCGGCAACGTTCTTCCACATGCGGACAGCGCGGGGCAAAAGGGCAGCCCTGCGGCGGATTGACCGGGGAAGGCAAGTCTCCTTCCAACCTGATTCTCTTTACACCTTCTCCATCAATGCGCGGCACAGCCGACAGCAACGCTTGAGTGTATGGATGTTTGGGTGTGCGCAGCACTTCCTCTGCCAAACCGCGCTCCACGATACGCCCGAGGTACATCACGCACACCTCATGGGCAAGATACTCCACTACAGCGAGGTTATGAGTAATGAACAAATAACTCAGATCCAATTCCCGCTGCAGCGATTTCAACAGGTTCAAAATTTGAGCCTGTACCGATACATCCAGCGCACTGGTCGGTTCATCACAGATCAACAACTGCGGTGATACAGCAAGTGAGCGCGCAATGGCGATGCGTTGCCGCTGCCCGCCTGAAAACTCATGTGGGTAACGCCATTTGAAACTGCGTGCAAGACCAACCTGGTCAAGCAGAGAATCGATGTGCGACTGGCGTGCCGTGCTATTGTTTTTGATATTCAGCGCGATCATGCCCTCCTCGAGAATTTCCGCGACGCGCATTTTCGGGTTCAGAGAGGCGTAAGGGTCTTGGAACACCATCTGCATGGAGGCGCAATGTGCTCGAGGATCAGTTCCGATCAATTCCTGCCCAGCAAATTTCACGCTGCCCGAAGTCGACGAAATCAACCGCAACAGCGCCTTGCCCAGCGTTGTTTTTCCACACCCAGATTCACCAACTAGCGCCAGGGTCCTCCCTTGGGGTATATCCAGCGATACCCCATCCACCGCCTTTATCCGACCCACTACACGTTGCAACACGCCTTTGCGAATTGGGAAGTGGACTTGCAAATCTTTGACCTGCAAGAGTGCATGGGGAGAAGATGGGGGAGGAGGGGCAACCCTCGGCACAACATCCACCTTTATCTCTTTCCCATTATTCACTCTCGCTGCATCCACAGCATAGAGATGGCACCTCACCCCCTGCCCCACACCAACCAAAGCCCAGTCCGGCGTTCGTTCTTTGCAAAGCGCCCAAGCTTGCTCGCATCGCGGCGCAAAACGACAACCCTGCTTAATGCTGCCAAACTGCGGTACGCTGCCGGCAATTGCGGCCAGCGGTCTATTGCGCCGTTTCACATCGGGCAGTGCGGCGAACAGTTTTTGCGTATAGGGATGCAGTGGTTGAGCGAACAACTGCTTACGGCTGGCCTGTTCGACGATTTGTCCAGCATACATCACACCGACTTGGTGCGCCATTTCCGCGACTACTCCGAGGTCATGCGTGATCAACAACAGCGACATGTCACTGGCGGCCTGGGTGTCGCGCAACAGCTCCAATACTTGCGCCTGTATCGTGACATCCAGTGCGGTGGTTGGCTCGTCCGCAATCAGCAATTTGGGCTGTCCGGCAAGTGCCATTGCTATCATCACGCGCTGCTTCATGCCACCGGATAGCTGGAACGGGTAATCAGCCTCGCGCCGTGCGGCATCAGGAATACCCACCTGGCCGAGCAGTTCTACGCTCCGCTGTTGCGCCGCTGTGCCACTCAAACCATGATGCAAAGACAACACTTCAGCGACCTGCTGGCCGACCGTCATCACCGGATTCAGACTTAAGCCAGGCTCCTGAAAGATCATTGCCGCCGTCCCGCCACGCACGTCACGCATTTCACGTTCACGCAAGCCGAACAGTTCCACGCCGTTAAGTTGAGCCGTGCCGCTTGCACGCTCCACTCCTTCCGGCAACAGCCGCATCAGTGACAGTGCGGTCATGGATTTTCCGCAGCCAGATTCACCGAGCAGCGCGAAGGTCTCACCTGCCTGGATGTCAAAAGAAATATCATCGACGATGCTTGGGCCGTTGCGCAACCCAGTTACTAGGCCGGAGACACTGAGGATCACACCCATCACGCCACCACTTCGGTACGATTCAAGCGCGGATCGAAAGCGTCGCGGACTGCGTCGGCGAACAAATTCGCAGCAAGCACCAGCACCAGCATGAAGCAGAAAGCTGAGGCCAGCGCCCACCACACCACCGGCTCGCGCCCCAACTCAAGACGTGCGCCATTGATCATCGTGCCAAAGCTGATCATGGAAGGATCAACACCCACTCCAACGTAGGACAACACTGCCTCGGCCAGTACCAAACCGCTGAAATCCATCACCAGAGAAATCAGCACGATGTGCATCACGTTCGGCATGATGTGGCGTGTGAGAATGCGCAACGAAGACACACCGAACGCCTGTGCCGCCTGAATGTATTCCAATTCACGGAGCTTAAGGGTCTCGCCACGCAGCAAGCGACACAGCCCGGTCCAGCTGGTGACGCCGAGGATCATGCACAAAAATACCAAACGCAGATCGGCGCGCGAGGCGGAGTTGTCAAACCATTGCGGATGCGTATCTATGGTCACTTGCATCATCAGCACTGCCGCCGCTATCAGCAGCACGCTGGGTATAGAACTCAGTACGGTATAGATGTACTGGATCACGTCATCAACCCAGCCGCGCAAATAGCCCGCCGCAATGCCCAGCAGCAAAGCAAGCGGCAGTGTAACCAGCGTGGTAACCGTGCCGATGATCAACCCGGTGCGGATGCTTTTCAGCGACAGGTACAGCACGTCCTGCCCGACCTTGTCGGTACCTAGCACGTGATATGCACCAGCGAGATTGATGAGCACACCCATGAAAGTGCAGATAGAAAGGAATGTGATCAACAGGGAGCGAAATGGTAAATTGCGTTGTGATAACCATTGTTTACTGCCAAATGCAATCACTAACCCCGCCATCAGCCCAACCGCCGCCCCGAGCAAACCGCGCCACAGAACATCGCCTTCACTATGTTGAATATCGGGTAGATGCGCTCCACCATAGCGCAGCCGTGGATATTCGCGCAGTACAATGCCATGTGTGTCGGTGATGCTTTCCTTGGCGTAGAGCGTTAGCGCAAGCGGTGCGGAATAAGTTTTCTCGGTTTGCATGCGCAACGGCGTAACCAGCTTGTCGAATGCACTCAACACCTCAGGTGAGTACACTGTCTCACCACCATTTTTTTCCGGCAGTGCAGTGCGATAGTGCAGCGTATCAAGCAGTCCCACAATCAGAAATAGCGACAACACTAGTAATGAGACCATCGCTGTCGGGCTCCGTGCCACGCGTCGCCACGGTAGCAGCAAATGCTCATATTGCCTGATGTACCAGGTAAAGACGATGCCGGCCGCAAGTAACATGAATACAAGCGCGTCACTCCATAAAATGACCGGCATGACACTCATGACAATCTCACCCGCGGATCCACGATAGTGTAGGAAATGTCAGTGAGGATCAATCCAATGATGTATAGCAGCGAACCGAGAAACACCATCGCGCGCACCACGCTGAAATCCTGCGCATTGATCGCGTCGATGGTGTAGCTACCCAGACCAGGAATACCGAAAAACGACTCGGTGAGCAGGCTGCCCATGAACAGCAGCGGAATGACCACCACCACGCCGGTGAGGATAGGGATCATCGCATTCTTCAACACATGCCGGAACAGTACCGCCAATTCCGACATGCCCTTGGCGCGTGCGGTGCGCACATAGTCCTTGCCAATCTCTTCCAGAAAGATAGTACGATACCAGCGGCTGCTGGAACCGACACTTCCAAACACACCAATAGCGATAGGCAGCATCACGAACTTGAAGCTGTCCATCCCGCCCGCGTATCCGGATATTGGCACCAGATGCCACAATTTGCTCACTAAAAATTGTCCCCCAATTATGTAAAACAAGCCAGACACCGACATGAGCAATACGCACAACGCCACACCAACCATGTCAAGAGCAGTGGATCGAAACAGCGTCATTATCAACGCGAAGCAAACATATGCAGCCAGCCCGATCAAAAAGGTCGGCAGCGCAATCGCCAGACTCGGCCCCATGCGCGTTGCGATCTCGCGACTGATACTGCGTCCATCATCCGAATAACCAAAATCAAGCACGAACATGCTGGCGGACTTCTGCCAGAAGATCGTTTCGGTGATCTTGTCAGTGCCGCCGGCAGCGCCGTTCACCAACAATGGCTTGTCATAGCCGCGCTGCTGTTTCCATTTTTCAATCGCATCAGGAGTGACACGCTTGATGCCAAGCTGCATGCGTGCCATGTCATCCGGTGTGTTCACTACAAAAAACAAAATAAAGGTGAGCAGATTCACCCCAATCAGGATTGGCAGTGCATATAGGATACGACGGATGAGGTAAGCGATCATTCTGCAATTAACCCGAATATTTCATAAATTCGCGTGCTGCAAAAAAGTAACGAAATCGGCTGCAATCCCCGGTTATTTTCCTGCGTACTCCCTTTCCGTAGCAGCAAACCACACTGCGAATTCAAATTCATCTCATACCGGAAGAAGCTCACACGCTGATAAAGTGATTACGGTTGACACTACATCAACTAGGTATATATAGTCTTACTTTCCTGCACCCAAATAATACAATATTGACGTAAGGAGTAACGACGTGTTTCACATTAAAAATAATATCTCCGCCGGCCTCGCCTTGGTCGCTTTGCTTGCAACCACGACCGCTCTCGCCGCAACCCAAAGCGCAAGCACGGCCCAGCCCAAAGGTAGCGATACCGCCCAACCCCAAGTTGGTGTCGAAACCGTCGCCGACAGCGCAGAGGATATCAAATTGCGCAGCGGCAGCGGCAACCCGGTCGATGGCAAGGAGAAATCCGAACTCTGTCAGAGTTGCCACGGAAAGGAAGGCATCAGCCTTGAGCCCCTAATTCCCAAGCTTGCTGGACAATACGCCAACTATATTGCGAAGCAACTTCGCAACTTTCAGTCAGGCGCTCGTATACATCAAATCATGGCTGCCATTGCTGAAACCATCAGCAATGAAGATCTGGCCGACATCACTGCATATTTCGCAAGCCGGCCCAAGATGAAAGGCGACGGCTCGGAAGGCAATCCGCTTGGCAAGAAATTGTTCTTGGAAGGCGACATGACTAGAATGATGGTAGCTTGCGTGAATTGCCACGGTGTAAATGGCAAAGGAAAAACCCCCCGCAATTCGGTGTTTCCTGTGCTTGGTGGGCAACACAAGGACTACCTTCGTGGACAACTCCTCAATTTCAGGGGAGGTGATCGCGCCAACAGTCCAGGCGGCGTGATGAACATAATCACCCAGAAGATGACCGATACCGAGCTTGAAGCATTGGCGGACTACATTTCCAAACTATAACATCGGCATGAAGTTTATCGGCTCTATGGTCGCGTTGAACTCTTGAGCAAGGCTAACTTACAAGATACAATTCTTCGAATAAGTATTGTGTCTAACTTCTGCACAACATGGCATCTCCGAAAAAACAACAGATTCATCTGGTTACATCAACATTTCTCTTAAAGAACTAAGGCGGAAAAATGCGTAAATTGACTCTCATATCATCTTCTTTGCTAATGCTCGCTATGAACGCTACTCCTGCAGGGGCGGCACCCCAAGTCGGCATGAATGCCACCAGAGGCATCGCTGATAATGGCGCTCTGATCTTTAATGAAGGAAAAGGTGATGCTGCCGCTTGCCAGGGTTGCCACGGAGAAAAAGCATTGGGCAATGACAGCATGGGTGCGCCGCGCCTGGCCAATATTGGTCAAATTTATATCATCAAGCAACTTACAGAGCTAGCCGCCGACAAGCGTGTCCCTGAAGGTGCCGGAGCGGCGATGAACGATTTTGCAAAAGCATTGAATGAACAAGATCGCCGCGATCTAGCTGTTTACCTAGACACCCTAGAATATCAGGTAGAGTCTTCCGATTTGAAAGGGCTAGCCGGCGATGGCGTTAAAATTGGCAAACCGGACCTGGGGAAAATCCTAGTTACTGAAGGGATAAAGGGCAAGGTGCCCGCCTGTCAAGACTGCCATGGATTCAATGGACGTGACCCCAAATTCCCGGCCATCAATCAACAAAAATATGTATACCTGGTCAATCAATTAAATCATTGGAAAGACGGTAGCAGGGCTAATGATCCTGAAGTCGAAAAAGTCGGAATAATGCGCGGAATCGCAAAGAAACTTAGCGATGACGACATTTTAAATATCGCAGCATTCCTTTCAACTGCACCCCGAATTGCGCCGGGAGCTAAACCCTGATTCAGTACGCCTAATTGATCTGACGTTCCAATCCAGATAAAGGCAACAACACCGCTTCACCTTTAACCATCAGTCATAACTAATACAACCGCTGCGATATCGTGTTCCAGCGGAGGAGGATGAGATGTTCCACATTAAAAACAACTTTGCCACTGCTGCTGCCCTGATCGCTCTTCTCGCATCTCCGGTTGCGTTCGCCAGGGACGACAATACGAATCCACTTACGGGTCACATTGGCACCAATGCTTCCGATGAAACCCCGGAGTCGATCAAACTTCGCAGCGGTTCTGGTGACCCGATTGCAGGCAGAGAAAAATCACAATTGTGTCAGGGCTGCCATGGTGAAGAAGGCCACAGCACCGAGCCACTGGTTCCCAAGCTCGCTGGACAATACGCCGTATATATCGCAAAAGAGCTCCGCAATTACCAGGCAGGCGTACGTACACACCAGATCATGAACGCAATGGCCGGGACGATCAACGATGACGATCTAGCTGATATCGCCGCGTATTTTGCCAGCCAGACCAAAATGAAAGGCGGCGGCTCGGAGAACCCAATCGGAAAGAAGATATTTCAAAAAGGAAACATAGGCAAGATGGTGCTTGGCTGTATCAATTGTCACGGTGTGAACGGCAAGGGCCTGACTCCCAACACTTCGCTTTTCCCGGTCATCGGTGGACAGCAAAAGGAATACATACGGGGGCAACTCATTAATTTCAGGAAAGGTGATCGCACCAACAGCCCGAACGCAATCATGAACAAAATCACCAAGAATCTGACTGATGCCGAAATCGACGGTCTGGCAGAGTATGTATCCGGGCAGTAGCCGGTTCTATATACAGTCGCTTCTTCGCCATGATGCAACCTTGAACAAAGCCGTAACACAAGGTTCATCCAGAAGGTCATGGTGGTCGGAGGCCAGCCTTCGCAGCAACATCCACATACATCTTCAAATTGCAGCTTTGTTCCGTTGTTAATAATATGTTGGCGCAGCAACAGTTAATGGAAATAGTCCCAGCTTGTACTCCCCAATGACGTGGGCAAATAACGTGTTTATTGTTAATAAAATATTTTCCGCTGGCCTGACCCTAATCTCTCTGTTCATAGTCACTGCTGTGTACGCCGAGGGTAGTGGCTCCATATCCCCTCCCAGGAATCCATTGGTAAATGAGCTTCTCACTTTGCGCGACAAGAGCATACCCACCAAGATCGGCGATCCAATTGCGGGCAGGGAGAAATCTCAGCTATGCCAAGGCTGCCATGGCGAGTTCGGTATTAGCTCCACACGCCTCATTCCCAAACTCGCCGGACAATATAGCCAATATATTGAAAAGCAAGTACGGAATTATTGGGCCGGAACACGTTCACACCAGATCATGAACGCTGCAGCAGCTACCGTAAATGAGGCTGACCTGCCCGATGTTGCCGCGTATTTCGCACGCCAAACCAGAATGATAGGCGATGGCTCGGAAGGCAATCCGGTCGGTAAAAACATATACTTGCGCGGTGAGGCATCCAAACTGATACTCGCTTGCGTCAATTGCCACGGTATAAAGGGAAAAGGCCTAGATCCAAGTATTTCAATGTTCCCGGTGATTGGTGGTCAACATAGTGATTACATACGCAAACAGCTCGTTGATTTCAGGGGGCGCAGTCGCACAAACAGCCCGAACGGCATTATGAACACAATTGCCAAGGAATTGACTGATGCCGAGATCGATGCGGTGGCGGATTATGTTTCAAGGCAATAGCAAATGCGCTAGAAAATAGATTGGTAGACGCTACTTGCTTTATAAACAAACTTTTCTGCTTTTTGCCGTATTACCTATAACCATCCTTTCGGCTTACAGTAAAGCCGTCTCTTCCTCGACCTTCGTTACAAATGATCTGTCCGCGAAGGTCGATGTGGCTATACCGGCACCTTCCCCACAACTGCACGTTGCCATGAAAGCTGATCATGTCATGGTCGCCGAATTGAAGGCTGACAAGCCCAGCGTCAATATCCCCGATGAACCAAAAAATCCGGTTCCAGATGGAAATACAGCAGCAAAAATCAACCCCATCATGCCTAGCCCAGACGCCCAGGTCAGAGGCTGGGAGAAATCAGAGTTGTGCCGAGCCTGCCATGGAGAGAAAGGTAACAGTATCGAACCACTGATTCCAAAACTCGCGGGGCAATATAGCAAGTATATTTCCAAGCAAATCCACGATTTTAAGACTGACGAACGCACTCACCAGATCATGAGTGTGGTAGCAATGACCGTTAGTGAGAACGATGTGGATGATATCGCCGCTTATTTCGCCAGCCAACCCAAGATGAATTCAAGCGGCCAGGGTAACCCTGTTGGTGAAAGCATCTTTCTAAACGGCAACTCGACCACCACTTTGGCCCCCTGCATCTATTGCCACGGTAAAAACGGGAAAGGACTGACCCCCAATTCATCAACTTTTCCGGTGATCGGCGGCCAGCATAAGGAATATATAAGAAAACAACTAAAGGATTTCAGGGGAAAAATTCGCAACAATAGCCCGGGCCGCATCATGAACACGATTACGAAGTCACTGACTGATGACGAGATCGAAGCGTTGGCAGATTATATTTCTAAGCAATAGTCACTTTGCCTCTTCACGCTGGCGCAATACGCGCCATAACCAACCGCCAAACAATAGCAATGCCAATACACCCAGCCATAACGGCCAGTAAGCCGGATGATTCCATTCGTGGCGCAACATTTCGCGCTGCTTTGCATCCACCCGCCAGTATTTGAGTTTATTGTTTGCCATGATGTTCGCTTTGACGTTATGCAGCCAGCCGTGTAGCAACACATAACTCTTGGGATGATAGCCCCAAAGCCACGGTGAATCGCGGCGCAGAATTTCCAGCATCCGGTCAATGATATCCTGCCGCGCCGGGCTGTTTTCCATGTTCTTCATCTGATTGAAAAGCACGTCATATTCCGGGTTGCTGTAATTGGCGGCATTTTCTCCATCCTTGCCCACCTTGGTTTGTGCGCCGTTTAACAGAAACAAAAAGTTTTCAGGGTCCGGATAATCAGCATTCCAGCCCCAGTAGAACATCTGCGTGTCGCCCTTACGTATCTTGTCCTGGAAACGGTTGTAGTCAGTGCTGCGCACCACTAACTGCACATTGAGCTTGTCAAACTGTTTGCGCAGCCAGTCGAGTCGGGATTTGCTTCCCACACCGGTAGGTGTTGTATCCAGATTGATGACCAGCGGTTGATGAGTTTGCGCATCCAGGCCATTCGGATATCCAGCTTCAGCAAGCAATTGTTTTGCTTCTTCTATGGATTTGCGTTTCGGTTCACCGTTCTTCCATTCATACACATAATGATTGATGCCCGCCTCACCCTCGCGATAACCGAAGATGCCCGGCGGGATCGGCGACTGTGCGGCAATGCCGCGACCATTGGCAAAGATCGAAACGAACTCCTCGAAGTCCACCGCAATCGCGATTGCCTGACGCAGCTTGCGCGCTTTTTCACCACCACCCCCGATTGTTGCATCCAGCCAATTGAAGCCCGTATACATTGTGGAGGTTGCCACCGAGGTGGACAACGAGATGCCCTGTACCTTCATCTCGTTGGTCACCGCCGCCTCGCCGCCGACGCTGACCTGAACCGCCTGATCGAAACTGTCAGAACTGATGCCGGAAGCATCGTAATACCCCTGCAAAAACTTGTTCCAGTAGGGAATGGTTTCCTTTTCCAGGCTGAACACCACTTGGTCGATCAGCGGCAATGGCTTGCCAGCATCTGCCAGCAATCCAGCCTGTGCGTCGCCTGCCTCGCCATCTGTGGGATAGCGTTCGCTGTCGTAATAGGGGTTGCGGTTTAATACCATGCGTTGGTTGGGATTATTTTCGGACAAATAATAGGGCCCGCTACCCACTGCCACCAATCCAGCGCAAGG
>Ga0315270_10000200_pt1 | contig 34653 bp, 23 predicted proteins | sample C1_bottom_MG_FD_204932 | JGI IMG/M metagenome (GOLD analysis project Ga0315270, IMG submission 204932) | Sediment microbial communities from Yellowstone Lake, YNP, Wyoming, USA - C1_bottom | ecosystem: Environmental > Aquatic > Freshwater > Lake > Sediment | place: USA: Wyoming | collected... | reverse complement strand
AAAACGCGCAGAGCAGACCGGCCGCCACGACTTGGTGCACCGCATCGTGCGCCCCGACGGCACAGTGCGTCATGTGCACGAATTGGCGCAAATGGAAACCGATGCGCAGGGGAATCGGTTGCGAATGACCGGCACCGTGCAGGACATCACCGAGCGGGTCGAGGCCGAAGTGCGGCTACACGAAACAGAGGAACGTTTTGCTTTTGCCGTAGAGGGCGCGGGCGACGGCGTTTGGGACTGGGACATCTTCAGCGGCAGGATGGTCTTGTCCGGTCAATACGAGGCCATGCTCGGCTATAAAAATGGCGAAATCGCGCCGACCATCGACGCCTGGATCGATAGCGTCCACCCGGACGACCTGAAGCGCACGCAACGCAAACTCCAGGACTATTTGGACGGCAAGGATCCGGCCTACGTCGTGGAACTACGTCTGCGTTGCAAGGATGGCGGCTATAAATGGATCCTGTGCCGCGGCACCGTGATCGAGCGCGACGGTGCGGGCAAGCCAAGGCGCATGATCGGTATCCACAGCGATATTAGCGAGCGTAAGTTGGATGAGCAGGCGTTGATTGCCGCACGCGAGCAGGCGGACCGCGCCAATCAGGCCAAGTCGGAATTTCTTTCCAGCATGAGCCATGAATTGCGTACGCCGATGAATGCCATCCTCGGCTTTGGGCAACTCATGGAGTACGACAGCACGTTGTCCGAGGAACACCAGGACAATGTGCAGGAGATCCTCAAGGCCGGCCATCATCTGCTGGGGCTTATCAATGAAGTGTTGGATTTGGCTAAGGTTGAGTCCGGTCACATCGATCTGTCGCTGGAACCGGTGGAAGTGTGTCCTATTGTCGAAGAATGCCTGAGCCTAGTGCGCACCCTGGCCGATAAGCGCGACATTCAATTGGGTCACAGCGGAATCAAGGGTGCGGCGGTGCGGGCTGACCGTACGCGACTCAAACAGGTGTTGCTCAACCTGTTGTCCAATGCCATCAAGTACAACCGCGATGGTGGCAGTGTGAAAATGGATCTGCAACGTGAAGGAGCCGATCGCCTGCGTATCCGGATAACGGATACTGGCCTAGGAATTCCAGCTGAGCGACAGGCGGAACTGTTTCAGCCCTTCAGCCGTCTTGGTGCGGAGGCCACCGAGATCGAAGGCACCGGCATCGGCTTGACCATCACCCGGCGCATTGTCGAGATGATGGGCGGCACGGTGGATGTGGAGAGCGAAGTTGGTGTTGGCAGCACTTTTTGGATTGAGCTGCCCTTAGAAGCGCTGGCGGATCAGGAGGGCGGTAATGCCCCTGTGGCGACAGGCAAGTTGCATGCACCGAAATTGCCGCATGGGACGGCGCAGCACACCGTACTCTACATCGAGGATAACCCGGCCAACATCAAGCTGGTGGCGCAGATACTTGGCCGCCGCTCGCACATCCACCTACTCACGGCACACACGCCCGAGTTGGGTATCGAATTGGCCTTGGCGCGCCATCCTAAACTGATTCTGCTCGACATCAACATGCCGGGCATGGATGGTTACCAAGTGCTGGAGATTTTCAAAGCAGATGCGACCCTGCAACAAATTCCCATCATTGCCATTACCGCCAACGCCATGCCACGCGATATCGAACGCGGCATGGCGGCAGGATTTGTCGAGTACCTGACCAAGCCGCTGGATGTCATGAAATTTCATGCGATGATCGATCGATTGCTCAGTGTTAAGCAGGTATGAAACAGGGTTGAGATGTTAAGCCATGATGGAAAAATAGAGGCAAATCACCAACCGCAGTACACGCTGCCTAAGGCGCAGAATATAGCGCACGGCAAGCGTGTGGGAGTTGCCGATGATACGACCAAGCCCTTGGGCTTTACGGAGGATAAGATTTGAGTGCCACACCCAAGGTCAAACATCGCATCCTCATCGTTGACGACGAGCCGGCAAACCTCAAGCTACTGGATCGGATGTTGCGTGCTCAAGGATATCAAGACCTAGTATTGGTGGAAGATCCGCGTGAGGTGCTGGGCGTTTATCAGGCGGCACGGCCCGACTTGATCCTGCTCGACATTAACATGCCGCACCTCGATGGTTACCAAGTGATGGAGCAATTAAAGGCGCTGAATGATCCGTTATTGCCGCCCATCGTCATTTTGACCGCACAGAGCAGCAAGGATTACCTGCTGCGCGCCCTGGCCGCCGGCGCGCGCGATTTTGTCTCTAAACCATTTGATCGCAACGAACTGTTGATGCGCGTGCGCAACCTGCTGGATGCGCAATTGGCGCACCGCTTGGTGCATGACCAGAAGGCGGTGCTGGAGGATATGGTGCAGGCGCGCACGGCGGAGTTGCGACGCACCCGTCTGCAAGTGGTGCAGCGTTTGGGCATGGCAGCCGAGTATCGCGATGAGGAGACCGGCAACCATATCCTGCGCATGAGCCACATCTGCGCCTTGCTCGCGCGCGCCATCGGCTGGAGCGAGGCCGATTGCGAATTGATCCTGCATGCCAGCCCGATGCACGACATCGGCAAGATCGGCATTGCCGACGCCATCTTACTCAAGCCGGGCAAGTTCGAGCCGCATGAGTGGGCGATCATGCAGACGCATGCCGCGATTGGCGCGAAGTTGCTCGACGGCGACGATTCCGATTTGCTGCGCCTGGCACGCGAGATTGCGCTCAGCCACCACGAAAAATGGGACGGTAGCGGTTACCCAAACGGACTGGTGGGCGAGGCGATCCCGCAATCCGGGCGCATCGCGGCACTGGCCGATGTGTTTGATGCGCTGACTTCAGCCCGACCGTATAAAAAGCCTTGGCCGGTGGCCGATGCGGTGGCGCTGATCCAGGAAAACAGCGGCAAGCATTTCGATCCGGCACTGGTCGTAGTCTTCATGCAACACTTGCCCGATATCCAAAAAATCTGTGCGCTTTTCGCCGAACACAAGGAATAAAAATAACCATGCAAGCTCCGGTATTCCCCGAAAATGAATTGCAACGTTTGCAAGCGTTGCGCGAACGCACGTTACTGGATACCCCGGATGAGGAGCGCTTCGATCGTCTGACGCGCCTCGCGCAACAGATGTTCGGTTGTCAAATTGCCTTGGTTTCGCTGGTCGATGCAAAGCGCCAATGGTTCAAGTCGCGCCAAGGTCTGGATGCCTGTGAGACCGGTCGAGATGTTTCATTCTGCGGACATGCCATTTTGGGCGACGAAATATTTTTAGTGGCCGATGCCAGCAAGGATATGCGCTTTGCGGACAATCCCTTGGTGACCGGGGGGCCGTGCATCCGTTTCTATGCGGGTGCGCCGCTGCGTACGGCGGACGGTTATCGCATCGGTACGCTGTGCATCATAGACGCCAAGCCACGGCACATGACGGAACAGGAACTGCACAACCTGCGCGACCTGGCCGATTGCGTAGAAAATGAAATTAACCAAGTGGAAATCCAGCAACAAAAACAGGCGCTGAACCAGTTTAAGAGCACGCTCGACCGCACGCTGGACTGCGTGTTTATGTTTGACGCCAAGACTTTGCTTTTCTTTTACGCCAACCAGGGCGCCTTGTTGCAGGTCGGATACAGTCTGGACGAATTGCGTTCTATGCATCCTTATGACATCAAGCCGGAAATTTCTGAGACGCAATTTCATACGCTGATTGTTCCGCTGTTGTCCGGAGCACAAGCATCGCTTACCTTTGAGACCGTGCACCAGCACAAGAATGGTCAGCGCATGCCGGTGGAGATATTTCTGCAATACATTGCCCCGGTGGGCGAGCAGGCGCGTTTTGTGGTCATTGTGCGCGATATCACGGAGCGCAAGTTAGCCGAGACAGAGCGCGACCGTATTGCCAATTTTTTGAACAATATATTGGAAGCGGCTTCGGAAGTTTCCATTATTGCGTCGGATCCACAGGGCTTGATTACGACCTTCAATCGCGGCGCTGAACGCTTGCTCGGCTACAGCGCCGAGGAGATGGTAGGTAAGCAGAGTCCGGCCATCATCCATTTGCCGGATGAGGTGGTAGCGCGCGGCAAGGAGTTGAGCGCGAAACTCAATCGTCCGATTGAGGGTTTCCGGATCTTTGTCGATAAAGCTGAACGCGAAGGATCGGAAAAGCGCGATTGGACTTATGTGCATAAATCAGGCCGCCAAATTCCGGTGTCGCTCGTGGTGACGACCATGCGCAGCAGTCGCGGCGAAATCATCGGTTATCTCGGTATCGCCGATGATATCTCCGAGCGCAAACAAGCTGAAACCGCCATGCGCGAACAGGCTCAGCACACGCAGGCGATTCTCGACAACATGGTAGATGGCATTATTACCATCGACGAAGCCGGTATCATTCATTCGTTCAATCCGGCAGCCGAACATATTTTTGGTTATCTGCCTGAGCAGGTCATGGGGCAGAACGTCAAGATGCTGATGCCGAATCCAAACCGCGATGCACACGATAGTTATCTGCGCAATTACCAGTCCACAGGTGTGGCGCGCATTATCGGTATTGGCCGTGAAGTCGAGGGTCAGCGCAAGGATGGCAGCCTGTTTCCGATGGACTTGGCGATCTCCGAGATTACGCACCAGGGCAAACCCATGTATATCGGTATGGTACGCGACATCACCGAACGCAAGCGCGCGGAACGCATGAAGAGCGAGTTTGTTTCAACTGTCAGCCATGAGTTACGCACGCCGCTTACCGCCATTTCCGGTGCATTGGGTTTGGTCGCCAGCGGTACGCTGGGCGAGATGCAGTTACAGGCACGACAGATGATCGAGATTGCCTATAAGAACAGTCAACGCCTGACGCACTTGATCAACGACCTGTTGGATATGGAAAAGATTGCGGCGGGAAAGCTGCATTTTGATATGCAAGGACATTCGTTGTTACCCATGATCGAGCAGGCGCTGGAGGCGAATCGCGCCTATAGCGCCGAGCGCAAAGTGACGCTGGCGCTGCGAGGCGATGTGCCGGCTGTGGTGGTGCGGGTGGACAGCCAACGCCTGATGCAGGTGCTCTCAAATCTACTGTCGAATGCCATCAAATATTCGCCGCAAGCAGGTCAGGTGGAGATCGACGTGGAACAACGCGATACATCGGTACGCGTGACGGTGAACGATCATGGGCCTGGTATCCCAGCGGAATTTCGCGCGCGCATTTTCCAGAAATTCGCCCAAGCCGATTCTTCGGATACGCGCCAGAAAGGCGGCACCGGTCTAGGGTTGGCCATCACCCGTGAGTTGGTGGAACGCATGGGTGGTCGTATCGGCTTCGATTCGACGGAGGGTCAAGGCAGTCGCTTTTATTTTGAGCTGCCGTTGTGGTCGGCACAGGAGGGTGCAACATCGGCTGCGAATGAGAAGCTTCTAGCGGATGATGCGCTCCATATCCTGGTGGTGGAAGACGAACCGGACGTCGCTCAATTATTGGGCCTGATGTTTACACGGGCCGGCTATGCGGTCGATATCGCCATTACCGGCGCCCAGGCGCTGGAGGCGCTGCAAAACAAACGCTACGCCGCGATGAGCCTGGACTTGATGTTGCCGGACATCAGCGGTCTGGAAATTATTCGCTGGGCACGGCAACGTCAGGAAACGCAGGATATGCCGATTGTCGTGGTGTCGGCCAAAATGGAGGAAGGTCGCTTGGCGATCAACGGCGATTTTTCCGGTATCGACTGGCTCGGCAAGCCCATTGATGAGGGCCGGCTGTTGGCTGTGGTGGATCGACAGCTAGCGCATGTCAGCGAAGAACGTCCACGCGTGCTGCATGTGGAGGACGATGTCGATCTGCATCAGATCGTGCGTGGCATGGTCGATGGGCGTTTCGATTTCGAGCTGGCGACTACCTTGCACGAGGCGCGAGCGCGGGTGGCGCTGGAACGTTTTGATGCGGTAATACTGGATCTGATCCTGCCGGATGGTTCTGGTTGGGACTTGTTGCCGATGATCAGGTTGCGTCAGCCGGGCGCTCGGGTGATTATCCTGTCCGGCGCCGACATGACGTTGGAGCAGGCACGTAAAGTGGATGCAGTATTGTCGAAGTCACGGGTTACGCCGCAGGAATTAATTGCGGCCATGAATGCCCGCATTCGCTTCACGAAGCCCTGAAGCGATGCACCATGCGGCGTAGATCGCCAAGCCATTCTTGCTTGAGCTGTGCGCCATAACGTAGTGCGATATAGCGTTGGGTGATTGCTTCGATCTGTGGCGCTAAATCGGGGCGCAGCATTTTGGCGCGAACCGCGAAGTCGAGCGGGCCTTCGGCATCAGCACGCACGATACCGGCCTGCCCGAGCCGGTCGCAATACTTGGCATAGGCGCGCACTACTTGATCGCGCACCAGGCTGCGTCGCCGCAGTGTGAATAGTGCGAGCACGCTAAATACACTGCCAAGTCCGATCATCAAATACAACACCAAGTCCTGCCAGGACAAAATACCGAAACCCAGTCGCGCGAAGAATGAGACTTGGCGCTCCTGGTCGTAACCCAGTACCCATTGGTTCCAATCGTTGTTGAAGGCATCCCAGGAGAATTTGAGCTGCTTCATCCAGGGGCTGGGATTTTGCAGGAATTGCGGTAGCGCTTCGCCCAGCGGCAGTGCATTGGCAATGCCTTGTTCGACGCGGTTGGGCGCGACCGCCGCCGTAGGATCAACGCGCACCCAGCCGCGTGCGTCGCTCCAAACTTCTGCCCAGGCATGTGCATCGGCTTGGCGCACGATCAGGTAATTGCCCAGCTTGTTGAATTCGCCACCTTGATAACCAGTCACCACGCGCGCTGGGATGCCGGCGGCGCGCATCAGAAATGTAAAACTACTGGCATAGTGTTCGCAAAAGCCACGCTTGGTGTCGAACAAGAATTCATCGACGCTATGAGCACCCAGGCGCGGCGGACGTAAGGTGTAGACATAGGTGTCGTTGTGAAATTTCGCCAATATTTTTTGGATGAAATCCTGGTCGTCGCGGCTACTGGCGCGCAACTGGCTGGCGAACGCGCGTGCGCGTGGATTGCTGTGTGCCGGCAAACTTTGGGCGCGGGGCAGATCCTCGGCATCGCTGTCGAGCGTATTACCCAGGCTGGTATAGGCAGTAGCGCTATAGCGTTTGCGTTGCTGCACATTTTCTTTTTGCGTGACGCTGAAATCAGTGTTGAGTTGGCTACCCGATGGCAAGGACGCGGGGTCAGGAAAATCCATTACCGGTAGCCATGGTTTGTTATGCGCTTCGAGTGTCAAAGTGTAACGAATGGGCGTACCTTGGCCTTGCAATGTGCCGATCAAAGGTTGCGTGCGACTGGTGCGCCAGGTATAACCGTCGAAGCGATCCATGACCAGTACGCGAAAATAGCGCTGTGCTGCTGGTGGAATGGAGCTTGCATAGGCAACGCGGAATGCAACGCTGTCCGATTGCGCGAGCTGGCTGATCATGCCCGGCGACATGCTGTCGGACAAGCCGGTCTGTCCAGCCGTGGCATCGTTCGGTAGGCTCCATAGCGGACCGCTAATGCGTGGAAACAGTAAGAACAGCACCAGCATGACGGGCACTGCTTGCAGCAGCATTTTTGCACTTAGCTTGAATTGCGCAAGCCAAGGCAGTTGTGCACGTGGTTGGCTGAAGGCGATCAACAGCGTGGTGAAGAGCCACGCCACCAGCAATAGGTAAGCTGCAATCAGCAGACTTTGGCTGTAAAGAAAATGCGTAAGCAATAAAAAATAACCTAAGAACACGATCAACCACACATCGCGTTCGTTCTTGGTTTCCAGCAATTTCAGCGTCACCATCAGCGTCAGCAAGGCCACGCCGGCTTCGCGTCCGAATAGGGTTTTGTATTGCAATAGGACGCCGAGTACTGCGGCGATAGCGAGCGTGAACAGTAGCCATTTGCGTGGCAGCGCAATGCGGTTACGCGCCATCATATAGCGCCAGGCGAGGATTGCCGTGCTCAGGACGGTAAGCCATGGTGGCAGATGCGCGGTGTGCGGTGCGATCACCAGTACTAGGCTGAGCAGCAAGCCATAGAGCAGGGGGCGTGCTGGCCAGTCGGGATTAGTTTGCATCTTCGATGCCAAATAGCGCCAAGGCTTTCAAGCAACGCTCACGTTGGGCGACGCTTAAGTCTGGTTCGAAAAATTGGCCTGGTAGGCACAGGCCGTAAGCTTGTTGGCTGCGTTCTGCTTCCAGCACCATGCCCGTCAAGCGCGACAAACGCGTCTCGGGATCGGCATCGTTCAGCTTGTGCCAATCGAACCAAAGGACAGTGCTAGCAGGTGCGACGAATTGCTTGGTCAATAGATGATCGCTCTTGGTCGAGGCTTTCCATGCCACATGGCGCGGCGCGTCTCCGCGGCGATATTCGCGAAGCGCGGAAAAATCGTCCGCACCTTCTTGTTGTGTGTTGCGTGTACCGCCTTGTTCGCGGTGTTCGCCCATCGCCGGCAATTCGCAAGGTAGCGGGCGCGGATAGACCAAGCAGCGCGTGCCGAAATCGACATAGCTCCAGGCGCGAAACAAACCCAGGGGAAAATTGCTGAATACGGTAAAGCGGCCTGGGCGCAACCAACCGCGCTGTGGAGCGCTGAGCGCAATGGCTATGCTATGTGCTCCCGGCTCCAGTAAATCGACCCAGGCCGGTGCCTGCTTCTTGAAATGCAGGCCGATGGCCGGGCGTGGCCCGGATGCTTGTAGGCTGATAAAAAATTGCGCCATGTCGCCGGCGAATACCGGCGGCGCTGCGACTGGCTCTATTTGTATCCCGCGCAAATTGCGGTAAGTGTGCAGTAAAGCCACATGGCCTAGGCCTGCCAATAAAAACGTTAAAACAAAGCCCAGGCTCAAGGCGTAGTTGATCGAACCCAATAACAACAACAGCAACAACAGGCCAAAGAACAAACCGCGCCGCGTCGGTAGAATAAAGATGCGGCGGCGATCCAAGATGGCACGCCCCGGATCGAGGCGCGGGCCGCGAATCAAGTTCGAGAGCACGGGAAAGAGCTTGGAGAGTAGGTTTGATGGCATCGTGCGTGGAGCTAAAGGATCAGCATGAATTGGAATTCGTGATCTCTGTGGCAAATCGCTTTTAAGGAATTGCAACCGAACCCAGCAAGGCTTGCGCAGCATTACTCCCTGATTCGTTGCCGCTGGCGGGACGCAAGCGATGGCCGGCAACGGCGACAAATACGGCTTGCACATCTTCCGGCAGCACGTTGCGCCGGCCGTGCAGCATGGCCCAGGCTTGTGCGCTGCGAATCAGACTGATACCGCCGCGCGGTGATAGGCCGAGGCTGAAGCGCGCGTTTTGGCGCGTGGCGGCAATTAGGGCTTGCACATAATCCACGAGAGCATCGGATAGATGTACGCCACTGACTTCGGTTTGCAGCGCTGCGAGATCGTTGGCTTCCAGCATGGGCGTTAGCTGCGCCAGCATCGCGCGCCGGTCTTGGCCGATGAGTAGGGCGCGCTCCGCTTGGCGATCGGGATAGCCCAGCTCAATGCGCAACAGGAAACGATCGAGCTGTGATTCCGGCAAGGGAAAAGTGCCGACTTGGTGCGAGGGATTTTGTGTGGCGATCACGAAGAATGGCTCGGGTAATTTTCGCGTCTCGCCTTCGGCTGTGACTTGATGTTCTTCCATTGCTTCCAGCAAGGCGCTCTGTGCCTTGGGTGTGGCGCGATTGATTTCGTCGGCCAGGATGACTTGCGAAAAGATGGGGCCGGGATGGAACACGAAGCCATTGCGTTCGCGATCGTATACCGAAACACCCAGCAGATCGGCTGGCAGCAGATCGCTGGTGAACTGGATACGGTGAAATTGCAGGCCGAGAATTTGCGCCAGTAGGTGCGCCAGCGTGGTTTTGCCCATGCCGGGCAAATCTTCGATTAGCAAATGACCGCGTGCCAGCAAGCAGGTCAGGGCGAGGCGGATCTGGTGTTCCTTGCCCAGGATGATCTGCGCGGCCTGTTGTACGGCTTGCTGGAGTTTTGCAATGGGGGGTGGCGTGTGTGCGTTCATCATGAAGTTTAACGTACCGGAATGGCCAAGGTTGAGGAAAATCGGCTATGTGCTAATAAATCCGCGGTGCGCGCAGTTTTTCTTGCGCCAGTGCGCGGTAGGTTTTCAGACGGCGTGGGTCGATGTCGCCGGCGGCAACGGCGCTATCCAATGCGCAGCCTGGTTCGACCAAGTGCCGACAATTATGGAAGCGGCACTGCCCGAGAAATGGGCGAAACTCGATAAAGGCCGGAGCGATGTCTTCCACTTGCAAATGATGCAGGCCGAATTCCTGTAATCCTGGCGAGTCGATGATATGGCTGTCGGCGTCCAAGTGATACAACGTGGCCTCGGTAGTGGTGTGCTTGCCGGAGTCGAGAGCGGCCGAGATGTCGCCCTCGCGTACTTTGGCATCGGGCAGGAGGGCGTTGATCAGGGTGGATTTCCCCATGCCCGATTGCCCCACCAAGACACTGGCGTGATGTGTCAGTTGTTGTCGCAGTGGCGTTACGTCTTGCTTGGCGCATAGCGGCAGTAGCGGGTAACCCAGCGATTCATATAAGGCTAGGGTTTGGCGCGCGGCGGCACTTTCCGGTAGGTCGGTTTTATTCAACACGATCAGGGCGCGGATGCCGCTGGTTTCTGCGGCCACTAGGCAGCGATTGATCAGCTCTTCGTAAAAACTCGGCACGGCCGCTACTACGATCACGATTTGATCGACATTGCTGGCGATGATTTTTTCACGGTAAAGATCAGAGCGATAAAGTTGAGCGCTGCGCTGCGCGATACGTTCGATCACGCCTTGGTCGGGCGCGGTGAGGGCAATGTCGACGTGGTCACCGCAGGCTGTGCCGGTCTTTTTGCCGCGTGTGACACAGGAGATGATGCGGCCATCCTCTAGTTCGGCACGATAGTGCTTGCCGTGCGCGGCAATGATTAAGCCGTGAAGGAGGGCCGTGTTTTTGGATACTGATTTTTTTACCACTGAGTTCACTGGAAAAAGTAGGCGAACAGGGTAAATGCGGCTGTGCGTTTAGAGGGCAAACAGGGCATCAATTTTCGCGGCGCAGATGAAGTCGTTTGCAGAAAGGCCGCCGATGGCGTGGGTGGTGTAGCGCACACGGCATTTGTTGTAACTGACTTCCAGGTCGGGGTGATGATCTTCGCGATGCGAGACCCAGGCCACCGCATTCACAAAGGCCATGGCCTCGTAATAATTCTTGAAGCGATAGGTTTTGGCGATCTCGCCGTTCACGGCTTCCCAGCCCTGGAGTTGCGCCAGATTCGTTCTCACTTCGGCATCGGTGAGCGCAGGGACACCACCTTCGCAGGGCTTGCATTTTCCTTTAGAGAGATCGCATACGCTGGCCACGCCCCATCTTCCTTATTTGAATTTGTAATAAGTTTTGTTGAGATATGCGGCCACATCGGTCTCGTCGTCAGGGAACCAGCCCGCACCGGTGTTGGCGTTGCAGCCGGAGACGCGGGCTGCAAGCTGACTGGCCGTTTTTACCTTGCGATCGGCGCGGGTATAGACAGCGCTACCGTCACCCTTGAACATCGAAACATGGCAGGCCACACATTGCTTGTCCGCCAGGGTCTTGCCCTTGGCGACGTCGCCTTTGTCGAAGGGCGTGGCTTGAGCGGATGCGGCGGCGAACAGGACAGATAGCAAAAGTAAGTTACGCATGAGTGGCTCCTTAAGTTGAAAACGTTTGTAAACGCGCGATGCGAATGCCGGCGGGGGGGTGAGAATCGTAGAATGCAGAATGCACCGGGTCTGGTGTCAGCGTGGAGGCGTTGTCCTCATAGAGCTTGACCAATGCTTGGATGAGTGCTGCGGCAGTGGCGGTCTGCGCCGCGTATTGATCGGCCTCGAACTCATGTTGGCGCGATAGGCGCGCCAACAGCGGCTGTAGCAAGAAGGTGAACACCGGACTCACGGTGATAAATAGTAGTAGAGCGGTCGCAGTATTTTGCGTTGTCACGCCCAAGCCGTTATAGAACCAGCTTGCCTGCATCAGCAGAGCCAATACCCATAAAGCTGCCAAACTGCCGGCAAATAGCCACACCATGCGCTTGACGATATGGCGACGCTTGAAGTGACCGAGTTCGTGTGCCAGCACCGCTTCGATTTCCTCGGTGCTGAGATTTTTCAGTAGGGTGTCGAAAAATACGATGCGTTTGGTCTTGCCGAAACCACTGAAATAGGCGTTTCCGTGGCTGCTACGCTTGGAACCGTCCATTACGAACAGGCCGCTGGCGTGGAAGCCGCATTTGGTCAGCAAGGCTTCGATGCGTGCCTTGAGTGGTGCATCTTCCAAGGGTTGAAATTTGTTGAACAACGGTGCGATGAAGCTGGGATAAATCGCCATGACCAGGAGATTGAAGGCCATCCAGGCCAACCAGACATACAGCCACCAGTATGCGCCCATGGCGCCCATCAGCCACAACACGCCCAGTAGCAGCGGCCCACCCATGGCCAGGGCCAGCGCGGTTTGCTTGAACAAGTCCAGGGCGTACAGTTTTGGGGTGATCTTATTGAAACCGAATCGTACTTCGATGACGAAGGTGCGATACAGGCTCAAGGGAATGTCCAGCGCGGCCATCAGCAGCAAAGCGCTTAGGATTAGCGCGGCGCCTTCTAACAAGGGCGAATTGAAGCGCCCTTGCCAGGCTTGCGCCAGGAATTCCAGACCGCCGCCCAGGGTAAATAACAGGAGCACCAACGCTTCAATGGCGTGCTGCAGAATCGAGACGCGGGTCTTGGCAACGGTGTAGTCTGCGGCCTTTTGGTGTGCGGTCAGGCCGATTTTGTCGCTGAAGGCGGCGGGGACTTGCGCCTTATGCGCTAGAATGTGAGCAATATGTCGGCGTGAGAGCCAGATTTGTAGCGCTAAGGTCAAACCCAACGCGGCGAGAAAAATCAGGGTGAAAAGGTGCATGCTGATAGGGTCATTTCAAAAAAATTAGGAAAACATTATGGCACAAGAGTCGAACAATAATAATCATCTAGTCTGGATAGACATGGAAATGAGCGGTCTGTTCCCGGACACCGACCGAATTATCGAGGTTGCGCTGGTGGTAACGGATTCCGAGCTGAATGTCATCGCGGAATCGCCTGCCTTGGTGGTGCATCAGGACAACGCGGTGCTGGATGGCATGGACGATTGGAATAAATCGACCCATGGTCGTTCTGGCTTGATCGATAAAGTGCGTGCTTCGACTATGGCTGAGGCCGAGGTTGAGGCGCAAATGATTGCCTTTCTGGAACCTTTGGTCGGCAAGGGCAAGTCGCCGATGTGCGGCAATTCGATCTGCCAGGATCGGCGTTTTCTGGCGCGTTATATGCCTATGTTGGAAGCGTACTTTCATTATCGCAATCTGGATGTTTCGACCTTTAAGGAGTTGGTGAAGCGTTGGAAACCAGAGATCGCTTCCGGCGTAACCAAGGAAGGCAAGCACACCGCCTTGGCGGATATTTATGAATCGATTGCGGAATTGAAATATTACCGCGAGCATTTCATCAAGGCATAGGCGTCTATGTCGGAAGCAAATCCGCATCGTCGCTCCGGTGTCATCATGCTCTGGATTGCATGGCTGCTAGTTTTGGGTGGCGGTTGGTGGTTGGCCGATCATTGGATGGGACGTCAGGCGAATCCGAATCAAACCCCGTCGCTGAATGCCGGCGGTGCGGTGGTGTTGGAGCGGAATCGGCAAGGACATTATGTCGCGACCGGAGAAATCAATGGTCACCAAGTCACGTTTTTACTCGATACCGGCGCAACTTCTGTCGCATTATCTTCGCATTTGGCGCGTGAACTGGGTCTAACGCGCGGTGCAGCGATCCAAGTGGATACCGCAAATGGCATCGCCACCGGTTTTCAAACGCGGCTTAATTCGGTGCGCCTAGGTGACATTGTGGTGCATGAAGTTGGTGCGATTTTTTCCGATGGTATGATGGATGATACTGTTTTGCTGGGTATGAGTTTCTTGAAACACCTTGAATTTACCCAGCGCGAGGGCCAGCTCATTCTGCGCGCTTTGCATTGACTGGCTTATTTTGTCGGCGTTTCCTATGATGATGGTACAAAGTTTGTACCTGCACTTCAGTCAAGGATTTCTAGCGCCGATGCAGAAGAATAACGATTGGGAGTTGCCATGAAATCGGGTAGTACGTTCAATATCGAAGTGACCCCCAAAATTCCGCGCAAGATGGCGCGTCTGGAAGAGTTGGCGAACAACCTGTGGTATAGCTGGGATAAGCCGACGCGCACGCTATTCGCGCGCTTGCATCCGGGCTTGTGGGGCGTGGTCGGGCATAATCCGCGCGTGTTCCTGCGCCGCATTGACGAGCAGCGTTTAGTCGACGCGATCGACGATCAGGTGTTCTTAGCGACTTATAACCGCGTGCTGTCGGCTTACGATACCTATCATAGCGAGCCGATGCGCGCGCCCAACCATGAAGAGCTGAAAGAAAGCGACCTCATCGCTTATTTCTGTTTCGAGTTTGGCTTTCACGAAAGTTTTCCAATTTATTCCGGCGGACTGGGAATTTTGGCCGGCGATCACTGTAAGGCGGCAAGCGATATGCGTTTGCCGTTCGTTGCGGTGGGCTTACTGTATCGCCAGGGTTACTTTACGCAGACCATTGATGGCGATGGACGGCAAGTTGCGAGCTATGCCGATTCAGACTTTGATGACTTGCCGATCCGTCCGGCGCAACACGACGATGGTTCTGAAATGAAAATCGTCGTTTCCATGCTGGGGCGCACGGTGACGGTCAAAGTGTGGGAGGCCACGGTCGGCCATGTGCGCATGGTTTTGCTCGATACGGATCTGGAAGAGAATACGCTGGAAGATCGTGATATTGCGCATCAGCTGTATGGTGGTGATCGCAATATGCGCATCCAGCAGGAAATCATGCTCGGCGTCGGCGGCGTGCGCGCGCTAGATGCGTTGGGCCTGAAGCCGACGGTGTGGCATATCAACGAAGGCCATGCAGCCTTTCTGGTGCTGGAACGTATTCGCATGCTGCGCGCGCAAGGCCTGGATTTTGCCAGTGCCCTGGAGGCGGTAGCGGTGAACACGGTATTTACCACGCACACGCCGGTGCCGGCTGGGCACGATCATTTCAGCGAAGGCATGATTGAGGCGTATTTCCATGACATGCTGCCGGAGCTGGGACTTTCGCATCAGCAGTTCATGGCCTTGGGTCACAAGAGCGATGGCCCGGATTTCAACATGACGGCGTTGGCTTTGCGCGGTTCGCGCCACCACAACGGCGTGTCGCGCATTCATGGCGGCGTGTCCTCGCACATTTGTTCTGATTTGTGGCCACAGATTGATCCTGGCGAAAGCCCGATGAGCTATGTCACTAATGGCGTGCATGTCCCGACTTTTCTGGCGGTCGAGTGGGCAGATTTGTTCGACCACTATTTGGGATATGAATGGCGGCACCGCATGTCGGATGTCGAATACTGGTCGAAGATCGAGGCCATTCCCGATCACTTGTTCTGGAGTGTGCACCAGTCACTCAAGTCGCAAATGTTACAAATGATCCGCACGCGCCTGACTCAGCAGCATATGCGCAACCAAGGTTCGGAAGCACATTTGGATCGCATGTTCCGCTTGGGCGATTCAAGTAATCCGAATGTGCTGACCATCGGCTTTGCGCGACGCTTCGCTACGTATAAGCGCGCGACGCTGTTATTCGAAAACCTGGATTGGTTGCGCGAAATCCTGTCGGACGAGGAGCGTCCCGTATTGTTCCTGTTTGCCGGCAAGGCACATCCAGCTGATCACCCCGGGCAGGAATTGATACGTCAGGTATATAGCATCATGCATATGCCTGAATTTGTTGGCAAAGTGCTGATGATCGAAGGTTTTGACCTTGGTTTGTCGCGGCGCATGGTGTCGGGCGTGGATGTGTGGCTGAACACGCCGATCTATCCCCTGGAGGCGTCCGGCACGTCGGGCATGAAGGCTGGCATCAACGGCGTAATCAATTTGTCCGTCATGGATGGCTGGTGGGGCGAGGGCTACGACGGCAAGAATGGTTGGGCAATCAAGCCACCGCCGGAATACATGGACGAGTACCGGCGCAATAAAGAGGATAGCCAGACCTTGTATGAGTTGCTACAAGACCATGTGATCCCGCTTTATTATCAGCGCGATAAATTGGGTTATTCCGCTGAATGGGTGAAGATGGCCAAGCACTCGGTGGCATCCTTGTTGCCGCGCTTTAATGCCAGCCGTATGGTGGGCGAATACGTTGCCGACTTTTATTTGCCGGCGAGCAAACGCTGGCGCTTGTATGCGCAGAACAACTTTGAAAATGCGCGCACTCTGGCGGAATGGAAGACGCGTATCCGCGCTGCCTGGCCGCGCGTGAGCATGCATCGCATCGATACGCCGAAAAAGCGCATTCAATTTGGCGATGCGGTAAATTTCGAGGTGCTGGTGAATTTGAACGGCTTGCAGCCTGCGGACGTGGTGGTGGAGATGTTGCTGTCGCGACCGAACAAAGAGGATAACAAGGATTTTCGCCACTACCGGTTTGATTTTTCCGGAATGAACGAGAGCACGGGCGAGCACCGTTTCACCATGGAGCTCGCGCCGAATCTCTGCGGGCGGCTGGATTACAAGTTTCGCATTTATCCGGCACACGGATTGCTGACACATCCGTTGGAGATGGGCTTGATGGTGTGGTTGTAGCGGAGCATCAAGCGCTTAGGTATCGACAACAAATGAAAACGGCGACCTGAAGGTCGCCGTTTTTGTCGTCAACTGATCGAACTCAGCTGCGGTTCATGCCCATCTCAGAGAGCTTGAGCTGGGGGCGCTTAGGATCCGGCCAGTCGATGTGGAACATCTCGCCGCGCGGCTGATCGGTGCGTTCGTAGGTGTGGGCGCCGAAGAAGTCGCGTTGCGCCTGCAGCAGGTTCGCGGGTAAGGTCTCGCTGCGGTAGCTGTCGAAGTACGAGAGTGCCGAAGCAAACACTGGAACCGGCGTGCCGTCGAGTGCTGCGCGGGCCACGACCTTGCGCCAGTTGTTTTGCGACGCGGTGACCTTGCCGGCGAAATACGGATCGAGCAGCAGGTTCTGCAGCTTGGGGTTGTTCTCGAAGGCTTCGGTGATCTTCTGCAGGAACCCGGCGCGGATGATGCAGCCGCCGCGGAAGATCTTGGCCAGCTCGCCGAGCTTGAGGCCCCAGTTGTATTCTTGCGACGCCGCCGCGTAGAGCGCGAAGCCCTGCGCGTAGCAGCACAGCTTCGAGCAGTAGAGCGCGTCACGCACGGCGTCGACGGTGATCTCTACGGCCTTGCCCAGACCCTCGGAGCCCTTGAGCAGCTTGCTGGCGGCGACACGCTCGTCTTTGATTGCCGAGATGCAGCGCGCGAACACGGCTTCGGCGACGGAGGACGCAGGGACGCCGAGGTCGAGGGCGTTGATCGAGGTCCACTTGCCCGTGCCCTTTTGGCCGGCGGTGTCGAGGACGATATCGACGAAGGGCTTGCCGGTGACCGGATCCTTTTGCTGCAACACGTCGGCGCTGATCTCGATGAGGAAGGAGTTCAGGTCGCCCTTGTTCCACTCGGTCATGATCGCGGAGATCTCGGCGGGACTCTTGCCCAGCGAGTTGCGCAGGATTGAGTAGGCCTCGCAGATGAGCTGCATGTCGCCGTACTCGATGCCGTTGTGCACCATCTTCACGTAGTGGCCGGCGCCGTCGGGTCCGACGTACGTCGTGCAAGGAACGCCACCCTTGACGGGCTTGCCGGGGGCAGCGCCTTCGAGGGGCTTGCCGGTCTTCTCGTCGACCTTGGCCGCGCAGGCCATCCACACGGGCTTGAGGATTTCCCAGGACTCGGGCTTGCCACCGGGCATGAGCGATGGGCCGAAGCGCGCACCTTCTTCGCCGCCGCTGACGCCGGAGCCGACGAAGAGCAGGCCCTTTTCAGTCAGGGCTTTCTCGCGGCGGATGGTGTCGGTGTAGAGCGCGTTGCCGCCGTCGACGATGACGTCGCCCTTGTCGAGCAAGGGGACGAGCGAGTCGATGACCGCGTCGGTGGGCTTGCCGGCCTTGACTAGAATAACGATGCGGCGGGGCTGTTTGATCGATGCGACGAAATCTTTGAGTTCAGCGGCGGGCACAAGGCCGCCGCCGGTATCGCCGAAGACCTTGGGTGGATTTGCGTCGACGAACGTCTCGGTGGTCGCGGTGGTGCGGTTGTATACGGCGACTTGGAAGCCGTGGTCGGCCATGTTGAGAACGAGGTTTTGGCCCATAACGGCCAGGCCAACGAGGCCGACATCGGCGGAATTAGGGGTGGGTTTTCCAAACGCCATATTTTATGGTCTCCTGGGGGGCTGAGGGGTCGGGGATCAGACGTCGAAGGATAGGGATTTCAACGTCACTTTGTTATTACGTTATTATCAACGGCACTTTTTTTAGTTTCCTGAGTTTTTCCGTCTCAGTCAATCTGTATTTGTGCCGAAGAACCTCAAAATCCGCCCCTGCCTGTCCGTTGTGCGCAACTGGTGTAATTAGGGGCGGAGGAAATTTGCTTGTCACGTAACCCAGGCAGGAACTGTCCCGTGACAAGCGCTTGCTCGTCTTGCTAATCCCTCGTCAGCGCGGGGGCTCAGGCGGTCAGGGTACGGTAGAGTTTCAAATATTCCTGTGCGCTGTTTTCCCAGGAGAAGTCCTTGGCCATGCCGGCCAGCTGTAACTGTCGCCATAGCGCTGGTTCGTGGCGGTAGAGATGCACGGCGTGGCGCAGGGCCGCAATGCAGCTGTGAAAATGCATATCGTAAAACAATATGCCGCTGGCCGAACTGGCGGCGAGGTTGTGCGTGGTGGCATCGACGATGGTGTCCGCCAATCCGCCGGTTGCATGCGCCACCGGTGGCGTGCCGTAGCGCTGACTGTACATTTGATTCAGGCCGCACGGTTCGAAGCGTGAGGGCATGAAGAATATGTCGGCGCCGGCCTCAATGCGATGCGATAGCCCTTCGTCGTAGCCGATCGTGACGCTGATACGTCCCGGGTTTTGTTGTGCCAATGTGGCAAAGGCTCGTTCCTGATCTTTGTCGCCGCTGCCGAGGAGTGCGAATTGCACGCCCTCGCGTACCAAATCTTGCATCACGCCCAGCACGACATCCGACCCTTTTTGATACGTAATGCGCGAAATGATCGCGACCAAAGGCGTGTCTGCTGCGGCTTGCAAGCCCAAGGCCTGTTGCAGTGCGGCCTTATTGAGCGTTTTATTGTTTAAATGTTGTGCGTCATAGCTGTGTGGAAGATGCGGGTCGTGCTCTGGCCCCCATTCCTGTGCGTCGATGCCGTTGACGATGCCGCTGAGTACGCCGCGTCGCTGAGATAACAATCCCTGCATGCCAAAGCCTAGGGCATCATGCTGAATTTCCTGGGCGTAGGTGGGGCTGACGGTGGTGATGCGGTCACTGTAAAACAATCCGGCTTTTAGAAAAGACAGCTGGCCGTAGTACTCCAGCCCTTGCATTTTGAAGCTTTCAGGCGGCAGCTTGAGGGTAGGCACCAGATCCGCGCCGAACACGCCTTGGTAGGCGAGGTTGTGGATGGTCATGATGCTCGCCGCCTTTCGCCCGGGCCAAAAGCGTAGATAGGCTGGCGCGAGTCCGGTCTGCCAGTCGTTGCAATGCACCAGGTCGGGTTGCCAGGCGGTGGTGTTGGCGTTGCTACCCAACCAGGCGGCGACATAGGACAGTAAACCGAAACGCAACGCATTATCCGGCCAATCGCTACCGCTGGACATTTGGTAGGGCCCGCCATCCCGATTAAAGAAGGCGTCGCAAGCGACGATAAGGAGCGGTAAGGCCGTGCCTGGCAGGTTTGATTCTACGAGGTGGATATCCCCAGGCCCAAAAGGGTTGGGGAGGACGGCGAAGGTGTCGCTGTGGCGGCATTTATCCCACACCTCGCGGTAGCCTGGGAGTAGCACCTTGATATCGACGCCCTGGGCAAGCAAAGCTGCGGGTAAGGCGCCGGAGACATCGGCAAGACCGCCGGTTTTCATCAGCGGATGGGCCTCGGAGGTCGCGAATAATACTTTTGGGTTGCTTGCGCTTGTCATGGTTTAATTGCTGAAACTGGTACGCTACAATGTTTTTATCGGTTCAGTATAACAAAGTAAGCGTTGCGCTTCCCATCGGTGATGTTAACGAGATAAGGATCATAAAATGAAAATCTGCATGATCAGTTTGGGTCAGATGGGTGGCAAAATAACGTGGCGCTTAAGCGATCCTAAATAGCCATGAAAAAAAATTCCGCAACGGAAGCACCATGTAGCTTCGTGATTTTCGGGGCCACCGGAAATCTATCGCAGATCAAGCTGCTGCCCGCGTTGTATCACTTGGAGCGGGCAAAGCGCTTGCCGGCGGAAATGAGTTTGTTTGCTTTTGGCCGGCGGCCGTTTTCGCAGGATGATTGGCGCGCTTTGATGGAAGAAGCGCTACGTAAAAAGTTGGGCGATAAATTCGATGCTGATTTGTTCGACAAGTTCGCCCAGCGTTTTTCGTATGTGCAGGGCGAACTGCACCGGCACGAGGATTACCATAAGCTGAAAGAAGCGCTTGCTACGCCGAAGATGGGCAGTTGTACCAATGTAATTTTTTATCTGGCGATCAAGCCGACCGAATTCGGTGCCGTGATCAACAATTTGGATAAGTCCGGCCTGAACAAGCCGCGCGGTCTGCATCGCATCGTGGTGGAAAAACCTTTTGGCGAAGACATCGAAACAGCGCAAATGTTGAATGGCTTACTACACAAGCACTTCGACGAAGAGCAGGTGTATCGCATCGACCATTATTTAGGCAAAGAGTCAGTGCAAAATCTGTTAGTGTTCCGCTTTGCTAATACCCTGATCGAGCCGCTGTGGAATCGTAACTTCATCGACCATGTACAGATTACCGTGGCCGAGGATGTCGGTATCGGCAAGCGTGCGGATTATTACGACAAAGCCGGTGCTATGCGCGACATGCTGCAAAATCATTTGATGCAGTTGTTGACGGTGGTGGCGATGGAGCCGCCAGCCAGTTTGGATGCCGATGCCGTGCGCGACGAAAAAGTAAAAGTGTTGCGTTCGATCCGCCCGATTTCCAAGCGTTCAGTGCACGCGCATGCGTTTCGAGCTCAGTATGCGGCCGGAACGGTGAATGGTGAACAAGTGCCGGCCTATGCGGACGAGGAGGGCGTTGAGAAAGACTCCATCACGGAAACTTTCGCCGCCGCCAAATTTTATATCGATAACTGGCGCTGGCGTGGCGTGCCATTTTATTTGCGCACCGGTAAGCGCATGGCGAAGCAGACTTCGATGATCGCTATCCGTTTCAAGCACCCACCGCAACAGTTGTTCCGTGAGACGCCAGTGGAAACCATTGCGCCCAACTGGGTGTTGCTGTCCTTGCAGCCCGAGGAAAGCATGCACATGGAAATTCACGTCAAGAAGCCGGGCTTGGAGATGGATACGCGGGTGCTGAAGCTGAATGCCTCGTATTTGGGCACTGGTGAGTCGGCACTCGATGCCTATGAAAATTTGTTGCTGGATGTGATCGAGGGCGATCGCACACTGTTCATTCGTTTCGACGAGGTGGAGTGGGCATGGCGCGTGGTCGATCCCATTCTTAAGTACTGGGCCATGGAGCGTGACTACATCCACACCTATCCGGCCGGTACCTGGGGCTTGCATGAGTCAGGGCGTTTGTTTGATGGCGAAGATCAGGAATGGCGCAACGAAGTTTAGGCGTAATGGAGCCGTCATGGTGGGTATGCTTGCTGTAATTGGGGGAGGTCATGTTGCGCTGGCAATGGTATGAACAGGAAATCGAGGTGCGCCAGGCGGCGACCCAGATCATCGCCCTAGCGGCGGCAGAAGCTATCAAGGCGCGCGGCGCATTCCATGTCGTGTTGGCAGGCGGCAGTACGCCACGCGCGGTGTACCAAACATTGAATGCGTTGCCGACGGACTGGTCCGCTTGGCATGTCTATTTTGGCGATGAACGTGTGTTGCCCGCCGACCACCCGGATCGCAATAGTGTTATGGCACAAAATGCCTGGCTGGCGCAGTCACCGATTCCAGTGCAGCAAATTCATCCGATTCCTACTGAGCTTGGCATCGAGGCAGCCCGCGCCGGCTATTTAAAAACCTTGGCGCCGCTGGGCGCATTCGATTTGGTATTGCTGGGCCTGGGCGAGGATGGGCATACCGCGAGCTTGTTTCCTGGTCATGATTTTGGTGCAACGCAGGATGCGTCTGATGTGCTGTTGGTAAATGATGCGCCGAAGCCACCGTCTGAGCGCATCTCCTTGAGTGCCAATCGGTTATCGAATGCGCATATTGTGCTGTTTTTGGTCACCGGTGCAGGCAAGCGCGAGGCGGTCAAGCGCTGGATGTCGGGCGAGGCAATACCGGCCGCGGCAATTCAATGTGCGAACGGTGTCGATGTGTTGTTGGATCGTGCTGCCTGGCCAGATTAAGCCATTCTTAAACGGGGCAAATTCGCCCTAGTCAGCTTCCGGAAGACGTTTGCGGGTAAAATTGGCGCTTATGTCAGCCCCGTCTTTTATCCATCTGCGTCTGCATTCCGAGTTTTCCATGGTCGATGGCATTGTACGCATCGATGAGGCGGTTGCGCGTGCCAGTACGGATGCCATGCCAGCCTTGGCGCTCACTGATCTCGGCAATACTTTCGCGCTAGTCAAACTGTACACAGCAGCGCGCGCCAAGGGTATCAAGCCCATCATCGGATGCGATGTGTGGATTAGCAATGATGCCAATCGCGACCAAGCCGGACGCGTGCTCTTGTTGTGCCGCAATCGCGTCGGATATCACAATTTATGCGAATTGCTATCGCGCGCGTATCGCGAGAATCAGCACCGTGGCCGCGCCGAATTGCGCAAAGAATGGTTTTCGGAAATGGGCAGCGAAGGCCTAATCGCGCTTTCCGGTGCACATTTGGGCGACATTGGCCAAGCGTTGTTGCAGCAAGATACCGAACGTGCACGGATCTTGGCGCAGGAGTGGGCTGCGCTGTTCCCGGGCAGCTTTTATATAGAGCTACAACGCCCAGCGGCGCCCCAAGCGGATGTGCATGTGGCGCAAGCGGTTACTCTGGCGAGCAGCCTGAATTTACCTGTGGTCGCGACGCATCCGATCCAATTTCTCAATCGCGAAGATTACAAGGCGCATGAGGCGCGGGTGTGTATCGCCGAGGGCAATATGCTGGGCGATCAACGCCGACCGCATCTGTTTACCGAGGAGCAGTATTTCAAGACGCAGGCGGAAATGGCCGCGCTGTTTACCGATATTCCGGAGGCGCTGTTTAACAGCGTGGAGATTGCCAAACGTTGTAACCTGATCGTGGAGTTGGGCAAGCCCAAGCTGCCGCAATTTCCGACGCCGAACGGCGAAAGCTTGGATGATTACATGTTGGTGCAGTCACAGCTCGGATTGGTGCAGCGCTTGCAGCAGTTATTTGTCGATCCGATATTGTGCGAACAAAAGCGCCCGGAATACGAGGCGCGCTTGCTGTTCGAGGCCAAGACTATTATCCAAATGGGTTTCTCCGGTTACTTTTTGATCGTGGCCGATTTTATCAATTGGGCTAAGCACAATGGCGTACCGGTGGGGCCGGGGCGCGGTTCGGGCGCAGGTTCGCTGATTGCTTATTGTCTCGGCATTACCGATCTTGATCCGCTGCGCTATGACTTACTGTTCGAGCGTTTCTTGAATCCGGAGCGGGTATCCATGCCCGACTTCGACGTCGATTTCTGCCAAGATGGGCGCGAACGTGTGATCGAGTATGTGCGCAAAAAATATGGTTCGGATTCGGTTTCGCAAATCGTAACCTTCGGCACGATGGCAGCGAAAGCAGTGGTGCGCGATGTAGGGCGGGTGCTGGATCTTCCTTATAACTTTGTTGATCAGTTAGCTAAGCTAATCCCATTCGAACTGGGCATGACCCTGGAGAAGGCTAAGCTACAAGAGCCGCAAATCGTCGAACGCATCGAAAAAGAAGAAGAAGTGGCCGAGCTGTGGACCTTGGGTGAAAAGCTCGAAGGCATGGCGCGTAACGTTGGCATGCACGCCGGCGGCGTGTTGATCGCACCAGGAAAGATTACCGACTTTTGCCCAACCTATAACGCTCAGGGCTCGGAGTCTGTGGTCAGTCAGTTCGACAAGGATGATGTGGAATTGGCTGGCCTGGTGAAGTTCGACTTTTTGGGCTTGCGTACGCTGACGATCATCGATTGGGCTGTTCGTTTTATTCATGCGTTGAATCTCAAAGAGGCGGACGCGCAGTTCAATATCGAGACGATCCCGCTCGATGATGTCCCTTCATTTAGACTGCTCAAGGCTTGTAACACTACGGCGGTGTTTCAGTTGGAAAGTCGCGGCATGAAAGATTTGATCCGGCGCCTGCAGCCGGACAACTTCGAGGACATCATCGCACTGGTGGCCTTGTTCCGCCCAGGTCCCTTGCAGTCTGGCATGGTGGACGATTTCATCAACCGTAAACATGGCCGCGCGCGCGTTGATTTCATGCATCCGAAATTGGAGACCGTGCTCAAGCCAACTTATGGCGTGATTGTGTACCAGGAGCAGGTAATGCAAATCGCGCAGATATTGGGCGGCTATACGCTCGGTTCTGCCGACTTGCTGCGGCGTGCTATGGGTAAGAAAAAAGCCGAAGAGATGGCCAAACATCGCTCAATTTTCGTCGATGGTGCTGTGGAGCGCGGTGTGGAACCCAAACTCGCTACCGATCTATTCAACTTGATGGAAAAATTTGCTGAGTACGGTTTTAATAAATCGCACTCCGCTGCATATGCCTTGGTGGCGTATCAAACCGCTTATTTGAAGGCGCATTATCCGGCGGCATTCATGGCTGCCACACTCACAGCCGATATGGGTGATACCGATAAAGTGTTTAGCCTGTACGACGATTGCATGTGTAACAAGCTGGAACTCCTTCCGCCAGATGTGAATTTCAGCGAATATCGTTTTGTACCGTTGAACCAAACACAAATTCGCTATGGCCTGGGTGCAATCAAAGGTACCGGCGAGGCGGCCATCAACTCCATCTTGCAAGCACGTCAGCAAGATGGCCCATTCAAAGATTTGTTCAATTTTTGTCGGCGTATCGACAAGCGCATCGTCAATCGGCGTGTGATCGAGGCTCTCGTATGCGCGGGTGCTTTCGATACCATCAATGATCATCGCGCCAGTCTGATGGCTTCCGTGGGCCATGCCTTGGAAGCGGCTGAGCAGGCGGCGAGCAATGCCAATCAAGCCAGCTTGTTTGGCGGTCTTGAGGCTTCTGGCGAGATGGATAACCAGCTCGTAGGCTGTGCGCGCTGGCCAGAAAAGGAATTGCTTCAATTCGAGAAGAAAAGTCTGGGCTTTTATTTTAGCGGCCACCCCTTTGATTCATACGCGCCGGATATTTCTGCTTTTGTAAAAACAAAATTATCCACGCTGGCGCCGAAGCCGGAAAAGCAGCTCATTGCAGGCATTATCTATGCATTGCGCACACAAATGACCCGGCGCGGCAAAATGGCTTTTGTGGCTTTGGACGATGGGGAGGCGCAAATTGAGGTGGCAGTGTTCAACGAGGTCTATGAACGGTACCGCGATATTTTGCGAGAAGATCAGTTGCTGTTGATTGAGGGTAAGGTCAGCAAGGACGACTATTCCGGTGGCCTGCGTGTGTCGGCTGACACCTTGTACGACTTGGCGGGCGCGCGCACTCGCTTCGCTAAGGGCATGCGTTTGAAGCTGAACGGGCAAGCTAATGCCGCCAAGCTCAAGGAGCTGCTTGATCCTTACCGGCAAGTGAACGTTGAGACGGGGTGTTTGGTCACAGTGAGCTACAAAAACAACAATGCTTACTGCGAAATGGCGCTCGGCCCAGCTTGGCGGGTGCAGCTGCAAGAGGGGCTGATCATCTCCCTACAAGGTTGGCTGTCAGCAGAGAATGTGGCGATACAGTATTAACAGCTTCCGTCTTAAATGTCATGCGCGGCCGAAAAACATTCATGTAATTCATTGTATCAAAACACTTAATAAATAGTTCTAAAGTTTTTTGTGGTCTCGCCGCAAAAGAATTCAAGGTAGGCGTTGAATTCCGCTTGCACAGATAATTAAAATATTAGATAATTCTTATGTCTGTATGAACTTTGTTTGAGTAGTTTGTGTTGTCTCCTCCATCCTCCTCCTTTGGTGGATTTTAAGCGCGGTTTTTAAACCGCGCTTTTTTTTGCCTAAAATTTGCCGTCAGCTTACAAATAGAGAATTAAGTAATTGATTTCAAATGGTTGATAAAGGGATGAAATCTTTATATTGACCATGACCATCTGCAATCTCGATGTGCTCAACATGAGCGCCAAGTGGGCCGTGTCGAGCCCAATCGATTAAATGTGCCAAAGATGCCGCATTTCCTTGCAGCATGGCCTCTAACGAACCATCATTACGGTTACGTACCCAACCAGTTACATGCAGTCGCTCTGCCTCGCGGCACATCGATACACGAAAAAATACGCCTTGTACTCGACCAAAAACAAGCAGATGTTTCGTCAAAATTGTTGGCGATGCTGTGGTCAAGTCCATGATTTGAGTGAAAACGCAAGTAGCTTCGGACTATTTACAAAATAACAAATGTTGTTCATTGTTATGCGATGTTTCAAGTTTTTCTACTGAAAAGAAAACTTGAAACAATATAAATACTAAAAGGAGACAATACAATGTTAATCAACACCAAACGAATAGCGTTTGCCGGGCTGCTTGCAGCTTTGATCGGCTTGGGTGGCTGCGCTACAGTCGACACGCAGTCCGCAAAATCGAACTCGCCAATCAAGACCGTTTATCACATCAATAACAGTGCTGTGGCTGGGGTGGCGATGAACAACATCAAAAATCACTTGTCAGCCGATCCGACCGTAAAAATTGTTGTAGTTACCCATGGTAAGGGCATCGATTTTTTACTTGATGGTGCTACGGATGCCAAAGGCAATCCCTACAACATCAATGTAGAAGAATTGCAAGCTAAGGGAGTGGATTTCCGCGTCTGCAACAACACCCTGGTATCGCGCAAGATCGATCCTAAGACTGTATTGCCGGGTGCAACAATCGTTCCTTCGGGTGTTGCGGAGTTAGGTAAGCTCCAAAACGCCGAAGGTTTTGTGTATATCAAACCCTAAACCATTACATTGATTTGTATATAAGGAGATAGCAATGACTAAATTAGTAAAAGGGTTCTTGGTTCTGGTGGCTTTCTTGGGTCTCAGCAGTGCAGCATTTGCCGAAACAAAAGCGGTTTATCATATTAACGACAGCGCAGTGGCTAGCGTGGCGATGAATAATATCAAGAACCATTTGAACGCTGATCCGGGCGTGAAAATTGTTGTAGTTACCCATGGTAAGGGCATTGATTTCTTGCTGGATGGTGCAGCCGATGCCAAGGGCAACCCCTACAACATCAATGTCGAGGAACTGCAAGCCAAAGGCGTGGACTTCCGCGTTTGCAACAACACCCTGGTATCACGCAAAATCGATCCTAAAACGGTGTTGCCGGGCGCGAACATTGTTCCTTCGGGCGTGGCTGAATTGGCCAAGCTGCAAGCCAATGAAGGATTTGTATACGTCAAGCCTTAAGGCTTAGCCTGCTTGAATCAAAAAAGCGGCCTAGCGCCGCTTTTTTGTTGCGTGCTTACTTGACGCGCATGCCTGGTTGCGCGCCAGAATCTGGGCTGAGAATATACAGCCCCGGCCCCTCGCCAGAAGCAGCGAGCACCATGCCTTCCGATAATCCGAATTTCATTTTGCGCGGGGCGAGATTGGCTACCATCACTGTTAGCCGACCAACCAGTGTGCTGGGCTCGTAGGCTGATTTGATCCCGGCGAATACTGTGCGCGGTTTTTCTTCGCCAATATCCAGCGTGAGCTTGAGCAGTTTTTCCGCGCCTTCTACATGTTCTGCGTTGATGATTTTTGCAATGCGCAAATCAATCTTGCTGAAGTCGTCGATGCCAATAGTTGGGGATTCGGGAGTCGCCTGTTTTGCTTCGGTTGGTGCGGCGTGATGCACTTGCGCCTCGGCATGGCGCGTGGGCGAGTGCTCGGTCGGCGCCAGCGATTCCTTATTGGCCGCGAGCAGGGCATCGATTTGCTTAGCATCGACGCGTGTCATCAAGTGCTGGTAGTGATTGATCGAATGACCTTCGGGCAGCAATGTTTGGCTATCTTTCCACGTGAGAGGAGGAATATTTAGGAATGCTTCAATCGATTCCGCTAATTTGGGTAGAACTGGCTTTAGATAGATGGTCAAGACCCGAAACATCTGGATGGCATTGGTGCAGATCCAATGCAATTCCTGCGACAGTTCCGGATTTTTGGCGACATTCCATGGTGCGGCATTATCTACATATTTATTGACGTCATCGGTGAGTGCCATGATTTCACGCAAGGCGAAGTTGTAATCTCGGCGCTCATACATTTGCGCCAAAGTTTCTGCATACTGCTGGAGCTTTTCAATTGGATAGACGGGATTTCCGCCCGATAACTTGCCAGCAAAGCGTTTGGTGATGAATCCCGCGCATCGACTGGCAATGTTGATGTACTTCCCCACTAGGTCGCTGTTCACGCGCGCCACAAAATCGTCGAGATTGAGGTCGATGTCCTCCATCGTGCTGTTAAGCTTGGCAGCGAAGTAGTAACGTAGCCATTCCGGATTCAGGCCTTGTTGCAAATAGCTTTCAGCGGTAATGAAAGTACCGCGTGACTTGGACATTTTTTGTCCGCCGACCGTGAGAAAGCCGTGCGCAAAAATTTTGGTCGGGGTGCGATAACCAGAGAAGGAAAGAACTGCAGGCCAGAATAGTGCGTGAAACGATAAAATATCCTTGCCGATGAAATGATACAGCTCCGGATTTGCACCTTCTTTCCAGTAGCTATCAAAATCGAAGCCCTTTTGCGCGCATAGATTTTTGAAGCTCGCCATGTAGCCAATTGGCGCATCCAGCCAGACATAAAAATACTTACCCGGGGCATCTGGTATCTCGAAACCGAAGTACGGTGCATTGCGCGAGATGTCCCAGCTTTGCAGGCCGCTATCCAGCCATTCGGCCATTTTGTTGGCAGCCTCAGGTTGTAGGTGTCCGGCACGGGTCCATTGCTTCAAAAATTCGGCACATTCACCTAGCTTAAAAAAATACTGTTCGGTGGTTTTTTTGATCGGCGTAGCACCAGAAACCGTCGAGTAGGGCTTGATTAAATCAGTTGGCGCATAGGTGGCACCACAGGCCTCGCAAGCGTCGCCGTATTGATCTTGTGCGTGACACTTTGGACATTCCCCTTTGATGAAACGATCCGCTAGAAATAGCTTTTTATCTGGGTCGTAGAGCTGTTCGATGCTGCGGATTTCGATCAGGCCTTTGTCGCGTAAGGTGCGGTAGATACCCTCGGACAGTTCGCGGTTTTCATCGGAGTTAGTCGAATAGTAATTGTCGAAGGCGATATTAAAACCAACGAAATCGCGTAGGTGTTCATCATGCGTCTTGTCGATTAAAGCTTGGGGCGTGATTCCTTCCTTTTCTGCGCGCAACATGATGGCCGTGCCATGTGTGTCGTCGGCACAGACATAATGGCAGGTATGACCATGCATTTTCTGGAAACGCACCCAAATGTCGGTTTGGATGTATTCGACCAGGTGGCCGATATGGATGCTGCCATTGGCGTAGGGCAGGGCCGAAGTTACCAGAATATTGCGCGTCATGAATAGGGAAGCCGTAACAGAAAGGGCGTATTCTAGCGGCCTTGGCGGTGGATCGCACCTTTCATCCTGGCGACACGCGCTTACCCTTGAAAAATCAGGGGTTATTCCGGGTTCGCAAGGGTAAAAAAATCCCGCGCTGGCCGGCAAAACCATTTAAAATCGCCCTTTTTCTAGTTGCCCAGGTTTCTTAAGGAGTAGTAAGCAATGTCGATTTCCGAGCTGCAAGTGCAAACTGCGTTGAAAGAACTGATTGATCCAAGTTTGCAAAAGGACTATGTCAGCGCCAAGGCAGCGCGCAATATCAAGATAGACGGCAATAACGTGACTCTGGATGTGGTTTTGCCCTTCCCAGCCAATAGCGTCATTGCTGAAATCAAACAACAGGTCGAGACCAAGTTGAAAGCCATGCCGGGCGTGGGTTCGGTTACGGCAAACGTTTCCTTCAAAATCGTGGCGCATGCGGCGCAGCGTGGTGTCAAGCCAGTTCCGGGTGTGCGCAATATTATTGCGGTCGCTTCAGGTAAGGGCGGCGTCGGTAAATCCACCACCGCCGTGAACCTAGCGTTGGCGCTGGCTGCCGAAGGCGCCAAGGTCGGTATTTTGGATGCGGATATTTATGGCCCGTCGCAGCCTACTATGCTGGGCATCAGCGGCAAACCTGAATCGGCAGATGGCGCGACGTTGGAACCGATGATGGGTCACGGCCTGCAAGCCATGTCGATCGGCTTCCTGATTGACGTCGAAACGCCGATGGTGTGGCGCGGCCCGATGGTGACGCAAGCCTTGGAACAATTGCTGAACCAGACTAATTGGCATGATTTGGATTACCTCGTGGTCGATTTGCCGCCAGGCACCGGCGACATACAACTGACGCTGGCGCAGCGTGTGCCAGTGACGGGTGCAGTGATCGTGACCACGCCGCAGGACATCGCGCTGATCGATGCGCGCAAAGGCCTTAAGATGTTCCAGAAGGTAAATATCCCTATTCTCGGCATCGTCGAGAATATGAGCCTGCACATTTGTTCCAAGTGCGGTCATGAAGAGCGCATTTTCGGCGAAGGTGGTGGCGATCGCATGGGTAAGGACTACGAAATCGAAATGCTGGGTTCCTTGCCGTTGGACATTCATATTCGCGAGCAAGCGGATTCAGGCAAGCCGACCGTAGCTGCTGATCCGGATGGCCGCGTATCGCAAATTTACAAGCTGATCGCACGTCGGGTTGCGGTGAAGATCGCCGACCTAGCACAAGACCATTCGGTAAAATTTCCAAGCATCGTGATTCAAAATACATAAGGAGGCTGGCGTGAGGCGTGAAGTGCGGGAGATTTTTCCCGATACCTCACCCTGCGCTCCTAAAGTATCCGGTGCAGGCCGGCATGACCCTGTCAGAGATTTGAACCGCACTACAAATATTCCGTTGTGTCCTTGCTCCGCACACCAATAGGAGGCGCCATGCGTTTTCGTTTTCCCGTATTTATCATTGATGAAGACTTCCGTACCGAGAATGCCAGTGGCTTCGGTGTGCGCGCACTGGCCAAGGCCATCGAGGATGAGGGCATGGAGGTACTGGGCGTAACCAGCTATGGTGACTTGTCCTCGTTCGCGCAGCAACAATCGCGTGCCTCGGCATTTATTTTGTCGATTGATGATGAGGAGCTTTCCGGTACGCCGGAGAAAGCGCAACAAGCATTAGCCAATTTACGTGCCTTCGTGGAAGAGATTCGCTTCCGTAATGCCGAGATCCCGATTTTTCTGCATGGCGAGACGCGTACCGCGCGGCATATTCCGAATGATATCTTGCGCGAACTGAACGGCTTTATCCATATGCTCGAAGATACGCCGGAATTTTTGGCGCGTTATATTGGGCGCGAAGCGCGTGCTTATCTCGACTCCATCGTGCCGCCGTTCTTTCGCGCCTTGACGCATTATGCCGCCGACGGTTCCTATTCCTGGCATTGCCCAGGACATTCCGGCGGTGTGGCGTTTTTGAAGAGCCCCATTGGGCAAATGTTCCATCAATTTTTCGGTGAGAACATGCTGCGCGCCGACGTTTGCAATGCCGTGGAAGAGCTTGGGCAACTACTCGATCACACCGGCCCAGTGGCTGCATCTGAGCACAACGCGGCGCGCATTTTCAACTGCGATCATTTGTTTTTCGTGACCAATGGCACTTCAGCCTCGAACAAGATGGTGTGGCACGCCACGGTTGCACCCAACGATATCGTGTTGGTGGATCGTAATTGCCATAAGTCGATTTTGCATTCGATTATTATGTGTGGTGCGATCCCAGTTTTCCTGACGCCAACACGCAATCACTACGGCATTATTGGCCCGATCCCGTTGGATGAGTTTCGACCGGAAAATATCCAGAAAAAAATTGATGCGCATCCTTTTGCCAAGGACATCAAGACCAAGCCACGTATTCTTACGATCACCCAAAGCACCTACGATGGGATCGTCTACAACGTTGATACCATCAAAGATCTGCTTGGCAGTTATATTGATACCCTGCATTTCGACGAAGCTTGGTTGCCGCATGCGACCTTCCATGATTTCTATAAAGGCATGCATGCCATCGGTAAGGACCGGCCGCGCTCCAAGGATGCTTTGGTATTCTCCACCCAATCTACGCACAAGCTGCTGGCCGGTTTGTCGCAAGCGTCGCAAATTTTGGTACAGGATTCGCAGAATCGTAAGCTCGACTACCACAGCTTCAATGAAGCTTATTTGATGCACACCTCGACCTCGCCGCAATACGCGATTGTCGCCTCGTGCGACGTGGCGGCGGCAATGATGGAGCCGCCCGGTGGTACCGCCTTGGTCGAGGAATCGATCCTGGAAGCGCTGGATTTCCGGCGCGCTATGCGCAAGGTTGATGGCGAGTTTGGTGATTCTTGGTGGTTCAAAGTGTGGGGTCCGGAACATCTTGCAGAAGAGGGTATCGGTGAGCGCGACGATTGGGTGTTGCGTGACAACGAGCGCTGGCACGGCTTTGGCTCTTTAGCCTCGGGATTCAATATGCTGGATCCGATCAAAGCCACCATCATTACCCCGGGTTTGGATGTGGATGGTGACTTCGCCGATTGGGGCGTACCGGCTGCTATTGTCACCAAGTATCTCGCCGAGCACGGCGTGATCGTGGAAAAGGCCGGCCTGTATTCTTTCTTTATCATGTTCACCATCGGCATCACCAAGGGCCGCTGGAATACCTTGCTCACCGCGCTACAACAATTCAAGGCTGATTTCGACGAGAACCAGCCCATGTGGCGCGTTCTGCCAGAGTTTGTTGCTAAGCACCCGCGCTATGAAAAGACCGGTTTTAAGGATTTGTGTGGGCAGATTCATGCCTTGTTCAAGGCCAATGATGTGGCGCGCCTCACCACCGAAATGTATTTGTCGGAAATGATGCCAGCCATGCGACCGGCCGATGCTTTCGCCAAAATGGCGCATCGTGAAATCGAACGGGTCGAGATTGATCAACTGGAAGGTCGTATTACCAGCGTCTTGTTAACGCCCTACCCACCGGGCATTCCCTTGCTGATTCCCGGAGAGCGTTTCAATTTGACTATTGTCCGCTACCTCAAATTTGCGCGTGAATTCAATCTACGTTTTCCAGGTTTTGAGACAGATATTCACGGCCTAGTTACGGAAGAGACGGATGGCGAGAAACGTTATTTTGTTGACTGTGTCGCATAGGGCTAGCACAAACCAGTTTCCAGGAGTGTATTAAGAAACGCTCTTAAGCTATTGGTAATATTAAAAAACCCTTGCCATAGGGTGATTGTTGGATGTAACTTAACGGTAATCTTTGCTGGGTGTACGTTTTCTACCCCAGATTTTTAATAAAAGAGCTTTCTGAACAATAAGTAAGCTAAAGATTACGGAGCAGATGTCGATGATAAAATGTATGAAGAATCTGATTTTATTTCTGGCCTCCTTTTTATTCGCCGCGTCTTTTGCGCAAGCAGATTGCAAAAAGGCGTTGAACGCGGATCATCTTGATTTTGGCGTCAAGACGGGGTTGCAGGAATACGACTGCCCCAAGGTGGCGGATCCGATTGCAGAGAAAATTCAGAAGTCTGAAACCAAGCAATTTGATACCAGCGTGCTGTCGCAAAACCTGCGCGGCGATCCGGAGTTAAGTTCTTCCATGGCCTTGATCGTGGACGAATCCACTGGCGAGATCATCTATGCCAAGAATGCTGATTCGCGTACTTCGATTGCTTCGATTACTAAGTTGATGACGGCCATGGTGACCTTGGACTCGCGCTTGCCGCTGAATGAAAAAGTTACCATTAGTAATGACGACATTGATCGTGTCAAAGGTACGCGTTCGCGGCTGGGCGTTGGTCTTGCGTTAACCCGGCGCGAGTTATTGCATTTGGCTTTAATGTCCTCTGAAAATCGTGCTGCTGCAGCATTGGCGCGTAGTTATCCCGGTGGTACGCATGCCTTCGTTGCAGCCATGAACCGTAAAGCGGCACGACTGGGCATGAATAGCACATACTTTGCAGATTCCTCCGGTCTGCGCAGCGAAAATCAGTCAACTGCAGAAGACCTAGCGCGCATGGTGCGTGCTGCGCATACTTACCCAATTATTCAAGAACTAACAACGACATCCTCCTATGATCTGCAGATGCCGATCTATAAGCGTGCGCGCTCTTTGGCCCATAGAAAACTCATATTGCGCAATGTAGCATTCCACAACACCAACAAATTGGTGAATGAAAAGGATTGGCAAATCGGGGTCTCTAAAACCGGTTTTATTTCCGAAGCAGGTCATTGCCTAGTGATGCAGGCTACGATTGCGAATCACCCTCTCATCATTGTTCTGCTCGATTCTGCAGGAAAGTA
>Ga0315270_10000198_pt1 | contig 34821 bp, 32 predicted proteins | sample C1_bottom_MG_FD_204932 | JGI IMG/M metagenome (GOLD analysis project Ga0315270, IMG submission 204932) | Sediment microbial communities from Yellowstone Lake, YNP, Wyoming, USA - C1_bottom | ecosystem: Environmental > Aquatic > Freshwater > Lake > Sediment | place: USA: Wyoming | collected... | reverse complement strand
ACCCTTGATCTTCAACCTGCGCAGCGATCCGTTCGAAGAGGCGCAACACACCGCCATGGACTACCAGCACTGGATGGTTGACCGCGTGTTCCTGCTCGTGCCGGCGCAGCAGTACGTCGGCAAGTTCCTCTCCACGTTCAAGGAATTCCCGCCGAGTCAGAAAGTCGGCAGCTTCAGTCTCGATAAGGTAATGGAGCAGCTCTCGGCCCCAGCCAACGGAAGCAACTGACGCTACGCTCAACGTAATGCTGAATTGATACAGCAGGCCGCATCTGTCCAAAGCAGGTGCGGTCTTTTTTATTTAGAGAGTCCTGATGGCACAGCCGGAGGCAAAGGCAACGGAGGAGCAATGAAAAATCCAAACCGAATCATGAAAACCACAGCCGAACGATCGGTGGCAGCAGCGGACGGTAAAGAGACCGGCACCCTCATGTCACGCGATGCAATTTCCCGGCGCGAGTTTCTGGCGGGTGCAGCAGCTATCAGTGTAACGATGCTCATGCCCGGATACCTCTGTGCGGCGCCGGCCGGAGCGAAGACCTTCACCATCCTGCACACCAACGACATGCACGCGAGCTTCATCGGCATGGGTCCTTCAGCGGATTACACCCCGTTCACGCTTAACGATGACACCACCCGTGGCGGCTACGCGCGGCTGGCCAGCCTGATCGCGCAGCGCACAGCCGTACGCAAGGAGGAGGGTCCGGTGTTGGTGCTCGATGCGGGCGACTACAGCATGGGCACGGCGTTCAGCGCCGCAACGCGCGAGACCGGCGGAGAGCTGCACCTGATGGGCAAGATGGGCTATGACGCCACCACTTTCGGCAATCATGAATTCGATCTCGGGCCGGCCGGACTGGGCAAGTCCATCGTCGCCGCCGTCAAGGCCGGCCGCATCCCGGCGGTGCTCGCCGCGAACACCAGTTTTTCCGGGAGCGATACCAGCCTGGCCGACCTCCAGGCGCTGAGCCGCAAAGGGGTGATCCGCCGGTATACGGTGATCGAGCGTGGCGGTCTGCGCTTCGGCATCTTTGGCAGCCTGGGCAAGGAGGCAATGATCTACACCAGTGGTGGAGCCACGACTTTTGCCGACCCCACTGCGGCGGCCAAGGAGGTGGTGAAGATCCTTCGCGAGACCGAGAAAGTCGATGTCGTCATCGCACTGAGCCACGGTGGTCTCGAGAAAGGAGCGGATGGTAGCTACCACGACGGCGAGGACGTGCGCCTGGCCCGGGACGTGCCGGGCATCGATGTGGTGATCAGCGGCCACAGCCACACGGAACTGACTGAGGCAATTATCGTCAACGGCCACACACCGGTAGTCCAGACCGGGAAAGAGAGCCGCAATCTCGGCGAACTGGTGATCGCGCTGGACGGGAACAAACTGACCGTCACATCGTACCGGCTCCTTCCAATCGACGACAGCATCGCCGGTGATCGGGCTATCGCCCATGACATCGAACAACTCAAGAAGTCGGTCAGTTCAGCAGCGTTCGCGTCGCGGGGCTACAGTATCGATCAGCCGCTGGCCATCGCACCGCGCGATCTGCCAAACACCTATACCGACATCGCTGCCGGCACGCTGCTGGCCAACCTTGTCACTGACTCCTTCCGTGCTGCCTCCAAGACCGACATCGGGTTCACCGCCAACGGCATGATGCGCGCCGGGATTTCCCGTGGCAAGACAGGCGTAGTGACGGTCTATGATGTATTCACCGTGGCACCGCTAGGCTCTGGCGTGATTGATCCGACCCCCGGCAGTACACTGGTGACCGGATATTTCAACGGTCAGGACCTCAAGAACCTGCTGGAATTCCTTCTCATCGATAACGCGGCCCATCCGGGCGAATATTTCCCCCGCGCCTCCGGCATGCGCTTCCGTTACGACCTAACACGCCCCCGCTTCGACGTGGTGACGGCTATCGAACTGGGTGATCTTGATCGCGGCTACAAGGCAATCGACACCAGCGGAAAAGACTCGCGCTTGTACAGCCTCGCTTGTCCCCTTATGCTCGGCCCAATCATCGTGGCCATCCCCAAATATACGAAAGGCAAGTTGGCACTGGTGCCCAAAAAGAAAGACGGAACGCCCCTTAAATCGAAGGTCGATACGCTCGAAATGCCTCGCGAGAACTCAGGCTACCTGCTACCTCCACCGGGAACGACAGACCCGGCCAGTGTCGATACTGCAGTTGGGAAATACGCCGGACTAGAAATCAAGGAATGGCAGGCGATCATGGATTACCTACGCAATTTACCCTCCAAGAAGGGTGAACTGCCCGTAATCCCGGTTGATGAGCGAGCTGCAGAGGTACGGGCGATCAAAGCTGGCTGAACATAAAATCCACACGTACTCAGAACTTCATTGCTACTGCTGACACGCGACTTTTAAAGTCCGGTTCCAGGATGTTCGACTAGCCAGATTGAGTCGAAAGTGACGGTTCGATGAACTTGGAACTGGACGTTCCTGCGGCCTGAACTGACCGATGTTTCAGGAAACCACCAAGGTCTGCTAAGACCGATTATGTAGATTGCTCGATTATGTGGACTGTTTTGTGCGGCATGGCATTGGAGCCTTGCGTAATCTGGGTTTTCTGCGATTGATGTAACGACATGCTCAACATAATTTCCGGAGCTGGGTAACTGCCTGGATAGGCAAGATCGGTCATAGATTTCCGGTGAGACCGCACAGGAGATGGTAATGCCGCGATGATGATCCTGTGAGTGTCACCTCGACAACATCGCCCCACCCTTAGTGGGTTGCGGATTATGTAGACCGTCCCCTTCACGTTCTCCGCGCCAGCGCAAGGCTTATAGCGGGCGCAGAGCGTCAAATCCACATAATCAACTGGTCTACATAATCGGCCTTATGTAGCGCGCTACATAAGGCCGAGAAATAGACAGGCAGGTTCTAAACTGAAGCCGACTGTCGTATGGTGAATTCCTCCAGCATCCAAATGACCGCTTTTATTCGCATAGGCAAGATGACACCTCGTGCCAGAAAGACATTATTTCCTGTCCTTGCTATTAATACTTATACAGACAAGCAAAATTAAGGGGTTTAAAATGAATCCCTCAATTATCAAAAACAGGCACGCTTCATTATTATCAATAAAAATGCACAGTGTGTCCGTCTAATCACTTTTGGGCCGACATCCAAAGTCGCAGGAGGAGAATCATGAGCAAGATATTCGTAAACATCGGACTAAGCCTTGACGGCTACATGGCACCGGAAGGAATGACCATGGAGAATTGGGAGAAGCCCGAGTACAAGGACTGGGGCGCGAAGTGGGGTGCGATGATGAGCTGGATTCTCAAACTGCAGCACTTCCGCGAGAACCTCAAGTTCGGACCAGGAGGAGAGACCGGTCCGGTTAATGACATGTTTCGTTTCACCATGGAGCGTAGCGGCGCCAACATCATGGGCAAGCGAATGTTCGAGCAAGGCGAGGTCGCATGGCCCGAAGAGGCTCCGTTTCATACTCCAGTATACGTACTTACTCATGAGAAGCGTGAACCCTGGGTGCGCCCGGGTGGGACGACATTCTACTTTGTCAACGATGGCCCGGAGAGCGCCCTTGAGCAGGCTAGAGAGTCTGCGGGCGGTCGCGATATTCGCATCTCGGGCGGCGCAAACGTAATCCAGCAGTATTTAAACCTGGGTGTCATCGATGAGCTGGAGATCGCGATGGCGCCAGTGGTGTTCGGCAGTGGGAGGCGCCTTTTCGAGAACCTACGCGAGCCGGTGCCGCGATTTCGAATTGACAAGCTGGTTGATAGCTCAGCCGCTACACACTTGCGCTATGTGCGTGAATAAGGGCGGCCTAACAATCGGTTGCACTTGATTCTTGAATTCAATTTTTTAATTGTCTCATTACTTGTGGTGTTTTCGAACTCCAGATTTTTCGCTATCAATTCCATTCCGGCGTACGATAGTCATATCTGAAAACGTCACTCATGATTGACTGTCACTATGGAACGCCCTGACGCGCTGTTCTGGAACCTGTCACTTGAATTACTACAATCTCAATTGGAGACGTCGCAGGCTGGGTTGAGCGAGCAGGAAGCACGTGTGCGCGCAGCACGGTTTGGCGCCAACACGCTGCGGGATCATGGCGAACGACCGCTGCTGGTCCAGTATCTGGTTCATTTCAAAAATCCGCTGATCATGGTGCTTCTGGCCGCAAGCGCGGTATCTGCGCTGACCGGCGAGATCACCGGATTCGTGATCATCTGGGTCATCGTGCTGATGAGCGTGACACTGGATTTTTATCAGGAATACCGGGCTGATCGTGCTGCGGAACAGTTAAAAAAGACAGTTGCAGTACGGGCTTCCGTATTGCGCGATGGCCACCCGCAGGAGATCCCGACCGCGAATCTGGTCCCGGGCGACGTGGTGCTACTGTCTGCAGGCGACCTGATCCCCGCCGATTGTCGCCTGCTCGAAGCCAAGGACTTCTTCATCAACCAATCATTGCTGACCGGCGAATCCTATCCGGTAGAGAAACATGCGCGCGAGTTGCCGGAACCGGCGACAGACCTCGATCAGGCGGAGAATTCAGTGTTCATGGGCACATCGGCCATCAGCGGCATGGCCAAGGCGCTGGTGTGCCGCACCGGGGCCGACACCGCGGTGGGCGATATAGCGGATTCGCTTCAGGGCAAGGCGCCTCCCACAGCTTTCGAGCTGGGCACGCAGAGCTTCGGCATGCTGATCATGCGCCTGACTTTTCTGCTGGTGCTGTTTGTCTTTTTGATCAACGCGTTTTTTCACCGGCCATTCCTTGAGTCGTTCCTGTTCGCGATTGCGCTCGCCGTCGGACTGACGCCGGAACTGTTGCCGATGGTGATCACGGTGACCCTGTCTCGCGGCGCGTTGCGCATGGCGAAAAAGCAGGTGATCGTGAAGCAGCTTTCCGCCATCCACAATCTGGGCAGCATGGACGTGCTGTGTACCGACAAGACCGGCACACTCACCGAGGGGCACATCAAGCTGGAACGCCACCTCGATGCGCAAGGCAACGACAGCGCGCAGGTATTGCAACTTGCCTACCTGAACAGCTTTTTCGAGACGGGGCTGAAGAGTCCGCTGGATGATGCGATCCTCGAACACAAGGAGATCGATACAAGCGGCTGGCACAAGATCGACGAGGTGCCGTTCGATTTCGAGCGGCGACGCGTTTCGGTATTGGTCGATAATGGATTGGCAGCGCTGAAGTTGTCCGAACAAGGATTGTCCGGCCTGGGCAATAAACGGCTGCTCGTGGTCAAAGGCTCGCCCAAGGATATCCTTAGGCTGTCCACGCAATATGCCGTTGGCGAACTGGAAGGCTTTCTACCGCTGGACGAGCAGGCGCTGGCATCCATACATGCCTTGCACGACAGCCTCGGCAAGCAAGGCTTCAAGGTTCTCGGCATCGCCTGGCGAACAGTGGCACTGGATCATCCTCATGCCGTGGTCGACGACGAAACCGAGCTGATCTTTGCCGGCTTCGCCGCCTTTCTCGATCCACCGAAGAAGAGCGCCGCGCATGCCCTCAAGGCTCTCGCGACCGACGGGGTGGACGTCAAGATCGTCACCGGCGACAGCGAGCTGGTCACCCGCTATGTGTGCAGCCAACTGGGCATGCCGGTCACGGGCGTGCTGAACGGCGACGAGATACAGAAGATGGACGACCCGACGCTGACAGTCCGCGTGAGGGAGGCCAACCTGTTCTGCCGTGTCACACCAACGCAGAAAAACCGCGTAATCTTGTCGCTGAAGGCACAGGGGCACACGGTCGGATACCTAGGCGACGGCATCAACGATGCGCCTTCGCTGCGTTCAGCTGATGTCGGCATTTCGGTGGATGGCGCCGTGGATGTGGCCAAGGCGGCGGCAGACATGATCATGTTGCGGCACGATCTGGGCGTGCTCCACGCAGGTGTGCAGGAAGGCCGCCGCACCTTCGTCAACATTATGAAATACATCATGATGGGAACGAGTTCCGCCTTCGGAAATATGTTCAGCATGGCCGGTGCTACGCTGTTCCTGCCATTCCTGCCGATGCTGCCGACACAGATCCTGCTCAACAACCTGCTCTATGATGTCTCGGAACTGCCGATTCCGATGGATAACGTAGACAAGGAATACCTGACCCATCCCAGGCACTGGGACACGACCTTCATCCGCAACTTCATGTGGGTGGTCGGGCCGGTCAGTTCAGTGTTCGACTTCCTGACGTTCTTCATCCTGCTGAAAATTTTTGAGGCAGGCGAAGAATTGTTCCACACCGGCTGGTTCATCGAATCCATCGCCACGCAGGTACTGGTGATCTTCGTGATCCGCACCCGGGGCAACCCCTTCAAGAGCCGGCCCAACCTTGCGTTGACCATCACTTCACTGACGGTCGTTCTGGTAGCAGCGGCATTGCCGTTCACGCCTGTTGCGGCACAGCTCGGCTTCATTGCGCCCCCGCCGCTGTTCTTCATGATCCTGCCGATATTGGTGATTTGCTACCTGTTGGCAGTGGAATTTATGAAACAATATTTTTACCGGCATTTTCTAGTCCGCTAATACCCCACAGTGATTACCTTATGATAAGTACGGTCTTTTTTTGCCTTTTTACATATCCGATGGCACTATTCCCTCGTCACATTGTTAACTCGCTCACAGCCCGATCAAGAGACTGATAGGTGGTTACCAAGACTGCAAAAACTGCCGTGACGAATGTAAGTTTTTTTATCTTTTAACTTTCGGAGGTATTGCTGTGTCAACAATGATCTATCTACCACTTGTATTGTCACCATTTCTTATTGTGGGCTTCATGATTATGTTTTCTGGGAAACCCGCAAAATAAATAATCGGTAGTTCGCATTACCAAAACAGCAATACAAAAGGCCCGACTGAAGTCGGGCCTTTTCATTTTAATCTTGACAGCATGACCTAGCCTACCAGTCCAGCTTGGCGGCGATCTCACGCTCTGCCGCCGACCAATACTCGGTCGAGTCGCCCTGGAAACCATTGCGTTCAGCGATGAAATACGCGGTTATCTCCACCATGCGATAGTGTTCCTCTGGAGTGGGTTTCACTTCAGTTTTTTTAGTGGCTGCTGGCTTTGCCGTAATCGCAACTTTCTTTACACGAGATTTAGTCCCGGTAACTTTTTTTGCGACAGGGGTCACTGCTTTTTTCCCAGCAGCAGCGGCTGTTTTTTTCGCGGCCGGTTTTTTCAATGTTACTTTCTTCGCGGTCGTCACCGCCTTTGCTGCCGCCACTTTTTTGGTGGCTGGTTTTGCCTTTTGCTCTGCCATGTCGATCACCTCGCTGCTCTTGGTAATAATCCTGGGAGTTAAAACTGTACCGCACAAGCCTGCCCTATGACTTGATGCGCCAATATTAAACACCCAATCCGTATTGAATGCCACACCGTATCGCCTGTACCGCCCAACCGGTTACGGTTAAGATTGCAATCATCTTGCATCCCATAGCAGAACAACCCGTGAAATACCTGAAATCCGAACTCCCGATCGCCATCGCCCTGATCATTCTCGGCTTAGGTTTTGCGCTTGAGCATGCTGCTGTCGGACAGGGCGGCGCCATGCTGTGGGCCCTGCTGGCTGTCATACTTACGGCGATAATCAGTGTGGCTTTCCGTATCGCCCATCATGCCGAAGTACTGGCGATACGTTTCGGCGAGCCTTACGGGACAATGATCCTGACTCTTGCCGCAGTGTCGGTGGAAGTAGTGATCCTGGTGGTGCTGCTGATGGGCGAACCGAACCCGACGCTGGCTCGCGACACGGTGTTTTCCGCAATCATGTTCGACATCAACGGCATACTCGGCCTCGCAGCCATTGTCGGCGGCTTGAAACACGGACAGGCAAAATACAACATCTCTTCGGCCAACTCTTTCATTGCGATGCTGCTGGTCGCAATCGGCATCGGTATGTTCATCCCCGATTTCGTGCCCGAAGAAAAATGGCATATCTACTCCATCTTTTCCATTGGCACGATGGCAATCATGTATATTGCCTTTCTGCGTTTGCAGACAGTGGAGCATCGCAGGTTTTTCGAGTATTCCTCCGATATAGATGAAGAATCTCATGACGAGGTGCACAGCCCGAATGCGCTGCATGTCGGCATCATGATCGGCGCGATCGTTCTGGTCGGCCTGCTTTCAGAAGTACTGTCGGCGCTGCTCGACGCCGGACTCTCCGGAAGTAACCTGCCGAAGATCATACCCGCCGTACTGGTCGCACTGATCTCCGCCAGCCCGGAAATACTCACCGCACTCAAGGCCGCACGGCAGGATCGCATGCAGACCACGGTCAATATCGCGTTGGGTGCCTCACTCGCCACCGTATTGCTCACCTTGCCGGTGATTGAATCCATGGCGCTGTTCAGCGGCGAACGCATCGAGATGGCGCTCACGCCGGTGCAGGCCGGCATGCTGCTGCTGACCTTCCTCACCTTGATGAACAACCTGCACGACGGCGAAACCAACGCCATCGAGGGCATCAGCCATTTCGCGCTGTTCGCCGCGTTCATCGCACTCGTATCTATGGGATTGATCTGATGACTACTCTGGAAACATTTGAACTGCTAAGTTATATCGTAACGGTGGTCGGCCTGCCGCTGGCGATTTATGTGTTCGTCTTCGAACAACGCAAGGAGCGCAACAATGAGGAAGAAGAGGTCTATCAACTTCTCTCCGATAATTACCAGCAATTCCTCAGGGTCGCCCTGGAGCATCCTGACCTGCGTTTGTTCGCCAGCGAAGAAACTCCAGCTCTCTCGGAGGAGCAACGCGAGCGCATGTTCATCATCTTCAGCATGCTGATTTCGCTTTTCGAGCGCGCCTATCTGCTACTCTATGAGGACGATATGACTGAAAAGCAATTACGCCGTTGGCGTTCTTGGGAAGACTACATGGGTGAATGGTGCAACCGCGCCGATTTCCGGACATTACTACCCGTCTTGCTGCGGGGGGAAGATCCCGAGTTCGCGAACTACATTCAAAAACTCTTGACTACCACTCCGGTTGCGTAGAATTAAAGGAAAAGTGACAGCATGCTGACAATACTGGTCATCAATTCCAAAGGCGGTTCTGGCAAGACCACCCTGACCACCAATCTTGCCAGCTACTATGCGAGCAAGAAGATACGGACCGCGATCATGGACTACGATCCGCAGGGTTCGAGCATGCAGTGGCTGAAGATGCGCGCCGAATATCCGGGTAATATCCATGTGGAAAAGATCCACGGAGCGAATGCTGCCACCAAGGGTGCATCCCCTTTGCGCAGCTTGCAGGGGTGGGTCCCCGTGGACACGGAAGTCCTGGTCATCGATGCGCCCGCCGGAGCAAAAGACCTGTTGTTGCAGGAACTGGTACGCAAAGCAAACTTTATCGTGATTCCGGTCGCACCTTCCCCGATCGACATCCACGCCACTGCCGGTTTCATCAAGGAACTATTTCTTTTTGGTGGTGCGCGCACTTCCAAGGCGAAGATCGCGGTGGTGGCCAACCGGGTGCGCAGCTCTTCCACACCGATCTACGGAGCGCTGGAACGCTTCCTCACCTCGCTGAAATTGCCGTTTCTCACCAACATCCGCGATTCGGAAAACTATCTTCATGCCGTCGAAAAAGGCCTAGGCGTGTTCGAAATGGACGAAGCAGTCACAGCTGCGGAAAGGCGTGAACTCATGCCTATCATTAAATGGCTGAACGGGCAATTCCCGAACAGGTTCGGCTCGCGCATCGAGGACAAGAGCCAGAGTCTGGAGGGCTCCAGAAAATTTGCCACATTTCGCATGGACAAGCAGAACATCACCACCCTTAGCGCCACCGGCAAATTCAAGAGCTATCCCTGATTTTTCCTTAATGCAACGCGCTTGAGATACGCCTCGCGCGCGATCTGCACATCTTCCAGAAAATACGGTAGCTCCTTCAGCAACATGGCTTGTGGGCCGTCCACCAGTGCCTTGGGCGGGGCGGGGTGAAAATCCACCAGCACCATGTTCGCTCCGGCCACGATGCCTTGCGCGGTGACCTGCATCATGTCAAGGATGCCGTCTGGCGAGGATTGTCGAGACCCTACCGAGTGTGACGGATCGATGCACACCGGCATGCGCGTCAGGCGCTTGACCACCGGCACGTGCGAGAAATCAACAAAGTTGCGGTGCGGGTCACCCATGTTGGTCTTCATCCCGCGCAGGCCGAACACCACGTTACGATTTCCCTCTGAAGCCAGGTATTCCGCCGCGTTCAACGATTCATCGAGCGTGATTCCGAAGCCTCGCTTGAGCAGGATAGGCATCTCGGTCTGCCGTCCAACGATCTTCAGCAGCTCGAAATTCTGCGTGTTGCGTGTGCCGATCTGCAGCATCACGCCGGTCGGGTTGCCGGTCTGGTGAAGCGCTTCCTTGATCTCGTTGAGGTGTGATTCATGGGTGATCTCCATCGCGATCACCTTGATGTCGTACTTACCAGCCAGCTCGAACACGTATGGCAGGCAGTTCTTGCCGTGTCCCTGGAAAGCATACGGGCTGGTGCGTGGCTTGTATGCGCCCATGCGCGTGCACGTTTGACCGCAATCGCGTGCCGCTTTCATCATGATCTCGACATGCTCGCGGTTGTCCACCGCACACAATCCTGCAAACACGTTCAGCGTGTCCTGCCCAAAGCGCACGCTGTTGTATTCGAAATGGGTGGGGCGTTGATCATCTTTGTGCCGACCCAGGATTCGATACTCCTCGGATACCCGTACTGCACGCTCCACACCAGGCAAGCTTTGCATGTCCTCGATATCCAGCGATTGGGTGTTGCCGATCAGGTAGATTTCCGTCAGCATTTTTTCGGTGCCGCGCTCGATATGCACGCGGCTTTGAATACCGGGCAACGTAGCCAAATGCGCCATCAATTGTTTGTATTCCGGGGAGAGCTCACTGACGTTGGAACTGAGGATTAATATCATTATTGTTCTTTCAAGTTTTCAAATATCTTCACTCCCGTATTCTCGGGAATGATGTGACCTAGTTGTTTCGACCCAACAAAATGGCCGACTGCGCCGACCACTGCGCCATCGGTTCGCGTGTAAAACCGCTCTTGGCGAACTGCGTCCAGCGGCCAATCACGTAGCACACCAGCGCATTGGCGTGCGCGCCCACATCCACTGCCTCCCCCATCTCGCCCTGTGTGGCGGCCATGCGCAGCGATTGCTTGAGTGTGGCCTCGATGCGGTCCAGCAACTGATTGATGCGCTGCTGCAAACGCTCATTTTCATTCACCAGTGCATCACCAATGAGCACGCGTGTCATGCCGCGATTCTTTTGCGCAAAGCTGAGCAACATCGACAAGACCTCTTCGGCTTGCTTGATGCCGCTCTTTTCCTCCTGGGTGATCTTGTTGATCAGGCCGAACACTGTCTGCTCGATAAACTCGATCAGGCCCTCGAACATCTGCGCCTTGCTGGCAAAGTGGCGGTACAACGCCGCTTCGGAAAGTTCCAATCGCGCAGCCAATGCGGCCGTGGTGATCTTCTCACCCTTGGGCTGCTCCAGCATCTCCGCTACAGTTTGCAATATCTGTAATTTTCTCTCACCGGGTTTTGCTGCCATATGATTCCCCTTTTTATATCAAACGATGCAGCACATCCGGCAACCGCATCACATCTCGAATCTTCACATCCACATAAGGCGCATTTTTGTTGCCTGCATTTACCCACACTGTGCGCATCCCCAATCGTTTTGCTGCGAGCAAATTCTCCAGGCTGTCTTCCACCATTACGCACCTGGCTGGCTGCACGCGATGCTGTCGCAGCAAACGCAAGAAGCCGTAACTGTCTGGCTTGGGGCGATAACGGGTGTGCTCCATCGTCATCACATCTTCGAACAGATCGTCCACTCGCAACAGCCTCAACACCGCATGTGCATAATGATTCGGTGCATTCGAAAACACCACCTTCCTGCCCGGCAATGCCCTCAATATGTGTCGCAAGCGTGGCACCTGCAGCACCAACTGATCCAGCTCCGGAAACTGATGCGTATGCCATAAAAAATGATCCGGATCGGTACCATGATGGCGCATCAGACCGCTCAGGGTCGCGCCATAACGATGCCAGTACTCCACGCGTAGCGCATTCGCCGCCGCTTCGTCCAGTTGCAGATGCTGCTGCACATACGCCGTCATGCTGCGATTAATGTGCGGGAAGATGTGCGGCATCGCGTTATGCAACGTGTTGTCCAGATCAAAAATCCAAAATTTCGTCGCCATACGTTGTTGCGCTCAAATAATCTTGCTTACATATACCGCATATGCTGCGCTGCGATTTTTTTCGCGCACCTGATGCAACAACTAGCCATCTGACTAAGCCAGCCCAAAACGCTGGCAAGTCATTGGTTATAGACTGGCTTAGGAATTTTGGATTTTTTGCACTCCGAACACTAAGTCACTTGCTCTTTATCAACGTTCCCACACCTTCGTCTGTCAGGATCTCCAGCAACAGCGCATGCTGCACCCTTCCGTCGATGATATGCACTGAGCGCACCCCGCTGCGCGCGGCATCCAGCGCGGAACCGATCTTTGGCAACATGCCACCGGACAATGTGCCGTCAGCGACCAGATCGTCGATCTGCTTCGGCGTCAAGCCGGTCAGCAAGTTGCCGTTCTTATCCAGTACGCCCGGCGTGTTGGTCAGCAACACCAGCTTCTCCGCGTGCAGCACCTCCGCCAGCTTGCCCGCCACCACATCGGCGTTGATGTTCAGTGTTTCTCCTTCCGGCGAAACGCCAATCGGTGCGATGACCGGGATGAAATCACCGGAATCCAGAAAAGTAATGATCGATGGATCGATCTTGTTGATGTTGCCGACCAGCCCGATGTCCAGCATCTTGCCGGCTTCCGTGGTGCTTTCCAGCAGCAGCTTTTCGGCGCGGATGAAACCGCCATCCTGCCCGGTCAAGCCGACTGCCTTGCCACCAAAACGATTGATCAGGTTGACGATATCCTTATTGACCTTGCCCAGCACCATCTCGACCATATCCATGGTCTCTTCGTCGGTGACGCGCATGCCCTGAATGAACTCGCCCTGCTTGCCCACCTTCTTCAGCATCTCGTTGATCTGAGGCCCGCCGCCATGCACCACCACAGGGTTCATACCGACCAGCTTGAGCAGCACCACATCGCGCGCAAAACTTTCCTGCAACGCCGGATCGGTCATCGCGTTGCCGCCATATTTGATGACAATAGTCTTGTCAAAAAAACGCTGGATGTATGGCATTGCCTCGGCGAGCACCCGGGCTTTTATTTCGGCAGTTGCGGCAGAAAACGGCATGATATTCCCTCGAAGATTATGCCGCGAATTCTACACCAGAAGAAAATCTGCGGCGCTGAAAATAAATCAGGCGGCAAGCGCCGCCTGAGGTTCCAACGAAGCCAATACTCACTTAATACATAAGCTGATGGTCGTGTCCCTGATTATGCTCTTGCTCATGTGATGTATCCTTGGTCGCAGTCAGCGATCTCACTTCGGCTTTGGTTTCGATTTTCACAACACCTTGCTTGCCCAACTTGATGCTCAGCGTCAGAGGCACAGATTCACCTTCCTTGAGCGGAGCCTTCAGCCCGTTCAGCATCAGGTGATAACCGTTTTCGCGCAAACTCAAGCGCTTACCGGCAGGCAGTTCAATCGCTTGCACTTCACGCATTTTCATCATGCCACCCTCGCTCGTCATACTGTGCAGCTCTGCCGTTTTGGCAATCGGGCTGGACACGCCAACCAGTGTTGCCACTTGCTTGCTGGTGATGACCATATCCACTCCGGCCCCATCTTGCCCGGGAGCTGTGGCGCGCACCCATGCATTTTCAATTTGAATGTCGCCTGCGTAAACACTGGCACTCATCAACAGTGCTGCCAACAACCCGGCAAACCGATACAGACTAGTCATGATAATTTTCCATAGGTTAAAAAAAGATGCACAGCGGATTATACGCGGCATACGAAACACGCAGTTTGCTACCCCCACCATCGCCACGCGACTATAATCGCGTCTTCGGAATATTTCCTTGCATTATGAAACTCATTTTATTGCTCCTCTGCCTCATTCCTGCGCTCGTATCTGCGGAGCCAGTTATTTTGCCCCCTCCGCCGCAACTGTCCGCCAAGTCTTACTTGTTGTACGACTACAACAGCAATCAGATCCTGGTGAATCAAAACGGGGATGCGCGAATGGAACCCGCTTCGCTGACTAAGCTGATGACCGCCTACCTGGCTTTCGACGCGCTCCAGCACGGCACGATCTCGCTGACACAAAAACTGAGCGTCCCTGCGGCTGCAGCGCGCACCACGGGCGGTGAATCACGCATGCTGCTCAAAGCCGGACAAGAGGTCACCGTGGACGAGCTGTTGCACGGACTGATCGTGGAGTCCGGCAACGATGCCGCCATCACACTTGCGCTCAATATCGCCGGCAGCGAAGCGGGTTTTGTTGACATGATGAACCGGGAAGCAAAAAACCTGGGCATGAAGAACACCCACTTCACCAATCCGGTAGGCCTGTCGAATGCGGAGCACTACAGCAGCGCGTCCGATCTTGCAGTGCTGGCGGCCACTCTCTTGCGCGAATTCCCCCAGCACTACTCACTATTCTCCCTGCGCACTTACACCTTCAACAACGTTGCCCAAGCCAATCGCAACCGGCTGCTTTGGCTCGACCCTTATGCTGACGGCATCAAGACCGGGCACACGGAATCGGCAGGATATTGCCTTGTCGGATCAGCCCTGCGCGATAACCACCGGCTGATTTCGGTGATGTTCGGCGCTGATACCGACCAGCTGCGCGCCAGCGAAAGCCAGAAGTTGCTGAATTACGGTTTTCAGTATTTCGATGCCGCGCGCCTGTACCAGAAAGACCAGCCGGTCACCCAGCTGCGCATCTGGAAAGGAACGGCGAGCCTCCTTGATGTCGGCTTCAGCCGTGATCTGTTCCTGAGTATTCCGAAAGGGACCTATGCACAACTCAAGGCAAAGATAGAAACCCACCAACCCATCCTTGCCCCGATCATGGGGGGTCAAAAACTTGGTATGCTCAAACTGACACTAGACGACAAACCATATGCGGAATTTCCGCTGGTGGCCTTGGAAAGCGTGCCGCTGGCCAATGTATTCTCGCGCGGATGGGATAGCATCCGGCTGATGTTTCAATAGGTAACCAATCATGACGATTTATTTGAATGGCGAGTACATGCCCATCGCTGAAGCGAAGATTTCCGTGCTGGATCGCGGCTTCATCTTCGGTGACGGCGTGTATGAAGTCATTCCGGTTTATTCGCGCAAAGCGTTTCGTCTGGCAGAACATCTACGCCGATTGCAGTACAGCCTCGACGGCATCCGCTTGCCAAACCCACACAGCGAGAGCGAATGGACCAACATTATCAACAAACTCATCGCGCGCAATGAGGCACAAGACCAGTACCTGTATCTGCACATCACGCGTGGCGTGGCGAAACGCGACCACGCTTTTCCGAATCCACCAGTCAAGCCCACCGTGTACATGATGAGCAACCCGTTGTCCACGCCGCCCGCTGGGCTGTTGCAAAGCGGCGTAAGCGCGGTCACCGCGCAGGACAACCGCTGGCTGCGTTGTGACATCAAGGCCATTTCGCTGCTGCCCAACGTATTGCTGCGCCAGATGGCGGTGGATGCGGGTTGTACCGAGACCATCCTGATCCGCGCCGGATCAAACAGCGAGCATTTATTTATGAGCGATGGGTTCATGACCGAAGGCGCGGCCAGCAACATCTTCGTGGTGAAGAACGGCAAGCTGTTCGCTCCGCCCAAGGACAACCTGATGCTCCCCGGCATCACCTATGATGTGATCCTGGAGATCGCCGCCGCCAACAATATCCCGCATGAAGTACGGAAGATAGGCGTCGCCGAAGTATTCGCGGCGGATGAACTGCTGCTCACGTCATCCACCAAGGAAGTGCTGGCGATCACGCAACTCGACGGCAAGGCAGTCGGCACCGGCAAGCCCGGCGCAATGTTCGCCCAATTGCACGCGCTGTATCAGGAATACAAAAAAAAGGTGATGCGCGCATGAGCGACAATCCCAAAGATAAATTCCCTGAGCACAAGTTGCCAGAGCATGATTTACAAACCAGCCTGATCGAATATCCCTGCGACTTCCCGATCAAGATATTCGGACAGCAGCAGGCAGGCTTCGCGCAAGCCGTACTGGAAGTAGTCAACAAGCACGATCCGGCATTTCTCGCTGCCAGCATGGAAATGCGCGCCAGCAAAAACGCTCGCTACATCAGCCTGACCTGCACAGTTCGCGCCACATCGCGCGAACAGCTAGACGCGCTTTATCAGGAGTTGTGCGACCATCCTTCCATAGTCATGGTGTTATGAGCAGCGAAGGAATTAAAGGAGAAAGGGGAAATCATACGGTGCTCTCCCGCCCTTTCCCCTGCCCTCTTCACCTATCCCCACCAATCATTCACTCGCTGGGTCTGGTCGAATACCAGCCCACCTGGGACGCGATGAAGCGCTTCACCGCAGATCGCACACGCGACACACGCGACGAGATATGGCTGGTGCAGCATCCGCCCGTCTACACGCAGGGTCTCGCGGGCAAGCCGGAACACCTGCTGCACAGCACCAGCATCCCCGTCGTGAAAATAGATCGCGGCGGGCAGATCACCTATCACGGTCCCGGCCAGATCGTCGCTTACCTGCTACTCGACATGCGCCGCTGGAAGATCACCGTGCGCGATCTGGTGCGCTTGATGGAACAGGCGGTGATCGACCTGCTCGGCGAATACGGCGTGGCCGCGCAGGGCCGCGAAGATGCGCCCGGCGTGTATGTGGATGGCGCGAAGATCGCTGCCTTGGGACTGAAGATCAAGAGCGGCTATTGCTATCACGGCCTATCATTCAATGTGGACATGGACCTAGCCCCGTTCGCCAACATCAACCCGTGCGGCTATGCCGGACTGCGTGTCACGCAATCCTGCGAAATCGGCATCACTGTTCCGATCAACGAACTGCAAGCTGAGCTGACTCAGAATCTGGTGCATGGATTGCAGCGGCATTTTGAGGCCAAGCAGAATCCAAAGTAGAGCCATACCTCGCTGCACAAGGATGGGAAAGACCCGCAGGGTGGAGCCCCAATAATTCAGCATACGGCGGAAGGTGCCGTTTCCCATCCTGCAACTGCATAAACCTGTAAAATCGCAACCCATCAGAAGTGGCCTCCTGACAAAACCCAAAGGTATCTATGAGCAACATCGAGAAACAATCCGGCGCGGCCCTCAAGCAAACCGGAAAAGAAAAGACTGCGCGCAACCCGATCAAGATCGTTCCGTTGCAGGAGCGCCTGCGCAAGCCGGAATGGATACGCGTGAAGTCCGGCAGTGGACAGGGCTATCACGACGTCAAGCGCATGCTGCGCGAGCACAAGCTGCATACGGTGTGCGAGGAGGCATCCTGCCCGAACATCGGCGAGTGCTTCGGCAAGGGCACGGCCACCTTCATGATCCTCGGCGATGTGTGCACGCGGCGCTGCCCGTTCTGCGACGTGGCGCACGGCAAGCCGCTGGCTCCGGACATCAATGAGCCAGACAATCTGGCGCGCTCCATCGGCCTGCTCAAACTGAAATATGTGGTTATCACCAGCGTGGATCGCGACGATCTGCGTGACGGCGGCGCGCGACATTTCGCCGATTGCCTGGGCGCGATCCGCGCCAGTTCGCCCGCGACACGGCTGGAGATCCTGGTACCGGATTTCCGCGGTCGCCTGGAAGAGGCGCTGGATGCGCTTTCCGCTAACCTGCCAGATGTGCTGAACCACAATCTGGAAACTGTGCCGCGCCTGTACAAGCTAGTGCGTCCCGGTGCCGACTATGCACATTCGCTGAAGCTGCTCAAGGATTTCAAGGCGCGTTTCCCCGACATCCCGACCAAGTCCGGAGTGATGCTGGGTCTGGGCGAGACCGACGAGGAAGTGCTGGAAGTAATGCGCGACCTACGCACACACGAGGTAAACATGCTCACCATCGGCCAATATCTGCAACCTTCCGACGGGCATTTGCCGGTGCTACGTTACGCGCCGCTGGAATCCTTCACGATGTTCGAGCAGGCCGCCAAGGAGATGGGCTTCAGCAACGCGGCGTGCGGACCAATGGTGCGCAGCAGCTATTTTGCCGATGAGCAGGCGCAGCTAGCGGGCGTCATTCCTGCATAAAAACCAGGCCGGTTTGATGCCGGCCTTGTGATATTTGGCTGTTACAGCAACAACCGCCTAGCCGGGAGTCTTCATCTTCTCGCGTTTGTGACGCCAATATTCCGTTGCCATTTCCATCTCTTCGCGCGTCACCTTGCCGTCATGGTTGGCGTCCATTTCGTCAAAGTGTCTGTATAGCATCGGGATCTTTTTCGTTTCTTCGCGGGTCAGCACGCCGTCATGGTTGGCGTCCGCATCCTCAAAGCGCTTCTGCATGCTTTCATTAGCTGCATCCTTGTGCCCCGCCCTCATTTCGTCCGGACTGAGTTTGCCATCACCGTTGGTGTCCATTTCCTTGAAATGTTTGTCATGGTTAGCGTCATATTCAGCTTTTGAAACCATGCCGTCTCCGTCGGTGTCCATATCCTTGAAATGCTGACTTCCCAATTGCTCGTGCATAGGGACGCCAGGCATTGGGCCGGCCCCGGTGGCTGCCGCGTGTGCCAGCGAGGCACTCAATGCAACACAAAATGCAGCTACGATGTAATGCAGGGGCTTGTTCATAAATATCTCCTTGAATAAAACTTTCCCGGATCGGAAAAAATTGCCTGAACCAGAATCATCGCAACTTTACGCCAGTAGTGCAATCTTACACACACCAAGTCCAAAATCCTGCGTACAGCTAAGTATCACCGACAGGGTATAATCAAACTACTTTTTTCGCCTCATCCCCAATGAACATTCTCTACGAAGAAGACGGCAGCTTCAAGGTCGGCAGCATCATGGTCGACAACACCACATCACTTCAGATCGAAAGCCTGTCCGGCAAGCGCAGCAAGGTCAAGTCCTCCAATGTGATGCTGCGCTTCACCCAGCCGGCTCTGGCCGAATTCATGGCCGAGGCTGACGCGCTGGCTGACACCATCGATGTGGAATTCCTATGGGAATGCTGCCCGCCAGACGAGTTCGTTTCGGAGCAGATCGCCACCGAGTATTTCGGCCACGCGCCGAGCGCGCTGGAAGCCGCCGCCGCGCTGATACGCCTGCATGGTGCACCAATACATTTTCACAAAAAAGGTAAAGGCCGCTATCGCGCTGCCCCCCCCGAGGTGCTCAAGGCCGCGCTGGCCGGGGCCGAGAAGAAGCGCCAGCAGCTGGCGTTGCAGGCGCGCTTCACCGAACAGCTCACACGCTTTGAATTGCCCGCCGAATTCACCGCGCAGCTTGCGTATCTGCTCTACAAGCCCGATCGCAACACCATCGAGGTCAAGGCACTGGAGGCCGCCTGCGCAGCAACACATCTGTCCGCCGCGCATCTGCTGCATCGCTGCGGCGTTTTGTCTTCCACGCAGGACTACCATTTGCAAAAATTCCTGTTCGAGCATTTCCCCAAGGGTACCGGTTTCCCGACAGTCGAATTGAGCGCGTGGGACGAATTGCCGCTGGCCAGCGCGAATGCCTTCAGCATCGACGATGCGACCACCACGGAGATCGACGATGCGTTCTCGGTAGAAAAGCTGCCCAATGGCAATTGGCGCATCGGCGTACATATCGCCGCGCCCACGCTGGGAATGCCGCGCGACTCGGATGGCGACAAGATCGCCGCGCAGCGCCTGTCCACTGTATATATGCCGGGAGCCAAGATCACGATGCTACCGGATAACGTGGTGGAGGCCTTCACGCTGTGCGCGGATCGAGTCTGTCCGGCGCTATCGATGTATAACGAAGTAGACGGCGAAACGCTGGCGATACTGGGCCACGAGAGCCGCGTGGAGCGCATCCATATCGCGGCGAATCTGCGCCATGACACACTGGAGCCGATGTTCAACGAAGAGACGCTGGCAGCTGGCAAGCTCGATTACCCATATGCGAAAGAACTGAAGCTGCTTTGGGACTTGGTACAAAAACTGGAAGCCGGCCGCGGCAAACCGTCCGACAACAGCACGCAAATGGATTTCAACTTCCATATCGATAATGACCGCGTCACCATCTCACAAAGGCGTCGCGGCTCGCCCATCGACAAGGTGGTTTCCGAACTGATGATCCTGGTGAACAGCGAGTGGGGCAAGCATCTTGCAGAGCACGGTTTCGTCGGCATCTACCGCACCCAGCAGGGCGGCAAGGTGAAGATGAGCACGGTCGCCGCGCCGCATCAGGGCTTGGGCGTGGCGCAATACATGTGGTCCAGCTCGCCGCTGCGCCGCTATGTGGACATGGTGAACCAGCGCCAAATCATCGCGATGCTGCGCGAGGGAGAACCCGCCTATCCCAAGAACGATCCCGCACTCTACGCCACAATGAGCGACTTCGACACGATGTACGGCATCTATAACGAATTCCAGCGCAACATGGAGCGCTACTGGTGCCTGCGTTGGTTGCAGCAGGAAAAGATCGAGCTGGTCGAAGCCATCGTGCTGCGCGAAAACCTGGTGAAGGTCGCTGACATCCCGCTGGTCTTCCGTGTGCCGTCGCTACCGGAAGCATTGCCTGCCAATACCCGTGTGCAACTGGCTATCGGCGAGATCGATCTGATCGATCTCGATGTACAGACTCGTTTTGTTCAAGCGATCGAGGCAGTTGCTTGCTGAACCGTTCCAAAACTCGGTCACCAAGAGCGTCTTCGTTGATAAGACTGACGCCGTTATCCGTGTCAATGGCATTCTCCATCGTGCTGCACCTGTTCATCATGTTCGGCATCGTGCTGGTGATGCCCATCCAGCAAAACATGTCCAATTTCTCTCAACCGCTGAATGTAGTGCTGGTCAACGCCAAATCTAAATCCAGGCCTTCCAAGGCAGATGCGCTGGCCCAGCATAATCTGGATGGTGGCGGCAACACTCCTGAAGATCGGCGCGCAAAGAGCCCGCTGCCCACGATACGCGACGATAAAAAGTTCACCCCTGAACAACGCGCCAAGAGCGTTGCGGCGCTGGAGGAAGAATCGAAGCGTATGCTGACCAAGCTGAAGAGTGATCACACCACAGTGCAACCGGAACCGCAAAAACAAAAGAGCAGCTCTGCCAGCAGCGGCGATGATCTGGTACAGAGAGCACTGGAGATTGCCCGTCTCGAAGCAGAAATCAACAAAAACTGGGATGCCTACCAAAAATTGCCTCGCCGCAAGTTCATCGGCGCGCGCACCCAGGAATACCGCTTTGCACAATACATCGAGGATTGGCGAGTCAAGGTGGAGCGCATCGGCAACCTGAATTATCCCGAGCAGGCACGCCGCCAAAAAATTTACGGCAGCCTGCAGCTCAGCGTCTCGATAAACGCTGATGGCAGCGTGGAAAACCTGGAAGTGAGCAAGTCTTCAGGCCATCGTTTGCTCGATGCGGCCGCGATGCGCATCGTCAAGCTCGCCGCACCCTATTCCCCCCTGCCGCCGAACATCACCAAGGATGTCGATATCCTGACCATCACGCGCACCTGGACGTTCACCTCGTCGGACAGGCTGCAGAGTGAATAGCAGCTTGCCCCGGTTGATGTTCTTCGTTAAAGTGCGCGCCCATGCTTAGCCCATTATTAACCAGAATTATGCTGATCTTCGCCCTGCTGTTCGCACAGCTAGGCGGCTTGGTTCATGGTATTTCGCACACCCTGGCTGAACAAACGCAAAACTCAGATCAATCGCTGCCGCATAACCAGCATTGCGATCTGTGCGCGACATATGCGCAGATCGGCAGCGCGATCGGCAGCAGCAGCATCGGCTTCACCGGCAGTGAAAATTTTGATGCTCAGCATTTCAACAATCCCTGTTCTTACACGTCCAGCACGTTCGTCGCTTTTGCGGCGCGCGCGCCGCCTTACTCCGCTTAAGCCATTCAACAGCCTCGTAACCAGTGCGCGAGGTTTTGTCATGCTTTTCAGGAGTGAATCATGTCCAGCAATATTTATTGGCGCGCCGCTATTGCTGCGTTCCTAAGCCATTCATTAAACGTGCTCGCAGCAAACGATGCCGACCTGCAAGCTATCCGCGAGCAGGTGCAGCAATTGGAACAACGTATCAACCAACAATCCAGCACAGCGTCAGCTCCCGTTGCGAGCAGTGGTGAAGGCGCTTTCAACCCCGCTATCTCGCTGACTCTCGACGGCACTTATGGCACCTTGCATCAAGACCCGACCATCGCAGCAACCGGTTTTGCCATGAACCCCAATCCGGTACACGAGCAAGGATTCAATCTTGGCGAATCAGAGCTGGGTATCAGCGCCAATATCGATCCGCAGTTTCGCGGAGTGGCGACACTTGCCCTGGATCCTGCGGGTGGCATCAGTGTCGAGAATGCCTTTGTGCAGACCAGTTCACTGGGAAACGGGTTCAACATCAAATTTGGCCGCTACTTCTCCGGTCTGGGTTATCTCAACGAGCAACACGCCCACGCATGGGATTTCGCCGATCAGCCACTGGTATATGGAACGCTCTGGGATACCCAATTGACCGAAGATGGCATGCAACTGAAGTGGCTGGCACCTACCGATACTTTTATCGAGGTGGGCGGTGAAGTCGGGCGCGGGCGCGGCTTTCCAGGTTCTGATCGGACCAAGAACGGTGTCGGTTCAGGTGTGCTGTTTGCACACGTCGGTGATGACATCGGCATCGAGCACAGCTGGCGAGCGGGCGTATCCCTGTATCAAACGCGCGCTGAAGATCGTGTCAGTGAAGGGGTGCCTGACTTGCCCGGCACACCGGGTGGCGTGAGCAACAGCTTCAGCGGCGACAGCAGAACCGCGGGACTGGATTTTGTCTGGAAATATTCGCCCAACGGCAACACGGCCAACCGCTACGTGAAAGTACAGGGAGAATATTTCCGACGCAAGGAAAACGGTCAGCTCACCTACGACACCGCTGGCGTCAGTACCACCGACAGCTATGATGTCACACAAAGCGGTTGGTATCTGCAAGGCGTGTACCAGTTCATGCCGCATTGGCGCAGTGGTTTGCGCTATGACCAGCTTGATCCGGGTACAGCCAGCGTCGGCACGGCAAATATTGCGAACGTCATCAGCAACTATGGCTACACGCCAAAGCGGACGACGCTGATGGTGGACTACAGCCCCAGTGAATTCTCGCGTCTGCGCCTGCAACTTGCACAAGACAAATCTCGGCAAGATATGGCTGACAATCAACTGTTCGTGCAGTACATCATGAGCCTGGGCGCGCATGGCGCGCACAGCTACTAGGAGACACACATGAAAAAAATCTTCTTCATCTTTTCACTGATATTAATTGGCAGCAACGCCCACGCCGCGCTCAACGTGTTCGCCTGCGAACCGGAATGGGCGGCGCTGACCCAACAACTTGCGGGCGACAAGGCCAGCATCTACACCGCCACCGGTCCTCTTCAAGACCCGCATCAGGTGCAGGCACGCCCCAGCCTGATCGCCAAGGCGCGCAACGCGCAATTGCTGGTGTGTACCGGCGCGGAACTGGAAATCGGCTGGATGCCTTTGGTACTGCGCGAATCCGGAAACAGCTCCATTCAACCGGGCAGCCCCGGCCACTTTGAGGCGGCAAAATTTGTCTCCATGCTGGAGGTTCCGACACGGCTGGACCGCGCCGAAGGCGATGTGCATGCAGCCGGTAATCCGCATATCCAGACTGATGCTCGCAACTTTCTACCGGTTGCGGAAGCACTCAACAAGCGTTTGATCCAGCTTGACCCGGCCAACACATCGTACTACCAACAACAATATGCCGCTTTCGATAAGCAATGGCGCGCCTCAATCACTAAGTGGGAAAAACAGGCCGCGCCGTTGAAAAACATTCCCGTGATCGTGCAACACCGGGGCTTCCCCTACCTGAACAACTGGCTAGGATTAAAAGTTGTCGCCGAACTGGAACCCAAGCCCGGCATGGAACCCAGCGCGGCGTATCTGGGCAGCGTGCTGAGCGGACTTCAACAGCATCCGGCACGGATGGTTTTGCGCGCCGCGTATCAGGATGGCCGGCCATCGGAATGGATCTCGGAACGCGCGCATATTCCCGCTGTGATCGTGCCGTTCAGCGTGGGTGGTACGCCACAATCGACCGATCTGTTCGCGATGTTTGAAGACACGATTCAGCGATTATTAGCGGGGCTTAAATGAGTGATATCGAATTCAACATCCTGCTGCCCGCCTTCATCGCGGGCCTGCTGGTGCTCGCCACCCACATCCCGCTCGGCATGAAAGTACTGGCCCGCGGCGTGATCTTCGCCGACCTTGCTGTCGCGCAGATCGCCGGGCTGGGCGTGATCATCGCCGCACTGCTGGACCTGACCGAACGTCCTTTGCTGGTGCAGCTGATCGCTGCTGCCAGCGCGCTATGCGGTGCGGGTCTGCTGGCGTGGATCGAGCATCGCTTCGCCGAAGTAAAGGAAGCTTGCATCGGCCTGACCTTCGTGCTCGCCGCCAGTGGCGGTATTCTGCTGATGAATCGCGATGTCCATGCAGGAGAACATCTCAAGGATCTGCTGGTCGGGCAGATCCTCTGGGTCAGCACCAATCAATTGCTCGCCACCGCTGCACTGACCATTGCCTTGCTCGCGCTGTGGCAATGGACAAGACTGAAAAACCGTAACCTCGGTTTCTACGCTCTGTTTGCGCTGGCCGTCACCGCCTCGGTGCAACTGGTCGGCGTGTATCTGGTGTTTGCCAGCCTTATAGTCCCGGCGCTCGCCACGTACCGCATGAAGCAGCGGCGCACGCTTTATGCCCTTGCGATAGGCGTGGCCGGTTACGTCGTCGGTTTATTTCTGTCCGCTTGGTTAGATCTGCCCAGTGGTGCTACGGTGGTGTGGGCGATGGCGGCAGTAGGCATTGTCGCGGCATGGTTGCTGAATTCACGAAAAGTCGGCTGATTTTCTTTACAATGCACGCAATCAATTATTAATGTATCCAAAATGACTGATCGTTACGCAGTTATCGGCAACCCTATCTCGCACAGCAAGTCGCCGCAGATACATAAAATGTTCGCCGAGCAGACCGGGCAGGACATCATCTATGTAGCCATCGAGGCGCCGCTGGATGGCTTTGCCGCGACGGTCGAGCGGCTGCGCAAGGAGGGTTACAAGGGCTGCAATGTCACTGTGCCGTTCAAGTTCGAGGCAGCCATGATCGCCAATGGAATTAGCAGTGAAGCCATGGATGCACTCGAATCCAACAACGAAGCAGACGCAATCAACACCCTACTTTTCCAGACTGACAAGATAGGCGGGCGCAACACAGATGGCGCAGGCTTGGTTAACGATATTGAGAAGAACCTCAAAATTCCGCTCAAGCATAAACGGATTTTACTAATTGGCGCCGGCGGTGCAGCAGCAGGAGTTTTAAATCCGCTGTTAGTGGCTTCTCAATCACCCTTGGTAATATACAACCGGACCTTGAATAAAGCTGAAAACCTGAAAAAAACAATCACACAACATGAAAAATTCCAGCATGTTTCAATTAAACCTGTCGAATTCGGAAAACTCGGCGATGCTCAATTTGATGTAATCATCAATGCCACCTCCGCCGGGCTGACTGATAGCGAAATCCCATTACCTGAGACCGTTTTTGCTCCGGGTGCACTGGCCTACGACATGATGTACGGACGTGAAACACCGTTCATGAAATTTGCTCGCAAACATGGTGCGGCAGTCGTTACAGACGGTCTCGGCATGCTTGTCGAACAGGCCGCAGAAGCCTTCTTCATTTGGCGCGGCGTTCATCCCGATACCGCACCTGTCATCAAAGCGCTTCGCCAGCAACAATGAGGAAACCCAACCATTGGTTATTGCGCTGGGCTTGGCGCAGCGTGGCAATATTTTTCGCCCTGCTATTTCTTTATCAGGTCTGGCTATTTGCACATGTCTGCTGGTGGATCAAATACAATCCCTCCAGCAGTGCGTTCATGGAAACGCGGCTGGAAATCATGCAGGACAAAAATCCCAAGGCTGTACTCCAGCAGCAATGGGTTCCCTACGCGTCTATCTCCGACAATCTGAAACGCGCGCTGATCGCCTCCGAGGACGCGAGCTTTGTCGATCACGTGGGCTTCGATTGGGAGGGCATAACAAAAGCTTATGAAAAAAACCTGAAGAAAGGCAAGATCGTCGCGGGTGGCTCCACGATCAGCCAGCAGCTTGCCAAGAACCTGTTCCTTTCCACCAAGCGCACTCCGTGGCGCAAATTGGAAGAGGCGGCGATCACCGTGATGCTGGAGGCGGTAATGGATAAGCAGCGGATCTTCGAGATCTATCTCAACGTCATCGAATGGGGCAACGGCGTGTTCGGCGCGGAAGCGGCTGCACGCCATTATTATCAGGTGAGTGCGGCACAACTCTCTCCGGAGCAGGCCGCGAATCTTGCCGCGATGGTGCCCAACCCGCGCTACTACGACAGGCACCGCGAGGCGCGCGGTTTACAACAAAAAACTCTGATCATTCTCGGCCGCATGGACGATGTTGAAATTCCCTGAGCATCCAGCCAGCGATTTCTTTACAATAGCGCGCGATTCATAGGATGCGCGCAATGACCGACCTCAATCAGGAACATCATTACACCGAAAATGTGCAGGACAACCTCAAGCAGGTTGAATCCCTGCTGGATAAACACGCCCTGCTGGAGGATGTCATTCGTAGGCAGGAGCTGCCGCGCAACGATCGCCATACGCTAGTCGAAACCCTGGTACACAAGCAACACCTCGCTGAATTAAGGCACAAACTGGACAGCCTGCACCCGGCAGACATCGCCTACATTCTGGAAGCCTTGCCCATCGAGCAACGCTTGCTGGTATGGGATCTGGTCAAGGCCGAGCGCGATGGCGAAATATTGATCGAGGTATCCGATGCAGTGCGGGAATCGCTGATCGCCAGTATGAACCGCGAAGAGCTGAGTGCCGCTGCCGGACAGCTCGATGCCGATGAGATCGCCGACTTGGCGCCAGACCTGCCGCAAAACGTGATGCGCGATGTGTTCAAGTCGCTGTCCATCGAAGAGCGGGAACAACTGCGTTCCGCAATCTCCTATCCCGAGGACTCTGTCGGCGCACTGATGGATTTCAACATGATCCATATCCGTGACGATGTTTCGCTGGAAGTGGTGTCGCGCTACTTGCGCCGTTTCGACGAACTTCCCGATCACACCGACCAGCTTTTCGTCGTCGACCGGGATGATCGCTTCAAGGGTGTTTTACCGCTCAACCGGATCGTGGTGAACGAGCCGGAAGTGCTGGTCAGCCAACTGATGATCACGGATACCATACAACTGAATCCGGAGGAAAAAGCTGAACAGGCAGCCCAGGCTTTTGAACGCTATGACCTGGTTTCCGCACCGGTGGTAAATGAGGACGGCAAGCTGGTTGGACGTGTGACGGTGAACGTGGTGCTGGATTTCATCCGCGATGAATCGGAAAGCGACTTGTTGAACCAGGCCGGTTTGCGCGAAGAGGAGGATATCTTTGCCTCGGTATGGAAGAGCGCGCAGAACCGCTGGGTGTGGCTGGCACTGAATCTTTGCACCGCATTTTTCGCCTCGCGCGTGATTGGCGGTTTTGAGGGCACGATCGAAAAGTTTGTGGCGCTCGCAGCACTCATGCCCATCGTCGCAGGCATTGCCGGCAACTCGGCCAATCAAACCACCACCATCATCATACGCTCGCTGGCCTTGGGGCAAATCACACCTGAGAATGCGCGAAGACTACTCGTAAAAGAACTGTCCATCAGCGGATTGAACGGCCTGGTATGGGGCGGAGTTGCCGGATTGTTCGCTTACTTTCTGTACCACAGTGTATCGCTGGGCATAGTGATGACCAGCGCAATGCTGCTCAACCTGGTAGTGGGTGCGATCGTCGGCCTGGCTATCCCACTCATGATGCACAAATTGGGGCGCGACCCAGCCATCGGGTCCAGCGTAATGATCACCGCCATTACCGACAGCGGTGGATTCTTCATCTTCCTCGGATTGGCGACTATATTCCTGATTTAACCCGGACGTCTTATAACCCTCGCTACACAAGAAGCTCTGTGAGGTAAATTCGTTTGATGGCTACAGTATTTTCAAGGGGAAGGAACAACATCCCAAGCTATTACACGGGTTGTTGTTAAAACGACAGCGGTGCAAATTCTAAAGGGGCGGTGAAGCAGTCCGCCCCTCACGAGGCAAAATTACGCGCCCAAAATGCCCTTGCCTGCTGGCTTCTTGGCTGCGGCCTTTTTTGCTGCTGGCTTCTTGGCTGCGGCTTTTTTCGCTGCTGGCTTCTTTTTTGCTACAGCCTTTTTAGCTGCTGGCTTTTTAGCTACAGCTTTTTTCGCTGCTGGCTTCTTGGCTGCGGCTTTTTTCGCTGCTGGCTTTTTAGCTACAGCCTTTTTAGCTACAGCCTTTTTAGCTGCTGGCTTTTTAGCTACAGCTTTTTTCGCTGCTGGCTTCTTGGCTGCGGCTTTTTTCGCTGCTGGCTTTTTTGCTACAGCCTTTTTAGCTGCTGGCTTTTTGGCTACGGCTTTCTTCGCTGCGGGTTTTTTCGTTTTGGATGTTGCCATTTTAATTCTCCATGAAATATTAGAATAATTACTACGACTACTTACACACCCAAACGCCCTGTGTTTTTGCGATAGACGCTTGCGGCATCGGTACTGTATCCACGTTTAAAAAAACGTGCAACAAATTTCGTAAAAAGTTTTTGTGAAAATTACAACATTCACGAAATGAGTTTTTCCCCTGCATACAACTCTTCTACGGTCTCGCGCTCACGAATCAGATGTGCGATCTTGCCATCCACCATCACCTCGGCAGCACGTGGACGAGTGTTGTAATTCGAGCTCATGCTCATCCCATATGCACCCGTAGAAAGCACAGCCAGCAAGGATTGTGGCGCAATCGCCAGGTCGCGCGCACGGCCGATAAAATCGCCCGTTTCACAGATCGGACCGACCACTTCGTAGTTCTGTACGGCATGCTTTTCACGCTTGACTGGGAGGATCGCGTGATAGGCATCGTACAAAGCCGGACGCATCAAGTCGTTCATTGCGGCATCCAAAATAGCAAAATTCTTTTCCTCGCCATGCTTGAGATACTCAACCCGCGTAAGCAAAACCCCTGCATTACCTACCAGAACACGCCCGGGTTCGAAGACCAGCTTCTCGCTGCGCCCGCGCATCACGGCCATAAACGCTGCTATGTAATCGGCAATCGCCGGAGGATTTTCATCGTTATAGCGAATGCCCAGGCCGCCGCCCAGATCGAGATGTTCCAGACGGATACCTTCAACCGCCAGCGCGTCGACCAGCACCAACACCTTTTCTGCTGCAGCGACAAACGGGCCGGTATCGGTCAGTTGCGACCCGATGTGACAATCCATGCCAGTGATGCGCAAGTTCCGCAGATCACGTGCCTTTCGGTAGAGCGCAATGGCTTCCGTGTAGGCCACGCCAAACTTGTTCTGCTTGAGGCCGGTGGAAATATAGGGGTGTGTCTTGGCATCTACATCCGGGTTCACGCGCAGGCTGATCGCCGCAATTTTGCTCATGCTTGCCGCAACTTCATTGAGCCGATCCAGCTCTGCAGCAGATTCGACGTTAAAACACAAAATGTCTGCGTCCAATGCCATGCGCATCTCCGCAGCCGTCTTGCCCACACCGGAGAACACCACCTTGCGTGCATCGCCGCCTGCCGCCAGCACGCGTTGTAATTCACCGCCCGAGACAATGTCGAACCCCGCACCCAGGCGCGCAAACACATTAAGGATCGCCAGGTTGGAATTGGCTTTCACGGCATAGCAGATCAGGTGTTCCCGCCCCTGCAATGCAGTGGTGAATTGACGGAAGCCATCGGTTAGTGCGGCGCGCGAATAGACATAACATGGCGTGCCATATCGTGATGCAATGTCAGACAAAGAAATACTTTCGGCATAAAGTTCGCCGTCTTGATAATGAAAATAGTCACTCATGGTTGGTTGTTCTACTTGGTTGGTGATGTGCCGGGATTCGGCGGTTCAGGCACAGGTTCAGCCTGAGTTTGACTCCTGGTTTGAGTTTTATTATCGGGAAGCCTGAGCGGGCCTTTACGACCGCAGCCCTGCAACGAAAAAGCCAGGATCAAAATCATGATGATGCCAGAACGCATGTTGATATCCGCAATAATTTTTATTCGGCAGATTATATGTCAGGAGATGGGAGTTGTTGTTGCCTACGGCTATCAGATGGCGACCGCTTTCAGTTCTTTTCGCAGCAGCGCAAAGGTCGGGCACACGCTGCCCACCACATCCCAGAAAGCCGCCGAATGGTTCATTTCGCGCAAATGCGCCAGCTCATGCACCACCACATAATCAACCAGGCGCAGCGGGAGTTTGATCAGTTGAACATTCAAATGCACCGTTCCGCGCGCGGTGCAACAACCCCACTGTGTCTTTGTTGATGAGATTTTGATCATGCGGGGCGTGACCTTCAGCAAGGGCGTGTATTGCGCGATGCGTTCCGCGAATATTCGTTCGGCCTCCTGCCTATACCAGTGCGACACCGCTTTTTCGATGTGCGCTGCCTCGCTGCCATCGGCGACGAACACCCACAAATTGCTGCCGCGCCGATGTGCAGGAGTGGCAAACAAGCCGCTCACCACACGCAAGGTAAGCAGTTCACCAAGGTAGTCGATTTGTTCGCCATCCTGCCAGAGTACTTCCTCCGGCTTGCGCATCTCCCAACCATCCAGTTTTTCCACCACCCAACGTGCCTTATCCTGCAACACGCTGTGCAGCCATTTCTCCGATGCCCGCAACGGCACACTGACCGTCAGGCCGCGATCATCGATGCGCAGCCCGATGCTACGGCGTTTGCTGCTGCGTCTGAGGGTGTAAGTGATGTGCTTGCCGGCAAGCAGCGCGGCGCGTTGCTCAGCGGCGGGCGGGGCGACCATATTGCGCAAACGCTTGAGCATCAATGTTCAAGATTCTGGATTTCACTTTCAATCCACGCCTCGACGCGCGCATTGATCTCTTCCGACTTTAACCCCTTCGGGTCGATTGGAGCACCGATGCTCATGGTGATCAGGCCGGGATGTTTGCTGAACGCGTTACGCCCCCACAGCCTTCCGGCGTTATGCGCCACCGGGATCACCGGCACTCCACCGCTCGCCGCCAGCATCGCGCCGCCGACCTTGTATTTGCCGCGCTGACCATAGGGAATGCGCGTTCCTTCAGGAAATATCACCACACAGAAACCTTGCGCCAGCCTTTCCTTGCCCTGCTTCAGCAACTGCCTCATCGCACCCTTGCCATCGCTGCGCTTGATCGCGATGGGGCTGGTCAGCGCCAATGCCCAACCGAAAAATGGTATCCACAACAGTTCGCGTTTCAGCACCCAAACTTGTGGCGGAAAGACCGCTTGCAACGCCAGCGTCTCCCATGCGGATTGATGCTTGCACAACACAATGCACGGCTGCTTCGGCAAATTCTCGATGCCGCGCACCTCATAGCGTATACCGCACACCACGCGCAGTATGGGCAGCATCATTTTTGCCCATAGTGAGATGAAGCGATAGCGCGTCAGCCGGCTCAATGGAAAAGTAAGCAGGGCCAGCAGCGCAAAGGGTGGCGTGATGATGATTTGCAGCAGCAAAAAAACCAGTGAACGTATGACCAGCATATATTTTTATAGCAGCTCCGTGACCACTTCTGCCAAGTTCTCGAACACCTTTGTACCTGCCGGCAAACCACCTGTCGCCTGCGTTTTCATGCCTTTACCGGTGAGCACCAGATAGGTTTTCGCACCAAGAACCGCCGCCGATTGCAGATCACGCAGTGAATCACCCACGGCAGGAATGCCGGCCAGACTGACGTTATAGCGCGCCGCGATCTCCTCCATCATCCCGCTCTTGGGCTTGCGGCAGAGGCAATTGCTTTCACTGGTGTGCGGGCAAAAGAACACCGCATCTATGCGTGCACCAACCAGAGCACAGGCTTTGTGCATCTTGTCGTGTATCGCATTCAGCATCGGCATGTCGAACAACCCACGCCCGATGCCTGACTGGTTGGTCGCCACCACCACACGATAGCCGGCCTGGTTTAATCGCGCGATTGCCTCAAGGCTGCCGGGGATAGGCTTCCACTCTTCAGGACTTTTGATGAACTGGGCGGAATCGTAGTTGATGACGCCGTCACGATCGAGAATGATTAGTTTCATTTTTAAGCTGTGAAGGGCAAAGGAGGGAAGGAGAAGGGTAAAAGCCCTGTTCCGCGTTTTGCTTGCTCACTCATCTCTACTCACCTTTCACTGTATGTTAAGCCGCCAGTTTTGAAATATCTGCAACGCGATTCATCGCCGTGTGCAATTGCGCCAGCAAGGCGAGACGATTGTTGCGCAACGCCGTATCTTCGGTATTGACCATCACGTTATCAAAAAAGGCATCCACCGGCACGCGCAATGCAGCCAAAGCTTGCAGCGACGTTGTGTAATCGCCAGCGGCAAATGCCGTATTGGCCCTTGGCACAATCTCATTCAGCGCACGGTGCAGTTCTTTCTCAGCAGGTTCTTGCAGCAATGCGGTATTAACCTCGATACTCACCCCAACTTCAACCTTCTTCAGAATATTGCCGACACGTTTGTTTGCAGCTGCTAAGGCAGCTGACTCAGACAAGGCAGCGAATGCCTGCACGGCGTCAAGTTGTTTAGGGACTAAATAGATTAAGTCTGTTTTCCCGCTCATAACCGCTTCAACCTCGTTTGCAGAGTAGCCTCGATCGCGCATCATTCCGCCAAGGCGCTCGATTATGAACATATTCACATCGGTATGCGCCTCGCCAATCAAACCTTTGGAGAAACCTGCAAAAGCAATATTAACCAGATCGAACAGGCTCAGCGGCAACTCCTTTTCAATCAGCATGCGAACAATGCCCAGCGCATGACGGCGCAGCGCGAATGGGTCTTTGTCTCCCGTCGGAATTTGTCCGATGCCGAACATCCCCACCAACGTTTCCAGTTTGTCTGCCAGCGCCACGCAGATACCGACCATGTTGCGCGGCAATTCATCGCCTGCAAAACGTGGCTTGTAGTGATCCTCGATTGCATAAGCAATATCGTCTCTCAACCCATCATGCTGCGCGTAATAGCGCCCCATTATGCCTTGCAACTCAGGGAACTCGCCCACCATATCGGTGAGCAAGTCGGCCTTGGCCAGCAAGGCTGCCTGATCGGCTTGCGCTGCAAGCGCATCGCCACCCAACTGCTGTCCGATTGCGCGGGCGATGGCCTGCACGCGCTGCACGCGCTCGCCCTGTGTACCGAGCTTGTTGTGATAAACCACCTTGGCCAAGCCGAGTACGCGAGAATCCAGCGGCTTTTTGCGATCCTGATCGAAGAAGAATTTCGCATCAGCCAGGCGCGGGCGCACTACACGCTCGTTGCCGCCGACCACCGCCGACGTATCGTCCGGGCGAATGTTGGAAACAATCAGGAATTTGTTAGTCAACTTGCCTTTGCTGTCCAGCAACGGGAAGTATTTCTGGTTCGCCTTCATGGTGAGGATCAGGCATTCCTGCGGTACTTCAAGGAACTGAGCCTCAAACTGGCACAATAGCACGTTAGGACGCTCGACCAGCGCGGTCACTTCGTCCAGCAGCGCATCATCCTCGATAGACTTCAGATTTTCCTTGGCAGCTGCAGCTGCGAGTTGCCTCGCGATCTCAGCGCGGCGCGCGGAAAAACTGGCGATGACTGCGCCTTCGGTTTCTAGTTGCTGCGCGTAACTGTCGGCATTCTTCAGTACCACTTTCGCCACACTGGCCTCGAAGCGATGGCCTAGCGTCTCGCGTCCTGCGGACAAACCCAGCATGCTGATAGGCACGATCTCTGCGCCATGCAACGCGACCAAACCATGCGCGGGACGCACGAACTGCACACTGCTCCAGCCATCAGCGAGTTGATAGGTCATAACCTTGGCGATCGGCAGCTTGGTCAGTGTTTCGTCGATAGCCTTCTGCAAACCTTCAGCGAGAGTCGCGCCCTTGACTATGCTGTCGAAGAACAAGGCTTCCGCTTTGCCATCCATTGCGCGCTTGAGTTGCGGGACTGCAGACGCATCAGCACCGAGACTGGCGAGTTTTTTGAGCAAGGCAGGTGTGGCCTGTCCATGAGCATCCAAACCCACCGCAACCGGCATCAGTTTCTGCGAGACAGACTTGTCAGCGGCCTGTTCTGCGACGCCAATGACATGCAATGCAAGGCGGCGCGGCGAAGCGTATGCCGTCACTGCGGCATCGCCCCCCACCAAGCCCTGTGCTTTCAGACAGGCGACCAGCACATCGGCAAAGCTGTCGCCCAGCTTTTTCAGCGACTTCGGCGGAAGTTCTTCGACAAACAATTCGACCAATAAATTTTTACAGCTCATGCCACCACCTGCTTTTCGATCTGCGCCAGCACTTCATCCGCCCACTCGCGCGGAGCCATCGGAAAGCCAAGACGCGCACGGCTATCGTAGTAACTTTGCGCCACACTGCGCGCCAGATTGCGAATACGGCCGATGTATGCCGCGCGTTCCGTCACCGAAATCGCTCCACGTGCATCCAGCAGATTAAAACTGTGCGCGGCTTTCAATACCTGCTCGTAGGCGGGCAACGCAAGTTGCTGCTCCATCAGATGCTTCGCCTGTTTCTCATAACTGCCGAACGCACC
>Ga0315270_10000197_pt1 | contig 34888 bp, 36 predicted proteins | sample C1_bottom_MG_FD_204932 | JGI IMG/M metagenome (GOLD analysis project Ga0315270, IMG submission 204932) | Sediment microbial communities from Yellowstone Lake, YNP, Wyoming, USA - C1_bottom | ecosystem: Environmental > Aquatic > Freshwater > Lake > Sediment | place: USA: Wyoming | collected... | reverse complement strand
ATCGCCACCCTTAAGAGTGAGTCGAAGAGCCTGCGCTACGTGGCCGTGGCATTGGCGTGGTCGCTTGGATTAGCTTGGCTGGTGAGTTTTATTTTCTATCAGACGGCACGGGCCTTGGGGTATTTGGGTTTACTGAACAAATTAATCTAATGCGACAACGCCCGCGAAAGCGGGCGTTGTCGTTTAGGACGTTACCTGCTGGTCGTAACCACACCCATGAGGAACGTAGCCCAATTATCGAATCGGCGACGCAGTTGGGGCCCCTGCGAGCCGCCGAGTAGCGCAGCCGCGCCGGGAGGTTTCGGCGGATTCATGTTTGAGCGCGTGTACGCGAAGCGGATCGCGCGAGTTCGAATCCGACGCCCGGCGCGGTGAGCAACGCAGGGAAGTCGCCCATCGGGCGACCGGTGAACGGGGTGCCCTTTTCTTTGCTTACATTTCTTTTGGGCAAGCAAAAGAAAGTAAGGGCCCTGCCGGGGCATGGCCGGCCCAAAACATTCCGCGCACAGCGCGACACCCGACAGGGATTTATACGATTTCAACAAACGTGAGTGCCTTACTTGACCCCACGAATGTCTCGCCGCATCAAGATTGACGAAGTAACAATTTCTTGAAACGTTGAATAATTCGTGGCCATTTTGATTTTCGAGGACGCAATATTCTTAAAACGATTTCACCTGGAACGATTGAAGCTAGCGCGCTGGATATCCCTATAGGATCATGACTAATGTCTTTCACTTCAAACAACTCCATCGATACATGTGAATCAGAACACCAATCTCTTATGTCTGCGTAAGTTTCAAAGCATATAATAGGGTCATGTAATTCCGTTCTATCCCTAACCCTCAGTACCATTCCCGTAACTCTATTCATAAGTAAATACACTTTAACGATCCCATTTAAATACTAGTTACTTCATTAAGCTCGAACACCAAACACCCAATCTTTGTGATTTAGTCAGCGGTAATACAGAGCAGTTGCGCAATGGAGGACTGATCACCGTTTCTCTTTAACCATACCATCCACCACAATAAATTTACTGAGCAAAAACCACAAGCAACATATCAATCTAGCTTTTCCCCGCCAACCGCATCCAAGTCGCCACTACCGTATCCGGATTCAACGAAATACTCCCGATCCCCTGCTCTACCAACCACTCAGCCAAATCCGGATGATCCGATGGTCCTTGGCCGCAGATGCCGATATATTTTTTGGCGGCACGGCAAGCTTGGATTGCTTGGCTGAGCAAAGCTTTGACCGCAGCGTTGCGTTCGTCGAATGCGGCGGCCACCAGGCCCGAATCGCGATCCAGGCCGAGTGTGAGTTGCGTGAGGTCGTTCGAGCCGATGGAGAAGCCATCGAAGTGCTCCAGAAATTGTGCGGCCAAGATGACGTTGGACGGAATCTCGCACATCATGATGACGCGCAAGCCGTTCTCGCCGCGCTTCAATCCATGCTGCGCCAGCAGGTCGATCACGGCCTTACCCTCTGCCACCGTGCGCACGAAGGGGATCATGATTTCCACGTTGGTGAGGCCCATTTCCTCGCGCACTTTTCTCATCGCCCGGCATTCCAGCGCGAAGCAATCGCGGAAGCTTTCCGAGACATAGCGCGATGCGCCACGAAAACCGAGCATCGGATTTTCCTCTTTCGGTTCGTAGCGTTCGCCGCCGGTGAGGTTGGCGTATTCGTTGGACTTGAAATCCGATAGGCGCACAATTACTGGCTTGGGCCAAAATGCAGCGGCGATGGTGGACGTGCCTTCAGCCAGGCGATCCACGTAGAAGCTTACCGGGTCGGTGTAGCCGGCGCACATCTCCTTTACCGTCTTTTTAAGATCATCGGGCAGATTCGGATATTCCAACACCGCCTTGGGGTGGATGCCGATCATGCGGTTGATAATGAATTCCAGGCGCGCCAAGCCGACGCCGTGATTGGGCAGGCTGGCGAAATCGAAGGCGCGTTCCGGGTTGCCGACGTTCATCATGATCTTGACCGGCGGCTCGGGCATCTTGCCCAGATCCAGTTCGTCGATGGTCATTTCCAGCAGTCCTTGATACACCATGCCGGTATCGCCCTCGGCGCAGGACACGGTAACGGGCTGAGCGTCCCTTAATTTTTCCGTGGCATCGCCGCAACCCACTACCGCCGGGATGCCCAACTCGCGCGCCACGATGGCGGCATGACAGGTGCGTCCGCCACGGTTGGTGACGATGGCGGCGGCGCGTTTCATCACCGGCTCCCAGTCCGGGTCGGTCATGTCGGTCACCAGCACGTCGCCGGCTTGCACCTGGCTCATCTCGCTAGCGTGCAGGATGACGCGCACCGCGCCGCTGCCGATGCGTTGGCCGATGGCGCGGCCACTGATCAAGACCGGCGCTTGCTGCTTGAGACGATATTGCTGCAAGACATTGTGCGTGGCGCGCGCTTTCACCGTTTCTGGCCGCGCTTGGACGATATACAGCAAGCCGTCCTGGCCGTCCTTGGCCCATTCGATATCCATCGGACGGCCATAGTGGTGCTCGATGACCATAGCCGAGCGTGCCAACTCCAGCACATCGGCGTCGCTCAGTGAAAAGCGCTGCCGTATGTCATCCGGCACCACTTCGATATGCGTATCTGTTCCTGTTCCATACACCATGCGCTTGGCCTTGCTGCCGAGCGTGCGCCGGATTACTGCGAACTTATTGTCGGCCAGCATGGGCTTGTGCACATAAAATTCATCCGGATTCACCGCGCCCTGCACGACCATTTCGCCCAGACCATAGGCGGCGTTGATCAGCACCACATCGGGAAAGCCAGACTCGGTATCGATGGTGAACATCACCCCGCTAGCCGCCAGATCGCTACGCACCATACGCTGCACGCCGGCAGACAGAGCGACTTGCGCGTGATCGAAACCATGGTGCACGCGATAAGAAATGGCGCGATCGTTATACAGCGAGGCAAACACCGCACGCACTTGTGCCAGCACGGCTTCAATGCCGACCACATTCAGATAGGTTTCTTGCTGCCCGGCAAAGGAGGCATCTGGCAAATCTTCGGCGGTGGCCGAGGAACGCACTGCGACCGACAGTTCGCCCGATGTTTGTGCCGCCAACGTCTGCCACGCGGCGCGAATTTCCTGTTCCAAAGCCGGCTGTAGCGTCGATTCCATCACCCACTGCCGAATCTGTTTGCCGGCCTGGCTGAGTCGATCGACATCGGCTACATCCAACGCATCCAATAACTCCCCAATGCGTTGCTCCAAGTCATTGTGCTGAAGAAAATCTCGGAACGCTTGCGCTGTCGTGGCAAAGCCACCCGGCACGCGCACGCCCAGGTGTGCCAGTTTGGAGATCATCTCACCCAACGAGGCATTCTTGCCGCCGACGCTAGGCACATCCTGAATTCCCAACTGCTCGAACCAAATCACATAGGGTTGCTTGCTCATGATGACGCCTGTAGAGTTATTCGATGTCTGAAACACGCCCAGTATTTTTTTTATCCGACCGAACCGGCATTACTGCCGAAGCGCTCGGTAAAAGTTTATTGACCCAGTTCGATCATATGCAATTCGCGCAGCATACGCTAGCCTTCGTCGATAACCCGCAGCGCGCTGCCGAGGCATTACAGCAGATTGCGCACAGCGCACAAGTCAGCGGGCAAAGACCAATCGTGTTCAGCACCCTGATGCAACCCGCATTGCGTGCGATCTTCGCCGCAGCCGATGTGTTCTGGATCGATTTTTTCGACACTTTCATCACCCCGTTAGAACTGGAATTGAATGCAAAATCCTCCGGCGCTGTCGGTAAGTCACATGCCATCAGCGATACTTATCATCAACGTATGGAAGCGGTTAATTTCACCTTAGGTCACGATGACGGCTTAGGGCAACATTTAGATCAGGCTGACATCATTTTACTGGGCGTTTCGCGTTGCGGAAAAACGCCGACTTGTTTGTACTTGGCCTTGCAGAATGGCCTACGTGCGGCCAATTATCCGCTGACGCCGGAAGATTTTAGCGATGCGCGTTTGCCTGCGCCGTTACGCCCATATCAAGCGAAATTATTTGGGCTGACCATCAGCCCAGAACGGCTGACGCAAATCCGCCAGGAGCGTCAACCGGATAGCACTTATGCGGCACTCAATACCTGCCGTGGGGAATTGCGACAGGCCGATGCGATCTTCAAGAAAAACAGCATTCCTACGCTGGACACCAGCAGCATGTCGATTGAAGAAATCGCAGCGAGTATTTTGCATCAGACTGGTTTACGGTTTGCGGGCAAGTGCAGTTAGAAAAATCTTATTTACCACAGAGGTCACAGAGAAAACCCCTAAGAACTTTGAAACGTAGCCCGACTGCTCGCATGGGGACGCTGTTGGGGTCCCTGCGAGCCGCCGAGTAGCGCAGCCGCGCCGGGGGCAGTCGGCGGATTCATGTTTGAGCGCGTGGACGCGCAGCGGATCGCGCGAGTTCGAATCCGACGCCCGGCGTGGCGAGCAACGCAGGGAAGTCGCCCAACGGGCAACCGGCGAACCGGGGTGCCCTTCTTTTTGGTTACTCTTTTCTTGGGCAAGCAATAAAAAGTAACTGCCCCGCCGGGGCATGGCCGGCCCTAAAAAAATCGCGCACAGCGCGACTCCTTATTTTGGTTTGTTGCCGGCTGAAAGCCGGCGCTACAGAACGCCCGGTATGGAATCAGTTGCGTTGAAGTTGCCGCACGCGCTCAAATAAACAGATCGCGGCAGCAGCGGCCACATTCAGCGATTCGACTTTACCCGGCATCGGTATCGTGACTTGATAGGTGGCACGCGCCAATAAATCGGACGATAGTCCCGCGCCTTCATTGCCAAACAGGAAGGCCACCGGGCCGGTCAAATCGGTCGCGTAGATCGATTGCTTTGCAGCTAAGGAGGTAGCGATCACGGTTTTGTAATTTGCCACGACCTCGGCCAACACTTGTTGTTCGTAGATGGTCAGTGCAAAATGCGCGCCCATGCCGGCACGGAGTGCTTTGGGCGACCACGCCTCGGCACAGCCTTGGGATAAATACACCGAATTTACACCCGCTGCTGCGGCGCTGCGCAAGATGCTACCCAAGTTGCCGGGGTCTTGAATATTCTCCAAGAGTAAACTGCACTCGCTCACCTGCGGCGCAGGCTGCGGAATATCCAGCAAAGCCAAGATCCCGGTCGGATGTTCGACCGGAGAAAGTCGGTCGAACAAGACTGCACTCAGCACGATGCACGGTGTATCAGGGAAACGTGCGGCACATTGCGCGATCTCCGGCGATGCATCGGCCTCGGCGCGCAATACCAGCAAGCGCGGCTGGCCGCCGCTATCCGCCAATGCGGACAACAGATGCACACCATCGAGCAATGTCTGCCCGAGTTTGCGCCGCTCACGGCTGGCACCGGCAATTTTGTTGAGTAGCTTGTACTGCGGATTATCGGCTGAACTGATTTGTTTCATTGACATTCGCCAACCGAGATCGAAGCGCACTTGCGGCCATCCACCCAAGTGGCCTCGTCCAAGCGCGCACCCAGAAAAGTAGCGCCGCTTAACTGCGCATTGCGTAGGTCGGCATAGCGCAAATCGGCGTTGCTCAAATCCGCATTCTGCAAATTGGTCGACGTAAGATTCGCGCCGATGAGCTTTGCTTGCGCCAAATTAGCAAAACTCAAATCACTGCCGGCGAGAATGGCGTAACTCAAATTGCTCTGACTGAGATTGGCGGCATTAAAACGCGCACTTTTCAGCATGGCACTACTCAGATCCGCAGCTTTGAGCCAGGAACCGCTTTTGTCACAGTGCGTCCAGTCGATTTGCGCGGCGGCCGGTTGCGAGCAGGCTGCATTCGGGCCACGAAAATCCACTTTAATCGGATTGACCGGTGAGAGATTAAACACGGCATATAACACCAGACCCAGCAACGCCAATAACACCAGCCCGATTCCGATAAAGTGATCGCGTCGGCGCATACGCTCCGCCTCCAAATCGGCATGATGCAAGCGCAATTCGCTCCATTCCGGATTTTCCGGATGCACCCTGCGCTCTGGTGTACGTCGGTTTCTATCCGACAAGCTAGTTTCATTGGGATCGCGCCGATCGCGTTGGTGGCGTTCATCGAACCAGCGCAAGGCTGCTGCGCGTCGTTCATGCACCCAATCCAAGGGTGCGTCGGCGGTGCCGACGATACGATATTTAATGACGCCAATCTGTGGCCGAAATTCCGGAATTGCATCCAGCGGTGCCCAAAATACTTGGTCGCTGCTTGCTTCGTCCGTGGCCAAAAAACGTCCCAGCATCCAATCGTGGCTGATCAATTTGGCCGGAAATGGCCCAGATATTTTCTCCCCACGCCGGATGAACCAGAGCGTTTGCATTTTCATACGCATTCTCCGCGTGGCGTCTGGTGCATCTCGATGCGAAATGGGAGCAAGAGGGAAATCATGCCGACAGTCTAACGCGAAGCGCATAGCCTGCAAATCGTCGGCTTAAAAAAACTTTGGGGATTGCGTGTTACTTAGGATGCTTTGCCAACCAAGCGCTGCATAGACCGAGTGACCTGCGCCACGATTTCCTTGAACTTGTGGTAGCTCGCCTCATCCAGGGCACCCCCACGGCAATCACCATAAAACAGACCAAAGGGTTTAGGACCCAAGAAAACTGAGTGCGCAAAAAACTCACCGCGTCCGATCACTTGCAGCAACTCTGCGCTGACATACGGCTCCAAATTGGCCTTATTTTGTGGATTGAGCCACACACCTTGCTGCTTCTGTAACAAGCGCATGAATAAGTGCTGGTTGTCTAAACCAATATTGAATTGACTAAACGGCGCTGTTTCGGTCTCTCCCAAACAAAATTTTCCACGCAGTGCCCGACCATCCGGTGTACGCAGCGCGAATACCACCCGCGTTAAGCCAACCTCTGTTTGTAAAGCCTGCATCGCCCACCGCATCAGTTCTTGTGTTGAACTAAATGTTTGTGGCGTATCTACCGGGACAGGTTGTGACGCAGTAACGACCGGCTCCTGCAACAACGGCAACCAGCGCGCGGCAGGCGGCGCACCATACCAACGCCAAGCCCTAGCCGCGAGTGCCGCTGTACGGTGTACCCGTCCCACCAAATCATCCGGCGAAATATGCAATAACTCCGCGACAGCAACCATGTCCTGCTCCAATGCCTCGCCATGCCAGCTAAATTCTGCGTGGCGCGCCACGGCAGCGGCCAATTGCACATTCTGGGCTCGTACTATTTTCATCTGCGCCGGATCAATTAAATGGCAGATGAGTTCCGGCAGCTTGAGTGCTTGCAGCAGGGCATTCAATAGCGTGTGTAAATCAAAACCGAGCAGTGATTGTTGCGCCGTCGCCGTACCATTGGGATCGCGCCGCATCGCTTCAGTCAATTTCGCCGCCATCTCCGGCGCCACCAGACATAAGTACTGTTCCGCCAAATCATTCAGCGCAGCAGCAATATACACTTCCTCTGATTCCATATCGTTGCGGAAGATAGCCCAGTCGCAAGCTTGGCAAGCAGCATGATGTGCGCGCGACAAGGAACGGCGCAATTGCAGAAGTGCGCTCGGGTTACCCTTAAACTGCTCTTCCACTATTTTTGGGTCGCGAAAACGCTCGAAAAATGGCTTCGCGCCATACATCATGACCGCATGTTCGATGGTGGTGATTTCGCTGCTCAGCCTGCTGCGTTTGCGCATGCCGATGGCACGCAGCACGTTGAGCGTAAAGAAGGGATCATGCAACACGATATCGCTGATGTCTTGCGCCGAAGCGCGCTCGCCGCGTAGTGCCTGTTTGGCAATCTCTTCGGCGGTCTTGGCCATGACCGGAAAGTCCTCGCTGCTGTAGCGGTTGACCAGTCCCTGTACAAGAGAAGCATCCATTACTTCTTCGCTATTCATCACATGCGCCACAAATAAAGTTGCGTACGCCCTAAATCGCCAAGTTCAACAACAGTGCTGGGTTCAATATCGGGGATGGCAAAGCGATAACTGATCAACAGTGTTCCAGGGCGCATCTCGCGTCGCGCTTTATCCCACAAATCGCTCATCGGCACCGGGGATAGATATGCAAATACCACATCGTAAGCAGCCAAGTCGTGTTGCCAAAAATTACCCCAGGTGATGCTTGCATTGGCTCGAAATAAAGTACGCAATTTACCGATCCAATAAGGCAAGGGCGCCGCTTCGATTCCGCTCACAAGACAATCGGGGCGCGTTTGTGCCAGGGAGCACACCCAGCCACCCAGGCCGGAACCGAGATCGATACAACGCAAGCCGGGCCGATCCGTCAATTGCGCTGCAACTGCACGCCATACTTGGCGGCGCGATACATACAAGGGAACCTGGGTCGCATAGGTGCTCCAATAGATCAGCACCAAGCCCACAAATCCCGCCAAGTACCACAGTGGCGCTATATCCCGGCCATACGCCACGACCAAGGCTGGTACAAACAAGGCCTGCATCGCCAGCCACCAGCCAGGCATACGCAGCGCATAACTAATAGCGACCGCAAGGATACTTTCCAACAACAATGCCGCGCCGAGGCTAAAACTCAAACCCCATACACTCGCCAACCAAGCCGCTAGTCCACACGTGGTCAAGGCCAAAAGCTGCGCCAGTAGTGCCAGCGCAATCGGCGGCACGTGCTTTGGTGCAAACGCAATAGCGTCACTGAGCCGGAGCGGACGCAGGTGCATTTGCATTCCCCTTAGCGGCATCTTCAGTTAAGGCAGGCGTCATCGCTGCCTTGGTATCTTCGTTGCGCACCGCGTCCTCAGTCTGCTTGTTCATGACGATAATGCTGATGCGCCGATTACTCGAATTGAATGGGTCGTTCTTATCAAATAACACCGCCGAACCCAGGCCGACCACGCGTAAAATTTTGCCATCGTCTATTCCGCCTGCCACCAACTCGCGCCGGCAAGCATTGGCGCGATCCGCCGATAACTCCCAGTTGCTATAGCCGCGGTCACCACCGGAATAGGGCGTAGCGTCAGTGTGCCCGGACAGACTGATAGCATTCGGTACGGCATTCAGAACACTGGCGATTTCCGCCAGGATTTCCTTGGCATACGGCTGTAGCACAGCGCTCCCGCTATTGAACATGGGCCGATTTTTTTCATCTGCGATCTGAATGCGCAAACCCTCGGCAGTGATATCGATTTTGATCTGGTTCTTGAACTGTTTGAGTGCGCCATGCGTTTCGATCTTTTGATTCAACTTACTCTTCAGCTCTTCCAGCTTGGCCTTTTCCTTGCGAATAGATTCAGCCTTGGCGGCTTCCAGATTGAGGAGTTTCTTTTGTGTCGGCGTATTGGTTTTTTCGACCTGGCCGGCCTTGCGCGATAAATTCGTGCCGCCGCCTTTGATCAAACTCGAAGCATCGCCAGCGCCGGAGCCGCCTGCCAATGCAACTCTCAGCGGTGTCTTAAAGTAATCTGAAATACCGCTCAACTCACCCTTGGCAGTCGAACCCAATAGCCACATCAGCAAGAAAAACGCCATCATCGCCGTAACAAAGTCGGCATAGGCGATTTTCCAGGCGCCACCATGGTGGGCATGTCCGCCTTTTTTAATACGGCGGACAATGATCGGTCGTTGAGAATCGTCGCTCATGGCCGCTTACCGGGTCTTACGCTGTTTCACTTCATCTTCCAACTCGCTGAAAGTGGGTCGCTCGGTGGAATACAGTACCTTGCGACCAAACTCAACTGCTACCTGTGGCGCATAACCATTCAGGCTAGCCAGTAAGGTCACTTTAATACACTGATAAAACTTAGTTGATTCACCTAACTTAAATTCCAACACGCTAGCCAGTGGCCCAACAAATCCATAAGCAAGCAAAATACCGAGGAAGGTGCCAACCAAGGCATGGGCAATCAAGATGCCCAATTCTTGTGGTGGCAGACCCACCGACTCCATGGTGTGCACCACGCCCATGACCGCCGCCACAATACCGAAAGCAGGCATGGCATCGCCCATTTTTGCGATCGCATTCACCGGCACTTCGCCCTCATGGTGGTGCGTCTCGATCTCGTTATCCATCAGATTCTCGATCTCGAAAGCATTTAGGCTGCCGCTGACCATTAACCGCAAATAATCTGTAATAAATTCCAGCGAATGATGGTCGGCGGCAATCGCTGGATACTTGCTGAACAAAGGACTTTCTTGTGGGTTCTCGATATCACCCTCGACCGACATCAAGCCTTCTTTACGCACCTTGGCCAAAATCTCATATAGCAAACACAGCAGTTCCATGTACAGCGCCTTGTTGTAGCGCGACGGCTTAAAAATACTTGGCAATGCTTTCAACGTCGCTTGCATCGGCTTGCCGCCATAGGCAACCACAAACGCGCCGGCTGCGGCTCCACCAATCATCAAGAATTCGACGGGCTGCAGCAAGGCAGCGATATGCCCGCCTGCGATCATGAACCCGCCCAGCACCGAAAACAGAACAGCGATATAACCAATAATGACAAACATGAGTAGTGCCTCGTTGAAAAGCAAAATGCGCCACGGAACAAGCGCTATGCATGACCGCACTGATACTGCGGCACGAGGCACCTAACAAGAGGCGCCGACGTAGCTATAGCCTGGGTATAACTACGTCAGATTTCGGGGGGTCTTTAGCTTAGAACAGGGTTTTCCCGATAATTGCTACAAATATGTTGATTAATCCAATACTTAGATTAATGCCGATCAGTAATCTGATGCTTGCAAGCGCCGCACCAGCAGCCTTCCAATCCTGCGCGACTACCCCGCGTCTTAGTCGTTTAAATCCGGCGAAATAGGCATGCCCAAAGATCAGCATCATCAAAACGCCAAGCGCCAGCATGGTATGAATATATTTTCCAACCACGGCAAATCCGCCATAGGCAGTTATCAAATACAAACCACTCCCAAGCAAGGATGCAACTGACAGCCAAACCCAGGGAAAGAACCGTGTAAAAGTGGCAACCCACAGTGGCAAACGCAGAGGTGGCTCCAAGGTCTGCACCGCCGCCGGACGTAACGCCATATAGGCGAAAAACATGCCGCCGACCCAAATCACGACCGACAGTACATGCAACAAGATGGCTATGCGCTGATCCATGAGAGAACTCCTTAAGCTGAATTCAGAATAATTTGAAAAAACATTTCACCACAGAGTACACGGAGGACACAGAGAAAAAGCAAAATCCGTAAACATAACTGACTGGCCACAGCGTGAAAGCATTTATTTCGCCAAGAATTGGTTTTTCTCCGTGTACTCTGTGTACTCCGTGGTTCAATCGCTTTTCTCAATATTTAATACCCGCGCCACCGGCGCAAAGCTGCGCCGGTGCTCCGGGCACGCGCCATACAGTTGCAAGGCGGCAAAATGCGCCGGCGTCGGATAACCCTTGTGCTGATCAAATCCATATTGCGGAAAACGCCCATGCAACAAGCGCATTTCGGCATCGCGTGCAGTCTTGGCCAGGATCGAGGCAGCAGAAATTTCCGGCACCGTGGCATCGCCTTTGACGATTGCCTGTGCCTGCATCAGTAGTCGCGGGCAACGGTTGCCATCAATCAAGGCGCGCTGCGGTTGCACCTTCAGTCCTTCCACTGCACGCTGCATGGCCAGCATAGTCGCCTGCAAAATATTCAAGCGGTCGATTTCTGCAGCATCGGCATAGGCAATCGACCAAGCCAAGGCATGCATCTTAATTTCGATTTCCAATTTCTCGCGCTGTTTTTCCGAGAGCTTTTTTGAATCCGCTAGGCCAGAAATCGGTTGTAACGGGTTTAGGATCACGGCAGCGGCAAATACTGCGCCAACCAAAGGCCCACGCCCCGCTTCGTCTACGCCGCAAACTAACATGCGCGACGTGCCTGCAACAGTCCCAGTATGGCATCACTCGCGCGTTGCGCGGTATTTTGCCGCAACTCAAGATGCATACGCTCAAATTCGGCAAGCAAATTTTGCCGAGCTTCCTTATCATCCAGCCAAGTTTTCAGCGCCTGCGCCAGATTGTCGGGCGTTGCCTGATCTTGCATCAACTCCGGTACGATAAAGCGTCCAGCCAGCACATTCGGCAATCCAAAATAGGGCAAATAAAAAAGCCGCTTAACAAAGAAATGCGTGACCTTAGGAATGCGATAAGTGATTACCATCGGTCGCCGTAACAAAGCGGCTTCTAAGGTTGCAGTGCCGGATTTGACCAGTACACAATCGGCAGCAGTCATCGCTTCTTGGGCGTGACCGAACATAATGGTCAACGGCAAGTCTTGCGCCTGGTTGCGATACAGCGCTTCCTCAAACAGTTGACGCGTCTCCTTGGTCGACAGCGGTGCCAGAAACTGCACCTCTGGCAACAGTTGCCGCAAGCGTTGTGCTGTCTGCACGAACAGATCAGCGTGCATGTGCAACTCACTACGACGACTACCGGGTAACAAGGCTACGACTTGGGATGCTTGTCCCAGCTTAAGTTGTTCGCGCACGGCGACCCGTTTATCTTCTAGCGGAATGGTGTCGGCCATGGGATGGCCTACATAGGTCGCAGCAATGCCGGCCTTATCGTAAATGATTTTTTCAAATGGATACAAAACCAACATGTGATCCACAGCACGCTTGATCTTGTGAATACGGCTGCCACGCCAGGCCCAAATCGAGGGACTTGCAAAATGCACCGTGAGAATGCCTTGCTTACGCATGGCACGCTCCACGCCAAAATTAAAATCTGGTGCATCCACGCCGATGTACACATGCGGTTGAAACGCGATTATTTTGCGCTTAAGTTCGCGCCGCATGGCGAGCAGGGAAAATAAATTGCGCAGCACTTCGTGAAAGCCGATCACTGACAATTTTTCCATGGGGAACAAGGTCTGCACCCCAGATGCGATCATCTTCGGCCCAGCGATGCCGATAAACTCTGCTTGGGGCAGTCGTTCGCGCAAGGCCTTCACCAGATGGCTGCCCAACAAATCCCCCGACGCCTCACCGGCGACGATTGCAATACGGATCGCGCCCATGATTTAACGAATAATACCGCGCGTGGAAAGGGTGAGAAAATCCAAAATGGGTTGCACCTCGGGATGTTCACGCACTTGATCCATCAACGCGACTTTAGCCTCTTCCAAGGTGAGGCCTTTACGGTACAGAATCTTGTAGGCCTGCTTCACAGCAGCAATCGCATCGGTGGAGAATCCCCGGCGTTTCAAGCCTTCGCTATTGATGCCGTTTGGTTTTGCGCCATCGCATCCCGCCGCCATAACATAAGGCGGAACGTCTTTGTACACTGCGCAACCGACCGCGGTAATGACATGCGCGCCAACTTTACAAAACTGGTGCACGCCAGTAAAGCCGCCGAGAATGACATGGTCGTCAATTTGCACATGGCCGGCTAGAGAGGCGTTGTTGGCGAAAATCGTGTGATTGCCCACCACGCAATCATGTGCAATATGCACATAGGCCATGAGCCAGTTGTCACTTCCAATACGGGTTACGCCCGCGTCCTGAATAGTACCGAGATTGAAAGTACAAAATTCGCGGATGGTATTGCGATCTCCAATCTCTAAGCGGGTAGGCTCACCGGCATATTTCTTGTCCTGCGGCACTTCGCCCAGCGATACGAACTGGAAAATTTTGTTGTCACGGCCAATCTGTGTGTGGCCGGTAATCACGGCATGTGCACCCACCTGCGTACCTTCGCCAAGCACCACGTGTTCGTCAATGATCGTATAGGGGCCAATACTGACATTCGCGCCCAGATGGGCGCGCGGATGAACGATTGCAGTCGGATGAATCATTCTGCGTTACGAACCGTGCACATCAGCTCTGCAACAGCGACCACTGCCTCACCCACAGTGGCCTTAGCGCTATATTTCCAAATGCTCTTGATTGAGCGTTCAAAATGTACTTCCAGGCGCAGTTGGTCCCCAGGGACGACGGGTTTTTTGAAACGTGCGCCGTCGATACCGACAAAATAGTAAACCGAATTGGCCTCCGGTTTTCTATCTGCGGACTTGAAGGACAGGATCGCCGCAGCTTGCGCCATTGCTTCCAGGATCAACACGCCGGGCATTACTGGATGATTCGGGAAATGGCCAGGGAAAAACGGTTCGTTGATGGATACATTTTTTAGCGCAACAATGCGCACGCCAGGTTCGATCAACTCTACTCGATCCAGCATCAGGAACGGAAATCGATGCGGCAGGTATTGCATGATCTCGTTGATTTCCATTGCGTTCACTTTGCATTCCTTTCGTTTTCTTGAATTTTTTCTTCCAGCTCACGCACGCGTTGCGCCAGACTGTCCATGCGGCGCAATTGCGCTACCGTCCTCAACCATTCGCGATGCGGCGCGGCAGCCCACATTGCCGTATAAGTACCCGGAATGTCGATAGACTTGCTAACCAGGGTGCCGCCTGAGACGGTCACCCCATCGACAACATGAATATGACCGACAAACATGGCCGCACCACCGATAACACAGTGCTGACCGATCACGGTACTGCCGGCGATGCCGACACAAGCGGCGATTGCGGTATGCGCTCCGATACGTACATTGTGTGCAATCTGAATTTGGTTATCCAACTTAACGCCATCCTCGATCACCGTGTCTTCCAGTGCCCCGCGATCAATAGTGGTATTGGCACCAATCTCGACATCATCGCCAATCACGACGGCACCGACCTGCGGCACTTTCAACCAACGACCCGCCTCGGGCGCGAGACCAAAACCATCAGCGCCGATCACGGCGCCAGAATGCACAATTGTGCGCTGCCCCAATTTGCAGCCTGCATAGATTGTGACATGCGGATAAAGCCAGCTTGCGTCGCCAATCTCGACAGCCGCGCCCACATAACTCCCCGCGCCGATCACCGCTCCCGCAGCAACTACGGCCTGCTCAGCGATCACCGCATGCGCGCCAATGGCAGCATCCGGCGCTATGTGCGCCGTCGCATGCACCACGGCACTGGGATGGATCCCGGGGGTCGGACGCACAACAGGATGCAATAATGCAGAAACCTTGGCCATATAAGCATAGGGATTCTGCGTAACAATGCGCGGCATATCCGTCGCGTCGCAATCTTGCGGCCCGAGAATCACGGCGGCCGCGCGCGTATCAGCCAACTGGTGACGGTATTTGCTGTTAGATAGAAAACTGATGTCGTCTGGATTGGCGTCGGACAGGGTACCTAGACCGGAGATATATATCTCGGCGTCACCCACCAATTCGCCGCCAAAGTTGCGGATCAAGTCACCCAGCGTGATGCGAATATCTGGGGTCACCGCGCTTATTTGTCCGCGAGGAGGCGCAATACTTTTTCGGTGATGTCGATGCGCGGGCTGTAATAAATTCCTTCGTGCAAGATTAGATCAAATTTTTCGCGCTCCGCCATCTCGTTGATGGCCTTATTGACTCGATCTTGGAACGCCAGGCGCTCTTCATTCTGGCGCGAATTCAAGTCCTCGCGAAACTCGCGCTGTGCACGCTGCAGATCGCGGTTCATGTTGGCCAGCTCACGCTCTTTGTTGCGGCGATCGGCCTCGCTCATGGTGACCGTCTCTTTTTCCAAATGCGATTGCAGATCCCGGAACTGTTTGCTCATGCGCTGAATCGCCTGATCGCGCACAGCGAATTCTTTTTCTAGTTTTTTATTTGCACGCGTCGCGGGTGCCGAATCATTTAGCAGGCGTTCGAGATTGACCACACCAATTTTATATTCTGCCGCCATGGCCGCTAGAGGCGCCGCCAACGTGAGCACCATGCACAACAATAATTTCTTCATCTTTACACCTTTACCAAATTAAAACGTGCCGCCCAATTGGAATTGAAAGCCTTCTTTCTTATCATCCCCCTTGGCATTTAACGGGAAGCCATAACTAAAGCGCAGCGGGCCCACTGGAGAAATCCAATATACCCCCAGACCAGCGGAATAGCGCAGGTCGCTGGCGCTGTAGGCGGTGCCATCGGCCTCGATCGCGCCCGCATCAAAAAAGGCACTCACGCGCACAGATTTATCCTGACCCAGTCCCGGCAATGAAGTCAAGATCTCTGAATTGACGACCAAGCGTCGCGCACCACCAATAGCGTTGCCGCTCGAGTCTTTCGGCCCCAATGTCCCGGTCTTGTAGCCGCGCACGGAGGAAATTCCGCCCGCATAGAAGTTCTTGAAGAACGGCAATGGGTCATTCCCCAAGCCGCCCGCGAAACCAATTTCGCCGTTCAGCAACAACGTAAAGTCGCGCGACAAGGGATAGTAAATCTGATGTTGATAACTCAATTTATAGTAGTTCAGCGACCCGCCCGGCAAGCCCACCTCGCTCGATGCACGCTGCACCGTGCCCTTGGTTGGCGCGACACGGCTATCTAGGCTGTCCCGCGCAAAGCTGACATCGGCGCGCAGCGTTGTGTATTTCGAGCCAAATTGATTTACAAAATCCTGATACAGCTGATTTGAAGTCGAAAACAGGGTCAATTTTGTGCTGTCCAAACCCAAGCCAAAATTGACGCTATCAGTCTCGTTGAGCGGAATGCCTGTACGCAAGCCAAAGCCAATGGAAGTCGTCGCGTAATCGGAGATCGATAAGGAGCCGGCATCCGTCTTACGCGTATAAATATCACCGCCTAAGCTAATTCCATCATCCGTGTAATAGGGATTGGTATATGACGCCGAGTAAGTCCGGCTGACCTTGCTGGTGTTGACTTGTACCGATAGAAAGTTGCCTGAACCCAGTACGTTGGCCTGGGAAACCGAGCCGCTCAGCACCACGCCTTCGCTGCTGGAAAAACCCGCACCGGCCAAGATGTTGCCGGTGGATTTTTCATCCACGGTGATATTCATATCGACTTGGTCGGTGGTGCCGGCTACCGCAGGCGTTTCAATATTCACTTCCTTGAAGTAACCCAAATGATCGAGCCGCTCGCGCGAACGATTGATCTTGTCCTGGGCATACCAGCCGCCTTCCGATTGCCGCACTTCGCGCCGAATCACTTCGTCGCGCGAACGCGTATTGCCGGCTACCGTAATCCGCCGCACATACACACGCCGACCTGGATCAATGAAGAAAGTAAATGCCGCACGCTGATTGACCTTATCCAACTCTGGCACAGCATTAACGTTGGCGAAAGCATAGCCGTCATTGCCCAAGCGATCCGAAATGGCCTTGCTCGATGCCGTTAAGCGTTCGCGCGAGAAGACTTCTCCAGAATGCAGGCTGATCAATTTACGCAACTCGGCTTCCGCCAATGTCGGCTCGCCCGCCACTTTGATGTCGGACACGATATAACGCTTGCCTTCGGTGACATTGATGGTGAGGTAAATGTCACGCTTATCGGCGCTGATCTGCACTTGCGTTGAATCGACATTGAATTCGAGATAGCCGCGATTCAGATAGTACGAGCGGATGGTCTCCAGGTCGCCAGACAGTTTTTGCTTGGAATATTGATCGTTCTTGGTGTACCAGCTAAGCCAAGTCGGTGTGGATAAAGACATCAATTTCAGCAAATCTTTTTCAGGGAAGGCTTCGGTGCCAACAATATTAATTTGCTTGATCTTGGCAAAATCGCCTTCTTCCACATCGAAGCGCACTGCAACTCGATTACGCTCCAAGGGTGTCACGGTGGTTTTGACCGAAGCTGCGTATTTGCCCTTGGACAGATACTGCCGCTTCATTTCTTGCTCGGCCTTGTCCAATAGGGCGCGGTCAAAAATACGACCTTCGCTCAAGCCAATCTGCTTGAAGGCTTCTTTGATCTGCTCTGGCGGAAACTCTTTCAATCCGACCAAGTCCACCTGACCAATCGCGGGTCGTTCCTGCAACTGCACAATTAGCACGCCCTTTTCATATTCCAGGCGCACATCCTTGAAAAAGCCGGTGGCGAATAAGGCTTTGATCGTAGCGGCAGCCTTCTCGTTATCCATGGTATCGCCGACCTTGACCGGCATATAACTAAACACGGTTCCGGCTTCAGTCCGCTGGATACCCTCGATGCGGATATCTTTGATGGTAAAGGGCTCAAAAGCGAATGCTTGGCCCATCATGGCGCTACACAGGGTGAACAGCAGGAATAGACGTTTCATGATCGGTTTTTATTATCCTAGCAGTCGTACGATATCGTTGTAGAGGGCAAGTCCCATCAGTAAAACCAGTACTGCAATCCCTACGCGCTGGCCAATTTCCATGGCTTGCTGCGACACCGGGCTGCCTTTCAGCACTTCGGCCATATAATACATCAAATGTCCGCCATCCAGGATGGGCAGCGGCAGCAGATTCATCACCCCCAAGCTAACGCTGACTAACGCGATGAACAGCAAATACGGCAACCAGCCGATGCTGGCGGTTTCCCCTGCGACTTGGGCAATTGTCACCGGGCCGCTAAGGTTGCGCCATGAAACCTCTCCGGTAATCATCCGGCCCAAGATTTTTAGACTGAAGATGCTCGTATCCCAACACTTGAGCGTGCCACGGATCAAGGCTTGAGCAAATGGATATTGCGCTGTCACCAGCATGTCCGATGCAACGCCAATGCGCCCAATGGATTTTCCTTCCACCACTTCGCGCCTTGGCGTAATTGCAATCGAGCGCGTAGTCGTTTGGCGGAGTACCTCCAACAACAAAACCTTTTCGGGCTGCGCACGCACTACCTCGGTAAAGGCAGCCCAATCCGCAACTCTTTTCCCATTGATACCCTGCACCAAGTCGCCAACTTGTAGCCCGGCACTTTCGGCAGGCGATCCAGGCAGGATTTTACCTAGGCGCGCCGGTGCGGTCTTAGCCGGCAGCAAGCCCAGTTTGGTCAAAAAATCTTTGTCCAAATCATTTCCGGAAAGACCATTCAACAGTAGGCGCTTCTGCACTTGACGCCCGTCGGCTGTACGCACCATCAAGTTAAGTTCGCCGCCATCGACCAGCTTTTTCGCCAAGCGCCAATTCACGTCTTCCCAGGTCTGCACCGGCGCGGCGTCGATTTGTTCGATCACATCCCAGCGCGCAATACCGCCTGCTGCTGCGGAGGTTTGCGCAGCAGGGGCATCCAGCAGCGGGCGCTGTCCCGGCATGCCATATACAAACAAGCTCCAATAAATCAGGATCGCCAGCAAGAAATTAGCGAGAGGGCCAGCCACTACGATGCACATGCGTTTCCACACCGATTGCCGATTAAAGGCAAATGGCAAATCGGCGTCCAGCACTTGATCGTCCTGCTCACCCAGCATTTTTACGTAGCCGCCTAGCGGGAAGGCGGCTACCACCCACTCCGTTCCGCCCGGCGTGAATTGTTTCAAATAAAGCGGCTTGCCGAAGCCTAAGGAAAAACGCAGCACTTTGACACCACACAAGCGTGCCACCCAGTAATGCCCCAGTTCGTGAAATACGATCAAGACACACAGCGCGAGCAGAAAAGCGAAAGCGGTCAACATGTGGCGAATTTCCCTGTGATTTGTTCCTGCGCCACTTGGCGCGCCAGCGCATCTGCGGCCAGCACCTGCTCCAACGTATCCACGGCGGTATTGGTAACGCGCGCCAAGGTCTGTTCGATAACGCCAGCGATTGCTGTGTAGGGCAATTGACGTTCCAAGAAAGCTGCGACAGCCACTTCGTTTGCCGCGTTCAACACGGCTGGCGCATTGCCGCCGGCACGCAGTGCAGCATACGCCAAGGCGATGCAAGGGAAGCGCTGCACATCTGGCGCCTCGAAATCCAAGCGCGCTACTTGGAATAGATCCAACGCCGACACCCCGCTCTCGATACGTTCGGGATAGGCCAAGGCATAGGCAATCGGCGTACGCATATCTGGATTTCCGAGCTGCGCCAGCACCGAACCATCCACATACTCCACCATGGAGTGGATCACGCTTTGCGGATGGATCACCACTTGAATTTGATCGGCACTGGCATTGAACAACCAGTGTGCCTCAATCACTTCCAGACCCTTGTTCATCATGGTTGCGGAGTCGACCGATATCTTACGTCCCATCACCCAATTCGGATGAGCGCACGCTTGCTCCGGGGTCACATGGGCCAAGGACGCCAAGTCTGCGCTGCGGAATGGCCCACCGGAGGCGGTGAGCAGAATACGACGCACGCCCATGGATGGTAGATCACCATTACCGCCCGATGGCATCGCTTGGAAAATCGCATTATGTTCGCTGTCGATCGGTAGCAAGGTCGCGCCATGATCCTGCACTGCATGCATGAATATGCCGCCGGACATTACCAAGGCTTCCTTATTCGCCAGCAATACGCGCTTGCCAGCTTGCGCCGCTGCCAAGGAAGGTTTTAAGCCAGCCGCGCCGACGATGGCCGCCATGACCATATCGACTTCCGGCGCGCGCGCCACTTGCTCCAACGCGGCTTCGCCTTGCAGCACTTCGGTGGCCAGTCCCGCCTGTTGTAATTGCTCTTGTAATTGCTCAGCCGCCGCCGCATCCAACAGTACTGCGTAGCGCGGCTGAAATTGCCGACATTGATCGAACAAACGCTGCCATTGTTTGTTGGCGGTCAAAGCGTAAACCTGATAACGCTGCGGATGACGTGCCAGCACGTCCAACGTGCTCTTGCCGATGGAGCCGGTCGCGCCGAGTAGGGTGATTTGCTGCACGTCCAAACCTCTTATTTTATCCACTGCAAAAAATACATTGCGGCACACGCCACCGGCAACACCGAAGTCTGGCTGTCGATGCGATCCAGGATGCCGCCGTGGCCCGGGATCAAATGGCCGCTATCTTTGAGCCCGGCGCAGCGCTTCATGTGCGATTCAAACAGATCGCCAATGATGCTGATCGCCACCAAAAAAACAGCAACCAATGCCAACCCCAAGGGCGATAATCCGAAAAAATGCGCATAATCTGCGGGCGCCCAAGCCTGCCATGACAATGCGTACAGCGCGCCACCAACGAGCGCGCCGGCCACGCCCTCCCAAGTTTTACCCGGGCTGATGCGCGGCGCCAATTTATGCTTGCCCCAAATGCGCCCGCAGACATAGGCCGCGATATCCGCGACCCACACCAAGAGCATCAGGAACAATAACAGCCAAACGCCGTGCGCACGCAAAGACAGCATCGCCTGCCAGGTTGGCAACAACACAATCAACCCGACCAAGGCCAGCAAACCGCGCTGGCGTAGCACCCAATGCTGCGCCAGCCAAAGCGGCGTGATGACCAGCCAAAACACCAGAACCAAACCCCACATCGGTGGCGCCGTCAGTCCATCGCGCTCGAAAAAATACAAACCCAGCAAGCACAATGCAAGTGCCAGCACATACAGCACGCGTCCGAATATGGGATAGGTGGCGATGCGCGCCCACTCCCAGGCTGCGATCAAGGTAACGCCGCCCATCAAGAGCATCCAAAGTAGCGGCGATGAATAAAACAGGGCAAGCAAAAAACCGGGAATCAGTACTGCTGCGGCCAGCACGCGCTGTTTAAGCATGCTCTTGCAATTGCTCGCTGGTACGGCCGAAGCGCCGTTCACGGTTTTGATATGAGGCAATAGCGGTATCGAGGGCCAGCGTATTGAAATCAGGCCACAGCGTTTCAGTGAAATACAACTCGGAATAAGCCAACTGCCACAGTAGAAAATTGCTGATGCGCTGCTCCCCGCCGGTGCGGATGAATAAGTCAGGTTCTGGCGCATAAGCCATGGATAGATACGGCGCAAGATCCTCTTCCTTGAAGCCTTGCGCGCATTCGGGACGTTCGGTCAATAGACGATTGGCGGCTTGCATGATGTCCCAGCGACCACCGTAGTTGGCGGCGACGGTCAAGGTAAGGCGGGTATTGTTCTCAGTCATGCGTTCGCCATCACATATCAGTTGCTGCAAGCGTGGCTCGAAACGCGACAGATCACCAATCACCCGGAAACGGATTTCATTCTCGTGTAATTTCACCACTTCGCGTTCCAGCGCCATCACGAACAACTGCATCAGCAAGGATACTTCTTCTTCGGGGCGGCGCCAATTTTCGCTGGAGAATGCAAACAAGGTCAGATATTCGACACCTTTTTCGGCACAATCGCGGATCGCTGCACGCACTGCCTCAACGCCACGCCGATGGCCTTCGATGCGCGGCAGCAGGCGACGTTTGGCCCAGCGGCCGTTGCCATCCATGATAATGGCGATGTGTTTGGGTATGGTGCCCGTTTCGGGAACTTTGCGTGTTGAACTGTTAAACAGGGCCACGAATGACTCGCGTTGCGCTGGCTAAATCGCCATCAATTCGGCCTCTTTGGCCTGGAGCATTTTATCGATCTCGGCCACATAACGGTCGGTCAATTTTTGCACTTCGTCTTGCGCACGACGCTCGTCGTCCTCGCTTACGGTTTTATTTTTCAACAAATCCTTGAGTGTCGTGTTGGCGTCGCGCCGCACATTGCGCACAGCGATCTTGGCGTCCTCACCTTCGCTCTTGACCACCTTGGCCAGGTCCTTGCGCCGCTCTTCGGTCAACGCTGGCATCGGCACGCGGATCATGTCGCCTTGCGCGGCGGGGTTCAGGCCCAAGCTGGAGTCGCGAATGGCCTTATCGATCGCGGCCAGCATTTTTTTCTCGAAGGGCGATACGCCCAGGGTGCGCGCATCCACCAGGGTCACGTTCGCCACCTGCGGAATCGGCATCGGCGTCCCGTAATAATCAACATGCACATGATCCAGCAGGCCGGTATGTGCACGACCGGTGCGCACCTTGGCGAGGTCGTTCTTCAGCGCCTCAATGGACTTTTGCATTTTTTGTTCGGCGGATTGTTTGACTTCTTGTGTCGTGCTCATCTCACTTCTCCTGCTACGAAACGGTAACTACGGTACCTTCATCTTCACCCATGACAAAGCGTTGCAACGCGCCTTGTTTGAAAACACTCAATACGCAGATCGGTAAATTCTGTTCGCGGCACAGAGCAAACGCGGTCGCGTCCATCACCTTCAAATTCTGGCCGATGGCCTCATCGAAGGTCAGGCGTTGATAGCGGGTCGCCGCCGGATTTTTCTTCGGGTCATCGGTGTAAATGCCATCGACCTTAGTAGCCTTGACCACAATGTCCACACCCATTTCCATGCCGCGCAAGGCGGCAGCCGTATCGGTGGTGAAAAACGGGTTGCCGGTGCCGGCGCCGAAAATCACGACCTTACCTTCTTCCAAATACCGCAGAGCCTTGCCGCGAATGTAGGGCTCGGCGACTTGCTCGATCGTCAGTGCAGATTGCACCCGGCTCACGAGACCAATACGGCGCATTGCATCTTGCAAGGCCAAGGCATTCATCACCGTCGCCAGCATGCCCATATAGTCGGCCGTGGCGCGATCCATACCGGCAGCGCCGGGCGCGACGCCACGGAAAATATTGCCGCCGCCAATCACCACGGCCACTTGCACACCCAAACGCACCACCCCAGCCACTTCACCAACCATTTGGTCAATGGTGGCGCGATCGATGCCATAGGCACCATCGCCCATCAGCGCTTCACCGCTGAGCTTGAGTAGGATGCGTTTGTATTTGGGCTGCGCCATGACTTATACCTGGCTCGCTGCTGCCACTTCCGCTGCGTAATCCACGACTTTCTTCTCAATGCCTTCGCCGACAATGAACATTTGAAACGTGTTGACCGTGGCGCTCTTGGAAGCGAGCAGTTTCTCGATAGTCAGCTTATCGTCCTTGACGAACACTTGACCCAACAAAGTGTTTTCCGCGAGGTACTTGTTAATGCTGCCTTCCACGATCTTCTCCAGCAGATTGGCCGGCTTGCCGGATTCCACTGCGCGCGCCTTGGCAATATCCGCCTCGCGTGCGATCAAATCAGGAGCCACTTGGTCGCGCGATACGCACATCGGCTTGGAGGCCGCGATATGCATCGCCAAATCCTTGCCCAAGGTGTCATCACCGCCAACCAGATCGACCATTACGCCGATCTTGGAGCCGTGCAGGTATACCGACAAACGACCGGAGGTCTCAAAGCGCGCCAAACGACGCAAGGTCATGTTCTCGCCCAGCTTCATCACCAACGCCTTGCGTGCTTCTTCCACGGTTTGGCCTGAAGCTAGTTTCAGGTTGGACAGGGCTTCGATATCGGCCGGATTTTTTTCGGCCACCAATTTTGCAGCTTCTTTTGCCAGGGCGATAAAGTCATCGTTCTTCGCCACGAAATCGGTCTCGCTATTGACTTCAACCAGCGCACCCACTTTGCCGTCAGTGCTGATATAGCTGCCGATTACGCCTTCTGCAGCCACGCGACCTGCCGCCTTGGTGGCCTTGGCGCCGCTCTTGATGCGCAGCAGATCTTCCGCCTTGTTCATATCGCCGTCGGATTCCGACAAGGCTTTTTTGCATTCCATCATGCCGAGCCCAGTACGCTCGCGCAATTCCTTCACCATACCTGCGGTAATGTCCGCCATAACAAACTCCTTACTCATTCGGTTCAAACGTACGACATAAAAAAGGGGCGCTAGCCCCTTTTTTTGGATTAGGCGGCTGCTGGCGCGCCACCTGCTTCGACAAAATCCTCAGCAACAACTGCCTGCGTGACCTGCGCCTTGCCTTCCAGCACCGCGTCGGCCAATCCACGCATATACAAACGAATCGCGCGGCTGGAATCGTCATTACCCGGGATGATATAGGTCACGCCGTCAGGCGAGTGATTGGTATCGACCACGCCCACCAGCGGAATACCCAGCTTATTGGCTTCGGTCACAGCACCTTTTTGATAACCAACGTCGATGATCACGATAGCGTCCGGCAAGCCGTTCATGTCCTTGATACCGCCCATGCTGCGCAGCAGTTTTTCCAACTCACGGTTGTACATCAAGGCTTCTTTTTTCGGCATTTTTTCCAGCGTACCGTCTTGCGTCATCTGTTCCAGATCACGCAAACGCTTCACCGATTGGCGCACGGTCTTGAAATTGGTGAGCATGCCGCCCAGCCAACGATGGTTCACGAAAGGCATGCCGCAACGCTCAGCTTCCTCTTGCACGATTTCACGTGCTTGGCGCTTCGTCGCAACGAACAGCACCGTGCCCTTGTTCGCGATCAGTTTGCGCACATAGTTCAGGGCATCCTGGTACAGCGGCAGGCTTTTTTCCAGATTGATGATATGGATCTTATTGCGCTCGCCGAAAATATAGGGAGCCATTTTCGGATTCCAATAACGGCTTTGATGGCCAAAATGACAGCCAGCTTCGAGCATTTGACGCATGGTCACAGACATTTGATTACTCCTAATAAAGGGTTAAGTCCTCCACCCGCTTAGCTGACACCGGCTCGCGATACTAAAACCGCCAGACGCGGCACCCTTTATGTGAAGCGGGTGTGCGAATTTTCATCCCCCCAAGCGATAGCCTGGAGCAGAATGAAGCGGCGCATATTAGCACAAACTGACTAATCCATTCAACAGACTGGACTTTTTGCCAGCGCTGATCACAATCCTGGAATTTTCGGCCCAGTTTTCTTGCCCCTGCTATAATCTCGCAATAACCCACGGAATTCCTTACCTTTATTATGGCTATTACGATCAAATCAGCGGACGAAATCGAAAAAATGCGTGTGGCGGGCAAGCTCGCAGCGGAAGTACTGGATTTCATCGCGCCCCATGTCAAACCCGGCGTCACGACCGAACAAATCGACCGCCTGTGCCACGACTACATGGTCAAACAGCAAAACACCATCCCCGCGCCGCTGAATTATGCGCCGCCGGGTTACACACCCTACCCCAAATCGATTTGCACCTCAGTCAATCATGTGATCTGCCACGGCGTACCGAGCGAAAGCAAGAAACTCAAGCAAGGTGACATCATCAACGTCGACATCACCGTGATCAAGGACGGCTATCACGGCGACACTAGTCGCATGTTTTATGTCGGTGAACCGTCGATCCAGGCCAAGCGCCTGTGCGAAATTACCCATGAGTGCATGTGGCTCGGCATCAATGAAATCGCGCCCGGCAAACATTTGGGCGACATCGGTCATGTCATCCAGCGCCATGCTGAATCAAACGGCTACAGCGTAGTGCGCGAATTCTGCGGCCACGGTATCGGTCGCAAATTTCACGAAGAGCCGCAAGTAGTGCATTACGGCAAGCCCAACACCGGCCTGAAACTGATCGCTGGCATGATCTTCACCGTGGAGCCAATGATTAACGCCGGCAAACGCGACATCCGCCAACTGGCCGATGGTTGGACCATCGTCACCAAGGATCACAGCCTGTCGGCACAGTGGGAACATACCGTATTGGTTACCGATAGCGGCTTCGAAGTGCTCACCGTTTCCCCCGGCATGCCGGCCCAGCCCGCCACCCGCGTGGCGCATGCCTGAATCCGCAAGCCCGCTCCAAGCGCTTAACCCTGGACGCTGGCGCAAAAGCTTAACGGAACACCGCGCACATCTGCGCACGCAATATGCAAAACGCCCCGATCCCGGCGCGTTGCTTAAATCCCTATCGCGCCTGATTGACGAAGTGCTGTGCGGCGCAGCGCACGAAGCGGGATTGCCAGCCAAGCTGGCGCTATTGGCCGTCGGCGGCTATGGCCGGCGCGAACTGTTCCCCTATTCTGATATCGACCTGTTGGTGCTGCTGGATGGCGAGCCAGATGCGCAACTCACCTCAGCCTTGGAACGCTTCATCACCTATCTGTGGGATATTGGCTTGGAAGTCGGCCACAGCGTGCGCACCATCGCACAATGCATGAGCGAAGCACGCAAGGACATCACGGTCGAGACGAATCTGCTTGAAGCGCGGCTGATCATCGGTAACGAACATTTATATCAATCGTTCCTGCGCGCACGCACAGCCGCCCATGATGGCCGCGCCTTTCTCGAAGGCAAGCTGCTGGAACAACAGCAACGCCACATTCGTTTCCATGACGCGACCTACAACCTGGAACCGAACATCAAGGAAAACCCGGGCGGCCTGCGCGACTTGCAAAATATTCTGTGGATCAGCCGTGGCCTAGGCTTGGGCGAAACCTGGTCTGCACTGCTGCAATCGAGCCTGCTAACACCACAAGAGGCACAGGATATTCGACGTGCCGAACGCGTACTGCGCGATTTGCGCATCCGCCTACATTTCCTGGCGCGGCGGCGCGAAGACCGCTTACTCTTCGATTACCAAGCTGCGCTATCGCAAGAGCTCGGCTGCAAAGCGCGCGGCGCGCGCAACGCCGCCGAGATTTTGATGCAGCAATACTATCGCGCCGCCAAACGCATCGGCCTGATGAATACCATCCTGCTGCTCGCCCTCAAGACCCACGCCAATCCGCAAGTGGAACCGCCGCAAATAATCAACGCGCGCTTTTGCCTGCGTCACGGCCAATTGGAAGCGCGTACAGCGAACCTATTCGAGCGCGAACCGGGCGCCATGCTCGAAGTATTTCGGCTACTGCAAGAACACGCACAAGCACAGGAAATTGGCGCCGACACCTTGCGTCAGTTAGTCACAGCGACACAGCGCATCGATAAACAGTTCCGGTTAGATCCGCACAATCGCGAACAATTCATGGCCATCCTGCGTGCACCGCGCGGACAGACCCATATGCTACGGCGCATGAACCAATATGGTGTGCTGGGACGTTACATCCCGGCCTTTGGCCGCATCGTCGGACAAATGCAACACGACTTGTTTCATGTCTATACCGTGGACGAACATATCCTGTTTGTAGTGCGCAATTTGCGACGCTTTGCAGTCGCGGAATTCGAGCACGAATATCCGCTATGCAGCCGCCTGATCCTTAATTTCGAGCGCCCGGAAGTGCTGTATCTAGCGGGACTGTTCCACGATATCGCCAAGGGGCGCGGCGGCGACCATTCCACCTTAGGCATGGTCGATGCGCGCAAATTCTGTCGCGAGCATGGCGTACAAACAGAAGACACCAATCTGGTGACGTGGCTGGTATCGCAACATCTGATGATGTCAGCCACGGCGCAAAAACAAGACTTATCCGACCCCGCCATCATTGCCGACTTCGCCGCCAAGGTTGGCGATATGCGGCATTTGACTGCGCTCTACCTGCTGACCGTCGCCGACATTCGCGGCACCAGCCCAACCGTATGGAATACCTGGAAAGGTAAGTTACTGGAAGACCTGTTCCGCGCCACGCGCCGCCTGCTCACCGATGGCGCGGTGCCGCTCGATCAGCAAATGGAAATACGCAAGGCGGAATCGTTGCAGATCTTGCGCCACGAGGCCGTGCCAGAAAATGCGCACAATTTATTCTGGCGCGCCTTGGACGATCGCTATTTCCTGCGCCATGGCGCGCAAGAAATAGCCTGGCACACACGTCACCTGCACCTGTCGATGCATAGCGAGCGTCCCATCGTGCACGCCCGCAGCGCACCCAATGGCGAAGGCATTCAGGTCATGATCTATACACCGGATCGCGACGACTTGTTCGCCCAGATTTGCGGCTTCTTCGAGCGCGTCAACTACACCATCGTCGAAGCCAAGATTTACACCACCCCCTACCGCTACGCCCTGGACACTTTTCTGGTGCTGGATGTCGGCAACACCGCGCAGCATTATCGCGATTTGCTGTCCTTCATCGAGTTTGAGCTCACGCAACAACTGAGCGAGGACAAACCACCCATCGCGCCGCTGCAAGGGCGCATCTCTAGGCAATTGAAGCATTTCCCGATCACGCCGCGCATTACCCTGGCACCGGACGAAAAAGGTCAGTATCACATCCTCGGCATCACCGCCGGCGACCGCCCTGGCCTGCTATCGCGCATCGCGCAAGTGTTGCTGAAACATGGCGTGCATTTGCACACTGCCAAGATCAACACCTTGGGCGAGCGTGCGGAAGACACCTTCTTGGTGCGCGCCGATGACGATCGGCTCTCCAACGCGAAAACTATTTTAAAAATCGAAACGGATTTATTGCAGGCCGTGGGATAAATCAGTGCGCGCGTTATGGCGCTTTGGGGATGCTCAAATTCGGTGCCGGCAGCGGTATCCCGCCATGCTCGATCTGATATAGCCAAGCCAATAGCTCGGCCACTGCACGATACAAATCCGGTGGGATATATTGATCCATGTCCACCTGCATCAACAGCGAGACCAAGGCTGGCGATTCGTGCACATATACCCCGGCCTCATGCGCACGAGCAATGATGGCCTCGGCCAAAATGCCACGCCCCTTGGCCACGACTTTCGGCGCATACGTGCCTTCCTCATAGCGCAAGGCAATCGCGCTTTTGTGCGGATCCAATTCAGCCATCACTGCCCACCTCCAACTGCGCCAACTTCAAGCCGGCACTGGCCAAGCTTTGATTCAGTGTGGCGCTTGCGTCGCGCAAGGTCTGCGCAATCGCGGGCGAATGCGCCGTCACGGCGATGCGCAAATCGCCACGCGGCGATATGCTCAATACCGCATTCACCGCACCCAAACGTGGCAAATGCAAATCAAGACGTGTTTGCCATTCGCGCTCGGCTGCGGGTTCGCCCGCATAGCTTGCGCGTTCTTCAATTTGCCAACGTAAATCCTGCCCTGGCCAAACCTGGCCTTGCCACACCAACTGGCGCGTATCCAGGACATCCAATTGTTGCTGCACCAGGGGGGCCGTTTGCGGGTGCACCGGTTCGCTGGCGTTGTTATCCGACAAGATCGCACCAGCCGATAACTGCGCCGCATTCACCTTTACCTGTTGCAGCGTATCCGGCTGTACATTCGGATTAGCGTTGAGTTGCGCCGCTGCATGCGCCCGTGGCTCGGACAGCCGGCCCTGCGGTTCGCGCAACAACTCCGTCAAGGGCTTTTCACCCGCCGCCCATTGCGCCTGATGCGATTCGTAAAACAATCCACTCTTGCCGACCGCATCCTTGAGCAAAACAGCAAATTGCGCTCCAGCGGGTGGTGCGCCTTCCAATACTGGTTTGGCCGCTTGAAGGCCCTGGGCACCTTGCGTCTGCGCCTTGTCTGGTGCCTGCGTTTGCACCTGTTCTTTGGCCAAGGTTTGCACACGATCCAGTAGCGCATTCAAATAGCGCGCACCATCACTGAAATTGACAGGGGTTTGGGCTTGACCGGCCGGCTGGCCAGCAGGCTGTCCGGCAGCCTGCGACAAAGCCTCCGACAGCACAAAGGTCAAGCGCGGCGCAGCGGAGACAAAGCGTAATTCGATATTCTGGCCGGGCTGGGTATTACGCGGTAAATTGAGATCCAGCTTCTGATCGCGCACTTGCACCAAAAAACGCCCATTGGCGATTTGCTCTACCACCTTGGCGGTATAGCGCTCGCCCGGTACAAAGGGAATTAGATCCTTGAGCGGCTGATCGGCTGTTTCAATCAGTTGCGGCGTCGTCCCACGGATCAGGCTCTGGAGCTGGTTTAGTACATCGTTGACTGCCATAGGGCTTTATACCGTCTCATGCGCCGGCCGTTGCGCTCCCTACCGGAGACGGTGGGCGCTATTCCAGCGGCTTGTTTTGCATTGCCACAATCAATTCGGCCTCGGCGCGCGAAATGCCGCAGTTGGCCGCTACTTGCGTCACATCCACACCCTGCTTGGCCAAGCGGAATGCGCGGCTATACGGCGTGGAAGCGATCTCTACAATAGTATCGGCAGATTGGTCGTTTTCCGTAGGTGGCGCCAAGCGTGCCTCAAGCCGCGCCAGCCGCACCTTGATCTCGTCCAGTTCGCTGTTCGCTGCGCGACGACGCCCGAAGGGCAGCCCCAAGGACTTGCCGGAACCTAATAGCAGCAACATTTCCGCGATATACACCGCCAGAACAATAATCCCGCCGATCAGCAGCTCTTTCCAACTCAGTACAAAACCGGTGTCCATATCCAACTCCCCCAAATGCGACGATTTTGTTTGGCTCCCCCAGCGCACGCAGGGAGAAGCACATGGCAATTTTAGGCGTAATCGTCGACTTTGTGTTCTTCGTCGCCAGGTTTGGGCTGCTCTTTTTCCGGAGACTTCTTTTTCGGCGGGCGTTGCTGCACCAACGGCGGATGGGGATGCTGATGGATATCGTGATGCATGGGAGGAATATGGCCGATATCGAACAGCGAATTGGGGGCTGTCGAGTAGTTTGGCGCAGTAGTCGTAGCGTAAGTCGTAAACATGACGCGGCTCCTACAAAAAGCCGGCCAGACAGAACTAACCGGCGGTCCTAAAAAGCGTCGTAAGCCTTGAGCAATTTTTTCTCCGCCTGCACGCTGCTCAGGACGCCATTGATTTCATCCATCCAGGCGCGGCTCAGGCCCTGAATTTGTTGCTCGGTCTCCAGCAGGCGGCGGATCAGCAAGGCCAACTCCGATGCTTGTTGCGGATCTGCGGGCGGTGCCGGCTGCGCCTGCACGAGCTGGTCAAACAAAACATCGCGCTCGCGACCCAATTCAATCAACACATCCCAGTCTTCACCTTGCGCGGCTTCCAACATGCGCTGCGTGAGCGTCCAAGCTGAAGCGTAAGTCGATAAGACGGTCGCCGGATCCATGTTTAAGCCTTACCGTAACTCATCGTCGGCCGCGACGGCGGCGGTTGATCAAATACGCCCTTGGGTATTCCTGGCACGGCTTCTGGCGCCATGTCCGAAGGCACGGCATTGGAAGTTGGCACACCAGACTTTCCGATTTCACGCCATGCACTACTAATCTCTTGGAGCAAGCCAGTCACCTCATCCAAAATGGCCGGGTCGCTCTTAAGATTCGCAGACATCAAGCGCAAAGTCATATACTCATACAGCACCTTCAAGTCCTGCGCGATCTTGCCGCCGGCTTTTTCGTCAAGACTGACTTTCAAACCATCGTCGATAATGGAAATGGCTCTGGAAATAGCCATGCCTTTACCAGGAATATTTTTGCGCAGTATGTTTTCCTTGGCTTGCGCCAACGCGATGAGCGCACCATCGAACAACATCGTAATTAATTGATGCGGGCTGGCGGCCAATACCCGCGTATCGACATCTGCCGTTTGATAAGCCTTCATTGCTTGTGTGTGATCTGTGCTCATTGTCGCCTCCTTGATGGAATCCTGAGTGTCGCCTAGGATCCGCGTGACTAATGTTTTAGATTAACGAGCCAATTATCTAAAGCTTGAGACAGCCAGCGCAAAAAATTATCTCGTAAATCCAGGCAACTTTGCTAATTGCTGAGTTAAAAACGAACCCGTCGCCGTAAATTTGCTGATTTGCGTATCCAATGCATTGAACTGCGCCCGCAAGCGCACTTCCAAATTGTTGATGCGCAACGTCAAGGCATCGCGTTGCGTCCCGATGTCGGTAACGCTTTTACTCAACCCGTCGGTACGGGCAGAAACCACGCCACCCGTTCCAGTAAAATTATTCACCAATTGATCCAACTTATAGGCATAGCCCTGAGCGTAATTCAGGGTGCCGCGACTGCCCGTAGATCCGCCGATGATGTTAAGCCGTAACCCAGCCGCATCGCCCGTGCCAGTCAGTGATTGACCAGCGCCAGTGGCTGTCTGTCCACCGATGCTTCCAGCCACATCCACACCGGTGGTATTCACACCTGCTCCGAAAACACTCGCAAGGGCGGTGCCGCCCGTCACGCTAACGCTGGATCCAGAACCATAGCGGCTGGAAGTAATCGCTAGGTTAACACCGCTTACTGCGACCGATACCGCGGCACCGGCGCTCGATAGCGCTGTGGCGCCATTAATTTTCGACTGAATTTGCGTAGCTAAGGTATTGGCCGAGTAAGTGCCCGAATCCAGCGTAAGCGTCGCGGCCACACCATCCACCGTGACATTCAAGGTATTGTTCGCACCCGAAATCGTCACCCCGGCTGATATATCTGTAACGCCCACGCTGTTACCTTGCGTTGCCACCCGTGAAACCGCCACCGCATAACTTCCAGGTACCGTCGCGGTATTGCTAGCCGCAAATTGCACCAAGCTGTCGGTGGCTTTACCCGTTGCCGCAAACAGGCCAGCAATATCGGTAAAATTGCCGTTAATGGCACTTTGCAACTTGACGCTATCCAGCGTCAGCGTCCCATCTTTTTGGAACGAAACGCCAACCTGGTTGAGTGCGGTTATATTGCCGCTCAGCCCGGTCAAGGTCGAGGTCAACGTACCACGGATCTGATTTTGAATATTCCTAACCGCTGAATCGCCTTGCAGGATTGCCCCTTTTTTAGTGGCCGCGTTATAGGCCGACGAATCGCTTAATACCTTATTTACATCGTTATAGGCCTTGACGAAGGCCTGCACCGAATTTTGTACAGTTTGCGTATCGCGGGTGACGGCGAGCGTCGTAGTGGCGGCTGGTTTCAGCAGCGTGATCGTCACGCCAGAAATAGCATCCGTAATGGTGTTGGTACTCTTGCTAATGGCAACGCCATCAATTTTAAATGTGGCATTTTGCGCAGCGACTGTTTGCGAAAGATTTTGCGTGCCGCCCGGAGCAACATCTTGCGCCAGCAAATTAGATAAAGCGGCGTCGCCGCTCACCCCAATCTTGAGACTGTTGGCCTGCCCAGAATTGGCTGATGTCAGCACCAAGCGAAAAGGTGCGTTTGCACTGCCATCATTGACGATGCTTGCCGACACGCCGATATTGGCGTTGTTAATGGCATCGCGAATACCCTGCAGCGAATTATTACTGTTATCGATCGTGACGGTCTTGGCGCCGCCGCCGTTGCTGGCATACGCCGCACCGGTATATTTACCCGTAACGCTATCAAACGTGCCGCCGCTGATCGTGCCAAAATCAAATGTCAGTATGCCATTGCCAATGGCCGTGCTCGAACTGGCCTGTCCAACAGCCGTCAATTTTTGCGCTTGGGCTAAGGTAGTGACATCCAGGTTGTAATTTGCCACCGAGGCGGTTGGAGCGGCGGAAACGCTCGCAACAGTCGCATCACCGGGCGTAGCCTTGAAGGCCAGAAAATTGCTCGTGCTGCTCAAGCCGCGCACTGCGCTTTGGAAGTTGGATAAAGCTCCCTTGATGGTGCCGAACGTAGTGATCTTGGCCTGGATTCCAGCCTCGCGCTGGTTCAATACAGTAATCGGCTGTTTCTCCAGCGAGATTAACTGGCTGACGATCGCGTTCACGTCGAGACCAGAGCCAAGACCCGTGGATGCAATAGCCATGATGACCTCCTCGCGAATTAACGCAAAACAGCGCTACGTACTCGCGCATATCCCATTCGGGAAATGCGCACTATGCTTTCTGTCGAATCAAAAAGCCTTTTTCAAAAGTATCCAAGGATTTTGCAATCGCCAACGTTTCCTCATTGGGAATTTGCCGAATAACATTCTTGGTCGTGACATCCACCACTCGGACAATGGTTCGTCCGGAATCATGGTCGACCGAAAATTCGAGATTACTGGAATTAAAACGTTGCAAGACCTTATTGATCTTATCCGCAGCTTGCCGCACCTCTTGCGCCGTTGCTACCGGCTCGGGACTGGACACAGGCTGGTGGGCAACCGTACTACTGTTGCTAGCCGTCGAACCTACGTCACTGCCTGCTGCAACTTCATTACTGGGGGGCGATGCAGTTTGCCCAACGTTTACATTAACTACCGATTGAATTGCCATAATATCACCTCGCTCTTATCTAAACGCAACACGTCATCAGCAAAATACTTATTTCGCAATGCGTTCTAAAAAGACGTAAGTAAAACCAAAACATTTTGTGAGAACGTGGGTGACGCAATGCGCCACCCACCCTCAATCCTACAGATCGCTAAACGCGACTTTTATTAACGCAACAGGGCCAACACGCCGTTGTTGCTGGCGTTTGCTTGCGCCAAAATCGCCGTACCTGCTTGTTGCAGAATCTGCGCACGCGACAGACCTGCGGTTTCTTGCGCAAAATCCGCATCTTGAATCCGGCTACGCGATGCAGTCAGGTTCTCAACCGTTGTTTGCAAGCTGTTAACCGTAGAGCTAAAGCGGTTTTGCACCGCACCCAAGGTTGCACGCGTGGAGTTGACCGAGGTCAGTGCGGCATCGATGGTTGC
>Ga0315270_10000196_pt1 | contig 34951 bp, 32 predicted proteins | sample C1_bottom_MG_FD_204932 | JGI IMG/M metagenome (GOLD analysis project Ga0315270, IMG submission 204932) | Sediment microbial communities from Yellowstone Lake, YNP, Wyoming, USA - C1_bottom | ecosystem: Environmental > Aquatic > Freshwater > Lake > Sediment | place: USA: Wyoming | collected... | reverse complement strand
ATTGGCCGGAGTTGCCATCGGACTCGGCGGCGTCGTGATGCTGACGCAGGGGCAGGGCTTCAGCGCTTCGCTCACCGGATTGCTGGCGATCAGTTGCGCGTGCATCGCCTGGGTGCTGGGCAGTGTATGGGCTGTTCACGGGCTCCCGGGTGGCGCCAGATTGAGCACCGCCCCGGGCTCCATGGGTCACGCCAGTCAGATGTTGATCGGCGGCGTGCTGCTGCTCATCCTCTCCCGGGTGGTGGGCGAAGTGCCCAGCTGGCCGCCGCAGCCGCTCGCACTCGCTTCATGGATCTACCTGGCATTCGCCGGTTCGCTGATCAGCTACACCGCCTACATGATTCTGCTGGAGCGCACGACGCCCTCGCTCGCCGCCAGCTACACCTACGTCAATCCGATCGTTGCCCTGGTCCTGGGCATCACGCTAGGGAACGAGATTGTCACCAGCTTTGAATGGCTGGCCGTGAGCATCGTGCTGGTGGGCGTCGTGTTGCTGCTGTGGCGTAGAAATTGAGGCCGCGCCTGTCCCCTCAATTGGGATCAGGCGCGGCCTCGCGGCAGCGGTCGATGGCTACTTCGTGAGGGTGATTTCCCGCAGGTTGTACTCCCCGGTAATGTCACGCATCCCCGGGTACATGTGCTGTGATGTCTCGGTGGTCTTCTTGTTGCGCTCTTCGCCCCACTCTTTCATGAACGCGTCGTAGCGTGCCTTGTTGGGCGCCATCATTTCACTGTTCTTGAATTTGGCGACCAGCAACAGGTTGAAATTGCCACTTTCCTGCAGGTCACTGCGATAGATATGGTATTCCTCCATCTGTCCGAGCTTTATCGCAACCTCATTCGATGCCACCCAGGTTGCCTTCAGACCTTCCAGGTAGGCATCCGACATGTTGGAGTGCACTTTGACCGTGGTGACCGACCAGACGGCATCGCTCTCGGTGTAGTCCTTCCATGGTGTGAGATCCGCGTACGCGACCGACGCAACGGCCATCCCCAAAGCCAGCAAGCTTGTCTTGAAACGCATAATCAGCTCCTGAATTGATTGTTATTGGACGCCGGCAACTGTACTCGCATACATGGGTGCAAGAAAGCACGGTAAGTTCGCGCTAACCCAGGGCGTACAGATTGCCATCCATGCTGGCCACATAGATCGCGCCGTGATCGACCACCGGGGATGACATGATCGCGCCAACGGAAATAAACCGATACAAATCGATGTACATGTCCTGGAAGTCGCCAAAGACGGGCGTAAACCCGTCCTGATTCAGGCTGCCGTCGGGATTCAGAATTTTGAGGCGGTTCAGCCTCGATGCCTCGGTCTGGAATTCCCACCGCACGGTGCCGGCTTTGGCATCCACGGCATAGAGCTTGCCGTTGTGACTGCCGAAAAAGACCTGGTCACCGGCAATGGCAGCCGAAGAGAAGATATAGGCCTTGGCGTCAAAATTGAAACGCAGGCGCCCGGTTCGGGCATCCAGCGCCATGAACCGTGAGCTGTCCGAGGTGCCGACATATACCATGCCGTTCGCCACAGCCGGCGAGCCATTGACCCAGGATTTGCTGGTCGGGTAATCCCATAGCTTGCGCCCGGTATTGGCATCCAGCGCGTAGACATGCGAATCGCGGCAGCCGACATAGACCACCCCATCGACTACGGCCGCCGAGGATTGAAAGCCCACTTGATTGTGAGTCGCCGGATCCTGGCCGCCCTTGAACTGCCACTTCTGCTCACCGGTCTGGGCATCGATGGCATAGAAGTTGCCGTCCCAGCTACCGATGTACACCACGCCGTTGTGAATCGCCGGGGAAGCGTGTACGACATCTCTGGTTGCGAATTTCCATTGCACGACGCCGCTCTGCGCATCGACCGCGTAGACATTGCCGTCGCCGCTGCCGAAATACACGCGACCGTTGACAACGGCGGGTGAGGAAACGAACAGGTCCCAGGCATCGGGCATGGTCTGCGCCGCCGACAGATAACCATGCAGGTTCTGCGCTTCAAATCGCTTTTCATACTCGGTCGCAAACGCCCATTTCAGCTGGCCGGAAGTTGCGTCCAGAGCGATCAGAGCGCCGCTCGAGGAGACGAAGTAGACGACTCCGGCCGCGACGGCTGCGGATGACGCGATGGGCATCCGCGATTTGAAGCTCCACTTCTCCTTGCCGCTGGCCTGGTCAATGGCGTGCAGCTGTCCGCCGTAATCGCCGATGTAGATTACTCCATCGGCAATTACCGGGGACGCAACGATCGGGCCGCTGGCTTTAAAGGTCCATTGGATGCGAGTGAATTTGGCGGGTGCGGTGCCCGCATAGACTCCGCTGTGTTGCGCATTGCCACGAAATGTCGCCTCGGCAGCGCCGGCCGCTGCGACACTCAGGCAGATCAACGCCAGCAGTACTCGGTTCACGCGCGTTCTTCCGCAGCCAGTAGTTATTTCGGCTTGCGAAAGCGATACATGAATTGATCCGTCTGGTGACGGATCGCCGGATCGAACACCAGCTTGCTGTGATCATCCGCCGGGTTTCCGAAGGTCCCGTCCTGGGCCTCGAGCTTGAAGCCGGCCTGTTCAAAGGTGTGCTTGACGATGGCGGGATCGATTCGATGCAGCTTGTTCACTGACTCCACAGGATCGCTGCCCGCGTTCGCCACGTGATCCTGCACGACGACGACACCGCCTTGCTTCAGGGCCGTGTACAGATTGGCGATCATGGTGGAGGCGTCGCCCATTGGCCCGGCGGCGCCGTCCGGAGTGTAATAGACATCGTGATAGGCCCTGACGAACAGCGCAGCATCGAGCGAGTTGGGCGGTAATTTCAGAGCGGCAATTTCGGTGACCTTGAACAGCGTATTGGGCACGCGCCTGCCGGCAAAGCGCTGCGTAAGCTCCTGCCCCATGTAGGCTGCGTAGCCCGCATTGTTGAAGACGATCACCTGGCCCGTCGCTCCGACGATGCGCCCCAGCAAATCACTGTAATAGCCATCGCCGGCGAGATAATCGATGACCTGCATACCCGGCCGCGCCTCGAGAAAGTCGAGCACGACCTGCGGCTTTGCCCAGCTATCGCGCTCGCGGTCGGCAGCAGTGCGGTCAGGGTTCGCGATGGAGATGGCTATGGCAGCGGCGTCCGCCTTGGGCGGATGAGCCGGTGCGACGCTCCAGGCGAAGGCAAGAAACGCGGAACCGAGGATGAGGAACATGGCGCGTGGACGCATATAGACTCCGATGGGTGCGCGACCCGGTGGGGGAGTCGCAGGCGGCGATATTTACGCGTCTTGTTTCCGGGTTGCAAGTGTTTTGCTGGTTATCGCACCCTGTTCCCCGGGATCAACAGTAAAGCTTGGTCGTCGCTGTTGTCAGTACCACGCCTGAGCCGGGAGGAGCGAGGGTGTCTCAGTCGACAGCCGTCCTGCTTGTCTCCCGGAAAACGCGTGCGAGCCATCTCCACGGCATGCAGTAAAGTACGTCTCCGTCATCGAGCGTGTTGTCACATTATTTGTATAACTCGGCCGACGACAAGACAGTGTGCTGTGCGCTCGTAGGGTGATACGACGGGGACGCGGAATACTGAGTGCCGCCCGTAATCAGCACCGTGCTATCGTCGGCGAGCACGGTGGCTGTATGCCCATTGCGCGCCGCATTGAGCGAGCCGGTCGCTGTGAATCCCTGGCTCTCCGGAGCGAACGACTGCGCCAGTGCGGTTGACACGCGCACACTGGCCCGCTGGTAGCGGCTGCCGCTGCTGCATGCAGTGGCAAGAGTACAGGTACCGTAGAACGTTTTCCACGACGACCCACCCGCGACGAGTACGGTGCCGTCTTTGCGCAGACTGGCGGTCGCTCCATCCACGTATGACAACGGCTCTCCGACGAGCGCGAAAGTACCGGTGATAGGGTCATAAAGCTCGGCGGTGAGATCCCGCCCCACGATCAGCACGCTACCATCCTGCAGGCGCGTCGCCATTGCACTCGCGCGCACGACGTTCATGCTGCTGGTCGCGGTAAACGTACCGCTTGCCGGATCGTACAGTTCGGCCGCGTTTGTTCCTCCGGCGGCGACCAGCACTCGGCCATCGAGCAACAGCGTTGCCGTGGACCCAGGCGACCCGGTCCGCGCAAACTTCAGGTCGCCGGTCGCGGTGAAGGTGGCGCTCAGGGGATCGTACAATTGGGCCGCAACGGTTGCCGTCGATCCGCCGCCTATGAACAGCACCTTCCCCGTATTGAGCAGTGTCGCGGTTGGCCCAATGAGCATGCCGGCCGCGCTCCCCGTCGCCGTGAACGTCCCGGTCACCGGGTCGTATAATTCCGCGGAGATCCCAGTAGGTTCACCAGCGACGATTAACACCTTGCCGTAGTCTGGCAAGGCAGCGTTCGCCAGCAACGTCGCCGTGTGCCCGTGACGTGCGACGGTCATGCTGCCCGTTGCGGTGAATGTGCCACTCGCGGGGTCGTAGAGCTCGGCGGACGCATCCGACCCTCCCGCTACCAGCACTTGACCGTTCAGGAGCAGCGTGGCCGTGTGCCCGAGCCGTGGGGTGGTCATACTTCCGGTGGGAATAAAGCCCGCTGCAGGCCTGGCGAGCGACACCCGGACCGTGAAGGGCGCGGGCAAGGCGGCCTGATTGAGCGCGTCCTTCACATTGACCTCGATCGGAAAACGGCCGGCGCTCGAGGGAGTCCCGGACAGCGCGCCGTCAAGGCTCAATCCCAAGCCGGGTAGTGCGCCCGTCTCGCTCCAGACCAGGGGGGCGAGTCCGTCAATCGCGGAAAACAAGATCGCTGGGTAGGCGGTCCCAACGGTTCCGGTCGGCAGAGATCGATTGTTAATAGTTGGAGGCGGTGGGTTCACGATGACGACTGTGAATGCAGCCGCAGCCGTCGCCGGTGTTACACCGCTGTCGGTCACCGTTACCGTGAACGAGAAGGAGCCGGCGCTGGTGGGCGTGCCGGACAATAATCCGTCGGCTCCCACTGCCAAGCCGCCAGGCAACGAGCCATCAGTCAGCGCCCACTGGAGCGGCAGGTATCCGCCGTTTGCGGTGAAGTTGAAGGCATAGCCGGCGCCGACTGTTCCTACCGGCGGTGCGGCCGCCGCATTGACCGCGGGCGGTGCCGGGTTATTGACGACCACCGTGATTGCCTGCGTCGCCGACTCCGGCGTGGATGCGCTGTCGGTAACCCTAGCCGTAAACGAGAATACCCCGGCGCTCGTCGGTGTGCCGGACAGCAACCCATTGGCATCCAGCGTCAGACCAACCGGCAAGGCGCCAGTCGAACTCCAGATGAGTGGCAGCGACCCGCCGCTCGCCGTGAGCTGCATGCCCGGATAGAGGTAAGTCACCGTGCCTTCCGGAGGCGCGGAACCCGTGTTGATCACGAGCGGTGAGTCATTGACGACGATCTGGAAGGATTTTGACGCCGTGAGGGCCGGTATCGACGAATCGGTAACGCTGACTGGGATAGAAAAAGTCCCGCTAGAGACTGGGATGCCGAACAACTGCCCGTCGGTACCAATCGACATCCCATCGGGCAGGGTACCGGTTGCGCTCCAGGTAAAGGGCGCGGCGCCGCCGCTCGCAACCGTGAACGTGAACCCAGGATAGTTTGCGCCGGTCATTGCGGAGGGCAGAGTGGCGTTAGCGATCACCGGTGGCGGGGTAAGACCACCCCCTGTGCCGCCACCACCCGCGGCGCTGCCCCCATCTCCACCCCCGCAGGCCGCGAGCAGCAGGGCGCCGAAGATCCCGAGGAACGACCGAAACGCTGTGCCGCTGTGCATAACCTCTCCCCCATCGCACGGCAGTGGCGCCACCATGACCGATCCATCTCCGTACGGGGGGTAAGAGCCGGCGCTGGCCACTTCGGGTACTGAAATATTTTCTGGTACCCGAATCTGCCGCAACAGGCTCATAGTGGAGAAGGATCTCCAGTGCAACCTCAGGACCAGTCGCCACACCATGGCCGAGTCGAAGATGGCCTTCGTCGAGAGATTGTTTGCGCGGCATCGCAATGCCCTGCAGGCCTTTTTCTTTCGGCGCCTGCGGATCAAGGCGGATGCCGCCGATCTTGCGCAGGAGGTGTATCTGCGGATGCTCCGGGTCAGCGATCCGGATTCGATTCGCAACCCCGAGGCCTATCTGTTTGCGGTCGCGGGAAATCTTGTCAGGGAGAACGCCATCGCTGATCGCCGCCAGGCCGAGAGCGCCGATGTCGAGGAGGCCGAGTCGCAGCAGTTGCTCGCCGACCTGCCTGACTTCGATGCGCCGCTCGACACCGGTCGGCGTGTCGAGCGGCTGCGCGAAGTGCTGGGGCAGCTCTCGCCCAAGTGTCGCGCGGCGGTCGTGCTGCAGTATCGGTACGAGTTGAGTTACCAGGAGATCGCCGAGCGCCTCGGAGTGTCCACGCACATGGTCAAGAAATATCTCGCGCAGGCGCTCGGCCATTGCCGCCGCCGCATGGTGCGCCTGGCATGAGTGAAATGTCGCCAGGTAACGAGCAGATTCGGGCCGCAATCGCTGAGCAGGCGGGCGCGTGGTTTGTGGAAAATCGCAGTGGGTCGCTCGATCGGGCGGCGCGCGCCGGTTTCGTTGCCTGGCTGCGAGCCTCCCCGCTGCACGTCCAGGAGTACCTCGCCATTGCGGTGCTGGCGCGCGATCTGCCCGCCGCCGTGGATGATCCTGAAATCTCGCTCGAGTCCGTTCTCGCCGCGGCGCGCGCCGACGCGGACAATATCGTCAGTCTCGATCGGCCGCGGCGCGCGATCGCGAGACCGAGATTGCGCTGGTCACCCGTCTGGCCGGTGGCGGCCGCGGCGGCGATCGTCTTTGTCGTCTGCGCCGCGATCTGGTCGACGCGCGACGGCGAACGATTCGGGCTGCCCAAGACCTACCGTACGGCGCACGGCGAGCAAATGGTGCGGCAGCTCCCCGATGGCTCGGTGTTGCACCTCAATACCGATTCCACGCTGACCGTGCACTACTCACACGGCGAGCGGGTCGTTGATCTCGAGCGCGGCGAGGCGCACTTCCAGGTGACGCACGATGCTCAGCGTCGCTTCCGCGTGGCGGCGGGTGAGGCGGGCGTGCTCGCCGTCGGCACGCAGTTCGACGTCTATCGCAGGCCCGGCGCGGTGACGGTCACAGTCGTCGAGGGCGCGGTTGCCGTGTTTACTACCACGGCGCCGCAATCTGCGCTGCGGGTCGCGGCCGGTTACCAGGTCGAGGTAGGGGAGCGGGTCGGCTCTCCGCGGCCCGTCGACGCGCGCGCGGCCCTCGCCTGGCTCGAGCGGCAGATTGCCTTTGAGAACCGCCCGCTCGGTGAGGTCGCCGAGGAATTCAACCGTTACGGGGGCGTTGCGATTGAAGTTGAAGATCAGGACTTGCGCGCGCTGCCGATCAGCGGCGTCTTCGATGCCTATGACACCGATTCGTTTGCGGCCTTTCTTGGCACGTTGAGCGGCGTACTGGTGGAGAAGACTTCGACACGTATCCTGGTACGGAAGCTTGAATCTGCGCCAGGGGAGCTGCCTCCGGTCGAGCAGTAGCGTCCGGCAACGCCTCGCGCGGGTATCATGGACGGATGCTCGCCGCAGACGATCTCGTGTCACCCGCACCAATCAGCAGCAGACGCGCCAGATCCGTCGCGCGAGGGCTCGCGTCTGGCCTGCTCGGCACCCTGCTTGCGCTCTGGTCTCACAACGCCCGGGCGGCCACGACCTTGTCCGCCGACATCGCGCCGCAACCGGTGGCTGACGCGTTGGCAGAATTCGCCCATCAGACGCGACTGCAGTTCATCTACGTGTCGAAGATTGTCAAAGCGCGCGCCTCGAAGGGCGCGCGCGCCGGACTGACGCCGGCAGAAGCACTGCCGTCATTGCTCGAAGGCACGGGCCTCAGCTTCCAGTTCCTGAATGAGCGTACCGTGCGCATCTTCGAAACCGCCGCTACGGCGTCCGCACCGTCCAATGCTGCCGGCGCGCCGAAGCCGGGCAGTGGTAACCGCGCGCCGTGGTCCGAGCGGGGCGACGAAGAGATCATCGTGACGGGATTGCACAGTGTGGACGATCCGCGTATCGCCGAGGACGTCCAGCGCATCGCTGCCTCGGTCAGCATGGTAAGTGGTGACCGCCTGGAGGCGCAGAAGCTCGGGCAGCTGTCCGATTATGCGGCCTACCTGCCTGGATTGAACCTGGATCTCGGCGGTGTCCCCGGCTTTATTGATGTACAACTGCGCGGTATCGTCACGTTTAACGACACCGCTTCGCTGATTTATTACATCGACGATACACCGATAGGCCCGATCGGAATGCCAGCGGGTGCTCCCGATCTCATACCGTACGATCTGGAGCGGCTCGAAGTGCAGCGCGGGCCACAGGGAACGCTCGGCGGTGCAGGCTCCGAGACCGGTCTGATCAGGTATGTCCTCAGGGAGCCGAGCCTCAGTGGCTTCGAAGCGCATGTCGGCGTGGACGCCAGCGCGACCCACTATGCCGCAAAGTCAGGCAGCTCATTCCAGGCCATGGCGAACATTCCCATCATCAGCGACGTGCTGGCGGTGCGCGTCAGTGGCTATGACAGCTATACACCGGGATTCATCGACAACGCCTACTCGGGAGCCAAGGATGTCAACGTGCAGCGCCGCCACGGCGGGCGCATCACCGCGCTGTGGCGTCCGGCCGAATCGCTCGCGGTGAAGGTTACTGCGCTCTGGAACCGGATCGATGCCGACTCCAGCGACCTCGTAATATCGACCGGAGCTGCCACCGCGGTGGACGCAGGCGACGCCAATATTTACAAAGTTTCGAAATCCTGGGGTCAGTACACGCAAGACTACGCTTTCCTGCCGTCCTATCAGGCAGATCACACCCTCTACGCTGCGACCTTGCACTGGCACCCCGGCTCGATCGACATCTTCTCCACCACGTCGTGGTCACGCTACCAGCGCCACATTATCGCGGATACGAGCGGGAATACCGGCAGCAGTTTTCCGGATTTGAGCGGTGGCACGATTCCGGCGGGTCTGGCGAATCAGCAAAATGATACCGACCTCGAGAAATTCAGCGACGAACTCCGTATCTCCTCGCCACAGGGAGGGCGCATCGAATGGCTGCTGGGTGGGTTTTACACCTACGAGGGCGTTACCGACCGACTGGGCGAATACGCATTTGACAACAGCTACCAGCCGATTGCGTTCTTTGCCCCGGCAATATGGTTCCAGGTGGTGCCGAGCACGTTCAGGAAGCTGGCGCTATTTGGGGATTTGACCTGGCGGGCCTCCGATCGCTTCGACCTGACGGGCGGAATTCGTTTTGACCACAACGACCAGTCGTTCTCCGCAATCGTCGACGGCAGTACGATCACTGTGCCGGAATCACTTTCAGGTCAATACTCAGAAGGAGTGACGACCTGGGCGACGACGGCCCGTTACCATTTCACGCCAGACGTGATGCTCTATGGGCACGTGGCCACCGGCTCGCAACCCGGCTCCACGAACGGCCCGGGCTACCCGCCGGTAAAAGCGGAACGCCTCATCAATTACGAGATGGGTCTGAAGTCCGAGTTCCTGGACCGCAGGGGCATGATTAATCTCACGGTGTTCTACATCGACTGGAGGGATATCCAGCTGTCCACACATGACTTTGTGAACGGCTTCTCCTGGGTCAACGGTGGAACGGCGGTGTCCCAGGGGGCGGAGCTGGCAAGTTCCTGGTCGCCACTCCACGCGCTGAGATTCGGCTACAACGCCGCTTATACGCAGGCCGAACTCACCGAGCTGGATCCCGACGTCCAGTACTACATGACCGGCTACCAGCTACCTCAGGTGCCCAGGTGGAGCATGTCCTTCACTGCCGACTACGACTGGGCACTCATGGACCTCTGGCATGCTCACCTCGGTGGCGCCTGCCGCTGGACCGGCCCGTTATGGACCTATGTCGTCCAAAGCCGTTCTCACGACGGAGTACCGACCGCGGAGTTGCCGGGGTACTCGCTGCTCGATCTCAATGCGAGCATCGCGAAAGGGTCGCTCGCGCTACGAGCCTACGCCAGAAATCTCGCTGACATCCGCGCCTCCCGGCACGGTCACCTGAGTGTTGACCCCTCCGGCACGATCGCCAATACGGATGACTACATGGTGCTACCCCGAACCATCGGCATCGGCATCGACTATTCGTTCTAGTGTCTTCGAGCGCGTTGCCCACCTTTTCGCCATCGGGAGGGCATAATCTGATCCTCAGGAGGAAGTCTCATGGCGGTCATCACCAGCATTGAAGATCTGCGACTGCTCGCGCGGCGCCGCATCCCGCGTGCCATCTTCGACTATGCGGATGGCGGCGCCTATGATGAAATCACGCTGCGTCGCAATTGCGCTGATCTTGACGCGCTGCAGTTTCGGCAGCGCGTCATGGTGGATGTCTCGGGTGTCTCCACCGCGACGACCCTGCTCGGCCAACCAGTCGCCATGCCACTGGCCATCGCGCCCACCGGACTCGCGGGGTTTTTTCATGCCGATGGTGAGATCCTCGGCGCGCGCGCTGCGGCCGCCTTTGGCGTGCCGTTTTGCCTGAGCACGATGTCGATCTGCTCGATTGAGGACGTGCGCTCAGCGACGACTCAACCCTTCTGGTTTCAGCAGTACCTGATGAAAGACCGCGGCTTCAATCAGGAACTGATCGATCGGGCGCAAAACGCCGGCTGCTCGGCGCTCATGCTGACCCTCGATCTTCAGGTGCTGGGCGAGCGGCGCCGGGACGCCAGGAGCGGGTTGACCATACCGCCACGACTGACGCTCAGGAACGCCCTGGGTGTCGCGACCAAGCCGGCATGGGCGCTCAAGGTGCTGCTTGGCAAGCGCCGCAGCTTCGGCAATCTCGAAGGCCGCATCGGCGGTGCTTCCGGCATCCGCACGCTGGCGGAATGGACGGCGACACAGTTTGACCCGAGCGCGAACTGGCGGGATGTGGAATGGGTGCGCAGCCGCTGGCCAGGGAAACTCATTCTGAAAGGCGTGCTCGAGGCCGAGGATGCAAAACTCGCACTCGCCAGTGGCGCCGATGCGATCGTGGTGTCAAACCACGGCGGGCGGCAACTGGATGGGGCACCTTCGACAATCGCCGTGCTGCCGGAGATTGCGGCCGCGGTCGATGGACGTTGTGAAATACTGTTCGATGGCGGTATTCGTTCGGGTCAGGATGTCCTCAAGGCCGTAGCCCTGGGCGCGCAGGGCGTGCTCATCGGCAAGTCGTTTCTGTACGCGCTCGCTGCCATGGGCGAAGCGGGCGTGACGCGGGCGCTTGAAATCATTCAACGCGAACTGCGGGTCACGACGGCGCTGGTGGGCAGGACGAGCATGCGCAGTGTCGATGCCGGGGTGCTGCGCCGGTGAGCAAGAAGCAGCAAACCAGTCTCCAAGGAACACACCAAATGAACCTGCAGCGCTTTCCGCGCCATTCGCTGACTTTCGGCCCGACGCCCATCCAGCCACTGAAGCGCCTCAGCGCCCATCTGGGCGGCAAGGTTGAGCTCTATGCCAAGCGCGAAGACTGCAACAGCGGGCTGGCCTTTGGCGGCAACAAGACGCGCAAGCTCGAATACCTGATTCCCGAGGCGCTGGCCCAGGGCTGCGATACGCTGGTGTCCATCGGCGGCATTCAGTCGAACCAGACGCGGCAGGTCGCCGCGGTAGCGGCGCACCTCGGTCTCAAATGCGTGCTGGTGCAGGAGAACTGGGTCAATTATTCAGACGCTGTCTACGATCGTGTCGGCAACATACAGATGTCGCGCATCATGGGCGCCGAAGTGCGACTCGACGCGGCGGGCTTCGATATCGGCATCCGCCCGAGCTGGGAACAGGCCATGGAAGACGTGCGCAGGGCAGGGGGCAAGCCTTACCCGATTCCCGCGGGCTGCTCCGAGCACCCGCTGGGTGGCTTGGGCTTCGTTGGTTTTGCCGAAGAAGTGCGGGCGCAGGAGGCTGCGCTTGGCATCCGGTTCGACTACATCGTGGTGTGCTCGGTCACCGGCAGCACCCAGGCTGGCATGGTGGTTGGCTTTGCCGCGGACGGCCGCGCCGATCGCGTGATCGGCATCGATGCCTCGGCCACCCCAGAAAAGACCCGGGCGCAGATCCTGCGCATCGCCCAGCACACGGCCCGGTTGGTCGAACTGGGCCGTGAGATCAGCGAGAGCGACGTGGTACTCGATACCCGCTACGCGGGTCCTGCGTATGGCCTGCCAAACGAGGGCACGCTGGAGGCTATCCGGCTGTGCGCGCGACAGGAAGGCATGCTCACGGACCCCGTATATGAAGGAAAGTCCATGCAGGGCATGATCGATTGGGTGCGCCGCGGCGAGTTCCCGACCGGATCCAGAGTGCTCTACGCACATCTCGGCGGCGTGCCGGCGCTCAATGCCTACAGCTTCCTGTTTCGCAATGGCTGACACCACCAACGTCCTGATCCTCTGCACGCACAACTCGGCGCGCAGCGTCCTTGCTGAAGCGATGCTGAACCATCTGGCGCAGCGGCTGGGCCGTGAGGTCCATGCCTTCAGCGCCGGCAGCGCACCCAGCGGGCGCATTCATGCCCTGGCGTTGGAAGTGCTCAAGAGTGCTGGCATCGACACCAGCGCGTGTCGCAGCAAGAGCTGGGATGAATTCGCGGCGCCCGATGCGCCGCCCATGCGTATTGTCATTACGGTGTGCGATAACGCCGCGAAGGAAGCCTGCCCCTATTGGCCGGGCAGTCCGGTGCAGGTACATTGGAGTTACCCCGACCCCGCCAACGCGCCCGGCAGTGACGCCGATAAGCGCATCGCGTTTGAGCTTATCCGGCAGGCGCTTGGTTACCGCATGCTGCAGTTGCTGCAATTGCCCCTGGCAGCCATGGATAACGCATCGCTGCAGGCAGCTCTGCGTGACATCGCTGCACAGTGAACATCAGACCATGAGTACCGTCGCGAGGGGCATCCGTACGCCTTCCGCCATCGCACCGCTGAACCTGTTCGAGCGCTATCTGACGGTGTGGGTATTGCTGTGCATTGTGGCCGGCATAGCGTTGGGGCAGTGGCTGCCGAAGATCTTCCAGATTATCGGCCATCTGGAGGTGGCGCGCGTCAACCTGCCAGTGGGCCTGCTGATCTGGATAATGATCATCCCGATGTTGCTGAAGGTGGATTTCGCCGCCCTGCACCAGGTGCGTCAGTACTGGCGCGGCATCGGCATCACGCTGTTCGTGAACTGGGCCGTCAAGCCGTTTTCAATGGCGCTGCTGGGCTACGTGTTCATCCGTCATGTTTTCGCCCCCTATCTACCCGCGGAGCAACTGGACAGCTACGTCGCCGGCCTGATCCTGCTGGCTGCGGCGCCCTGCACGGCAATGGTGTTCGTGTGGAGTCGGCTGACCGGAGGCAACCCGCTGTTCACGTTGTCGCAAGTGGCGCTCAACGACACCATCATGGTCTTTGCCTTCGCGCCGATCGTGGCCCTGCTGTTGGGCATTTCTTCAATCAGCGTACCGTGGAGCACGTTGATCACCTCGGTCGTGCTCTACATCGTCATACCGGTGGTGCTGGCGCAAATGTGGCGCCGCGCGTTGCTCAAACGTGGGCAGACAGCGTTCGATGCCGCGTTGGCGAAGATCGGGCCCTGGTCCATCTGCGCTCTGCTGGCCACGCTGGTGCTGTTGTTTGCGTTCCAGGGCGAGGCGATCCTGAGGCAGCCGCTGGTGATTGCCATGCTGGCAGTCCCGATTCTGCTCCAGGTGTTCTTCAACTCGGCGCTCGCGTACTGGCTGAACCGGCGCGCCGGGGAGTCCCACAGTGTCGCTTGCCCGTCAGCGCTGATCGGCGCCTCCAATTTCTTCGAGCTGGCAGTGGCTGCGGCCATCAGCCTGTTCGGGTTCAACTCGGGTGCCGCACTCGCCACCGTGGTCGGTGTATTGATTGAAGTGCCCGTGATGCTACTGGTGGTCAAGGTCGTCAACTCGAGTAAAGACTGGTACGAATACAGGAGTTAAGAGATGAAAGGACGTGTAGCGTTGGTGACGGGTGGTGGCCGGGGAATCGGCCGCGAGGCTGCCTTGCTGCTCTCGGCAGCGGGAGCGCGCGTGATGGTGGTGTCACGCAGCGCGACAGAACTGGCATCCGTTGGTCTCGATTTCGTCGCGGCCGACCTCGGCACCACCGAGGGCTGCGCCCTGGCCGTGGCCGAGACCGAGCGGCGACTGGGGCCGATTGACCTCCTGGTTGTGAACCATGGCATCGGTTCGGCTCACGAGCGGCTCGTGTGGGAGCAGGATCCGGCAGTGTGGCGCGAGACGATGCGCATCAACCTCGATGCGCCGTTCGAGCTCGCGCGGCTGACGGTCGGCGGCATGTGCAAGCGTGGCTTCGGCCGGCTGGTGTTCACCAGTTCGACCGCGGGTGAGAAAGCGGAGCGATCGGGCAGCGCCTACACCGCCTCCAAGCATGGGGTGATCGGGCTCGCGCGCGCCGTCGCCCAGGATGCGGGGCCGTTCGGAGTCACCTCCAACGCGGTGCTGCCCGGCTGGGTGCGAACGGCAATGGCCGAGCGTTCGGCGAAGACGACGGCTGAACAGCGCGGCATCAGCGTCGAGGAAGTATGGCGCGAGCGTGCTGCCATCTATCCGCAGAACCGTGTGCTCGAGCCGCGCGAGGTCGCCGAGGTGATCGCGTTCCTGTGCACCGATGCAGCCGGGGGAGTGAACGGGGAGGCGATCACGGTGGCGCTTGGAGGCATCTGGTAGGCAGCCGGCGCCCGATCTACCTGTCGGTGCGCCGGCTTCAAGCCGAGGATCAACCGTGACGCGTCGCAGCGGCGTGGACGGCCGCGAATTGCGGGTTGTTCACCAGACGCACCGCGCGTTCGATGGCCGCCTGCTGGCAGGCACGCGCGGCCACCAGCCTCGACAGGTTGCGGATGTCGTCAGCCGGGCAAACCTGTTTCGCGGCATACGCGATGCGCTGATACAGGGCCTTTGATCCGGCTTCGGTCGACAGATTCAGATCGGCATAGCGCACGGTGATTGAAGCTACGTTGTCGCCAGGCGTCGCCGCGGAGGCGCTGGACAGCGTGCCAAAGACAGCCGCCAGTGCGAGCAATGTGGCCGCGCCGCGGCTGGCAATCTTGGTGGTCAGTTCTGCGTTTTTCATACATCTCTCCTTTGGGTTGGTGTTCACTGCGTTTCGCCGCGTTGGGCGATGTGTGTATGAAACTCCTTCAGGCCGGTGCATTGCTGCGGGCAGGCCACGGGTTCGTCCCCGCAGCCTACGAGTTCGTCCCCGAACGGCCTTTGCGCCCTCCAAATCCGCCGCGCATGCCGTAACCTACACCTCATGAATGATCAACCGGAATCATCGAGCGCAGGCTCATATTGGCCGTCGCTGGGCATCCTGACCGGCTACTGGGTGTACGTGACGCTGTCGAATATCCTGTACGCGAACAGCATGAACGCCGGCTTCGATGCGATGAGCACGGAGCGCTACTTCGCATCCTGGGATGTGCGAGTGGCGCAGCACGCTATGTTGTATCCGGTGCTGGCGGCGAGTGTCTGGGCCTCGTTGAAGATCCGTTGGCGCCCGCTTTGGAGTGCGTTGCCGCTGCAATTGCTCATCGCCACGGCTTTTGCCGCACTGGGGGCGCCCGCGTTGGTAGGCGCGCAGGTGCTGCTGGGACAACACGAGATGAACCACATGGCAAGCACGGGCTGGTCGGACTGGATCTCGGGTGCGACCCTGGCGCTTTGGCTGGCGAGCGCCACCAGCATGTTGCTGGCCTACGGATTCGGCGTGGCGTTGGTCACGGGATTCACGCTGTTCCAGCGCTACACCGCCGCGCAGCTGCAAGTCGCGGCGCTGGAGCGTGAATTCAGCTCGGCGCGGCTGGCGGCGCTGCGCATGCAGCTCTCGCCGCACACGCTGTTCAACCTGCTGCACGCCATTCACGGCCAGATCGCCTGGGAGCCCAAAGCCGCGCAGGCCATGATCGTGAAGCTTGGCGATCTGCTGCGTCGGTTGCTCAAGGCAGGCGAGCGCGATTTTTCGACGCTGGCCGATGAAATGCAGTTCGTGAAGCTGTATCTGGATTTGCAGCAGCAGCGCTTTGCTGACCGCCTCAGCGTGCTGTTACCTATGCCTGAGTCGCTGCCCGCGGTGTGGGTGCCCAGTCTGATCTTGCAGCCGTTGGTGGAAAACGCTGTTGTGCATGGGCTTGCCGGTCACGGCGGGCCGGTAACGGTGCGAATCGAGGTGCAGCTCGCGGGCGAGCGGCTGACTTTGCGCGTAGTCAACACGACCGCTGCCGCCGTCGGAACCAGCAGCGAAGAGGGCATTGGCACGCGCAATGTGCGCGAGCGCCTGGGGGTGCAGTTCGGCGCGCGCGCGACTTTCGTTTCACGCGCGGCCGAGGGCGGTGTATGGTGCGCCGAAATCCACTTGCCGGAGCTGCGCGGTGCGGGCGGCCCGGTGAGTTGAACTTCAGGGGCGACGTTTAGGGGCTGGCAGTGAACGTGATCATCGTTGATGACGAGCCGGCAGCGCGCCGTGCATTGCGCGAGTATTGCGCCAACGCGCCGCAGCTCACGCTGGTTGGCGAATTCGGGGATCCCCGCGCCGCCTTGCAGGCCATTCGCGCCCAGCCACCGGACCTGCTGTTTCTGGATATCCAGATGGACGGCATGACGGGCCTGTCGCTGGCACGTGCCCTGGACCCTGAGACACTCCCGCTCATCGTTTTTGTGACCGCTTACGATCAATACGCGCTGGAAGCCTTTGAGGTCAGTGCGATCGACTACCTGCTCAAACCCTTCGATGAGGAGCGCTTCCGGAAAACCCTCGCCCGGGTTCAGCATCGCGCCGCCGCCTCCGGGGCCCAGGAGCGGCACGCTGAACTGGCCGCTTTGCTGGCGCGGCTGGAACAAAGCGCCCGGGCCGCGACCGACAGCCGGCCGCGGCTATTGGCCGAGAGCGGCGGTCGTTTGCACATGCTGGATGTCGCACAGGTCGAAATGCTTGAAGCGGATCGAAACTACGTCAAGCTCGCCGTCGGCCGCGACGTTTACCATGTGCGCAGCACTCTGGCGCAGGCCGAAAAGAGCGTGCAGAGCGAGCCCATGCTGCGCATCAGCCGTTCCTGTCTGGTCAATATCAATCATCTGCGCGAACTCAGCCGCACGCCGCGTGGGGATTTCATCCTGGTCCTGAGCGGCGGCCGCACTGTCACCAGCAGCGAAGGATATCGTGAGGCGGTGCGCGAGTACCTGTCGCGGCTCAAAGTGGGTGCGGACGGCGGTTCCCGCCCCGGCGTGCCGGTCCCGTCCGCATGAATCCTGTCCGCCAGCCGCTACTGCTCGCCGTAGATCTTCTTCAGCCAATCCGATGGGCGGCGTTGGCCACCCTGATGCTCGCGGCAGGGTCGGCCGCAGCAGCGACTCCGCCGGCGCTCGCCACCGCGGAGCAGCGCTATGCCGACTGGCTCGATGCGAACTACGCGCTCACAACCGTCACCGCGGGCCCGGCGGAGTCACTCGACGGCCATGATCGCGCGGCGTGGCTGCAGATCCTGGAGAGCCGGCGCCGCGCGCTCGACGCGGCGCTCGATCGAGTGAAGTCGCTCAAGCTTGGCCGCACCGACGAGCGGGCACGCGCCACGATGCTGCGCGCGCTCGCCGAACCTCCGAGTGCGCCGGCCGCGACATCGCCGGACGACGCAGCCCAGCGCTGCGCCGCCGCCAGTCAGATCGATCTCGGACGCTCCGCGCTTTCGCAGGCACTGTATGCGTGCTTCGAGCACTTCGGGAATCATGTCGCGTTCGAGGGCCGGACAATCGCCCGCACGACCGTGCTGGAGCTACTGCATCAACTCGATTCCGCCGAACAGCGCCGGGCGCTGTTCGATGCCATGCAGCCGCTGTGGATCCACATCAACGGCAATGGCGAGGCCTCGAGCCCCTATCGCCGCCTGATCCGTGCCGCGGCCGCGGAAGCTCACGCCCGCGGCCGCTCTCCGATCAGTGACGCCGCGCACACCGTCGGGGCGACGCCGCAGGACATTGAAGCGTGGCTGGTAACGATCCTCGAACACTGGCGGGCCGCCAACCCGGGCGCTCCGCTCGAGCCCTGGGACTACTGGAGCCGCTACACGAGCGACACACATCCGCTCGATGCGCGGGTGCCGCCCGAGTCGATTACGCCGCTCTGCCAGCGTTTCTACCGCGATCTGGGTATCGACCTGGAGGCGCTGGGCGTGATGCACGATCTCGAGGTCCGACCGGGAAAGGCGCCGTTGGCCTACGCCGACTTCGTGAGCATCGGGCGCGCGACCGCCGCCGGCTGGCGCCCGGCCCGGTCGCGAGTCTCGGCGAACGTCGAGCGCGGTGGTCTGTTCACGCTCAATGAAATCGTGCACGAGGATGGCCACGCGGTGCAGATCTCAAGTATTCGCACGCGTCCGGCGTTTGTCGGGTGGGGCGACGACCTGTTTGTCGAGGCGTTCGCGGATGTCCCGTCCTGGAGCGTGCTCGAGCCCGCGTGGCAGCGGCGTTACCTTGGCACCGGGCTCGACGAGCAGGCGGCGCTGCGCGCCTTGTACGCGAATGTCATGCTCGACGTCGCCTGGGGACTGTTCGAACTCCGGATGTTCCACGACCCCGATGCCGATCCGAACGCGGTGTGGACCGCGATTACGTCCACGTACCTGAACATTCGCCCCCATCCGGAACTCGCATGGTGGGCGCTGCGGGTTCAGCTCGTCGATCTTCCGGGGTACATGATCAACTACGGTCTGGGCGCGGTACTCACCGCGGACCTGCGTGCGCGCATCCGCGCCGCGATCGGGGATTTTGACGCCGGCAATCCGCAGTGGTACCGGTACACGTCCCGCAACCTGCTTCGCTTCGGCGTCTCAGTCGACACGCCTGAGCTGCTGCGTCGCTTCCTGGGTCGCCCCGTGTCGAGTGCCGCCCTCATCGCCCAGCTCGACCGCATCCACCCGCAGCCTGCCTCATCGATTGGGCATCGGCCGCGGTGAAACCGGGTCGGACGAGAGGCCAATCAGTATCCCAATCCCCACGCGGACTTGGAAAACTGCTACTGTGCGCGCCCTAAAAAGCAGGGACCCGAAGGTTCAATTTTTTACTGGAAGTCTTGCTTGCAATGTATTGATTTTAAAATACTTTTAATGGTGCCCAGGAGAGGACTCGAACCTCCACGGTGTTACCCGCTAGTACCTGAAACTAGTGCGTCTACCAATTCCGCCACCTGGGCATAGATGGGCGGCGCAATGTACGTAAGGGCCGGGGAGCTGTCAATTGAAGGGTAAAAAGAAAACTCATCGTCCGGCGCGCCACCCGGCCCGCAAAGATACGCGCCATCAGCGCCATAAGCCCGCGCGCGGCGAGCCCACAGTCGCTGAAGGCATCGTTTCTCCCAACCGCGCGGGCTTCGGTTTCGCGCGTGTTGCTGGTATCGAAGGCGGCGTGTTTCTACCGCCGCGCGAAATGGCGGGTCTGGTGCAGGGTGATCGCGTCAGTCTGTCCCTGCACAAGGACGCGCAGAACCGCTGGGTGGGCAGCGTCACCGGCATTATCGAGCGCGGACTCACCGCCTTCCTGGGCGTGATCGAAGCGCACGGGCGTGAGCTCGCGGTGCGCGCGGCCGATCGACGCCTGGCCGTGGTGTGCACCATTCCCAGCGGCAGTACGCTGGGAGCGAAGCCTGGTGACTGGGTCATCGCGGATATCAAGCGCTATCCGTCCGCCGATGCCGGTGGCGAGGCCTGGGTGCGCAAGCGTCTCGATCCCGAGCGGCCAGTGGAGATGGCGACCGAAGCGGCGATCGCACGCTTCGGCCTGGCAGTGGATTTTGGCGAGCTCGCGCAGCGCGAGGCGCAGCGCTGGGGCCATCACGTCGACCCGGCCGAAGCCGCGAGGCGCGTCGATCTGCGCGGCTTGCCCCTGGTCACGATCGATGGCGAGGATGCGCGCGACTTCGACGACGCTGTGTATGCCGAGGCGCAGGGCGATGGTTTCCGGCTGCTGGTCGCCATCGCCGATGTGAGTCATTACGTGCGCGTGGGCACGGTGCTGGATACCGAAGCGATGGCCCGCGGCACCTCGGTGTATTTCCCGACCCGCGTGCTGCCCATGCTGCCGACCGCGCTCTCCGATCATCTGTGTTCACTCCAGCCCCATGTGGATCGCCTGTGCATGGTGGCCGACATGCAGGTGAGCGAGCGCGGCTCGCTGCGTGGCTGCAAGGTGTATCCGGCGGTGATGCGTTCGGCCGCGCGACTGACCTATGCGCAGGCTTACGAGGTGCTGTTCACGCGCGACGCGGCGGCGCGGTCGAAGCTGGGTGCGCTTAGCGATCAGCTCGAGCCGCTGGTCGGTGTCTATCGCGCGCTGCTCAAGGCGCGCAGCCGGCGTGGCGCGCTCGATTTTGACGCGCCCGAGGCGAAGTTCGTCATTACCGAGGCCGAGCGCATCCACAGCATCGACTTCAAGCGGCGCAACGAGGCGCACAAGCTGATCGAAGAGTGCATGGTGCTGGCCAACGTCGCCGTGGCCAAGGAGATGCAGCGTCTGCACGTGCCGGGGCTGTATCGGGTGCATCAACCGCCCGAGCAGCGCAAACTCGATCTGCTGCGCGCCACGCTGCATATTCTCAATATCGAGCTGCAGCTGTCGGCGGAGGGCGTCCGCACCCGCGATCTGGCGGCCATTGCCCCGCGCGTGCGTGATGCGCAGCTGCGGCCCTTTGTCGAATCGCTGGTGGTGCGTTCGCTGGCCCAGGCGGTTTATCAACCGGAGAACATCGGGCACTTCGGCCTGGCGCTGCCCGACTACGCGCATTTCACCTCGCCCATCCGCCGTTATCCGGATCTGCTGGTACACCGGGCGCTGCGTGCCGGCCTGGGGCTCACGCCGCGCGATTCGTCGGCCGATCAGGTTTCGCTCGCCGGCATCGGTGCCGAGCTTTCGCGTCTCGAGAAGCGCGCCGATGAAGCCGATCGCTACGTGAATAATTTTCTCAAATGCGCCTACCTGCGTGATCGCGTTGGCCAGACCTTCGAGGGGCTGATTACCACGGTGGTCGAGTTTGGCTGCTTTGTGCAGCTGCTCGAAGTCAACGTCGACGGACTGCTGCACATGAACGCCATGAGCGACGATGACTACGTGATGACGCGCGACGGCGGCCAGTGGCACGGCAAGCGCACCGGCCGGCGCTTTGCACCGGGCATGCGGCTGCGCGTCCAGGTGATCTCGGTCAATCCGGTGGAAGGCCTGGTTGATCTGGAGCTGGCGGCCAGCTGAGCGCAGCCATGGAGCGGGTCTACGGCATACATACGGTGAGTGCTCTGCTGGCGCGCGCGCCGCAGCGTGTGCTGCGTGTCTATCTGCAGCGCGGGCGCGAGGATCAACGCGCCGCGACGCTGACAACGCTTGCCGCCAGTGCGCGCAGGCCCCTGGAGCGGATTGACGCCGCACGCATGAAATCTCTGGTCGGCGAGGTGGCGCATCAGGGCGTGGTGGCCGAGATCGAGCCGCTCGCCGCGCTCAGTGAAGACGGTTTGTACGCGCTGTTGGCCGCGGCGAAAAATCCGCTGTTGCTGGCGCTCGATGGCGTGCAGGATCCCCACAACCTGGGCGCCTGCCTGCGCACGGCCGACGCCTGCGGTGTGCTGGCGGTCATCGTGCCGCGCGATCGTGCGGCGACGCTCAACGCCACGGCACGCAAGGTGGCGGCCGGCGCTGCCGAGAGCACGCCGGTGGTCACGGTTACCAACCTGTCGCGTTGCCTGCAGGTCATCAAGGATGCCGGCCTGTGGATCGTCGGGGCCGACGCCCTGGCCCCGCAGCCCGCCTCGGCCATCGATCTTACCGGCCCGCGCTGCCTGGTGATGGGGGCGGAGGGCGCAGGCCTGCGCGAGCTGACCCGGCGCCAGTGCGACTGGCTGGCGAGCCTGCCGGCCCTGGGCGCCGTAGAGAGCCTCAACGTCTCGGTGGCCGCCGGCATGCTGCTCTACGAGGCGGTGCGGCAGCGCGGCTAGCGGTCGTTGCTTATCGGCGCGCCTTTCGAGTATCCTTGCCGGCCTTTTTTGGCAGCCTGACCCGCCCGCAAGGGTGAATTCACGGCTTCTCCTTGCCGCACTGCCTGATGCCTCAGACGGGCGGCCTCATCCAGCCACGGGGCACACCCATAGGGAGTCAATCATGAGGCATTATGAAGTCATGTTTCTGGTCCATCCGGATCAGAGCGAGCAGGTTCCGGCGATGGTCGAGCGCTACCGCGGCATGATTGCCGCCGGCAGTGGCCAGGTGCATCGCTTTGAAGACTGGGGCCGTCGCCAGCTGGCATACCCGATCAGCAAGGTGCACAAGGCGCACTACGTGCTGATGAATATCGAATGTGATCAGAAAACCCTGAGTGAACTGACCGGCGCGTTCCGGTTCAGTGACGCGGTGTTGCGTCATCTGGTGGTCGGCATGGATGCGGCCGTGACCGAGCCTTCGCCCATGGCGCGTGGCGAAGATGAAAATGAGGCGCGTCGCGATCGCGACGATATGGGCGATGACGATGATTCGCTCAACCTCAATGCCTAGGCCCGGTTCGCACCGCCCAGAATTTCATCCAGGAATAAATTCATGAATACTTCACGCTTCGTACGCCGCAAAAAATTCTGTCGTTTCACGGCCGATAAAGTCACCTCGATCGACTACAAGGATCTCGGCACCCTCAAGAACTACATCACCGAGACCGGCAAGATCGTGCCCAGTCGCATTACCGGCACCAAGAGTTTCTATCAGCGTCAGCTGGCCACCGCCATCAAGCGCGCGCGCTTCATGGCGCTGCTGCCCTACACCGATCAACATTGAGGTTGCCTCATGGACGTCATTCTTCTGCAGAAAGTAGCCAACCTCGGCACCATTGGTGATCGGGTCAGCGTCAAGAGCGGCTACGGCCGCAATTTCCTGTTGCCGGCCGGCAAGGCCACGCTGGCGACCGCAGCCAATGTGGCGCGCTTCGAAGTGCGCCGCGCCGAGCTGGAAAAGGCCGCGGGCGAAGAGCTCGGTGGCGCGCAGCGTCGCGCTGCCACGCTGGCGGAATTCCGCCTGAACATCACCGCCAAGGCGGGCAGCGAAGGCAAGCTGTTCGGATCGGTCGGCACCACTGATATCGCCGAAGCCTGCACCGCCGCGGGTTTCCCACTGAGTCGCAGCGAAGTGCGCTTGCCGGCTGGCCCGTTGCGCTCTGTCGGCGAGCATCAGGTCACGCTGCACCTGCACACTGACGTCGAAGTGATGCTCGTGGTGACCATCGTCGCCGAAGAACAGGCTTAGACGGCGGGGCCGGCGCCAGGGCGGGCGGCAGCGGGTTTCAAGCACGATTAGAGCTGATGACCGAACCGCTCACGCCACCGCATTCCGTCGAAGCCGAGCAGGCGGTGCTCGGTGGCCTGCTCATCGACCCTCCCGCCTGGGACCAGGTGGGCGACATGGTGGTGGCCGATGATTTTTATCGGCCCGACCATCGACTGATCTTCACCGCCTTCGCCGAACTCGTCACACAGAGCCGGCCAGCCGATGTAGTCACCACCGCCGAGCAACTCGAGCGCCAGGGGCGCCTCGCCGATGCCGGCGGCCTCGCGTATCTTGGCAGCCTGGCGCGCGATACCCCCACTGCCGCCAATGTGCGCGCTTACGCGCAGATCGTGCGCGAGCGTTCGCTGCTGCGCAAACTCATTCACGCTGGCCGGGAAATCACCAGCGCCGCCCTGGCCAGCGATGGCCGTTCGGCGCGCGATCTGGTGGACGAAGCCGAGCGGCAGGTATTCGCCATTGCCGAACAGAGCACCGGCCGGCGGGAAGGCGCGGTACGCGTCAACGTGCTGCTGCCAGCGCTGATTGATCGCATTGACGAGTGGCACACCAATCCGAACGCGCTGCGCGGCCTGCCGACCGGCTTCACCGATTTTGACCGGAAGACCGGCGGTCTGCGGCCCGGCGATCTGGTGATCGTCGCCGGCCGGCCCTCGATGGGCAAGACCACGCTGGCGATGAATATTGCCGAATACGCCGCCGTGCATCCTGGCACCAAAGCTTCGGTGGCCATCTTCAGCATGGAAATGCCCTCCGAGCAGTTGCTGACCCGCATGCTCAGCTCCATCGGGGGCGTGCCACTCAACGGGATTCGCAGTGGGCAGATATCGGATGAAGACTGGGTGCGGGTCACGGCCGCGACCAGTCAATTGTCCGAGGCGCGCATTTTCATTGATGAGTCGCCAGGATTGACACCGACTGAACTGCGCGCCCGGGCGCGGCGCGTGAAGCGCGAACACGGCCTCGACCTGGTGGTGGTCGATTACCTGCAGCTCATGCAGGTGCCGGGCACCAAGGAAAATCGCGCCACCGAGATCGCCGAAATTTCCCGCGGTCTCAAGGCGCTGGCCAAGGAGCTGGCCATACCGGTCATCGCGCTCTCGCAGCTCAATCGCGGCGTCGAGCAACGAACTGAGAAGAAACCGGTGATGTCAGATTTACGTGAAAGTGGCGCGATTGAACAGGATGCTGACATGATCCTGCTGATCTACCGTGAGGAGGTGTACGACAAGAACACCACCAAGCGCGGCATCGCGGAGATCGACATGGCCAAGCACCGCAATGGCGAGATTGGCACTTTCCTGCTCACTTTCCAGGGGCAGTACAGCCGCTTCTCGAACTACGCCGCCGACGCCTACGCCGAGGGCGTACTGCGTTAACAGGCCCTGGGCCGTGCCGGCCGCGGGTCTCAGCCCGCAGCCCTCAGCCTTCGAAGAAGCCCATCTTCACGCCGGCGAGCTGGATCACATCGTTGTCGACCAGCTTGCGGGCATGAGCGCCAATCGCCAGGCCATTCACCTGCGGGAAGTTTTCGGCCGTATCGGCATCGACGTGCACCAGGAAATAACCTTCCGAGCGACGCGTGATGGCAGCCACCTGGACGCCCGGGCGCCCGAGCGTGGTCAGAGTCTTGGTGAGCTCGAGTTCGCGGCCGGCAAAGGCGCCTGAGAGCACCTGCAAGCGCGCCTTCTTGAGCGCCGGAACGCCATTGCCCAGGGTGCGGCGCGTGGCGGTCGGTTCTTCGCCGGCGACCGCAGCCCGCAGCTTCTCGACCGGACGGGCCGAGGGCTGGATGACCATGGTCTTTTCAAATTCGTCCTGCTGCGCGCTATCGTCTTCGACGAAGCGCAGTTGGTGGTGCCCGCAGGTGATGACGTCGCCATGCTGCAGGGCATGCTTCTTGATCAGCTTGCCATTGACGTAGGTGCCGTTGGTGCTGTTCAGATCTTCGAGGAAGGAATCGTTCAGGATGTTGATGATCAGCGAGTGATGACCGCTGACCGCCGGATTATCAATGCGGATGTCGTTATCAGGGAGGCGCCCGATCGTGTAGCGCTCCTTGTTCATGTTGTACTCAGCCATTACCTGGCCGTCGAGACTTAGAATCAGCCGTGCCATATTAATTTCGCCTTAGAGTCAGCTAAACCAACCCAACATCCTGTCCATCACACTACGACGCGCCGGGAATGAATCTACGACCTGTGCCAGCAGGACAGAAATGTTGTCCTTGCCGCCGTTGTCGTTGCCCAGCTGAACGAGCTGCTTCGCTACCGTGTCAAGGTTAGCACCAAAGGTGTTGATCGTTAAGTGAATATCATCATCCTCGACCATATCTGAAAGTCCGTCCGAACACAGCATGTAGACATCACCACGCTGGGCCGGGTGCTCCTGGATCTCCACATCGACGTTGAGCTCGACGCCCAGGGCCCGGGTTACGTAATTCTTATTGGCCGCGCGCTGCGCTTCCTCGGGTGAGTAAAAGCCACGATCGACCAGTTCCTGCAGCAGTGAATGATCGAGCGTCACCTGCTCGAAACCCGGGCCACGCAGGCGGTAGAGGCGCGAATCGCCCACGTGGGCAATGGTGATGCGGTTGTCGTGAAACAGGGCGCCCACCACGGTGGTGCCCATGCCCTCGCAGTTGGGCTGGGTGCGTGCGGTCTGGTAAATGATCTTGTTGGCGCGGGTAATGGCATCGCGCAGGATGATGGCCGGGCGCGACAGGCCGGCGGCGGGGTCGGCGGCCTGCAGGTCTTCGCGCTCGAGCGCCTCACGCACCAGGTTGACAATGGTCTTGACGGCGATGCCGCTGGCCACTTCGCCGGCGTTGTAGCCACCCATGCCATCGGCCAGCACCAGGAGCCCGAGATTGGCATCCCAGGAGATCGTGTCCTCATTGTGTTCACGAACGCGGCCGGTGTCCGTCAGGCCTACGCATTGCAGCTTGCCCTTCAGATTCATCTTGTGGCCCCGGCGGCCAGCGCTTTCATGGTGCTATTAAACGTGATCTGCATCACACAAACTGACCCAATCTGGTTCCTTGTGGCGGCGCGTACCTGGCCAATTACAAACGCTACCATCTGGCCAGCGCCCGAGGCGCGTCTGCGGTCACAGATGTGCCGTATGGTATCCCCGGCCATGCCATTAGCGCGGCATCGTACTGGAGTTTGGCTTGCGCCGCGATGGGCCGGATTCTCAGGCTGGGCAAGTGAGGCGCTCTGGCCTAGGATCGCCCCGCGGGCGAACCCGCTACACACAGCTCGGGCGGACAGGTGGCCATGGCGCGCAATCAGACGGTTTACGTATGCAGTTCCTGCGGCGGCGAAGCGCCGAAATGGCAGGGACAGTGCCCGCACTGCCAGGAATGGAACAGCATGGGCCGATTGACGGGCGTCCGGCCGGCCGATGCGCGGACGGCTGCCAACGAGTCGATCGCGGTGGCACTTGAGGCCGGGCCGGTGAATGAACAGCGGCTGAGTCTGGGCATCGATGAGCTTGATCGGGTGTTTGGTGGCGGCCTGAGTCTGGGCTCGGTATGCCTGCTGGGCGGCGAGCCTGGCATCGGCAAATCAACGCTGCTGCTGCAGGTGGCCGCAACGCTGGCGGCGGCACGCCCCGTGGTCTACGCCTCGGGTGAGGAATCCACCGAGCAGATCGCGCACCGGGCGCGGCGCCTCGGGTTACGCGGCGAGCAACTGGCCCTGCTCAGTGACAATTCGCTCGAGTCCATTCTGGCTTTGAGTGCGGAGCGGCGCGCTGCCCTGCTGGTGATCGATTCCATCCAGACCATGCAGACGAGTGAGGCCGAGTCCAGTCCGGGCTCGGCCCAGCAGCTGCGCGAATGCACGGCTGCCCTGGTGCGCTACGCCAAGCGCAGCGGTACCGCCGTCATGATCGTCGGCCACGTGACCAAGGATGGGGCCATCGCCGGGCCGAAACTGCTCGAGCATCTGGTCGATACGGTGCTGTATTTCGACGCTGATGCCGGTAGCCGCTATCGGATGCTGCGCGCTACCAAGAATCGCTTCGGCCCGGTCAATGAGCTGGGTTTCTTCGCCATGTCGGAAGCGGGACTGCGCGAAGTGAAAAACCCCTCGGCCATCTTCCTGTCGCGCAATCCGCAACCGGTGCCGGGGAGCCTGGTGATGGTGGCGCGCGATGGCGGCCGGCCGCTGCTCATCGAGGTGCAGGCACTGGTCGATCGCACGCGCTTTGCCGCGCCACGTCGCGTTGCCCAGGGCGTGGATGCCAATCGCGTCGCCATGTTGCTCGCGGTCATGAGTCGGCACGCGGAAATCGCCCTGAGCGAGCACGATGTCTACGTCAATCTGGTCGGCGGCCTCGAGATCGGCGAAACCGCGACCGATCTGCCCCTGGCCCTGGCATTGGTCTCGAGCCTGCGCAACGTGGCCTTGCCCTCGACCCTGGTGGCGTTCGGCGAACTGGGCCTGACCGGCGAAGTGCGCCCGGTACCCTATGGCGAAGAGCGACTGCGGGAGCTGCATAAGCAAGGCTATCGGCGCGCCGTCGTGCCGCGCGCCAACGCGCCGCGCGGCGGCGTCGAGGGTCTGGAATTGTTGCCGGTGGCGACGCTGGCCGAGGCGATCAGCGCGGCCTTTCGATCGCCGTCCTGACCAGGCCGTCCTGGGCAGGCGCCTTGCCGGTCAGGCGCTGGCAGGGCGCTCCGGTATCGGGCGCACCCGCACCGTGCGAATTGTGTTGTCAATGATCTGCAGCACTTCAAATTCGAGCTGGCCGATGCGCAGCGAGGTGCCGGCCTCCGGGATATTTTCAAACTTTTCGAGCAGCAGGCCGTTGAGCGTCTTGGGCCCGAGATCCGGCAGCTGCCATCCCAGGGCACGATTGAGGGCGCGAATGGTTGCGCTGGCGTTGATCAGCCAGGCGCCGTTGGCGTCGCGCTGCACATCTTTGTGACTCACACCGCTCGGATCGCTGGTGAATTCGCCCACGATCTCCTCGAGCAGATCTTCGAGCGTGACCAGCCCTTCGATATCGCCGTATTCATTGACGACAAAGGCGTGGCGGCGGCGAGTGCGCTGAAACTGCGCCAGCTGCTGCATCAGGGAAGTGCCATCAGGCACGAAGTAGGGCTCGCGCGCGGCCGCCAGTTCGATCAGGCGCTCGCGGGTCAATGTGCCGCGGGCAAATTCCTGCGCGGTGCGTTTCATATGCAGGATGCCAATGAGATTGTCGAGCTCCCCGTCGTACACCGGCAGGCGCGTGTGCGGTGTCTGGCGCAGACGTTCCAGAACATCCTCCCAGTCACCGGAAATGTCGACGCCGGCGATGTCCTGGCGCGAAATCATGATGTCATTGACCGTCACGCGCTCCAGATCAAGGATCGAGAGCAGCATCTGTCGATGGCGCGCGGGCACCAGCGGGCTCGCCTCGGCGACTACGGTACGCAGCTCATCGGTGCTCAGGGCATTGCTGCCCCGGGTGGCGCCGTGGACACCGAACAGGCGCAGGAATCCATAGGCCGCACGATTGGTGAACCACAGCACCGGCGAGGTGATCCACAGCAGGCCGCGATAGATGAAGGCCGAGCCCAGGGCCACCGATTCGTTATGCAGCGCTGCGTAGATCTTTGGCGCCAGCTCGCAGAAGATGATGATCACGACGGTGAGCACGCTCATCGTGGCGGGCAGTGCATAGCGATGCCCGGCACGCAGCGCCAGCAGGGTCGCGACCGTGGATGCGGCCACGCTGGCCAGCGCCAGGATCACCAGGTTGGCGCCCAGCCACTGGTCGGGTTTGGCGAGCAGGCGCTCGAGCAGGCGTGCGCGGCGCTCGCCGGCAGCGGCCCGGGTGCGGATGCGATAGCGGTTGACCGAGAGCATCGCCACTTCAGTGCCTGAGGAGAAGGCAATGACCACCAGCAGGCTCAGCAGCGTCACCACCAGTACGGCCGTGGGAGTGGTATTCAAGCAGTCACCAGGAGTAGGGGCAGACGGCTCCTAGCATAGCTCGCGCGGCCCGCCTATGAAGGTGCCGTATAATCAGCCCATGTTTGAGCAACTATCCGGGCGCCTGGGCAAGGCGGTCGCTGCGCTGCGTGGCCGCGGCCGGCTGACCGAAGAGAATATTGCCGAAACGCTGCGCGAGGTGCGCATCGCGCTGCTCGAGGCGGATGTCGCCCTGCCGGTGGTCAAGAGCTTCATCGAAGCGGCGCGCGCGCGCGCCGTGGGCGCTGAAGTCGCCGCCAGCTTAAGCCCTGGCCAGGCCCTGATTGGCATCCTGCACCGCGAACTCAAGGGTGTGCTGGGCGGCAGTGCGACCGGATTCGCGCTCAATGTGACGCCACCGCTGGTGGTGCTGTTGGCGGGTTTGCAGGGCGCGGGCAAGACGACCACGGCCGCCAAGCTGGCGCGCTGGCTGATCGAAACCCATCGCAAGCGGGTATTGCTGGTGAGCACCGATGTGCGCCGGCCGGCGGCCATTCTGCAGCTCGAACGCCTGGCCGCGCAGGTCAAGGCGGACTTCTTCGCGGTACCGCCGGGGGCGACGCCTGCCGCGATTGCCAGTGCCGCGCTCGAGCAGGCGCGACGCGGCGTCTACGACGCGCTGATCGTCGACACCGCCGGACGCCTGCACGTGGACGCCGAATTGATGGCCGAGGCGCAGGCCATTGACGCCGCGATCGGTGCTCACCAGCGCCTGTTCGTGGTCGACGCCATGGCTGGACAGGATGCGCTCAACGCCGCGCGTGCCTTCAGCGCGGCCCTCGACCTCACCGGCATTATTCTCACCAAGGCCGATGGCGACGCGCGCGGCGGCGTGGCGCTCTCGGTGCGCGAGCTGACCGGCAAGCCCATCGTATTCCTGGGGGTAGGCGAGAAGAGCGAGGCGCTGGAGGCCTTTGACCCCGAGCGCATGGCGCAGCGCATCCTGGGCATGGGTGATGTGGTCGCGCTGGTGGAATCGGTGCAGCGCAACATAGACGTGGGAGAGGCGGAGCGCCTGGCCCGCAAAGTGGCGGGCGGGAAGAAGTTCGATTTCGCCGACCTGCGCTCGCAGCTGGAACAGGTGCGGCGCATGGGTGGCATGAGTGCGGTCATGGACAAGCTCCCCGCTCAGCTGGCCGGCAAGCAGCTGGCGGGCAAGGGGATGGCCCCCGAGCAGGCTGATGTGCAGGTGCGCCGCCAGATCGCCATGATCGATTCCATGACCCTGGGTGAGCGGCGGGTACCCGCCATCATTGATGGCTCGCGCCGCCGCCGCATCGCCCGGGGGGCGGGCGTACAGGTCCAGGACGTCAACCGGCTGCTGAAGCAGTTTCTGGACATGCAGCGCATGATGAAGCAGCTCAAGGGCGGGCCGCTGCGGCGGCTCCTGGGCGGCCTGAAAACAGGGCTTTAAGTCTGGCGGCGCTTTGCGTAGAATCCGCGCTCTTTTTTCGGCCCGGAATCCCCAGCAATTATGGTCACTATCCGTCTGACGCGCCGCGGCGCCAAGAACCAGCCCTTCTACCATGTGGTCGTCACCGACAGCCGTAAACGCCAGGGCGGTTCCAGCCTCGAGCAGGTTGGCTATTTCAACCCCGTTTCGCGCGGCAAGGAAGTGCGCCTGAAGCTGGAAATCGGTCGTATCGATCACTGGCTCGGCAAGGGCGCGCAGCAGTCGGCGCGGGTGCGCACGCTGGTGGACGGGTATCGCAAGCTGGCAGCGGCCTAAAGGCCCCGCACGGGTACCAGCCAATGGCTGCGGGCGAGCCGCACCCGGTCGTACTCGGGCGCATTCTGGGCGCCCACGGTGTACGCGGCTGGCTCAAGGTGGTTTCCTACACCGAACCGGCTGACAATCTGTTGCAGTATCGCTCCTGGATGTTGGCCGCAGAGGGCGTGCCCGGGCGCGAATTCGTACTGCGCGATGCCGAATTTGATGGTCGCTGGGTGCGCGTCGCCTTCGAGGGCGTTACCGATCGCGATGCCGCTGAAGCGCTGCGCGGTCTGAATATCGAGGTGGCGCGTGCGGCGCTGCCACCTACGGGAAAGCGGGAGCATTACCGCGACGATCTGTTGGGGCTCAAGGTGTGCAATCTGGCAGGCCTCGTGCTGGGACAGCTGGATCACTTTCTGGATGCGCCCGCCGCCCCGGTCATGGTGGTGCGAGGCGAACGTGAGCACTGGATACCGGCGGCGCCCCCGCATCTGGTGAGGGTGAATCTGGGGCAGGGCGAGATTGTGGTGGATTGGCCGGATGAGATTTAGCCAGTCATGCACGTAGAAGTGGTCACCCTGTTCCCGGAAATGATCCGGGACGCGCTGCGCCACGGTGTGGTCGGGCGCGCTTTGCAACGCGGGCTGCTGCAGGTGGGGACCGAGGATCCGAGGGCCCACACCAGCGACGTGCACCGCACGGTGGACGATCGGCCCTATGGCGGTGGTCCGGGCATGGTGATGAAGCCTGAGCCGCTGTGCGCGGCAATTGGCGCCGCGCGCGCGCGTCTGCCGAAGGGCAGTGTGACGATCGCGCTGTCCGCGCAGGGCGCGGTGCTGACGCAGGAGCGCCTGCGTGGGTTGTGCGCGGCGAGCGGCCTGCTGCTGGTCGCCGGGCGCTACGAGGGTATAGATGAGCGGGTGCTGATAAGCGAGGTCGATCTCGAGCTCTCAATCGGCGATTATGTGCTCTCGGGCGGCGAGCTGCCGGTGCTGGTGTTGATCGACGCGCTGGCGCGCCTGCTCCCCGGGGTACTGGGTGATGAGCGATCTGCGCAGCAGGAGTCCTTCAGCGCCGGATTGCTCGATTGGCCGCACTACACGCGGCCGGAAGAATATGCTGGCCTGCGGGTGCCGGCGGTGCTGCTGTCGGGCGATCATGCGGCCATTGACCGCTGGCGTCTCAAGCAGGCCCTGGGCCGCAGCTGGCAACGCCGGCCAGAGCTGCTGGCCGGCAAAGAGTTGGATGCGCAGCGCGCGGCGTTGTTGCAGGAATTTATGAGCGAAGCAGGAAACGAGCCATGAGCAATATTATTCAGACCCTGGAAGCCGAGCGCATCACGCGCAAGGTGCCCGATTTCAAACCCGGCGACACCGTGGTCGTGCAGGTCAAGGTGGTTGAAGGTGATCGCGAGCGCGTCCAGGCTTTCGAAGGCGTGGTGATCGCCATCTCCAATCGTGGCTTCAATTCCTCTTTCACGGTGCGCAAGATGTCGCACGGCGAAGGCGTGGAGCGCACCTTCCAGACCCACAGCCCGACCATCAGCGACATCAGCGTCAAGCGGCGCGGCAATGTGCGTCGCGCCAAGCTCTATTACCTGCGCGATCGTGCCGGTAAGTCAGCGCGCATCGAAGAGAAGGTCTAAGTACGCTGCTCGGGTTCTTCCGCGGGGTATGGCACGGGCTCGATCTGCTGCGCCGTGTGCTGCACCTGTTGCTGCTGCTGCTGATCCTGGTGCTGCTGATCGCGGTGCTGCGACAGGCGCTGCCGCGGCTGCCTGAGCGCGGTGCGCTCATCATTCATCCCAGTGGTGAGTTGACCGAGCAACTGGCCGGCGAGCCGGTAGAGCGGGCCATCAGTGAAGCCCAGGGCCAGGGCGCGCCGCAGACTCTGCTCTGGGATCTGACCCGGGCGATTCGCGCCGCCGCCCACGATAAACGCATACAGGCGCTGCTCATCGAGACCGATGATCTGTCCGAGGCCGGGCAGGTCAAGCTCGAGGAGCTCTCATCCGCCATTGCCGAGTTTCATCGCACCGGCAAGAAAGTGGTTGCTCACGGCAGTTATTTTCTCCAGAACCAGTATTACCTCGCGGCGCAGGCTGACGAGGTGTACCTGGATCCCTTCGGGTTTGTACTGCTCGATGGCTACGGGCGCTATCGCATGTTCTACAAGAGCGCGCTCGACAAGCTCGCCGTCGACGTGCATCTGATTCGCGCCGGCAAGTTCAAGAGCGCCGACGAACCCTTCGTGCGCAACGACATGTCGGCTGAAGACAAGCAGGAAAGTGGCGTTTATCTGCAGGCCCTGTGGCAGGGCTATCGAAACAGCGTTGGCGCTGCGCGCCACCTGGAGCCCGAGGCACTGAACCGCTACGCCAATGACTACGCGGCGGCGCTCACTCGTGCCGGCGGCGACACCGCGCAGGTGGCGCTGCAGGCGCATCTGGTCACCGGCCTGCGTACCGGGGCCGAAGTTGAAGAGCGGCTGGTGGAACTGGTCGGCGCCGATAAATCGCAGCACAGCTTTCGCGCCGTCGAGCTCGATGATTACCTGCGCGTGCTGAGTGTCGTCGAGCGACGTGCTCGCCACGCTGGCGGAGCAATCGGCGTGGTGCTCGCCAGCGGCGAGATTCTGGACGGCGATCAGCCGCCCGGCACGGTCGGAGGCGAATCCACCGCCGCGCTGCTGCGCCGCGCGCGCGACGATGAGGATATCAAGGCCGTGGTGCTGCGGGTCGACAGCCCGGGCGGCAGCGTGCTGGCCTCAGAACAGATCTACCGCGAAGTGCGTGCGCTGCGCGCAGCCGGCAAGCCGGTGGTGGCGTCGATGGGTGACGTGGCGGCATCGGGCGGGTATTACATCGCCGCTCCTGCCGATGAAATCCTGGCCAGCGCCAATACCATCACCGGTTCCATCGGGGTGTTCGCCACGGTGCCGACCTTTGATCGCACGCTGGCAAAACTTGGGGTGCAGGTCGATGGCGTGGGTACGACCGCGCTCTCGGGTGTCATGCGCCTCGATCGCCCGCTGCAACCGCAAACGGAGGCGATGCTGCAGGCCACGATCGATCATACCTATGGACAGTTCCTGCAGCGTGTCGCCGATGGCCGGCACAAAACCAGCGCTGCGGTGGACGCCATTGCGCAGGGCCGCGTGTGGGTCGGCACTGATGCCCGGCGCCTGGGCCTGGTCGATGGCATCGGCAATTACCAGGATGCCCTGCGGGCCGCGGCACGGCGAGCGCGGCTGGGCAGCGACTACGAAGTGCGACTGATTGAGGCGGATCTGACCCTGACGCAGCAGTTGCTGCTCAACATGCGCAGTTTCCTGGTCAAGGCGCTACGCGCGGTGGGTCTGCACTCAGCCCTTAACCCGCTGCTGCCCGGTATGCAGCTGGCGGCACCGCTCAAACCCCTGCAACGTGAATTACAACGCTGGCAGCACTTCGCCGCTGCCCCACACAGTTACGCCTACTGTTTCTGCGCCGTGGACTGAGTCGTGCGGCGCGCGGGCCGCTCAAGGCCCGAGCTGCACGCTGAGCATGCTGATCGCTCCAAGATCAATGCCGTCGATCGGGATCGACACCGCATCCGCGCCGGATTGCGTGCCCAGCACGTACAGCAACGGCAGATAGTGTTCCGCGGTGGGCACGCTCAGCTGCGCGGCACTGCCCATGGCCTGATAGTCGATCAGGGTCTGATGATCGCCCGCCAGCACGGCGGCGCGTACCGCGTCGTTGAACTCAGCTGCCCACGCCAACGCCGGCGCCGCAGCACTGCTTTGCAGGGCGCGCAGGTTGTGCACCACATTGCCGCTGCCGAGTATCAGCACACCCGCATCGCGCAACGCGCTCAGGTGGCGGCCGAGCTGATAGT
>Ga0315270_10000195_pt1 | contig 35368 bp, 33 predicted proteins | sample C1_bottom_MG_FD_204932 | JGI IMG/M metagenome (GOLD analysis project Ga0315270, IMG submission 204932) | Sediment microbial communities from Yellowstone Lake, YNP, Wyoming, USA - C1_bottom | ecosystem: Environmental > Aquatic > Freshwater > Lake > Sediment | place: USA: Wyoming | collected... | reverse complement strand
AACAAGTTGCTAAATTAACATCAACTTGCCCGTCCAGAAAATCGGGCCTCACTCAATATTGCGCATCGAGGAAAGGATGCGGGTTACATCACCATCGCGAGCCTTATGGACTACCGCTCGCAGATTCTTCGTAGCGTCATTGATACCGATAATGCTATGGCAGATTTCATCCAAGCAAATTCAACAGGGGGTAGTGCATGGCGCAGACGCAACTTATAGTCTCTAACCATCGGTTCCACGGGACGTTAGCGGTTCATCAATGAAACAGGTTGACCTAAAAGCATGGGAAGAATTCGATGAGCACGTCTCTCGGCTTACTCAGGAACGAGTAAGTCGCAAGGAGGCGACAGGTACCTATATTTCGGAGTACTTGTTTCGGGGCCAATCCAATAGCTCTTGGCCTCTTACTACTACGCTAGAGCGATTCACAGGACGTTTGCTGACACTGCGCGAGTACTACAATATTCTGTGCGCGACGAAGCCACAAGTCGAAACTTTTACCGAAACATCGTGGGAAAAAATACCATCCTTACCTGACTACATAACAAAGATCGGAGACGAAGGCCTCTTGCTTCCTGGACAATTTCCAGCTTATGAGTACTTCGTCTACCTCCGCCATCACGGTTTCCCCTCGCCTCTGCTCGATTGGACACGGTCGCCCTATGTGGCTGCGTATTTCGCGTTCCGTAACGTTTGCTCAACAGCCGAGAACGTTTCAATCTACGCCTACTGCGAGTACACAGTGGGACACAAATCCGGTTCAAGCAATGAGCCAAAGATTACTGGCCTTGGTCCATATGTGCGAAGCCATCGCCGCCATTTTCAGCAACAGAGCCAGTACACGATCTGCACGAAGCATCACAATGGCGAACACGTTTATGAACGTCATGAGGACGCTTTTGCGGGAAATACGGAAGATCAAGACGAGTTGTGGAAGTTCAACATTCCCAACTCAGAAAAACATAAAGTTTTACAGCGACTGGAGCAATACAACATTAACGCCTTCTCGCTTTTTGGCTCGGAAGAAAGTCTTATGGAAACCCTCTCCTTTCGGGAGATTCTGCTTCGTGGCCGCTAACTTGATAGTTTAGCCGGTAGCTACGCAGCGAAGCCGCGCTCCCTCGGTTCTTTTACGTGGGCGCCCACGTTAAGAGAAACGCGGAGAACTGCTACGCGTTGCCTGCTGCAAATCATTGGCTAAATTTAGCTGTCTCTTGTCAGTAAAAGGCAGCCACCTTACCGATGAAAAACACACAAATCTGAGGCGACATTTTTCTTAGGCATCGATAAAATAGTATGGATAAATACTAAGGGATTACGCCAAAGAATCCGCTTAAGCCAATTTGCGAATTTAAGACTCAGACTCAACCAACCGCACCACTCTGCGGTCATCAATACAACGCCGATCCACCCAGCCACGAATGCGTCGATCCAGGTCGCTGCGGCGATCCGGGCGGATGGCGAAGCGATGGTCGAGGTGGTTGGCGGCGGCTTTGCGGCGTAGGTAGCGGCGGTCGTAGGCGTCGCGGCGTTCTGCATCGAGCATGCGGCGGTTGTGGTCTTCGCGCCGGTCTGCGCGACGTAGTGGGGTGTTGGCGGCGAGTTTTTGTACGAATTGGAACAGGTCGTCTTCGTAGTAGTGGATGGTTTCGCCTTGTTGTACGAAACGTAAGACCGGGCTATAACGCCGATCATTTTCTAGCCACTGGGCTGCATCGCGTTGCGGCATAAAGCGTTGCAGTAGACCTATGGTCTGGTTCAAGGTGAGCATGGTGGGTTTGGGCTTTTGCTGCATGATGGTTTAAAGGCTAACGCGGCTAATTCTAGGGATTACACGTTGAATTGCAAGGTTTATGGTTAAATACTTGCAAGATGCTGGCATAACTATTATTGCTAGATTAGAGAGTGATTTTTGTAACTGCTTGCGATATATGCAAGATTTAATGCTGAGTTTTATACGGGACGCGTGAAATCACTATTTTTTGCTAAAGTTTCATAAAATTGTCGTAAACGAACATTAACCGCGAACTTCTGCCAGTAGCCGTTCTATCATCTGCCGCGCTTGGCCTGCATACGAGCCACCAAACATGTTGAAGTGATTCAGCACGTGGTAGAGCTGGTACAAAATCTTGCGAACCGCATAGCCACCGGCATCAATCGGGTAGGCGTCGCGATATGCGGCATAGAAGCGCGGTGGAAATCCGCCGAATAATTCCGTCATGGCCAGGTCGGATTCGCGGTCGCCGTAGTACAGTGCGGGATCGAAAATAACCGCTTTGCCTTGCGCGTCGGCGCCCCAGTTGCCGCCCCACAAATCGCCGTGCAGTAAGGCAGGTGGTGGGTTGTAGGTATCGAAGAAGGCGGGCAGGATGGCGATCAATTGCTCGCCGAGTGCGAGTAGGTCGCAGCCTTTGTCCTGCGCCAGGACGAGTTGATAGTGCAAGCGTTGTTGGCCGTAAAAGCGTACCCAGTCTGTATCCCGGGTATTGATTTGCGGCGTGGCGCCGATGGTGTTGTCGATTTCCCAACCGAAATGGTCGGCGGTCTTGCGATGCATTTGCGCCAGTTGCAGGCCCAAGTCTTCAGCGCTGCGGCTATCGCCATCGTGCAGCGCGATGTATTCCAGCACCAGGTAGGCTTGGCCGTCGGTCTTGCCGTGGCATACCGGGCGTGGCGCGCGCAAGCTATCGCTGGCGATGATTTCGTTCAGGCCTGCGGCTTCTGCGGCGAACATGTCGAGCTTGTCGGCCTGATTGGTTTTGACGAAATAGGCCGTTTGGCCGTCTTCGATTACAAATGCTTGGTTGATGCAGCCGCCGCCGACGCTGCGTTGGCGGCGCGCTTGGAAGGGGGTGCCGGTGGCTTGGGTGATGTGTTCGGAGAGGGTGTTGGTCAGGGTCATGGTTTTAGTTTGCTAAAAAACTTTCACCGCAGAGGACGCGGAGGACGCAGAGGAAAACAAAGCCTAGGTGCGAGTTGTGCAACCCAAGGCGTCATTCCGGCGAAAGCCGGAATCTAGTTTTACCATCGCTTCTGGATTCCGGCTTTCGCCGGAATGACGCCTTGGGTCGTGTAGTGCGTGCCAAGATATTGTTTTCCTCTGCGCCCTCTGCGGTTCAAGTTTTTTTAAGGGTGATAGACTCCCACCTAAGTCATTATCGCATGTTGAACCTAAGCCACCGATCTGGAGTGTTTACGTGTTTCTATTTTTTGAAAAGCTGCTGAATCCCTACCCGGAGGCCGAGCTGGCCACGCCGCCCAAGGAATTTTTGCCGTTCTTGTGGTTCTGCACGCGTGGCTTGCGATTTTTTATTCTGGCCATGACCTTGTGCACGGCGGTCATCGGCGCGTTCGAAGCGTTTTTGTTCAGCGTGCTGGGACGAATGATTGATTGGCTGGGGCATATTCAACCGGCGCAGTTATGGACCGAGCAGCGCAGCACGTTGTTACTGCTGGCCGCTGTGCTATTCGCTAGCCCCCTGCTGGTGGCACTACAAGCTTTGATCAAATTTCAGACATTGGCGAACAATTTTCCAATGCGGCTGCGCTGGAATTTTCATCGGCTGATGCTGTCGCAGAGTATGCATTTTTATCAGGACGAATTCGCCGGCCGGGTCGCGACCAAGGTGATGCAAACTGCACTGGCAGTGCGTGAAACTTGGCTGATCGTGGCTGACATCATGGTATTCGTGGTGATTTACTTTGTCACCATGGTGGCGGTGGTCGGCAATTTAGATCGCTGGATTCTTTTGCCGTTTATGAGCTGGTTAGCGCTGTATATCGTGGCCTTGTTTTATTTCGTACCGCGCCTGGGGCGAATGGCGCGGCAGCAGGCCGATGCGCGTTCTTTGATGGTTGGTCGTATCACCGATGCGTATACCAATATCGCCACGGTTAAATTATTTTCCCATACCCATCGCGAGGCGGGTTATGTGCGTGGCGCGATGCAGGAGTTCATGCGGAGCGCTTATACTCAGGCCCGGCTGGTGAGCGGTTTCGAAGTCGTCAATCACACGCTAAGCATGCTGCTGATCGCCAGCACCGCCGGCGTCACGCTGTGGCTTTGGATCAACGCTGCCGTGGGTGTGGGAGCGGTGGCTGCGGCAACTGCCATGGCCTTGCGCTTGAATGGTATTTCGCATTGGGTGATGTGGGAGTTTGCCGCGCTGTTCGACCATATGGGCACGGTGCAGGATGGTATCAATACCCTGTGCCGTGCGCATGCTGTTATTGATGCGCCGGATGCAAAATCACTCAAAGTGACGCAAGGCGAGATTCAGTTCGAGCATGTGAGCTTTGCATACGGCGGCGAAACCAAAGTAATTGACGATCTACGTTTGCATATCCGACCCGGCGAGAAAATCGGCTTGGTCGGCCGCTCCGGCGCGGGCAAATCGACTATCGTCAATTTGTTGCTGCGCTTCTACGATGTGGAGCAGGGTCGTTTGTTAATCGATGGTCAGGACATCGCGCATGTCACGCAGGACAGCCTGCGTGCGCAGATCGGCATGGTGACGCAGGACACCTCATTACTGCATCGTTCGTTGCGCGATAATATCTTGTATGGCCGTCCCGATGCGAGCGACGAGGAGATGATGGCAGCGGCCAAACGCGCCGAGGCGCATGGTTTTATTCAAAACCTGAGTGATCCCAAAGGACGGGCAGCCTACGATGCGCATGTGGGTGAACGCGGTGTCAAACTCTCCGGAGGGCAGCGTCAGCGCATCGCGATTGCGCGGGTGATGCTGAAGGATGCGCCCATCTTATTGCTGGATGAGGCCACCAGCGCGCTCGATTCGGAAGTTGAAGCAGCGATCCAGGCCAGCCTGTATCGGCTGATGCAAGGCAAGACCGTGGTGGCGATCGCGCACCGTTTATCCACTATCGCCGCCATGGATCGATTGATCGTGCTGGATAAGGGGCGCATCGTTGAAGATGGTGATCACCACAGCCTACTTGCCGCCGGTGGTCTGTATGCGCGGTTATGGGCGCATCAGAGCGGTGGCTTTTTGGGCGAAGATGTTGATGAAGGTGAGTCGTTCAGTCCGCAGCCGGTTATTGTTGGGGGCTCGCCTTAAACCGAAGCACAAACAAAAGAGTGCGGAGGAAAACTAGGGTAAAATGCGGGCGTTATGCCAATGAAGCGTGCGGACAAGAAAAAACCGCACCGACTTAAAATCAAGCACGGTGCGGCTTTAATGTGTTTGGTGCCCGGAAGAGGACTCGAACCTCCACAGTGTTACCACCGCATGGACCTGAACCATGTGCGTCTACCAATTCCGCCATCCGGGCCTGCTGAAACCAAGGCTGCGAATTTTATAGGAAACCCCCGATTTGTCAACGAAACCTAAACAACCCAAGCTCGCAAAAATCCGTTTGAAGGATCCGCACCTGGAGCGCGAACAAGCTAAATATGGCCTGCCGCTGCCGAGCCGTGAATACATTTTATCCTTGCTGGAAGAGCAGGGCGTGCCAGTGGAGTTCGACGATTTCGCCAAATTGTTGGCGATTGATCCGGTCGAGATCAGTCTCTTCTCGCGCCGTATCGACGCCATGGAGCGCGACGGCCAGCTCATGCGCAACCGCAAGGGTGCGTTGTGTAAGATGGATAAGTTGCAGCTGATTCCCGGCATCGTGCAGGGTCACCCCGATGGTTATGGTTTCCTGGTGCCGGACGACGGCGGTGCGGACTTGTTCCTGGCAACGCGCGAAATGGAAAAAGTGCTGCATGGCGACCGCGTGGTTGCGCGCGCTATCGGCGTCGACCGACGTGGACGTCCCGAAGGTGCGATTGTCGAGGTATTGGAACGCGCCAATTTGCAAATCGTCGGACGCCTGCTGGTGGAACATGGTATCGCAGTGGTGGTGCCGGAAAACAAGCGTATCAGTCAGGATGTTTTAGTTGAGCCGGGCAGCACCAAAAAAGCCAAGCCGGGCCAGGTGGTAGTGATTGAAATCATTCAGCAACCAAGCCGGCATGCGCAGCCGATCGGGCGCATTGTCGAGATTCTTGGCAATTACGCCGACCCCGGCATGGAAATCGAGATTGCATTGCGTAAGCACGAGTTGCCGCATGTCTTCTCGACCGAGATTGAGCGCCTGGCGAAAAAATTTCCCAAGGGCGTGCGTAAGGTTGATCTGGAAGGACGCGAAGATGTGCGTGACTTGCCGCTGGTAACCATCGACGGCGAGACCGCACGTGATTTCGATGATGCGGTGTATTGCTCCAAGCAAGGGCGCGGTTGGCGCTTGGTGGTGGCGATCGCCGATGTTAGCCATTATGTGCAACCCAAGGATGCCTTGGACACAGAGGCTCTGGATCGCGGCAATTCGGTGTATTTCCCGCGGCGCGTGATCCCGATGCTGCCGGAGGCGCTGTCGAATGGCCTGTGCTCGCTCAATCCGGAAGTGGATCGGCTGTGCATGGTGTGCGATATGGACATCGCCGCCAGTGGCGCGATCGAACACTATCGCTTCTATCCGGCGGTGATGCATTCACATGCACGGCTGACTTATAACCAAGTGTGGGACATGCTGGAGACGCCGAAAGGCGAGACCGCCAAACAATTTGGCGCGGTGCTGCCGCATGTACAAAGCCTTTACAAGTTGTATGGCGCCTTGGCCAAGGCGCGTGGCAAGCGTGGTGCAATTGATTTCGAGACCATCGAAACGCAGATGATCTTCAACGAAGAGGGTAAGATCGAACGCATTCAGCCAGTGGTGCGCAACGATGCGCATCGGATTATCGAAGAATGCATGTTGTCGGCGAATGTCTGCGCCTCGGACTTTTTGCATGACCATGAACATCCCACACTGTACCGTGTGCACGAAGGGCCGACGCCGGAGAAGCTGCTGGCCTTGCGCGATTTCCTGAAGGGCTTCGGTTTTGCGCTGCCCGGTGGCGACAAACCGCATGCCAAGGATTACGCCAAATTGCTGACAGAAATCAAGGGTCGCCCGGACGCGCAATTGCTACAAACAGTGTTACTGCGCTCACTTAAACAAGCGCAGTACAACCCGGAAAATGCCGGCCATTTTGGTTTGGCCTATGAATCGTATACGCACTTTACTTCGCCGATTCGGCGCTACCCGGATCTGCTGGTGCATCGCGCCATTAAGGCGGTATTGCTGGGTGGCCAATACAAACCGGGAAGCTGGAAAGATTTAGGCGCGCATTGCTCCATGACCGAGCGCCGTGCTGATGACGCCACGCGCGATGTTGAGCAATGGCTGAAGTGCTTCTATATGCAAGACCGGGTGGGCGAGGTGTTCGCGGGTACGATTAGCGGCGTGACCAGTTTCGGTATTTTTGTTTCGCTCGATGGTGTGTACGTAGAAGGCTTGGTGCATGTGACCGAACTGGGCAACGACTACTATCAATTCGATCCGGCGCGTCACACCATGACCGGCGAACGCACACATCACGTGTATCGCTTGGCAGATCGCTTGCAGGTGAAAGTGGTGCGGGTCGATCTGGAAACCAGTCGCATCGACTTTGCACTGGCTGAATCCCAAAATGAAGCCCGTAAGGATGCTAAGAAAGAATCAGGGCGTGCAGCTGATCCTGAGCGCGCCCCAAAAAGAAAGCGCCGCAAATGAGCGCGAACGAATACATCTACGGCTTCCACGCCGTGCAAAGTCGTTTGCGCAGCCATGCCGACAGTGTGAACGAGCTGTATGTCGATGTTGAACGTAAAGATCAGCGTGTACGTAATTTGTTGGAACTGGCCGAGCAACTCAAGGTGCGCATTCTGCCGGTGGATCGCAAACGCTTGGATGGTATGGCTGGCAACGATAAACACCAAGGTTGTGTAGCGCGTGTTAGTGCGATCAAACTGGCCGTCTCGATTGCGGATGTGTTGGATGTGCTGACCGAACCAGCGCTGCTGCTGGTACTGGATGGCGTGCAAGACCCGCATAATCTTGGCGCTTGTCTGCGCTTGGCCGATGCGCTTGGCGCGCATGCGGTGATTGCCCCAAAAGATCGTGCGGTTGGCGTTAACGCCACGGTGCGCAAAGTAGCATCCGGTGCGGCCGATGTGGTGCCATTTATTCCAGTCACCAATCTGGCGCGCAGTTTGCGCGAACTCAAGGATGCGGGCATCTGGCTTATGGGTGCGGCGGGTGATGCCGAGCAGGATTTATTTGCTACCCAACTGGTTGGTCCAGTGGCTTGGGTGATGGGTGCGGAAGGCGAGGGCTTGCGTCGTTTGACGCGTGAGCATTGCGACGTCTTGGTGCGCATTCCGATGTTCGGCAGCGTGGATAGTTTGAATGTTTCAGTGGCGAGTGGGATATGTCTATATGAGACGCGACGGCAGCGTGGCGCCTTAGCAAAAGACTAACGGCGATGGTACAAAATACCTAATGAATATAGTCATTTAGTCAATTGACGCTGTACCTTGGTAAATGGTTTGATGTCGACCATAAAAAGAAATTACAACCACCAAGGAGGCAACTATGCAACACCGCAAGCTCAAGCAGTTCATTTTCGCAATTTCTTCTGTCGTCGTATTTGGCGCAGCACAGGCCGATGTCCATTTTTGCTACGATCAACCCGAATGTGGCCCGGCCAATTGGGGTGATCTGGCTCCAGAATTTCATCTTTGCAAGGACGGCCTAAAACAAAGTCCGATCAACTTGTATCATGCCAAGGAAACCAATATTCCGGCATTACAGGTCGATTATCAGTCGACGCCATTGACCATCATCAACAACGGTCATACCGCGCAAGTCAATTATGCTAGCGGCAGCGTCCTGACCGTCGGCACCAAAAAATATCGCCTGTTGCAGTTTCATTTCCATACCCCGAGCGAGCATTTGAAGGATGGCCGCACCTATCCGCTGGAAGCACATATGGTGCATGTGGACGATTACGGAAATCTGGCTGTATTGAGTTTATTCCTAAAAGAAGGCGATGCCACGAATGCCTTTCTCAAGCCGATTTTCGATAATTTGCCGACCACCCCAGGCTCGAAGACGATTGAGGGCGTGAATGTCAACGTCGGCAATCTATTACCAAGTGGGCGCGAATATTTCACCTATACCGGTTCCTTAACCACGCCGCCTTGCTCTGAAGGCGTGACTTGGATGGTGCTGGAAGATTCGGTGATTGTCTCCAAAGCACAAATTGCGCAGTTCCGTGCAATTTTTGAAGGGAATGCTCGCCCTGAGCAGCCTTTGAATGGTCGTACCATTCGCGCGTTGGATAACTAAATAGTGGATTCTTTGACGCTTTGACGGGTTAAAAAATCATATAAAGGGCAGGGGAACCTGCCCTTTTGCCTTTCCAATGGGTATTGGTTTGCGGATTCACTTATAAATCAGTATAATGCCCGACTTTCCCGGCACCTTCGTCGGGAATTTGTTTTTTCAACCTTGCCTCACTGCCGCACATGCAGGAGGTATTACCAAAAGGAGAGTGCATGCGTCATTATGAGATTTGTTTTATCGTCCATCCGGACCAGAGCGAGCAAGTGCCTGGCATGATCGAGCGTTATAAAGGCACGATCACTGCGCGCAGTGGCTTGATTCACCGCCTCGAAGATTGGGGCCGTCGTCAGCTTGCTTATCCGATTCAAAAAATCCACAAAGCCCATTACGTGCTGATGAATATCGAGTGCGACTTGGAGACCTTGAACGAGTTAGAACATGCGTTCAAGTTCAACGACGCCGTATTGCGCCATTTGACCATTAGCATGAAGACTGCAGTGACCGAGCCTTCGCCGATGATGCGTGCAAGTGAAGAAAAGCCCCGTGAATTCCGTCCGGCAGCACCGACGGAAACGGTGGAGGCGGCCAGCTAAGTGTCGTGCAACCGGGCGCAATTATGCGGCCGGCTGGAGACACGTGGTGCACTGCGCTTTAGTCCTGCTGGTGTAGCCATGGTGGATTTCACCATTGCGCATCACTCGGAGCAGCAAGAGGCAAATGCCTCGCGCAAGGCGAATTGTGTATTGCGTGCCATAGCAATGGAGACGTTGGCGCAGAAAATTGCGACACTCCCTAAAGGCACGTTGGTCAAGGCAACTGGGTTTTTAGCGCAAGCGGGCCGCACCGATCCGGGGCTCGTGTTGCATGTGCAAAAAATTGAATTGATTGAATAGAGGTAACTATGTCACGTCAAATGTTTAAGCGTAGAAGGTACTGCCGTTTTTCAGCGGAAGGCATCAAGGAAGTAGATTATAAAGATGTCGGCCTACTGAAGGACTTCATCAACGAAAACGGCCGCATTATTCCGGCACGTATTACTGGCACCAAGGCGCGTTATCAGCGTCAACTGTCGGTTGCGGTCAAGCGCGCGCGCTTCCTGGCGCTGTTGCACTATACCGACTTGCACTAAGGGGCCAGCATGCAAATTATTCTGATGGAAAAAGTCGTCAACCTCGGCCAATTGGGCGATGTGGTGAAAGTGAAAGATGGTTTTGCGCGTAATTTCCTGATTCCGCAAGGCAAGGCCAAGCGTGCCACGGCAATCAATCTGAAAGCCTTCGAGGAGCGTCGTGCCGAGCTGGAAAAGCAGCAAGCCGAACTCCTGGTACAAGCGCAAGCGCGTGCCGAGAAGCTGGAAGGTTTTATGTTGCAGATTTCGCAAAAAGCCGGCCCGGATGGCAAACTGTTCGGTTCTGTGAGCATTATCGACATCGTCGATGCGCTCAAGGCTCAGGGCTATGAAGTATCGAAATCCGAAGTGCGTTTGCCGCAAGGCCCGCTCAAGCAGATCGGCGATTTCCCGATCACCTTGGCATTTCATACCGATGTGACCGCGACCATTACGGTTTCGGTGCTGGGCGCCGCGGCGTAAGCTGTTTGGTGTTTTACTGAAAAGGGCCGCTCAGCGGCCCTTTTTTGTTTGTTTGACCAGTCACTTATGGCACGATGATTTTCTGTGCTAACCTGTTTTTTTTAGGTGATGCGACATGGGCGATAATCAATTAGATGCAATTAAACTTCCGCCGCACTCGGTCGAGGCCGAGCAGTCAGTGTTGGGCGGTTTGCTGCTGGAAAACAGCGCGTGGGAGCGCATCGCCGATCTCATCAACGAGCAGGATTTCTATCGCCACGATCATCGCCTGATTTACCGCCATATCACCAAATTGCTGGATGCCAGCAGACCGGCAGATGTGGTGACGGTATCCGAATCGCTTGAATCCAGCGCAGAGCTGACCACCGTAGGCGGTTTGGCTTATTTAGGTGGGTTGGCGCAAAACACACCCAGCGCGGCAAATATTCGGCGCTATGCTGAGATCGTGCGCGACCGCGCCATTTTGCGCGGATTGGTGACAGTCGGCACCACCATCGCCGATTCCGCTTACAGCCCAATGGGGCGTTCCGCCAGCGAGTTACTGGATCAAGCTGAGGGCGAGGTATTTAAAATCGCCGAGGCCGGTGCGCGCGGCAAAAAAGGTTTCATGGAATTGCCGGTGTTATTGACGCAAGTGGTGGAACGCATTGATATGTTGTTCCAGCGTGACAACCCGAGCGATATTACCGGCATCCCTACCGGCTTTGTCGATTTGGATCAAAAAACCTCGGGCTTGCAGGGTGGGGACTTGATTATTGTGGCCGGGCGGCCGTCCATGGGTAAAACCGCGTTCTCTCTCAACATCGCAGAAAATGTGGCGTTAGAGTCCGGCTTACCAGTGGCCGTGTTCAGCATGGAGATGGCGGGCACGCAACTGGTGATGCGGATGATGGGTTCGGTGGGTAAGCTGGATCAGCACAAAGTGCGGACTGGTCGTCTGGAAGACGATGATTGGCAACGCTTGACCTATGCAGTGGGCAAGCTTAACGAAGCGCCGCTGTATATCGACGAGTCGGCGGCGCTCACCGCGCTAGAGTTGCGCGCTCGGGCGCGGCGCTTGCATCGCCAATGCGGCAAGCTGGGCCTGATCGTGATCGACTATATCCAACTCATGTCTTCTACACGCCAGGGCGAAAATCGCGCCACGGAGATTTCGGAAATATCCCGCTCCTTGAAAGCGTTGGCTAAAGAACTCGATGTCCCGGTGATTGCACTGTCGCAGCTGAATCGTAGCTTGGAGCAACGCCCGAATAAACGTCCGGTGATGTCCGACTTGCGCGAATCAGGCGCCATCGAGCAGGATGCCGATGTGATCTTGTTTATTTATCGCGATGAAGTGTACAACCCGGAAACGCCGGAAAAAGGCATTTCCGAAATCATCATCGGCAAGCAGCGTAACGGCCCGATCGGCACCGTGCGTTTAGCTTTCCTGGGTGAATACACGCGTTTTGAAAATCTGGCGCATGGTAGTTATCCCGAGCACAGAGGGGAATAAATTTTCAAAATGACACGTCCGATCCAGGCTGTTATTCAACTCTCTGCCCTCGTTAATAATCTGCTTGTTGCACGACAAGCAGCCCCCGACTCTAAAATTATCTCCGTCATTAAAGCCAATGCCTATGGCCATGGCCTGTTACACGTAGCCAAGGCCTTGGAGGAATCCGATGGCTTTGCTGTGCTGTCGCTACAGGAAGCGGTGCGCCTGCGCGAAGCAGGATTTACGCAACGGATCCTGCTCTTAGAAGGAGTATTTACAGAAACGGAAATGGTGACCGTGACCGAGCATTGCTTGAGCCTGGTGATTCATACTTACGAACAAATTGCATGGCTCAGGCATGCTTGGGCTGCACAACGCATCGATGTTTTTATCAAATTGAATACGGGTATGCATCGCCTTGGGTTTGCGCCGCAGGAATTGCCGCAGGTGTTGTCGGCGCTGCAAACCTGTCCAATATTGGGTAGGGTTATTTTAATGACGCATTTTGCGACTGCGGATGAGGGCGAGGGCGTGCGGGAACAGCTGGCCGTATTTCAAGAACTGAACCGACCCCATGGTTTGCTTGCATCGCTGGCAAATTCGGCGGCTGTATTGCGTTATCCCGAAACTCATGCCGATTGGGTGCGACCCGGTATCATGCTGTATGGCGCATCGCCCTTCAATGATGTTAGCGCTGCCGAGCTCGGCTTGGAGCCGGTGATGACTTTACGCTCGGCAGTGATCGCGGTGCAGCAGATCAAGGCTGGTGCGCACGTGGGCTATGGCGGCACTTTTACGGCGGATGCCGATATGCGCATCGGTGTGGTTGCCTGTGGTTATGCCGATGGTTATCCGCGCCATGCTGCAACTGGTACACCGATTCTTGTGGATGGCATTCGCACCCGTACGCTGGGGCGTGTTTCTATGGATATGTTAATGATTGATCTAACCCCCATTCCTCATGTCGAGATTGGAGCACCGGTCACGCTGTGGGGCGAAGGTTTGTCGGTGGAAGAGGTGGCGCGCGCCGCCTGCACCATTAGTTATGAATTGTTGTGCGCACGGGCTGAGCGTGTACCTCTGATCGTATTGAACTGACATGGCAAAAGCAAAATCTATTTATAGTTGTAGCGGATGTGGCGGCCAAAGCTTGAAATGGCAAGGCCAGTGCCCGCATTGCAATGCCTGGAACACCCTGGTTGAAACGGTCGCTGAAGCGACTGGCACGAGTGCTGGAAATCGCTATAGTGCATTGGCTGCGGATGGCAAAGTGCAGTTGTTGTCGGATGTCGAGGCACAGGAAGTGCCGCGCACACCAACGGGTGTATCCGAATTGGATCGGGTCCTGGGTGGTGGTTTGGTGGAAGGTGCAGTGGTACTGATCGGTGGCGATCCAGGCATCGGAAAATCGACACTTTTGCTTCAAGCTTTAGCGCATATGAGTAGCGCGCATAAGACGCTATATGTCAGCGGCGAAGAGTCGCCGCAGCAAATTGCGTTACGAGCCAAACGGCTCGCACTGAATGCCAGTGATGTGGTCTTATTGGCAGAAATTAATCTAGAAAAAATTATTGCTTGTCTGCAGCGCGAACGGCCAAAGGTTGCTGTGATCGATTCGATCCAGACTGTATATTCCGAAGCGCTGCAATCCGCGCCGGGTAGCGTTGCACAGGTCCGTGAATGCGCTGCACAATTGACGCGCTTGGCCAAGCAATCGGGAATTTCGATTATTTTCGTCGGTCATGTGACCAAAGAAGGTACGCTTGCCGGGCCACGTGTACTGGAGCACATTGTGGACACCGTGCTTTATTTCGAGGGTGAGACCAGTTCTAGTTTTCGGCTGGTGCGAGCTTTTAAGAATCGTTTTGGCGCCGTCAATGAACTTGGCGTGTTTGCTATGACCGAAAAAGGCCTGCGCGAGGTAAGCAATCCTTCCGCCTTGTTTCTATCGCATCATGTACAGGAAGTACCGGGTTCCTGCGTCATGGTTACGCAAGAGGGGACACGTCCGCTGTTGGTGGAAATCCAAGCCTTGGTGGATGAGGCGCACGCACCCAATCCACGTCGTCTCAGTGTAGGGCTTGAGCAAAATCGCTTAGGTATGCTACTGGCAGTGCTACATCGCCATGCAGGGATTGCCTGTTTCGACCAAGATGTATTCGTCAACGCGGTTGGCGGTGTACGCATTACCGAGCCTGCGGCTGATTTAGCCGTATTGTTGGCCATTGTTTCTTCCTTCAAAAACAAACCTATTCCTGAAAAAATGGTAGTCTTTGGAGAAGTGGGACTTGCTGGCGAGGTTAGGCCTGTACAACGCGGTCAAGAAAGATTGAAAGAAGCAGCTAAACTTGGCTTTACACGTGCCGTTATTCCAAAGGCAAATATGCCGAAACAAGCGATTGTTGGAATGGACATAGTTGCAGTAGAACGCCTAGACGAGGCGGTTGCAAATTACAGGTAACGCCCCTACAATGACAATGTAATTATCTGTGGGTTTATTCTGCGAATAAATAACTATTATTTAACTGTTAATTATTTACCTTCAATCTGACACTGGAGTGAATTTGACGTGGAGGCGGTACAGACCATAGCCCCGGAGTGGCATTCTTTTTCGCCACGCGCAACACACTTGGTCTATGCCGCGCGTAGCGATGCGGGTCGTGTACGCGGCAGTAACGAAGATAGTCTCGAATTTGATCCGGAAACAGGCTTGTTGGTGCTGGCAGATGGTATGGGTGGTTGCAATGGCGGCGAAGTTGCCAGCGCGATGGCCTTGAATATCGTATTGAACGAATTTCGTCAGTATCCTTTAACCCTGCCGCTAGATGATGAGGTCGCCACGGGCTTGAGCCATGCATCGATGCGCTTGTGTACCGCGATTGCCAAAGCAAATCGTGAAATATTTCAGCTCAGTCAGATTCGGAGCGAACTTATTGGGATGGGCACTACTTTGGTTGCGGCCTTGTTTTCGGGGCAACGTGTCACTATCGTCAGTATAGGTGATTCACGCGTGTATCGTATGCGCCAAGGACATTTTGAACAGCTGACGGTCGATCACACGGTGCTGCAGGAACAATTGGATTGCGGTTTGATCACACCGGAGCAAGCGCGCCTTTCCGGTAGCCGTGGATTAATCACTCGTGCCCTGGGCGTGCTGCCTGGGGTCGAGGTCGACGTACAGGAGCAGCCGGTATTACCGGGGGATGTTTTTTTACTGTGTTCTGATGGTCTGTTCGACATGATGGACGATACCGAGATTCAGTTCGAGATCGAGCATGCGGATGGTGACCTGGACGCGGCTGCAGAACATTTAATAGACACCGCTAACCATAAAGGCGGTTACGATAATATTTCACTGATATTGGCGCGGGCTGTTTAGACAACATACCGCTCTGCGCTGATAGCAGTGGCGGAAACAATATGTCTAAGTTGATTATTTACGATCAAAACGGCAAAGTGGCCGGCGAACTGCAAATTGCTAGCGAGCGCCTAAAGATTGGCCGGCGCGCTGATTGTGATTTGCCGCTCGATCATATATCTGTCAGCGGCGAGCATGCCCTGATTACCACTATTCGCAACGATTCCTTTCTGCAGGATCTGGGCAGCACCAATGGCGTACGGGTCAATGGTCGATTGGTTAAAAATCATCATTTGCAGGATGGCGACGAAATCAATATCGCCATTTTTAACCTGAAATTTCAGTTTGAACCCTGGGTGATGCCGGATAATTCCTGGATGACAACGCTAAGCAATACCATAAAACACACGGTCACCCAAAATGTTTCGCGTCACGATGACACCTTGCTTGAAATTGGCATGAACGATAGCGCAGCGTTGTCACGCAATGTAACAAGCAACCGGATGTTTGATACTTTCGTAGTCAAGCAGGATTCAATACAGCGCCTGGATGCCGAGAAGCGCATTGGGGTACTACGCCTTATGGGTGGCGCTGGTGCGGGTAAGCAAGTGGATTTGAGTAAGCCGGTGCTGACACTTGGGAAACCTGGTATTCAAACTGCCGTGATCGGGAAAAAATCCGCGGGTTATTTTTTAACGTATGTCGAAGGGGCGAGCTATCCGATGGTTAATGGTGTGGAGGTTGGGGCGACTCCGTACCATTTGCAGGATCACGATATTCTGGAACTGGCAGGAACGCGCCTGGAATTTTATTACAAATAACGCGTAACGTATCTAGCCCTAGACTCAGGGCTTAATTCTGCCCTTGGATAGCAAATCGGCGCGAACGCTGTTGTACACAGGACCCCAGAGGGGGTGGCCAATTTCCGTACGATCGAGTTTGAATTCTTGGTCAATTTCAAACGCCCGCCGAAACTCATCGCGGCATTGCCGCTCCTGGTTGGACGCGCAGTAAATGAACGCCAAGTATTTGTGCGCGGAAACCTTCTCGGAATCGAAGGTAAGCCCGAGGTTGAGTGCTTCTTGCAAGTTCTTTTGCGCTGTTTTCAACTCGCCATCTTCATACAGCCGGACGCCATTATTCAGCGCCTGCTCTGCCTTGCGCGGCGCCAATTTGTCAAAACCGATATCACGTGAGGCTTGGGATGCGCAGGCGCTAATTAGGATCGTGCTGACCACCACGAGCGATCTGTAAAATTTCATGGGCTTGTCCTTCAGTTCTGAAATTTATATTTTATTCTAATGGGGGCGCCGGGCACTACATCAATCGTTTGAGAATAGGGCTTGAATGTTTCATTCACAATTAAGACAGTGTGCTTGCCCGGAGACAAAGATAGTTCGCGCAAGGGTGGGCTAACGCCTTGCCGTGCGCCATCGATAAATACTTCTCCCCATGGACTGATCGCGAGCATGATGGAAGTCTGTTGTGTTGAGGAGGACTTGGTTTGGACTTCTATATTGTGTGCGTTTTCCGCGTTAGCCATTTTGGCTTTATCGCGTTTTTGTTTCGCCTTTTCCTTGGCAGCAAGCTCTTTCGCTGTTGGCTTTATTTCCGTAGATTTAGTGTCTGTTGTTGTGATGCTCGACTGCTCTTTTGCCATACTTGAGCTATTGCCCGTCGCTAGCTTTGCAGGGGTAGACTGGGTCTCGACCTTGTTCGGAATTTGCGCTAGGTCAGTTATGGTTTGCTCGGTTTTTAATGGCGCTACGGTTGGTGCAAGGTTAGCCTCGGTTGTTTGTTCTGCCCGTGGCACAGTTTGCTTACGGGTATTGCTAAGTGTAACCACGGCGGCAAAAGTTACGATCATGGCTGGAACCGCAGCATATAAAAGGAAGCGTTGCGTATTCCACCAACCGTCATGAGACGAAGTGTTTTTTGCAGGTGGACTCTGCCCCTCTTCAAATAACATACTGGGCATGATTTGCGTGGCATCGCCAGCACTGTCGCGGGCTTTAGTGCGACGCTCCATGCGCTCATCGGTGGGAGGGCTTTCTCCACCGGCTGGAACGTCCATGGTCTTATAACGTTTGAGATCGCGCGCCATATCCTTGGCATTTTGATAGCGCTTGTCGGGATGTTTAGCCAGCGCCTTGAGCACGATATAGTTGATTGAATCCGGTATGCTTTGATTAAGCGCTTTCGGCGGTATCGGTTCGTCGTTCAGAATTTGGTACATGATGGCGCTGATGTTGTCGCCGGAAAATGGGGCTTTCCCAGTGAGCATCTCATACAGCACCACGGCCAAGGAAAAAATGTCAGAGCGGCCATCAACAGCTTGTCCGACCACTTGCTCGGGTGACATGTATTTGGGTGACCCCATCACCATGCCAGACATGGTGCGGGAGGCAGACGACATTTGCGCAATACCGAAGTCGGTAATTTTCACCAGCCCATTCTTCATCACCATCACGTTGGCTGGTTTTACGTCGCGGTGCACAATGCCGCGTTCATGTGCAAAACCCAGGCCTTCTGCAACTTGCGAGGCAATGTGCGCTATTTTTTCGATTGGCAATACGACGCCGGAATCTAGTATTTCACGCAGTTCCTTGCCTTCCAAGAACTCCATGGCCATGTAGGCCACACCCTCGGTGCGACCGACATCGTACACAGTGACGATGTTCGGATGATTTAATTTACCGGCAGACTGCACTTCGCGCTGGAAGCGTTTCTCGAAATTCTCCAGTTCTTCCTTGGAAAGATCGAGGTTGATGGTTTTGATGGCAACGGTGCGGTCGATGAGAGGATCCACGGCCTTGTAGACGACGCCCATGGCGCCTTGGCCGATTTCCTCAACGATGACGTAGCGGCCAAGTTTTTCAATGACCATGTTTTTAAAGGAATAGGCAGTCAAGTAGGGGTATCTAAAGTAGTTTTTATCGGCTACGGTGTCAAGGGAGTGATGCTTTCAGCACGCTAAAGTTTTGTGGAAAGCCACCCGTTATTAAAGATGTTTTAAAAATAAGACGTTATTTTAAGTAAAATTCTTCTGGAATATCTTATATTTCGGCTGAGATGAACAAAAGTTAAATTATGCCAGTGCCGCCAACGGTAACATTTTGACTTGGATCCCAATTTAACCAATGAGCTTGCGCTTCACTCGCAAGAATAGCCCATGAAATTGAAGCATGCTCTAACTGTATCTTGTGCCTCTGATGCTGGTCTCGTTAGAAATTTCAACGAGGATAGCGTAGTCGCGGACGATGACTTTGGTCTGGTCGTGCTGGCCGATGGCATGGGCGGCTATAAGGCCGGCGATGTGGCTAGCGGCATGGCCACGATGATTATCGGTAATGAATTGAAAGAGAAATTCGCCAAGGGCGTTGGCAAATCCAATGGCGTAGATCTGGAAACCGAATTGCTACGTGACGCTGTTACGCGTGCCAATCAAGCTATCTATCATGCGGCCCATAATAAATCACAGTTTCAGGGTATGGGCACGACGGTCGTTATTACCCTGTTTCGCGACAATGTCGTAACCATCGCCCATGCTGGAGATTCCCGGCTCTATCGCTTGCGCGAAGACAAGCTGCAACAACTGACGACGGATCACTCCTTGTTGCAAGAGCAGGTGCAATTGGGCTTGATTTCAGCCGAGGATGCACGAGTTTCGCATAACCGTAACCTGGTGACGCGTGCTTTGGGCGTAAGCCAAGCAATCGCCGTGGATATTCGTCAGGAGCGCGCACTCCCGGGGGATATCTATTTGCTTTGTTCCGATGGGCTGAACGATATGGTGGACGATGCCGATATCGAACTGGCTATGGTAGCCATCAAGGAAAACATTCCCTTATTGGTGCAGCAACTGGTCATCATGGCCAACGACAATGGCGGTCACGACAATATTTCCGTTGCGGCAATTAAAATTGAAAAGCCCTTTCCCTTGCGCACCAGTTTTTTTGCGCGCTGGTTTGGCGCTGCAGCTTAGGCGAGGTGGAATATGGCTAAGTTGGTATTAAGTTTAAATGGCTCGGTGCTTGGTAATTATTTTCTGGAGAAAGAACGTTTTTCCATCGGTCGCAAGCCGGCTTGCGATATCCAGATCAATGACCAAGGTGTTTCTAAAGAGCATGCAATTATTCTGACAGTAGGCAACGACCAAATTTTGGAAGACTTGGATTCAACCAATGGCACACAAATTAATGGTCAGGGCACTAAGCGTCAGATTTTACAGAATGGTGATGTCATTGAGGTCGGGCGATATCGGCTGAAGTATGTGAATCAAAAAGCCATGCCGGACATGGACTTCGACAAGACGCTAATGATTCCTGCCTTTGATCGCACCAAGTTAAGTGTGGATGGGGCAGAAAAGACCGGCGAGGATACCGCTAGCATTTCTACCGCCGTTGCCAATGCACGCAACGTCAAGACTGTGTTCCCCCTCGGTGTGGTGCGTGGTATTGGCGGCACGGTGATGGGGCGTGAAATTGAATTGGTGCGTGCCATTACGCCTTTGGGGAAACCCGGGGGCAGCGCAATCATTAGCCGCCGTCCAGGTGGGTATTACATTACCTATGTGGCAGGTAAAAAACACCCGGTCGTCAATGGTAAATCCATCGGGGAGGCCCCAGTTGCGCTGGATAACTTGGATCAAATAGAAGTGGGTTCGGACAAATTGCAGTTTTACTTGAAATAAGTCCCTTCAAATATCTGACCGTTCTGGCCGCGGCTGTCAGCCCCCATTAAATACAGGTACAACGGCATCAGGCTTTCGATGCTCGGTAATTGTGCGCGATTCTCTGCCGGGTGGCTTATCAAGCGTTGCGGCGAGGCCACGGGTCCCGGCACCAACGTATTCATGCGCAAGTTCGGGTAGGGTGCAAGTTCTTCCGACCATATTTTGACTGCCGCTTCCAGTCCCGCCTTTGAAACTGCAAATGCACCCCAGAAAGCTGCCGGCGTATGTCCATGCGTTTCCGAAGTAAATACCACCGAGGCATCAGGTGAGCGTGTTAGCAGTGGCCAGCAGGCGCGAGTTAGGGCGATGGGAGCAATCAAATTAACGCGCAAATGATGGAGCCAAGGCTCCATGGCTTGTGACTCCAGTGGGATCAGTCCTTCAAAGCGCGCGGCATTGTGCAAGATACCGTCTAATCGTCCAAGCTGCGAGAAAATCGCTTCAGCCATCGCCTTGAACTGCGCGTCGTCGGTTTTTAATAAGTCCAGCTTGAGTGCCATGGGCTCGGGATAGCCGCCATCGACGATTGCGTCATAAACGGTATCAAGTCGCTTCTGGTTGTGCCCCAGTAGCAAAACGGTCGCGCCGTGTTGCGCATAGCTGAGAGCGGCGGCCTTGCCGATGCCTTGGCCGGCGCCAGTCACCAGGATCACGCGATCTTTTAGCAGATCGGGAGCGGGGGTATATTTCATACGTCAGCTTCCAAGAAAAAGCGGCATTGTAGCGGGTTCCGTATGCGCTTGCCGGGGTGATATGGCTTTTATCGGACTGGCTGGGTTAACACCAAGTGTGCACTGACGACACCACTACGGGTTGCCGCCTCCAAAGTCGCGGGATAGTCCGATGCGGTGTAATCCCCGGCCAGATACAGTCCAGGTAATGGCGTTTGATTTTTTGGTCGTTCTAAATTCGGCGTACAGGAAAACGTGGCGCGCTTTTCGGCAATGACTTGCGTCCAATTTGGGGTGGCGCTAATGTTCAGCGATTGCTTTAACTCCTTGCGCACTTGTTTGACCAAGGCTTCATGGCTCAAGGATTCATGTGCACCCTGTGCGCTAATCACCACCGCCAAAAGGCCGGGCTGCTGCATCAGGCGGCGGTCGAACACCCATTGGCTCATGCCTTGCGATAGCCCTAGCATCGGGAAAGGCAAATGCACTTGCGCATCGTATTGCAGATATACAGTGTAAATCGGCTGATAGTGCCAAGCGGAGAGTTGTGTAACGATGGGTTGCATGGGCGAGAGATTTTCGAATAGCTGGGCAATCCGAAACGGCGGTACCGCACAGATTACTTGCGAAAAGATTTCGGTGCCTAGTGCATGATGCAGCACGTAGTTGCTATTCTGGAAAGTGATACCCTGAATACGTTGGTTACAATAAACTTTTGCCGCATGCGATTTAAGGAAAGTTGCTGCGGCATCTGGGAACAGTGCGCCCAAATCTATCTTCGGCAAGATCAAACGACTGTCATCGCGCTGGGCGAAAAAGGCATCGCGCAATACATTGATAAAGACTTGTGCTGATGCCTGATCCGGTGGAGTATTTAATGCGGCCAAACATAGTGGGTGCCACAAATAATTATTGAGTTTGGCCGATTGGCCGTGTTGCGCCAGGAGCGCGGCTACATTGCGGTCAGCATCCACTCGGAAGTGCTCATGCTTCAAGGCTGACAAAAAGCGTACGGCGGATAGCTTTTCACGCCATGAAATCCCTTGGGCGCGCAACAGTCCCAGGCCTAAGTGCCAGGGTGCGGGTAGGGCGGCGGCTTGCAGTCGAAATCCGGGTTCCACTTGGAGCGTGAGTGGAGGGGCAAAACAGGTGTCTTCAATCCGGATGCCTACTTGAACAAGTAGGCGCAGTGTTTCGCGGTAGGCGCCAATCAGAATGTGCTGGCCATTATCCAGCGCCAGTCCATGGATGTTAACGCGCCGCGCACGTCCACCTAGTTGCGCTGCAGACTCAAACAGAGTGACCGGGACTTGCTGTTGGGCCAACGTGACCGCAGCCGCAAGGCCGGCCCAACCGCCGCCGATGATGGCAACAGTCAATGAAATACCCAGGTGCGCCAGGCCAGCCATAGCTTGCGCAATGGCGTGAGTGAGACACGTTGTTGCAGTACTGGATAGTCGTCGCGGGCGATTTCATTCAGCACCGCCTGGTAGATGGCAGCCATGACTAGGCCGGGACGTTGGTTGCGGCGATCCACCTGCGGCAATGCCTGCATCGCTTGCTGGTAGTACTGTTGTGCACGTGCTGTTTGCATCACCATTAATGCATGAAAGCCAGCGCTGTTGCGGCCGGATAGGATGTCGCTTTCAGATACCTCAAATTGAGCCAACTCGTCCTGTGGTAGATAGATGCGATTGCGCCTTGCATCTTCGCCAACATCGCGAATGATGTTAGTGAGCTGAAACGCAATACCAAGATCATGGGCATATTTCAGCGTGCTGCGATCCGTATAACCGAAGATGGTGGCTGCCAATTGACCGACGACCGCAGCGACCCGATAGCAATATAGTTGCAAGGCCTTGAAATCAGGATAGCGCACCAGTTGCAGATCCATTTCCATACCATCGATGATTTCTTCGAGCTGCTCCAAGGCCAGGTCATAGCGGCGAATCGCTGGTAGCAGCGCCTGGCTGACTGGGTGGCTGGGCGCATCGGCAAAGGTGCGCGCCAATTCTTGGCGCCACCACTCCAGTTTGACCAAGGCAATGTCGCGATCCGGACATTCGTCGGCAATGTCGTCGACTTCACGACAAAAAGCATACAAAGCAGTAATGGCTTCGCGCCGCTCCTTGGGTAAAAATAAAAAACTGTAATAGAAGCTGGAACCACTTTGTGCGGCCTTGTCCTGACAGTATTCGGCGGGGGTCATTTTGCCCTTATGGCACGATAAAGCATCAACGGCCAATCACTTCGTTTGAGTATTGGACGCGCGCGAAAGACATCGCCCCGCACGCCGTGTATTTTTTGCAAAATGCGATCCCCCCCCATAATAATTAAACGCAATTCCAATCCGATACGTCCTGGCAGTTGTTTACCGAGGGGCGCGCCGGCTTGCAGCATTTTACGTGTGCGTTCAATTTGGAATTGCATGAATGGCCACCATAGCCCGCTGGTGTCACCGCGTGCAAGCTGTTGTTCGTCAATACCATATCTTGCCAGCTCGTCCTGCGGTAGGTAAATTCGGTCTTTGCGGTAGTCGATGGCAATGTCTTGCAAAAAATTGATCAGTTGAAGGGCGGTGCAAATACCATCGGACTGTGCGAGTTGGCGCGCATCGGTTTGACGGTAAAGATGCAAAAGTAAGCGTCCAACAGGGTTGGCGGAACGCCGACAATAATTCATAAGCTCGCCAAAATTGGCATAGCGTATTTTCACCACATCCTGGCTAAAGGCATCGAGTAAGTCGCGAAAATATTGCAGTGGTAGGTCATACGCCTGGATGACTTTGGCTAAATCATGGAATAGCGCCATTTCAGTGGGCTGACCGTGTTCGATACGATCCAGTTCGTCCTGGAATACCTGTAGCTTAGCTAAACGCTGCTCCGGGGCATCGTTGCCTTCATCGGCAAAATCGTCAGCCTGTCGCGCAAAGGCATAAATAACCTGTACCGGATAGCGCAAGTGTCGTGGTAGTAACACGGATGCAACCGGGAAATTCTCGTAGTGCTGGATGGTGTAATCCACCGTTTAGCTCCAAAAAGGCATTAAATAATGAGCGAGTTAGGTGGTAAAAATGACTCGGCGGACAGTTTCGACTAAAATGCTCCATTTTAAGCGAAAGTGGCGGAATTGGTAGACGCACTGGATTTAGGTTCCAGCGGATCGCATCCGTGGGGGTTCGAGTCCCCCCTTTCGCACCAGAACTTTTTGAATTATTAGGAAATTTAAGGACAAAACCATGCAAACACAAGTTGAGACCGCGAGCCAATTGGAGCGCAGTATTCGCATTGTTATCCCGCGCGCTCAAATCGATTCCGAAGTGGAAACTCGCTTAAAGCGTCTTGCACGTACCGTGAAATTGCATGGTTTCCGCCCCGGCAAAGTGCCAATGAAACTGGTTGCACAACAATATGGCGGCCAAGTACGCCAAGAAGTCATTTCCGAAGCCGGCAGTCAACGTATCAACGATGCCTTACGTGACCAAGAAATCAAAATTGCCGGTTATCCCCGTATTGAGCCGGTATCCGATGCCACCAGTACTGAGCAATTGGAATTTAATGCGGTGTTTGAAGTCTATCCAAATGTTGTGATCGGCAATCTCGCTGAGCAAAAAATTGAACGTCCGGTGGTTCAAGTAACCGATCAGGATGTCGATAATACAATTGAAGTTTTACGCAAACAGCGCGCGACATATAGTCCGGTGGAGCGTGCAGCTGAAGTTGGCGATCAGGTAGATATAGATTACTTAGGTAAGATTGCGGGCGTGGATTTCCCCGGTAATGAAGCCAAAGGTTTTGTTGTGACCTTAGGACAAGGGCGTACGTTGGCAGAATTCGATGCGGCCATCACTGGAATGCGGATCGGCGAGTCCAAATCATTTGATGTGTCTTTCCCGGCTGATTACCAGGGTAAAGAGGTGGCCGGTAAGACTGCGACGTTTACGGCCCAATTGAATAAGGTATTGGCACCGCAATTACCCGAAGTTGGCGTGGAATTTGCTCAGTCTTTGGGTATAGCAGACGGCGATGTTTTAAAGATGCGGGCAGAGGTGCGGCAGAATATTGAACGCGAAGTCGAGAAACGCATCGAAAATATGGTTAAGGAGCGCGTCATGCAAGCTCTGGTAACGGCAACGCCGTTAACGGTTCCACGTGCGTTGCTCGAAGATGAGATCGAACGGCTGGGTCAGCAGATGCGCCAAGATATGCAAGCGCGTGGCATACAAGCTCCAAACGTGCCATTGCCGCGCGAGTTTTTTGTAGAGAAAGCGCAGCGCCGCGTTTCGTTGGGTTTGATTTTGGCGGAAATCGTCAAAGTTAATAATTTGAAAGCAGAACCAGAGCAAGTGCGTAAGCAAGTTGAAGCCCATGCCGAGAGCTACGAACAACCGGATCAAGTAGTGGCTTGGTACTATGAAAACCCTACTCGGCTCGCGGAAGTTGAATCCTTGGCGATGGAGCAGAATGTGGTAAGCTGGGTACTGAAGCAAGTGAAAGTGGAAGATAAATCCACACCTTTTGATGAGTTGATGGGAAGCCATAAATGATCGATCGTTTTATGCACTTTGCCGACCGCAGCGGGTTCGATCCGCAAATGCTTGGTTATATTCCAATGGTGATCGAGCAGAGTGGTCGCGGCGAACGCGCCTACGATATCTACTCGCGTTTACTGAAGGAACGCGTAGTATTTTTAGTTGGTCCGGTTAATGATGCAACTGCAAACGTAATCGTTGCACAGTTGTTGTTCTTGGAATCAGAGAACCCAGACAAGGACATTAGTTTTTATATCAACTCCCCGGGCGGATCGGTTTCGGCCGGTTTGGCGATTTACGACACGATGCAATTTATCAAGCCCGACGTCAGCACGTTATGCACGGGGATTGCCGCGAGCATGGGGGCATTCCTCTTGGCTGCAGGTACCAAAGACAAACGTTTTTGTTTGCCGAATTCGCGTGTGATGATTCATCAGCCATCGGGTGGTTTTCAGGGGCAGGCTTCGGATATCGAAATTCAGGCCAAAGAAATTCTATATTTGCGTGGACGCCTGAATGAGATTCTTGCCCAGCACACTGGACAAACGGTTGAAGTGATTGAGCGCGATTGCGATCGCGATTATTTTATGAGCGGCGACCAAGCGGTCAGCTATGGCCTGGTTGACAAGGTACTTGCCAATCGAGGCGAAACTGCGGATTAATGCCAATAACGGTTTTTAAAAGGATAGGCTGATGAACGACAAAACCGGCAGTAACGAAAAATTACTTTACTGTTCCTTTTGCGGTAAGAGTCAACATGAAGTGCGTAAGCTCATCGCTGGGCCATCGGTCTTTATTTGTGACGAATGCGTCGATTTATGTAATGACATCATTCGCGAAGAAATTCAGGGCGACTCCAGTACCAAAGCGGGCAGCAACGAATTGCCGACGCCGGCTGAAATCTGCCAGATTCTCGACCAGTACGTCATCGGACAAAGCGTGGCCAAAAAGATTTTATCGGTCGCCGTGTATAACCATTACAAGCGCCTGAAAAACTCCAGCAAGACCGACGACGTAGAACTTTCCAAGAGTAATATTCTGCTAATCGGCCCCACCGGCTCAGGCAAGACCTTGCTGGCACAAACCTTGGCGCGCTTGCTGAATGTGCCGTTTGTGATCGCTGATGCAACCACGCTGACTGAAGCTGGTTATGTCGGGGAAGATGTAGAAAACATCATTCAAAAGCTATTGCAAAAATGCGATTACAACGTCGAGAAGGCACAGCAAGGCATTGTGTACATCGACGAAATCGACAAGATTTCGCGCAAATCTGATAACCCTTCCATCACCCGCGATGTATCTGGTGAAGGCGTGCAGCAAGCACTCTTAAAGCTGATCGAAGGCACGGTGGCTTCGGTACCGCCACAAGGCGGGCGTAAGCACCCCAATCAGGAGTTTGTCCAAGTTGATACCGCTAATATTCTGTTTGTTTGCGGTGGCGCCTTCGACGGTTTGGTGAAAGTAATTCGCAATCGTTCGGAAAAAGGCGGCATCGGCTTTGGCGCCAAGGTCAAGAGCAAGGAAGATCGCAAAGCTATCGGCGAAGTACTACGTGGCGTTGAGCCAGAAGATCTAATTAAATACGGCTTGATTCCGGAATTCGTTGGCCGCTTGCCGGTCGTGGCGACACTGGAAGAGTTGGATGAGCAAGCGCTGGTGCAAATCTTGACCGAACCCAAGAATGCTTTGATAAGGCAATATCAGAAGCTGTTCAATATGGAAGGCGTGGAGCTGGAGTTTCGCGATAGCGCGATTGCAGAGATTGCGCGCAAGGCTTTGGCGCGCAAGACTGGTGCCCGAGGTTTACGCTCAATCATGGAGCATGTGTTGCTAGATATTATGTTCGAGCTACCGTCTCTCAAGGATGTCGCAAAGGTAGTATTGGATGAAGATGTGGTGAAGGGCCAAACTAAGCCTTTGCTCATTTATGCCGATCAGCCACGCGTCGCGTGATAGAGCGCTGTTACACAATTCAAGTAATTCCTCTATCCCGCCGCTATCCTTTCCAAGCGCTTAGCAATTCATGGCTAAGCGCAATTGCGGAACCAGGCCAGTCGGCCCTTGATATTGCCGGCTGGGCCCCCATCTCCCTTAAACGAATTCCTACTTAGGCAGATAAATTATGAGCTTACCTCAAGAGACCCTGGGTGACCGCGTAACGCTACCCTTACTTCCCCTACGTGATGTGGTGGTTTATCCACATATCGTTATCCCTTTGTTTGTTGGTCGCCCAAAATCCATTAAGGCGTTGGAAGTTGCGATGGAAGCAGGCAAGCACATTTTGCTAGTTGCACAAAAGTCCGCTTCCAAAGACGAGCCCACCACGGATGATCTCTACCATGTCGGCAGCGTTGCCAGTATTTTGCAAATGCTCAAATTGCCAGATGGCACAGTGAAAGTTTTGGTTGAGGGTAATCAACGCGCGCAGATCAGTGATTTTATCGATGCCAAGACGCACTTTGCGGCAGATGCGGAAATCACTTTGATCGAGCCACCGACCGACAATGAAACTTTGGCCTTGATGCGCAGTGTGTTCACGGAGTTCGATCAATACGTCAAGCTCAATAAAAAGATCCCACCTGAAATTCTGACTTCGCTCGCCAGTATTGATGATGCCGGTCGTCTGGCCGACACTATTGCAGCCCACCTGCCAATTAAGTTGGAACAAAAGCAAGAAATCTTGGAAATGTTCTCAGTGCATGATCGCCTAGAACATCTGTTTGGTTTGCTGAATGCTGAAATCGATATTTTACAAGTCGAGAAACGCATCCGTGGCCGTGTGAAACGCCAAATGGAAAAAAGCCAGCGCGAGTACTATTTGAACGAGCAAGTAAAGGCGATTCAAAAGGAACTGGGTGACATGGAAGAGGGCGCCGATCTGGACGATCTGGAAAAACGCGTCGTCGAAGCTAAAATGTCGAAAGAAGCCCAAACCAAGGCGCTTTCAGAATTGAAAAAGCTGAAGATGATGTCGCCAATGGCGGCAGAAGCTACAGTAGTACGCAATTTCGTCGAAACGTTGGTCAATCTTCCCTGGCGCAAGAAGAGCAAAATCAGCAAAGATTTAGAACGTGCTGAAGAAGTGTTGGATCAAGATCATTTTGGTCTGGATCGCGTAAAAGAACGCATCGTTGAATATCTCGCAGTGCAGCAGCGCGTGGACAAACTCAAGGCGCCAATTTTGTGCTTGGTTGGGCCCCCCGGCGTAGGCAAGACCTCGCTCGGGCAATCGATCGCCAAAGCGACTAATCGTAAATATATTCGCATGGCCCTGGGTGGCGTGCGTGACGAAGCGGAGATTCGTGGACATCGGCGTACCTATATCGGCTCCATGCCAGGTAAGATTTTGCAAAGCATGAGCAAAGTCGGCGTGCGCAATCCCCTGTTCCTATTGGATGAAGTGGATAAGATGGGTGCAGACTTTCGCGGCGACCCTTCTTCCGCCCTGCTCGAAGTGCTGGATCCGGAGCAGAACCACACTTTCGTCGACCATTATGTTGAAGTTGAATTCGACCTATCTGAAGTGATGTTTGTGGCGACTGCAAATTCACTGAATATTCCGCCGGCCTTGCTGGATCGGATGGAAGTGATTCGCCTCGCCGGCTACACCGAGGACGAGAAAATCAATATTGCAATGAATTATTTGTTGCCGAAACAGATTAAGACCCATGGTTTGAAGGCAAACGAGATCAATGTCACACAGAGTGCGATTCGCGACATTATTCGTTACTTTACACGGGAGGCTGGTGTTCGTAGTCTAGAACGTGAAGTCGCCAAAATTTGCCGTAAGGTAGTGAAATACTTATTGGTGGATAAGAAGGCCAGCAAGGTAACTGTTAGCGCACGCAATCTCGATAAGTATCTTGGCGTGCGCCGTTTCAGCTATGGCATGGCCGAAAAGACCAATCAAGTTGGTCAAGTGACTGGCTTGGCCTGGACTGAGGTGGGCGGCGAATTGCTGACCATTGAATCTGTCAAACTGCCCGGCAAAGGTAAAACCATCACCACCGGTAAGCTAGGCGATGTCATGCAAGAGTCAATTCAGGCCGCGTTGTCGGTAGTCCGCACCCGCTCCAAACGGCTGGGTATCCCGGAAGATTTCTACCAAAACAACGACCTTCATATTCACTTACCAGAAGGTGCGACACCTAAGGATGGGCCCAGCGCCGGCATTGCGATCTGCACCGCCATGGTGTCGGCCCTGACGGGCATTCCAGTGCGCGCCGATGTAGCCATGACAGGTGAGATCACCTTGCGTGGTGAGGTGCTACCGATTGGTGGCTTGAAAGAAAAGCTGCTCGCGGCGCATCGCGGTGGCATCAAGACCGTATTGATCCCGCAAGAAAACTCCAAGGATTTGGTCGATATTCCGGACAACATCAAGAATAAGCTTGAACTGCACCCGGTACGTTGGATAGATCAAGTACTGGATTATGCTTTGGAACGTAAGCCACAAGCCTTACCAGACGAAGCGCCAGCAGCCTTGCCATCGAAGATCGAAGATAAACCAACGACAGTCGTCAAACATTAAGCATTTGGCATTCTTGAAAAGCCGAAAGGGCACATCCTTTCGGCTTTTCTTTTTCATTTTGCGCGACTAGTCGGGTTTACCGCGAATTAACCGTATAGCGCTTGACACCGCGATTTTTCGACTGCTATAAAGCGTTAAGCAAACTTCGATAACGACACGCAAACAAAAAGGGGCGACACGTGAATAAATCAGAATTGATCGATGCAGTTGCAAAAGAAGCGGATATTTCAAAAGCCGCCGCCGGCCGCGCGCTGGATGCAACGATTGGCGCCGTGCAACAGGCGCTTAAAAAAGGGCAAATGGTTACCTTGGTCGGTTTTGGAACATTTTATATTGGCAAGCGGGCAGCCCGAAATGGTCGTAATCCACAGACCGGCGCGACCATAAAAATCAAGGCTGCAAAAATTCCTAAATTCCGTCCTGGAAAAGCGTTGAAAGATTCTGTAAACTAGCGGACTTTGGTGGGGCCGTATCGTTAGTGTGATGCGGTCAAGCCAGTAGTCTTTGTTCCAATGTCGAAAAATCGGCCTAGTGCTTATTTGCGGTATCGCGAGAAAGGCTCCGTTTAGGGTGCTTAGCTCAGCTGGTAGAGCGTCGCCCTTACAAGGCGAATGTCGGGGGTTCGAACCCCTCAGCACCCACCAGCGCTTTTTTTAAGCGCATGAATATGGAGTGGTAGTTCAGTTGGTTAGAATACCGGCCTGTCACGCCGGGGGTCGCGGGTTCGAGTCCCGTCCACTCCGCCAGCATCGGGCGAGCCCTTGATTTTTTCAAGTGCTCGCCTTTTTCATTTAAGCTTGTTAAAAAATAGGATTGCATTATGTTAGCCGACACCATGCACGACAAAATGAAAGGTTGGTTTGCCCGGATTATTTTGGGCATTGTGATTCTTTCTTTCGCCTTGTTCGGTGTTGAAACCTATAATAAATCCGGTGCATCTGCGCCCATCGTTGCCGAAGTGGGTGACAGTAAGATTTTTTTGCAAACTTACGAAGAAGAACTGAAAACGCAACAAAATCGCTTGCGCGAGGCAGGACAACGTAATCCCCAAGTCTTAAATGGCAAGGAACTCAAGACTGACATCCTGGATCGCTTTATCAATGAACGCTTATTGCTGAGCCAAGCAGACAAGTTGGGATATAGCGGCAATGAAGCATCGATTTTAGGCTATCTCCAAAACGCGCCTGAGTTACAAGAAAACGGCAAATTCTCCGAAGATAAATTCAAGCGCTTCCTGGATGGAATTCGCATGACGCGCAAACAGTATTTGTCGAAGATTGTACAAGACCAATTGAAGCAAGACGTGCTAGTTTCTCAAGCACAGACTGGTATCGTCTCGCGCGCATTGGCAACCCATATGGCAGATATCCTTTCCGAACAACGCGAGGTTTCTAAATCTGTACTGTCTGCTGCCGCCTTAGCAGGGCAAGCCAAAATTGATCCGATGCAAATTAAAGCTTATTACGATGCTCACCCAGAGTTATCGCGTGTTCCGGAGCAGGCGCGTGTCGAATATGTGATCCTGTCACCCGAAGTAATCCTGGCACAGCTGATCGTCAGCGATGCGGATGCCAAGGCTTATTACACGGCGCATGCCAGCCAATTTGCCGAGCCTGAGAGTCGCGAAGTAGCGCATATCCTGATTCGCGCCGCCGCCGAAGACAAACCGGCAGCCCAACAAGCGGCACGAAAAAAAGCCGAGCAATTGCTACAGCAAGCCAGAAATAACCCTCAGGCCTTTAGCGAATTGGCGAAACAAAATTCTCAAGACCCGCTGACCGCTAGCAAAGGTGGATCATTTGGCCTGATCCAGCGTGGCACGATTTTCAAACAAGTAGAAGATGTGGCATTTGCTATGGCCGCGGGCGAAGTGAGCGGGCCAGTGCAGTCGCCGGCAGGCTTTCATATTGTCATGTTGAAAGCGATTACCGGTGGCGGACAACGTAAGTTTGAAGACGTCAAACCCTTGATCGTGGAAGCAGCCAAACGCGAGATGGCTATTCGCAAATTCAACGAGGAAGTAGAGCAGTTTGGAGATATGGTTTATTCCAAAAACGATAGCCTAAAACCCGCTGCGGAAAAATATAAAGTGACGATTCAAACTAGTGATTGGTTTGGCCGCCAAGGTCCGACACAGGGCCCGTTAAAAAATGAGCGCCTTCTGGGCGCTATTTTCGCGAGCGATGTTGTCAAAAACAAGCACAATACCGAGCCGGTTGAAGTGGCGCCAAACACCTTGGTTGCAGCGCGTATCTTGGAATACAAACCCGCAGGTAATAAACCTTTGGATGCGGTGAAGGATGAAATCGAATTACGGTTGCGTAAGGAGCAGGCCGGCGTATTGGCCAGCCAGCAAGGCAAGTCTTACTTGGCCGAATTGCGGCAAGGAAAATCGCCAAGCGCATTACATTTTGATACCCCAAGCAAGCTTGGGCGCGAAGACTTGGCTAAATCAGGATTAGAGTTACCTGCCATGGAAGCTATATATCGCGTCTCGGCCAAGAATCTCCCGGCGTATACGGGCGTCAGTCTAGCCAATGGCGACTTTGCAATATTTAAAATCAGCGCAGTTACTAGCAACGAGCAATTACGTCAACAGACGCTACAAGTCATACCGTTTTCGCTTGCACAAAACCAGTCAGAACAAGTCGTGCGCTCGTATTTACAAAGTTTGCGTCAAGATACCAAGGTGAAGATTAAGCAAGACGTGCTGGATAAGATCGGCGCGGAACAATAAAAAGCGCCCTTAACTATGAGGGCATGTGTTTAGGCAGCAGTTTTTCCGCTTAAGTAGCCAACTACACGTTGTCCCATGGCTTGCAAGGACACAACCTCATACACACCGCCGAGTGTAAAAGCTTCTTTCGGCATACCATAGACGATGCAGCTCGCTTCATCCTGTGCAAATGTATAAGCACCTGCCTGGCGCATTTCCAACAAGCCGATTGCGCCATCCTTCCCCATCCCAGTAAGAATCACACCGATTGCATTTTTACCGGCACAATTGGCCGCAGAGCGAAACAACACATCGACCGAAGGCCGGTGCCGATTAACCGCAGGTCCGGCACTTAATTCGCACACATAATGGTTGTTGCTACGCGCCAACAATAAATGGGCATGCCCTGGAGCGATATAGGCATTGCCCGGCATGATGCGCATCCCAGATTCGGCTTCCTGCACACTGATTTTACAAACAGAGTCGAGCCGATGTGCAAACGAGCGGGTAAAGGTTTTAGGCATATGTTGTGTAACCAGAATGCCGGGGCAGTTGGCCGGCATTTGCATAAGGACTTCCTTGATCGCCTCTGTGCCACCCGTGGATGCGCCAATCACGATTAGCTTTTCGGTTGTGGCACACTGATGCTGTTCCAAGCGCAGGATAACGTCCGCCGATAATTTTTCCTGCACGGTTAACGGCGAATTATTGTTATCTGCGTTGGACATTATTTACGTTCGCCGCTATGGGCCCGACTTTTGGCTGCTTCGGCCAACTCATATACAGTCTTACCGCGCAAATGGATTAAATCAGTTGCATGGTGAAAACTTTCAGAATGCCCGGCGAATAGCAGGGCATCTTTGAGCATTAGCGGCACAAACTTGGACAAAATTTTGTGCTGCGTCGGCTTGTCGAAATAGATCATCACATTGCGGCAAAAAATCGCATCGAATGGACCGCGCATGGGCCAGATTGGATCAAGCAAATTAATTTGTCGAAACACCAACATGGCTTGTAATTCTGGTCGAATTTGCGCCGCTCCAGGCGGCAGTTTTCCGCCGCGCAAGAAATATTTGCGTTGCAGAAGTTCCGGTACTTTGGTCAGGCGATCTTCGGTATAAATACCTTGGCGCGCCTTGTCGAGCACATGGGTGTCCAAATCTGAGGCTAAAATTTTGACATTGCTGGGAATTGCGCCATACAGTTCAGCCACGCTCATGGCAATGGAGTAGGGCTCCTCACCAGTAGAAGAAGCGGAACACCAAATATTGATAGTGCCCTTATGCAGGCGCGGTCGTAAAAATTCCTGAAGCAGCGGAAAGTGATGCTCTTCGCGGAAAAAAGCAGTCAGATTGGTGGTTAAGGAATTGGTAAAAGCTTCCAATTCTGTCGGATTACCTTGCTCCAACAAACGTAAATATTCACCGAAGGTATGGATGCCAGTCTGCCGCAAGCGCCGTGCCAGACGACTATAAACCATGTCGCGTTTGATCGGTGATAGTGCGATGCCGGCACGGTCGTAGATCAGTTTGCGGATACGCTCGAAATCTTGATCGGTAAAGACGAATTCACGCGATTCGCCGGGTGATGTAATGGTGTTCGGCGATAGTCCGGATGCGTCAGGTTTAAGAAATGGTTTAGGTTTCTCAAACATGTGCGACCCCGACAAAATGCTGAACCATAAGACTTCCCAACTGCTTAGTGAATTAAGCTGATAAGAAGTGTTATCGGGTGTATTCGATGTGTTCTTGAATTCCCTATGCAGTCAAATTTTAGCGGCTTTGTCTCAAGTCCAAAGCCCGCCCACCGTCGTGTTGAATCCACTATCAACATAGGTGATTTCGCCGGTCATACCCGAGGCCAAGTCGCTCATCAAGAACGCGGCAACATTACCCACTTCTTCAATCGTGACATTGCGGCGTAGCGGCGCACTTTTTTCCACGAAATCCAGGATTTTCCCAAAGCCGGCAATCCCAGTCGCGGCTAGGGTCTTGATTGGGCCGGCGGAAATGCCATTGACCCGAATACCTTTCGGCCCCAGGCTTTGTGCTAGGTAATATACGCTCGACTCCAGGCTGGCCTTGGCCATACCCATTACGTTGTAATTAATGATGGAGCGCAACGCCCCCAAGTAGGACAATGTCAAGAGAGCGCCATTGCGCCCTTCCATCATGGGTAATGCCGCTTTGGCCAACGCAGAAAAACTATAGCTGCTGATATCGTGCGCAATGCGGAAGTTCTCGCGGTTGACACAGCTGAGATAATCGCCAGAAAGCGCTTCGCGTGGCACGAATGCGACTGAGTGCACCAGACTGTCTAGGCCGTCCCAGTGTCCTTTGAGGTCAGAAAATACCTGTTCGATCTCTTCGTCGGAAGACACATCGCAATTAAAAACCAATTGCGAGTCAAAATCTTTGGCCAAGGCCAGTACGCGATCGCGAGTACGTTCGCCCTGATAGGTGAAAGCCAGCTCAGCACCTTCGCGCCGCGCCGCCTGGGCGATACCATATGCAATGGAGCGGTTGCTTAATAGGCCTGTGACCAA